>Ga0068858_100000167_pt1 | contig 69926 bp, 64 predicted proteins | sample KBSSwiS12_FD_66589 | JGI IMG/M metagenome (GOLD analysis project Ga0068858, IMG submission 66589) | Switchgrass rhizosphere microbial communities from Kellogg Biological Station, Michigan, USA - KBS Switchgrass S1-2 | ecosystem: Host-associated > Plants > Roots > Rhizosphere > Soil ...
GCCCGCGACGCGCGCGAATGCGAGCAGATCGTTCGCTCCGCCCGGCGGGAGCATGTCCTCCATCGCCTGCGCCAGCGCCACGAGCGCGTTGCGGCCGCCCTCGAGGTTCACGCCGGCGTGCGCCGAGTGGCCATACGCGACGATCAGCAACTCCTCATCTTTGTCCTTCATGGAGAGGCGCGTGCCCTCGGGAAGGATGACCCGACGGATCGCCGTCATGATCGGTTCCCACTGCGGCGTTCCGGACTTCCAGCGCAGCGTCACCTCGGCGTGATCGGGGACGATGCTCGCCCCAAGTCCGGCCGACAGATCGGCCACCTCGAATGGCTGCTCCACCGCTCCGGCGCGGCCGCCGAGCGTCGTCGTCACGGTCAGCGCGTTCCACGCCTTTTCGCCGATGACGACCGGGAACTCCGAATCGAGCACGAGCGAGTAGTCGGGCGCGGCGTGCGTCTTCAGGTACTCCGGCATCTCGTCCGCCTCCGATTCCTCGCGGCTGCCGGCAAGGAGGCGGATCGTGTGCGTCCGCTTCACGCCGCTCTCCTTCAGCGCCTTCATCGCCAGCAGCGCCTGCACCAGCGGACCCTTGTCGTCGGCCGAGCCGCGTCCGTAGACGAACTTCTCGTCGAACGTTCCGCCGAACGGCGGGAACGACCAGGCCTCCAGGTCGACCGGCTGCACGTCGCCGTGGACGACGAGCCCGAGGACCGGCGCGCCGGCGTTCGGTGCCGGGAGCTCGACCTCCGTGATCTTGCCCGAGTCGCGGACCACGAAGCCGAGGCTCCGGCCGGTTTTCATCAGCCACGCCTTCTGCTGCGCGATCGCTTCGTCGTTGTGTTCGTAGGTCGGAAAGCGGAGCACCTCGGAGAGCATCGGCACGAGCTGCTTCGCCTCGACGCGGTCGTAGTGTTTCTGCACCTTCGCGACGGTGCCGTTGAGAGTGGCGAGGAGAAATACGGTGGCCAGCATGGGCCGTAGGTTACAGGAGCGCGGTGGTTCCATTTGCTACCATTGCGCAAATCACGTTCACGAGGGGTACTCCATGAAAACGTTCCTGAAGATCGTTGGCGGCATCGCTCTGGTCGTGGTCGGCCTCGCGGCCGGCGCGGCGATCTGGCTCAATCTGAAGAAGCCGGCGTCGCATCCGGCGTCGAGCGGGAAATTCGAAGCCACTCCGGAGCGCGTCGCGCGCGGCCGGTACGTCGTCGAGCATGTCTCCGACTGTCTCGGATGCCATTCCGACCACTTCCTCACCTTCTCCATGCCGGTCAAGAGCGGAACCGAGGGCGAGGGCGGCTACATCTTCGACGAGAAGCTCGGCTTTCCGGGCGTCGTCGCGGCGCAGAACATCACGCCCGACACGCAGTACGGACTCGGCGGCTGGAGCGACGGCGAGATCGTGCGCGCCATCCGCGAAGGGGTCGATCGCAACGGCGACGCGCTCTTCCCGATGATGCCGTACCAGCACTTCCGCTACATGAGCGACGACGACGCGAAAGCCGTCGTCGCCTATCTCCGCACGCTCAAGCCGATTCACAAGGGCGTGCCGGAGAAGAAACTGAACTTCCCCGTCAACTTCATCGTGAAGTTCCTGCCCCAGCCGGTCGACGGAGCGGTGCCGCATCCCGATCCGAAAGACAGCGTCGCGTACGGCAAGTACCTGGCGACCATCGGCGGCTGCCACGAGTGCCACACCCCGCACGACGAGCACAACGCGCTCGTCGCGGGGAAAGACTACTCGGGCGGATGGGAGATGTCGGGACCGTGGGGCCGCAACTACACGGCGAACCTCACGCCGATGCCGTACACGTTCGTCGGCCGCGCGTCGAAGGCGGAGTTCATCGGCCGGTTCAAGGCCTTCGCCAACTTCACGCCGGATACCGCGCCTCAGGTGAAGGCGGGCCGCAACACCGTCATGCCGTGGATCGCCTTCGCCGGCATGACCGACGACGACCTCGGCGCGATCTACGACTACCTCAAGACCGTCAAGCCGATCGACAACAAGCTGAATACGTTTCCCGACGCAAAGTGAACCGGCTCGCTCCACTCGCCTGCTTCGGCGCCGCAGTCGTGATGATCGCGGCCGTCGGAGCGGTCGGTGTGTGGGTGGTCGTGCGGCTCGGCCGCTCGCCGCGTTTTCGACAGCTCATCGGCGCCTCGGAGCGTGTGCGGGCGACGAGCGACAAGCGTTTCTTCTGGTTCGGCGAACAAACGATCGCCCGCGTGAACGCCGCGCGTGAGCTCGCGGCGAAACGTCACTACGCGATGGCCGGCGACATCATCCGCTGGATCGACAGCGATGGCACGTTCGAGCTCTACCCGTACACATTCGATGACGGCGACAGCAAAACGACGCACATCCTGCTTCGCGTCGTCGCCGCCGATCTGCAGCTCCCGCCGTTCTCGATCTCGACGCGGACCTTTCTCTCTGCCCGCGGCATCACCTTCGACGACGAATTCTCGGCGCGCTATTACGTCGAGAGCAGCGACGAAGCGCGCGTGCGAACCCTGCTCACGCCCGCGGTGCGGCAGACGATCATCTCCAGCAACACGTGGCGCGTCGATTCCGACGCGTCGGGGCTGCTGTTCACCGACCTCGAGCACACAAATGTCGAGGGATTCGAACGGTTCGTCGATGAGTCGATGCAGGTCGTGCGAACGGTGATCGAACAGATGATTCAGGCGCCGCCTTTTCGATAGACCTCTTTGCGATCGGCGATGCGGACGACATAGACGATCAGGACGTCGTCCTGAATCTCGTACACGATTCGGAAATCACCCTGCCTGACTCGATACTTCTCGCTGGTCCCGGATAACTTTTCCACGCCCGAAGGTCGAGGATTCTCGGCCAGGGCGAGAATGCGCTGAGTGATGCGCTCCCGATCCTTCTTCCCTGCAATCGCCTCGAGCTCTTTGGCGGCTGATCTCTTGATAAGGAGCCTATAGCTTGCCACTACGCCGCATCCTCAGCACGACGTCGGCAAAGTCGACGCTCGGCTCGCGCCGCCGTTTCTCGAACGCTTCGAGATCGGACGCATCTTCCGACAGTGTCTGCCGGACGGCGTCGTTGACGACGTCGGAAATCGATCTGTCCGTCGCCGCTGCCTTCATACGCAGGGCCTTGTGAATGTCGGGATCGAAATAGATCGTAGAGCGTTTCGGAGCGGCCATGGCGCCATCATAACGTTTTGACGTCTTCGCCGCTGCCGGGCCCGGCCGGCCAAGCAGGTCGTGCGATCATTACGTAAATCACCATGACGCCGAAACGCTCCGACTCCGAGGCTGCCGGACTCCGCGATTTTCTGAAGCGCGTCGGCTCGTACGCCCGGGATCTGATTTACGGCGTGCCGCCCGATAAATATCTCTTCCACTACACGGACCTGAACGGGCTGCAGGGAATCCTCTCGAACGCGGACCTCTGGCTGACCGACTCGCGCTATTTGAATGATTCGGAAGAGATGCGTCACGGGTACGCCGTCGCGAAGAGAGTGCTCGACGAACGGACCGCGAACGAAGGTGATCCGCAAAAGCTCGAATACTTAGGCAAAGTACGCGAGCTCCTCGGCAAGCCACCGGTCGAAGCGGTCTACATCGGCTGCTTCTGTCTGGAAGGAAATCTGCTCAGCCAGTGGCGCGGATACGCCGGCAACGGCAGCGGCGTCAGTCTCGAATTCGATCCGCCGAAGTTCGGCCAGATCACGGGTGATGACTCGCCGTCACGCGGTCTGATGCGACTCTGGACAGTCTTCTACAACGAGGAGACGCAGACGAGCATCATGAACAACGCGCTCCAATTCGGATATCAGCGCCCCGGCTCACTGGATGAGAGGGCGAAGTACGCGGCCGAGGCGATCTTCTTCTTCGTCCCGACCTTCAAGCACAACGATTTCCATCAGGAGGACGAGTGCCGGCTGATCTTCACGCCGCCGCCTGATTGCACGGTCGCGCCGCGATTTCGCGTCAGCCGTGGGATGCTCGTTCCGTACTACAGCGTGCGCGATCTGACAAAGGGAAGCTTCAAGCTGCCGATCAAACGCATCGTCGTCGGGCCGTCTCCGCATCGCGACCTCAACGCCGCGAGCGTGAAGGCGATGCTTGCCGCGAGCGGGATCGAGGGCATCGACGTGGAGACATCGAAGACGCCGTTCAGAGCGTGATCCAGGTGCCGGCCTCGACACCACTTCGTCGCAACCTTCCCCCACCCCCGCCGTACAATCGGTCGACTCGCACTTTTCCGGAGGAGAACCATGTCCAACGAGCTTCGCATTGAAGGTCTGTCGAAGACCTATCCGAACGGCGTCCGCGCCCTGAACGACGTTTCCCTGACCATCCCCACCGGGATGTTCGGTCTTCTCGGCCCGAACGGCGCCGGCAAATCGACGCTCATGCGCACGATCGCCACGCTGCAGGAGGCCGACGCCGGATCGATCACGCTCGGCTCCCTCGACGTCCTCCGCGACAAAGACGCGGTCCGCCGCATCCTCGGTTACCTGCCCCAGGAGTTCGGCGTCTACCCGCGCATCAGCGCCGAGGCGATGCTCGATCACTTCGCGGTCTTGAAGGGGATCGTCAACGGACGCGAGCGCAGGGAGATCGTCGCGGCCCTCCTCCGCCGCACGAACCTCTACGAAGCGCGCAAGCAGAGCCTCGGCACCTACTCCGGCGGCATGCGCCAGCGCTTCGGCATCGCCCAGGCGCTGCTCGGCAATCCGCAGCTGATCATCGTCGACGAGCCGACCGCCGGCCTCGATCCCGGCGAGCGCGTCCGCTTCCATAACCTCCTGGCGGAGATCGGCGAGAACGTCGTGGTCATTCTCTCCACGCACATCGTCGAAGACGTCAGCGACCTCTGCTCGCGGATGGCCATCATCTCCGGCGGTCGCGTGCTGATGACCGGCGAGCCGCTGCAGTCGATCCGCGACATCGACGGCCGCGTCTGGCGCCGCTCCATCGACAAGCACGACCTCGACGGCTACCAGAAGCAGTACGCCGTCATCTCCACGAAGCTCATGGCCGGCCGCACCGTCATCCACGTCTTCAGCGACACGCAGCCCGACCCGTCGTTCGAGCCCGTCACCACGTCGCTCGAGGACGTCTACTTCTCCACCCTCCACAACACGACCTCGGAGGAGAAGGCGGCTTAGCGCCGCTGTGCTTGAGTGCTTAGTGCTGAGTGCTGAAAAGCAACCCAGCACCCAGCACCCAGCACTCAGGACATGACTATGACCTGGAACATTTTCAAATTCGAGCTGCGGTATCACTTCCGCAGTCCCCTCTTCTACATCCTCTTCATCATCTTCTTCTTCATGACGTTCGGCGCCGTCACGTCGGACGCCGTGCAGATCGGCGGGGCGCTCGGCAACGTCAACAAGAACGCGCCGTTCGTGATCATGCAGTTCCTGCTGATCATGTCGGCCTTCGGCGTGCTGACCTCGACCGCCTACGTGGCCAACGCCATCCACCGCGACTTCGAGCTCAACACCGACTCCCTCTTCTTCTCCTCGCCGGTGAAGAAGTGGCAGTACCTGACCGGACGCTTCAGCGCCGCGTTCGTCGTCTCCTCGATGGTCTACCTCGGCGTCGTCCTGGCCATCATGGTCGGCTCGAAGATGTGGTGGCTGGACAAGGACCACGTCGGCCCGTTCCTGCTCAAGCCGTATCTCTTCTCGTACTTCATCCTCATCCTGCCGAACCTTCTGCTGTTCTCGGCCATCTTCTTCGCCATCGCCGCGCTGACGCGCAGCCTCCTCTGGACCTACGTCAGCGTGGCCGCGTTCTACGTCGGCTACGTCACCTCGCGGGTGATGATCCTGCGGAACCTCGAGAACCTGACGATCAAGACCCTCGCCGATCCGTTCGGCTTCTCGGCCTTCGCCCTGGCCACGCGCTACTGGACCGTCTCCGAGAAAAACTCGCTGATCCTGCCGGCGCAGGGGCCGTTCCTCTACAACCGTCTCCTCTGGACCGGCGTCGCGCTCGCGGCGCTCGGCATCACCTACTGGAAATTCCGGATGCAGGTGGCCAACGCCAACGGCAAGACGAAGAAGAACCGGGCCGAAGCGAACGAGCCGATCACGCGCATCGACCTCGCGCTGCCGGCGGTGAAGCAGCGCTTCTCCTTCGCCACGTCGTGGGCGCAGTACCGGAGCACCGTGCGCGTCGAGACCGGCGCCATCCTGCGCAGCCTGCCGTTCCTGATCATCCTGATGCTCGGCATCCTCAACACCGTCGGCGGCGCCGTCGGCCGCTCGTCCGTCTTCGGCACCCCGGTCTATCCCGTGACGCACCTGATGATCAGCGCCATCAACGACGGGTTCGTCTTCTTCGCCCTGATCATCGCCGCCTTCTATTCCGGAGAGCTGGTGTGGCGCGAGCGAAGCGTGAAGCTGAACGAGGTGTACGACGCCACGCCGACGCCGACCTGGGCCATGTGGGCGGGCAAGCTGACGGCGCTGCTGATCATGCTCTACGCCACGCTGGCCGCGGCCATCCTGACCACGATCTCCGTGCAGGCGGCGAAGCACTACTACAACTTCGAGCTCGGCCTCTACGTGAAGAGCGTCTTCCTCATCGGCGGCATCGAGGTGATGCTGCTGGCGGTGCTGATGTTCTTCGGACACATCCTCACGAACAACCGCAACGTCGGCTACCTCGTGGCGCTGGCCTACTTCATCAGCTTCTCCGTGCTCAACGCGCTGCACTACGAGCACGTCCTCTACCAGGTCTTCAACCTGCCGCAGGCCCGCTATTCGGACATGAACGGCTTCGGCCACTTCCTCCCCCAGCGCACCTGGCTGATGATCTACTGGACGCTCTTCGCCGGCATCCTCCTCGTCATCGGACACCTGCTCTGGGTGCGCGGAACGGAGAGCTCGTTCGGCATCCGCAGGAGAATCGCCCGCCAGCGGTTCGGCAAACAGGCATTCGCCACGGTGGCTATCCTGTTCGTCGGCTTCGCCTCGACCGGCTGCTACATCTTCTACAACACGAACGTCCTCAATCACTACACCACCGGCGACCAGCGGGAGAAGACGCAGGCGGAGGCGGAGAAGCTCTACAAGAAGTACGAGCGGATGCCGCAGCCGCGCATCACCGACGCCCAGGCCTCGGTCGACATCTATCCCGACAAACGCTGGGTCGACGCGCGCGGCTCGTACACGATGACCAACAAGACCGCGGGCCCGATCCGCGATCTGCACGTGACGATGAATCCCGACGTTTCGGAATTCACCTGCAACATCCCCGGCGCGTCGGTGGTCTCGGACGACCGCAAGCACGGCTACACCATCTACCGCTTCGCGCAGCCGCTGGCGCCCGGCGCCACGACGATCCTCACCTACACGGTCAAGATCCACAATCGCGGCTTCAAGAACGAGTTCCGCGAGAACACCATCGCCGAGAACGGCACGTTCGTGAACAACTTCGAGATCTGCCCGCACCTCGGCTACTCGAGCCAGGGCGAGCTGCAGGACGCCGGCAAGCGGAAGAAATACGGCCTCGCGCCGGTGATCCGCATGGCGAAGATCGACGACAAGGTCGCGGTGATGAACAGCGAGCTGTCGCGCGAGGCGGACTGGATCAATCTCGACACCACGGTCAGCACCTCGCCCGACCAGATCGCCCTCGCTCCCGGATATCTGCAGAAAGAGTGGAACGAGAACGGCCGCCGCTATTTCCAGTACAAGACGACCTCCCCGATCCTGCCGTTCTGGTCGTACCTGTCGGCGCGCTACCAGGTCAGGCGCGGCATGTGGCATGACATCCCGATCGAGATCTATTACGACCCCAAGCATCCGTACAACGTCGACCGGATGATCTATTCGGTGCAGAAGGCGCTCGATTACTTCACCACCAACTTCTCGCCGTACCAGCACAAGCAGGTGCGGATCATCGAGTTCCCGAACTACTCGTCATTCGCGCAGTCGTTCCCCAACACCATCCCCTGGTCCGAGTCGCTCGGCTTCATCGCCGATTTCCGCGACAAGGACGACATCGATTACGTCTTCTACGTCGGCGCGCACGAGGTGGGACACCAGTGGTGGGCGCACCAGGTCTGCGGCGGCGACGTGCAGGGCGCGACGATGCTGACCGAGACGATGGCCCAGTACTCGGCGCTGATGGTGATGGAGAAGGAGTACGGCCGCGACAAGATGCGGAAGTTCCTCAAGTACGAGCTCGATCGCTATCTCAACGGCCGCGGCGGCGAGCTGGTGGCGGAGATGCCGCTGATGCTCGTCGAGAACCAGCCGTACATCCACTACCGCAAGGGATCGCTGGCCATGTACGCGCTGCGCGACGAGATCGGCGAGGATCGCGTGAACGCCGCGCTGCGACAGTTCATCCACGACCACGCGTTCGGCGGTCCTCCCTACCCCACCACCCGCGACCTGGTGAACGAGTTCCGCAAACAGGCGCCGCCGGAGAAGCAGGCGGTGATCACCGACCTGTTCGAGACCATCACGCTGTACGACAACAAGGCCACCGCGGCGACCGTGAAGAAGGAGCCGGACGGCAAATACCACGTGACGGTGACGGTGGAGTCGAAGAAGTTCCGCTCCAGCGACCGTGGCGCCGAGACGACCGTGCCGCTGCACGACATGATCGACATCGGCGTCCTCGGCGAGTCGAAGAAGAAGAACGCCAACGACAACATCCTGCTCATCGAGAAGCACCTCATCACCGGCCCGAAGATGACGTTCGAGCTGACGGTGGACAAGAAGCCGGCCCGCGCCGGCATCGATCCGCTCAACAAGCTGATCGACCGCAACCCGGACGACAACACGAAGACGGTGGACTAGGAGCGCGGGCGTCCCGGCCGCGCTCCTTAGCGCACGACGTCGATGGCGTAGACGATTGCGCCCGCCGTCAACAGCCCGAAGAGCGTGAACAGCATCAACGCGAAGCGCGGCTTGTGGTGGACGCGCTGGAGAAGATCGCTTGCGCCGAGGTAGAGGAGGAATCCGGCGAAGAACGCGAGCTGGTGGGCCACCACGCGGGGGTGGATGTCGATCACGTTCGCCAGCAGCGCGCCGGCCACCGGCGCGAGCGCGTCGACGCCGAGAAGGACCGACGTGCGGGCCATGGTGTTCTCCGAGGCCAGCATGAACGTGACCGTGTTCAGGCCGTCGGCGAAATCGTGCGCCACCACCGCCAGCAGCACCACCAGGCCGATCTGCGGCGAGGCCTTGAAGCCGACGCCGATGGCCAGGCCGTCGAGGAAACTGTGGAACGACAGTCCGATCGCGCCGACCACGCCGACGTTGTGATGATGTCCCGGCTCGTCGTGCTGCTTCTCGCCGTGAATGATCGTCGCCTTCTCCAGCAGGAAGATGCCGACGAATCCGCAGATGACCGTGATCATCAGGTTGCGCATGTCGATGCTTTCGCGATGCGCCATCTCCACGATCTCCGGCATCAGATCGAGGAAGGCCACGCCGATCAGCAGGCCGGAGGAGAAGGCCATGATGAACAGCAGGTATCTGCGGTAGCGCAGGGCGAAGGCGCCGCCGGCGAGGGTCATGATGAACGCCGACAAGGCGTAAACCGCGCTCATGCGGCGCGTAGTTTACGTGCTTTTAGCGGCGGGATTGCGCGCCGGCGAAGTTGCGCGGCGGTTCGAGGAACGCGTCCGCCGCGACCGCGCAGCTGCGCAACTGGCTCACCAGCTCCTCGATGTCGAACGGCTTGCGCATCAGCGCCCAGATGCGCGACACGTCGACCTCGTCGACCAGCGGCTGCGCGGCGCCGGTGATGACGATGACGCGCCGCAGCAGCGCCGGGCTCTCCCGCTCCAGACGGTCGAGGAGCTCCAGGCCGTTGACGTCGGGCATCATCAGGTCGAGGAGGATGACCGAGTAGCTGTTGCGCTTGAGGTAGTCGAACGCCACGCGGCCGTTCGGCGCCGAGTCGACGGCGAATCCCTGCCGGGCCAGGAGTGTGAGGAAGAGTCCCTGCAGGCCCGGGTCGTCATCCACGACCAGTGCGCTGAATGAACGGCCCGGATGATCGACTCGGGACATGCGATCTCAGGCGGCGTAGACCCGCACGAGGAAGACGGAATCGTTCTTCCGGATGGTGGCAATCGATTCCTGACCGGGGCGGGGATTGGTAAAACTGACCAGCTCCGCGTCATCCAGGTCGACGAAGAGATGGATCGCTTCGCCCGCGTCGCGCGCCTCGATCGTCGTCCGCCGCGGCTCCTTCTGAGGGGGAAGGTGGTTCGTGTACTCGGTCGTCAGCTCTCGCGATTCGATCGTGTATTGCAATCGCCGCCTCCGAACTTGCTTTGTTTGCGCCGGACGCAATCAGGGAGCAATAGACGCGCCAGACAGTTACCGGTAACCGGCAACTCCCGTCAACACACTTCGTCTTTTCGGAACGGCAGCACGTTGCCCGCCTCGGACGCCTGGCGCGACTCGGCGGCGGCGGTGATGAGGTCGGAGAGCACGTCGATGTCGAACGGCTTGCGGATCACGGAGTGGACGATCTCGCCGTCGACACGGCGGAAGGCGGCGCTGTCGGCGGCGCTGATGAGAATGATGGCGGGATGCTGGCCTCCCGTCTCGCGGACGTGATCGATGACGCCGTAACCGTCGACGATCGGCATCATCAGATCGAGGATCACCACCTGGAACGTCGTGGCATCGAGCATGGCGATAGCTTCCGCCCCGTCGCGTGCGACGTCGACCTCGAACCCCGCCCTCTGCGCAATTCGGGCGACGAGCGCACGAATGGCGGGTTCGTCGTCCACCACCAGAATACGGACCACGGAGGGGAGGCTTTGCAATTCGTAGGCCAGACTGCTGTCTCCCCTGCTGTCTCCCCTGCTATCTTCCCGGCGATGCTCTTTCTTCACGCCCTGCTCCTTTCCGCCGCGCTCGTGCCCCATCCGGTCGCACTCGCGGACGGCCGCCGGTTCGCGCTCAATCTGCCGGCGGACGCCGCTCTGACCGTCGCCGCGGAGAAGTTGCGGCGCGTCCGCTTCATGGCCAGGGCGCCCGACGGCCGGCTGTTCGTCACCGACATGTACAACCGGACCGACAACGCGCGCGGCAGGGTCTACGTGCTCGATGGCTTCGACGCGAAGAGCGGCCGCTTCACCACGATCGACATCTATCTCGACTCGCTTCGCAATCCGAACAGCGTCGCGTTCTTCACCGACGACGCCGGCGTGCACTGGCTCTACGTCGCCCTCACCGACAAACTCCTGCGCTATCGCTACCTCGCCGGCTCAAAGCATCCCGCCGGCGAGCCGCAGGTGGTGGCGACCTTTCCCGCCTATGGTCTCGACTACAAGTACGGCGGCTGGCACCTCACGCGAACGATCGCCATCGGACCCGACGGCAGGATCTACGTCTCCGCGGGCAGCAGCTGCAACGCATGCGTCGAAGAGGAAGAGGTCCGCGCCACGGTCACGGAGATGGCGCCCGACGGTTCGGATCGACGCCTCTTCGCCACCGGCCTGCGCAACGCCGTCGGCCTGGCGTTCTCCGGCTCGGAGCTCTTCGCCACCAACATGGGCGCCGATCACCTCGGCGATTCCGCGCCGCTCGATACCTTCCACCGCCTGCAACGCGGCGCCGCGTACGGCTGGCCGCAGTGCTACGTCGCGGCAACCGGCAGGTACGCGAATGATCCCAGGTTCCCATCGGATCGCTGCGCCGCCTTGCCGAGGCCGTGGGCGACGTTCCCCGCGCACGCGTCGCCGCTCGGATTCGTGGAGATCGCCGACCAGACGTTCCTCGTCGCGCTGCACGGCTCGTCGAAGCGCCGCCTCAATCACGGCTATCGCGTGGTCCGCGTCAGGAAGGGAAAGGTCGAGGATTACATGACCGGCTTCCTGGCCGGGACGAAGGTGCTCGGGCGGCCCGCCGGCGTCTTTCGCTATGACGAAAAGACGATCCTCGTCAGCGATGACTACGCGGGGGTCATTTACGCGATCCGGATACCGTAAATCGGGCCCCATCGTCTGGCTCGTCTCATGCAGCGCGGCGATCCCGTGCGTCGTTACATTAGATGCATCGCCGCGCTCCTCCTGATTTGCACCTGCCGCAAAGGCGCGGAAACGACACATCGCCTCCCCTTCCTCGAGCACTTCAGCAGCGCCCCCGGCGTCACGACCGATCTCGTCGCCCTGCAGCAGGAAGACGGGCAGTGGATCATGCCCGCGAAGGACTACGCGTCGCGGCGCTTCAGCGGTCTCAATGAGATCAACACCGCGAACGTGAAGAACCTCCGCGTCGCATGGACCTTTTCCATGGGCAACACGCGCGGCGAGGAGGCGGCGCCGCTCGTCGTCAACAACACGATGTACGTCGTCTCCCCCTTTCCCAACCATCTCTACGCCCTCGATCTCACCCGCCCGGGGGCGCCGCTGAAATGGGACTTCAAGCCGAAAGAGCCGCAGAACGCGGCGAAAGGGGTGGCCTGCTGCGACTGGGTCAACCGCGGCTGCGCCTACGCGAACGGCAAGGTCTTCTTCAACGTCCTCGACGGCCGCACCATCGCCGTCGACGCCAACAGCGGCGCGCAGGTGTGGGAGACGCCGCTGGCCGACATCAGCCGCGGCGAGTCACTGACCATGGCGCCGCTGGTGGTGAAGAACAAGGTGCTGGTCGGCAACAGCGGCGGCGAGTTCGGCGTCCGCGGCTGGCTGACGGCGCTCGACACGGAGACGGGGAAGATCGTCTGGCGCGCCTACTCCACCGGTCCCGACAAGGACGTGCTGATCGGCCCGAACTTCAAGCCCTTCTACCCACTCGATCGCGGCACCGACCTCGGCGTGAAGAGCTGGCCCCCCGACATGTGGAAGATCGGCGGCGGCACGGTCTGGGGGTGGATCTCCTACGATCCGCAGCTCGACCTCATCTACCACGGCACCGCCAACCCCGGCCCCTGGAACCCCGAGCAGCGCCCCGGCGACAACAAGTGGACCTGCGGCATCTTCGCCCGCCGCCCCGACACCGGCGAGGCGGTCTGGGCTTACCAGTGGTCGCCGCACGATCTCTACGACCACGACGGCATCAACGAGCAGATCCTCCTCGACCTGCCGATCAACGGAATCACGCGCAAGGTGCTGGTCCGTCCCGAGCGCAACGGCTACGTCTACGTGCTCGACCGCGCCACCGGCGAGGTGCTCTCCGCGCAGCCGTTCGGCTACATCACGGCATCGAAAGGGGTCGATCTGAAGAGCGGACGCCTGATTCACAACGATGAAAAGGCGCCCGGCTTCGGACGCGTGACGCGCGAGATCTGTCCCCCCGCGCCGGGCATGAAGGACTGGGAGCCGTCGGCCTATTCGCCGCAGACGGGACTCGTCTACATCCCGCACGCGAACCTCTGCCAGGACGAGGAGGGAGTTCAGGCGAACTACATCGCCGGAACGCCGTACGTCGGCGCGAACGTAAAGATGTACGCCGGCCCCGGCGGCCATCGCGGCGTGTTCGATGCCTGGGATCCGGTAAACGGCAGGAAGGTGTGGTCGATCCGCGAGCTCTTCCCGGTCTGGAGCGGCGCGCTGGCGACGGCGGGCAACGTCGTCTTCTACGGGACGATGGACGGCTGGTTCAAGGCGGTCGACGCCCGCAACGGCGCGCTGCTCTGGCAGTTCAGGACCGGCTCCGGAATCATCGGCCAGCCGGTGACCTGGCGCGGTCCCGACGGCAGGCAGTACGTCTCGATCCTCTCCGGCGTCGGCGGCTGGGCCGGCGCCATCGTCGCCGGCGACCTCGACCCCCGCGACAGCACCGCCGCCCTCGGATTCGTCAATGCGATGAGCGATCTGCCGAAGTACTCGAACAAGGGAGGGACGCTCTACACGTTTTCGTTATGAACAAAACCGCTCTTGTGCTGAGTGCTGTGTGCTGTGTGCTGAGCGCCTGCTCCCGGACTCAGCACCCAGCACCCAGCACTCAGCACCCGGTTTTGCGCGTCTGCGCCGACCCCAACAACCTCCCCTACTCCAGCGCCGCACAACCCGGTTTCGAAAACAAAATCGCCGACCTCATCGCCCGCGACTGGAACGCTCGCGTGCAATACACCTGGTTCCCGCAGCGCCGCGGCTTCGCGCGCCTGACCCTCAGGCAGGGCGACTGCGACGTGATCCTCGGCGTCCCTTCGAATTACGAACAGGCGGCGACGACGCGTCCGTACTACCGCTCGACCTACGTCTTCGTTTCGCGCCGCGACCGCCAGCTCGGCATCACGTCATTCGATGACCCGCAACTGCGGCGCCTGAAGATCGGCGTGCAGCTCTCCTCCCCTCCCACCCATGCCCTCGCCGCGCGCGGCATCATCGACAACATCACCGGCTATCCGCTCTTCGATCCGAACCGCAACATCGTCCGGGCCGTGGCGAACGGCGAAGTCGACCTCGCCGTCGTCTGGGGTCCGCAGGCCGCCTGGTTCGCGAAGCAGCAGCACGTGCCGCTCGACCTCGTCCCCGTCTCTCCGCAGATCGACCTGCCGTTCCTGCCGTTCGTCTTCGACATCTCGATGGGCGTACGCCGCGGAGACAACGCGCTGAAGGAAAAGCTCGAGCGCGAGCTCGACCGCCGCCACGACGAAATCGATCGGATCCTCGATCAGTACGGAGTTCCGCGTGTCTAGGAAGCTCCTCCTGCTATCCGCTATCTGCTATCTGCTCTCCTGCGGCAGAGAGCAACGCGACCTCACTCCTCCCATCTCCGCCTACGCCCGCGTCGTCAAGGCGAGCCCGAACAATCCGTACGAGGGAAACGCATACGCCCTCAGCCAGGGGCAAAAGCTCTTCGAGCAATACAACTGCTCCGGATGCCACTTCCACGGCGGCGGCGGGATCGGTCCCGCGCTGATGGATGACGAATGGATCTACGGCAGCACGCCCGCGAAGGTGTATGCCTCGATCGCCGAAGGCCGTCCGAACGGCATGCCGTCGTTCGGCGGACGGATCCCCGCCGATCAGGTGTGGAAGCTCGTCGTGTACGTGCGCTCGCTGAGCAACCTCGAGCCCCCCGCCGCGATCTCACCGCGCAGCGATGAGATGGAGGCGAAGCGATGACCGGCATCCAGTCCGCGCTCGATCCCGCCGGCGTGCAGGCCGCGCAGATTCACAACTTGTGGCACCTCTTCCTCTGGGTCTGCGCCGCCGTCTACGTCGTCACCGTCGCCTTCTTTCTCCTCGCGCTGATCAAGGGGCGGCGGCGCGTCGAACCGGTGGTCGACGCGGCGAGCGAGCGGCGGATGACCATCGCCGTCGGCACCGGCGCCGGCGTCACCATCGTCGCGCTCCTCGGGCTCCTCACGGCGAGTGTGGCCACCGGCCACGCGATCGGCACGTTCGGCAATGCGAAGCTGGAGATCCAGGTCACCGGACATCAGTGGTGGTGGGAGGTGACCTATCCGCACGCCGAGGCGGACAAGATCATCAGGACCGCAAACGAGATCCATATCCCGACCGGCACGCCGATCCTCGTGCGCGTCGCGACGCGCGACGTGATCCACAGCCTCTGGATGCCGAACCTCCACGGCAAGCGCGATCTCATCCCCGGACGCGTGAACAAATTCTGGATCGAGGCCGATCGTCCCGGCGTCTTCCGCGGCCAGTGCGCCGAGTACTGCGGGATGCAGCACGCCAACATGGCGCTCGTCGTCGTCGCCGAATCACCGGCGGACTTCGATCGCTGGGAGCAGCATCAGCGCACGCCGGCGCCCGATCCGAAAACAGCGGAGCAGTTGCGCGGACGGCAGGCGTTTCTCTCGCTTCCCTGCGTCAACTGCCACGCCATCACCGGCACCGACGCCTACGCCACGCTCGGTCCCGACCTCACCCATCTCGCCACCCGCACCACGCTCGCCGCCGGCACCTTGATCAACAACAAAGGCAACCTCTCCGGCTGGATCCTCAACGCCCCGGCGATCAAGCCGGGAAATCAGATGCCGGCGAACGTGCTGGATGCGCAGCAGCTGAACGACGTCGTGGCGTACCTGGAGTCGCTGCGATGAGCGAATACGCGCTCACCGATGAGCGCGAGCTGCACGCGACCTGGAAGCCGGCGACCGGCCTCCTCGGCTGGCTCTCCGAGACCGGCCACAAGCCGATCGGCCTGCGCTACATCGTCACCGCGATGTGCTTCTTCGGCGCGGCGGGGCTCGAAGCGGCGCTGATGCGGCTGCAGCTGTCGCGGCCGAACAACACGCTCCTCGGGCCCGACACCTACAACCAGCTCTTCACCATGCACGGCACGACGATGATGTTTCTCTTCGCCGTGCCGGTGATGGAAGGGATGGCCATCTACCTCGTGCCGCTGATGGTCGGCACGCGCAACGTCGCCTTCCCCCGCCTCAACGCCTACGGCTACTTCGTCTACCTCTTCGGCGGCATTTTCATCTACACGATGTTCGCCCTCGGCGCGGGCGCCGACGCCGGCTGGTTCGCCTACGTCCCGCTCTCCGGCCCGGGATTCTCGCCCGGCAAACGGGTCGACACCTGGTCCCAGATGATCACCTTCACCGAGCTCTCCGCGCTGGTGGTGGCCATCGAGATCACGGTCACGGCGTTCAAGCAGCGCGCGCCGGGGATGTCGCTCAACCGCATCCCGCTCTTCGTCTGGTCGATGATCGTGACGTCGTTCATGATCCTCTTCGCCATGCCGTCGGTCATGCTCGGCAGCGGCTTCCTGGCCCTCGACCGCCTCGTCGCCACGCATTTCTTCAACCAGTCCGAAGGGGGCGACACGATCCTCTATCAGCACCTCTTCTGGTTCTTCGGGCACCCCGAGGTCTACATCATTTTCATTCCGGCTCTGGGGTTCATTTCCATGATCCTCAGCGCGTTCACCGGACGAAAAGTCTTCGGCTATCCGGTGATGGTCTCGTCGCTCGTCTTCACCGGATTCATGGCTTTCGGGTTGTGGGTACACCACATGTTCGCGACCGGACTGCCGCAGCTCGGCGAGAGCTTCTTCACCGCGGCCAGCATCGTCATTTCGATCCCCACCGGCGTGCAGATCTTCTGCTGGATCGCCACGCTCTGGACCGGACGGCTGGTCATCCGCACGCCGCTGCTCTACGTCCTCGGCTTCTTCATCGTCTTCATCATCGGCGGACTCTCCGGCGTGATGATCGCCTCCGTGCCGCTCGATCTGCAGCTGCACGACACCTTCTTCATCGTCGCGCACCTGCACTACGTCCTCATCGGCGGCGCCGTCTTCCCGCTCTTCGGCGCGTTCCACTTCTGGTTCCCGAAATGGACCGGGCGGATGTTCAGCGAACGGATGGGACGACTTTCCTTCTGGCTGCTCCTCATCGGCTTCAACGTGACGTTCTTCCCCATGCACCTCCTCGGTCTGATGGGGATGCCGCGGCGCGTCTACACCTACGGCGCGCAGATGGGCTGGACGGCGCTCAATCAGCTGGCCTCGGCCGGCGCGGTGTTCATCGTCGCCTCGATCGTCATCATGTTGACCAATTTCTTCGTCAGCCGCCGCAGCGGCGAGCCGGCGGGGAACAATCCGTGGAACGCCGATTCGCTGGAATGGTCGACCGCCTCCCCGCCCCCGCCCTACAACTTCCTGCACATCCCGGTCGTCAGCGGAGCGAACGCGCTGTGGGACGCGGCGCCCGATCAGCCGTTCGTCACCGGCATGCGCACGCACCGGCGCGAGGTGCTGGTGACGAAGACGCTCGACGCCGAGCCCGATCATCGCGAGGAAATCCCCGGCGCGACGATCGTGCCGTTCTTCCTCGCCCTGACCACCACCGTCGCGCTCTGGGGCGCCATCTTCTTCGCCTGGTGGTTCACCGTCGGCACCCTCCTCAGCGTCATCGTCCTGCTGTTCTGGTTCTGGCCGAAACGCGAAGACGTCGAGGAGCACCTGGAAAACGAGCGGAAGTTCACGCTCGAGCGCGGCGGCGAGGTGCCGACGTGACGACCCGCGTCCTCGACGTCTCCGACCTCCCCATGGAGACCGCCGACAGCCGCGCCCTGCTCTGGTGGGGCAACGTCGGGATGCTGGCCATCGAAGGAACGATGTTCGCGATGCTCATCGCGACGTGGCTCTACCTCAAGACCGCGAACTTCGACTGGCCGCCGCAGAGCGTGCCGCTGCCGCCTGTGCTCTGGCCTTCGATCGCACTGGGGCTGCTCGTCGTCAGCGCGCTCTTCATGTACCTCCTCGCCGATCGCGGCGCGGTGAAGGACGACCTCAACTCCATCCGCGTCGGACACGCCGTCTGCGCCGCGATCGGCGTCGCCTTCCTCGTCATCCGCTGGAAAAACATGACCGAGCTCGGATTCAAGTGGAGCGATCACGCGTACGGCTCGGTGATCTGGACGATCCTCGGCATGCACACCTTCCACATGCTCGCGGCGACCGGCGAAACGATCTCCCTGCTGGTCTACGAAAGCGTCTGGCCGGTGACGAAGAAGCAGCTGCTCGACATCCGCTGCACCTGCGTCTACTGGTACTTCGTCGTCATCAGCTGGATCCCGTTCTACTTCATCGTCTACGTCGCGCCGTACTACGTGCGGAAAGGATGACGATGCGCGCGCTCTGGTTCGCCCTGCTCGCGCCGGCGATCGCCTGGGCCGCCGGTCTGCAGTTGCGGTACGCGCTGCTGCAATGGGCCTGCGCCAATCACTACCGCTGGCTGCTGACGCTTTTCTCCGTGCCGCTGCTCGTCGTGGCCATCGCCGGCGCGGTCATCGGCTGGCGCTACGCCGATGACGAGCTGCCGCGCGTCAGGTTCATGGCCCTCGGCGCGGTCGCACTCGGCTTCGCCTTCTCCCTCGCCATCATCGCTGGCACGCTGCCTGATTTCTTCCTGAGGCCATGCGAATAGCGCTCTTCCTCCTCGCCCATGAAGGCCACCATCATCTCGAGCCATCCGAAGTCCTGCGGTGGTGGTCGTGGGAACCGGTGGTCGTGTCGCTGCTCGCCATCACCGCCATCCTCTACTTCGGCGGCGTGCTGCGGCTCTGGCTCGCGGCGGGAGTCGGCCGCGGAGTGGGACGGCTGCAACTGCTCGCCTTCGCGGCCGGCTGGCTGGCGCTCTTCATCGCCCTCGTCTCGCCCGTCGACGCGCTCGGCGGCATCCTCTTTTCGGCGCACATGGTCCAGCACGAGCTGCTGATGATCGTCGCCGCGCCGATGCTCGTCCTCGGACGTCCGCTCATCGCGATGCTCTGGGCGTTGCCGGCGCGCTGGCGCTCACCCGCCGCGCAATGGTCGCAGCGTGACGGCGTGATCGCCATGTGGCACACCATCACCGCGCCGCTCGTAGCGACCGTGCTGCACGGCCTCGCCCTGTGGATCTGGCACCTGCCGTCGCTCTACCAGGCCACGCTGCGCAGCGAATTCATTCACGCCCTGCAGCACACCAGCTTCATCCTCACCGCGGCCCTCTTCTGGACCTCGCTCATTCACGGACGCTACGGCCGCCTCGGCTACGGCGCCGGCGTGGCGTGGGTCTTCATCACCGGCATCCACAGCGGCGCGCTCGGCGCGTTGCTCACCTTCGCGCCGTCGCTCATCTATCCGATCTACGGCCCCATCACGCGGCAGTGGGGACTCGACGCCCTCGAGGATCAGCAGCTCGCGGGACTCATCATGTGGGTCCCGGCAGGTATCATCCTCGTCGTCCTCGGCATGGCGCTCTTCGCCTCGTGGCTGCACGAAGCGGAACGCCGCGTGGCCTTCACCCGCAGCGAGGCATTGAGGGAAAAGTGATGAAGTGCACCTTACTCGCCATCGTCCTGCTCGCGTTCGCGTGCAACCACGAAGACCGCGCCACCACCGGCGGCGGCAATCCCGATCGCGGCCGGCAGCTGGTCGAGCAATACGGCTGCACCGCCTGCCACATCATCCCCGACGTGAAAGGACCGCGCGGCATGGTCGGCCCCTCGCTCGATCATTTCGGCTCGCGCAACATGATCGCCGGCAAGGTCCCGAACACTCCCGACAACCTCATGCGCTGGCTGCAGAACCCGCAGGCCATGGATCCGGCGAACGCGATGCCCAATCTCGGGATCACGCCCGCCGACTCGAAGGACCTGGCGGCGTTTCTGTACATGTTGAAATGACGCCGGTCATCCTCGCACTGCTCGTTTTCGTCACGAACGAGCGCTCCGGCACCGTCAGCGTGATTGCCGCTGATCGCGTCATCACGACATTCAAAGCCGGCACGCGGCCGCGCGGCATCGTCCTCAGTCCCGATCATCAGCGCCTCTACATCGCGTCGTCGCACTTCAAGGGCGTCTACACATCCGAGCGCGATTCGGTGCGTGTTTTCGACGCGAAGACGTTCAAGGAGATCGCCCGCTTCGCCTGCGGCACTGATCCCGAGGGCATCGCCGTCAGCGCGGACGGCAAGCGGATCGTCGTTTCGAATGAAGACGCCGGGACGGCGACCATCCTCGACGCGAAGAGCGGGAAGACCATCGCCACGCTCGTCACCGGCACCGAGCCCGAGGGCGTGGCCATCAACGCACAGAAGGCATACGTCACCGGGGAGACGAGCAGCACCGTCACGGTCATCGATCTGAAGACCTCGCGCGTCGTCGCCAACACGTTCGTCGACACCCGCCCGCGCGCGGCCGTCTTCACGCGCAATGGCGATCGCGCGTACGTCAGCGGCGAAGTCGCCGGAAAGATCACGGTCATGGACGCGGTGAAGGATCGCGTCATCACCAGCGTCGTGCTGGCGAAGACCGATCATCCCGTCGGCCTCGTCTTGTCGCCCGACGAAAAGCGGCTCTACGTCGCGACCGGGCGAGGCAACAGCGTCGTGGTCATCGACACGAAGACGAATCGCGTGACGAACACGATTCCGGTCGGGCAGCGGCCGTGGGGAGTGGCGCTCACACGCGACGGAAAGAAGCTCTACGCCGCGTGCGGAATCGCGAACACCGTGTCGGTCATCGACACGACTTCGCTGCGCGTGATCGCCACCATCAAAGCGGGCGACGGGCCGTGGGGAGTGGTAACTTCTCCTGACTGAGCAGTGTCCAAACGTCAGGAGGACATCATGCGATCCCTCACCGCCGCACTCTGCGGACTTCTCGCCGTCGCCGCTCTGGCCGACGCGCCGCCGCAGTCCTCGAGCGTCACCATTCCGCTCGATCAATACCAGGAGCTGCAGAAGTCGAAGGAGAACGCCTCGGCCACGGTCATCGACACGATGACCCTCGGCGGCACGTTCAAGGACCGCAACCTCACCGTCACCTTCTCCGGCCGCAGCGTCGGCACGCGCCAGGTGACGAACGTCATCAACGCCGCCGACATCACGCTCTCCGGCTGCAGCGGCGACGCGCTGATGCTCCGCGGCGGCAAGGGCGCGTATCAGCTCGTGGCGCTCGCGCCGTCGTTCACCCTGCGCTGTGACGTGCGATTGAGCGGAAGCGATCGTCTGCCGATGAGCGTCGCGCCGGCGGTGCTGGCCATCCGCTCCGCGGTCACCGACGGCGAGCTCGTGGCCGGCGAAGAGAGCGACGAAGGGGCGCGGAGCTACACGCTCGTCCGCCAGGTCGTCGGCACGAACGAGACGCTCGCCGCGAGCGCCACCGGCCGCTACCTCATCACGCTCTTGCCCGACGCCACCCGTTTCCACTACGACATCCAGGTCCACAACCCGAATCGCAGCACCTCGCCGCTGCCGCTGCATCTCGTCTCCGGCGAGCACCTGCAGCAGATCGACTCGTCCGCTCCGTATGAAGTGAAGGACGGCAGCTACGTCTTCGCCATGCCGCCGGGCGACTCGACCATCACGCTCAGCGGCGAATTGAAAGGCACGTCGTTCGCCGCGCCGGTCGCGGCGAGCCTGCAGTACGCGGTCATCGAATCGCATCCCCTGCTGCGCCCGACGCTGCAGTCGACGCCGAAGCGCGTCAGCGCCGGCGAGACCGGCATCACCACGCAGTACCGCGGCGCGCTGGCGTTCGAGATCGGCGAGAAGGAGCGCATCACCTGGAGCGTGACGCGGCTCGAGGCGCTGCGCGCCATCAGCTACGCCGTCCACAACGTCACGCACACGCTCTTCATCCCCGCCCGCGGCCCGATCCTCGGCGAATCGCTGTTTCAGCTCGACAACCAGGGGGCGCCGGAGCTCGTGCTGCCGCGCAAGCCGGAGCCGACGTTCGTCAGCCTGCAGGACGAGCCGGTGCTGATGACGAAGAACGCCGCCGGCCAGCTGACCGTGCCGCTCTCCGCCGGCCAGCAGAAAGTGCTCGTGCAGTACCGGCAGGAGGCGTCGCAGTTCGGCCTCCTCGTCGGCACGCTCGACGTGCCGCGCGTGCCGGTGCCGGCGACCTACACGCAGGTGAACCTCCGCTATCCCGAGCACTGGCTGCCGCTCTGGCAATCGTTCGCCACGGAGGCGAAGGTGTGGAAGCCGGAAGGATCGGACCTTCTGGCGTTCCTACTGCTGGCGTTGTGGATCGAGCGCGTGCTCGCGTTTCTGGCGATGCAGACGCGGACGCGCGCGGCCATCGCGCTGCTCCTGGCATTCGCCTCGGGCGTCGTGCCGACCGTGCTCTGGATCTGCGTGCTGGCCTGCGCGTTCGTGACGCTAGTCTGGCTGGCGGCGAATCGTCCGAAGTGGACGCCGGCGCGAATCGTCGGCGCGGTCGTGGCCTCGGTGCTGGTCCTCTTCGTGGCCTTTGCGTACGTGGCGTCGAGGAACATGGCGAAATCGTCCTCATACGAAACGGCCTCCACCGACACCGCCGTGAGTCGCGCTCCCCAGCCTGCGGAAGGGGCCGTGGACAAAGTCGCGCGGCAGGAACAAGAGGTGCTCACCTACCAGGGATTGCCGGCGAAGTTCGAGCTCCCGGGCGGCGTTCGCGACGACTCGTTCAGCGAGCAGCTGCTCGCGGCGGAGCGCCCGCAGACCATCACCATCGTCCTGCTCTCGATGACCATCGTGACGTGGGGCGCGATCGCGATGGCCGCCATCGCCGCGTGGCTCCTCTGGAAACGGCGTGAGGCGATCAAGGCGACGCTGCGCGAGCGGATCGCGGCGGCCATGGCACCGGCGGCACCCGCGACGGCATGACCGATCCGCTTCGGGCATTTCTCGCGCCGCTCTATCAGGACCTCGACGGCGTCTCGCGGCTGGAGGAGATCGATCGGATCTCCGCCATCGCGCGGCGCCTGCACACACCCGGCGATCCGCGTGCCTTCGAGCTCCTCCTCCTTTTTCACGGCCTCGGCAAGTGGCTGGAGAAAGTCGGCAACCGCTCGCGCACCGCGCTCGCCACCGACATCAGCGAGGCTGAGCTCTACGCGCTCTCCGCCTCCATCCGCCGGCTGGATGATCCGCAAAGCGACGACGAGCGCGTCGTCGCCGCGGCCGTCCTCATCGACTCCGCCGGCGTCCGCGGCCTCGCCGAGCGCTTCGCCCGCGCGCGCCGCGAGGGGCAGTCGATGATGGACGTCGTGCGCGACGTCCTTGCCGATTCCTGGATCCCCGCATGGATGCCCGAGCGCGGCCGCGCATGGCTGGAACGCCGGCAGGAGGCGCGCCGGGACGTGTGCAGGCGATTACTGATGGAGAGCGCCCTGGAGGACTAGAAACGGCTCGATCGCTTTCCGGAACGCCTCCGGCTGCTCGATCCATGGGAAGTGTCCCGCGTTCTCGATCCACACCAGCTTCGATCCCGGAATCCCGGCGTGCAGTTCCCCGCCCGCGACGAGCGGGTCCTGGCGGCCGTGGATGATCAGCACCGGCGCATGCAGCCTCTTCATCCCTTCGCGCACGTCGTACTTGTCGAAGCCCGCGGCGAGCGCGCCGAAGACGTGCGGCTCGTATCCATCGTCGTGCAGCGCGTTCCGGAAGCCGCTCGACTTGCGGCGATCGAAAAAGTACGACGCCGTCTTCGCCTTCAGCGTCTCCACCGCCGCGTGGCGCGGGTTCTCCTTCTTCCGCGCCGGATCGCGCCAGTAGGCGATCGCGTCGAGGTCCTCCGCCGACTCGTGCGCCTGCAGGTTCTTCGAGAACGAGTCCATGAACCCCGTCGTCAGGCCGCCGGAGTCGATCAAGACGATCCTCTCCACCCGGTCGGGATGCGCCTGCGCGTAGAGCATCGCCAGCATCCCGCCCCACGAGTGGCCGACGATCGTCAACTTCTTGACCTTCAGTTCCTCCCGCAACGCGTCCAGATCGCTGACCGCGCTGTCGAAGTTCAGCGTCTCGAACGAGGAGACCGTCGAGAGTCCCGTCCCCCGCTGATGGAACAGCACCGCCCGATGCCGCCGCGCGACGACATCCGCCACCGGCTTCATGTACCCGACCGCGAACCCCGGCCCGCCGGAGAGGATGACCACCGGATCGCCGTGCCCCACGGTTTCGTAGTGCAGCGTGACGTTGTCCGAGGTCGTGAACGAGCCGAGGGCGAGGAGGAGGGAGAAAAAGAGACGCAGCATGTCTCGTCTACGGACGGGACGGGCGGGTGGATGGCTTCAAGTCCGCATCACGCCCGCCCGCTCGTACACCCGCGAGTCGATGAATGTATGCACCAGGTCCTGATCCAGGAATCCGTCCTTCATCTCCATCTGCAGGATGTCGAGGGCGCGCTCGGTGGAGATGGCGCGCTTGTAGGGGCGGTCGTTGGCGGTCAGGGCGTCGTAGATGTCCGACACGGTCATCATGCGCGACTGCAGCGGGATGTCGGGCGCGCTCAGCTTGCGCGGGTAGCCGCGGCCGTTGAGCTTCTCGTGATGTTTGTAGGCGATGTCGGCGACGCCGGAGAGGTCTTTCGTCCAGGGGATCTTCTGCAGGAAGTTGAACGTGTGCGTGACGTGGCTCTCGATCTCGCCGCGCTCTTCGGCGTCGAGGTTTCCCTTGCGGATGGAAAGGATGCGCACTTCCTCGCTCGTCAGGAGGCGCTTGCTCTCGTTGCGGATGTCGCGGTAATCGCGCTCCGCGAGCGACTGCAGGTACTGGAACTCGCCTTCGGGTAAAACGGTCGGCTCGTTCGACTGCGTGATGAAGGCAAAGTCGTTCTGTAGTTGCGCGATGCGGTCGCGCGTCTCGCGGTCGCACTGCGTGGCGAACGCGTCGTAGCCGTCGCGGCCGTTCTTCAGCAGGAAGTCGAGCTTGCGCCGCGTCCCTTCGCCTTCGACCGCCTTGATCACGAATTCGAAGCGCGAGCGGATCGTCTCCAGCTGCTGCGGGTAGAGCTTCTTCTCCTTGACCAGCACCTGCTCGCGCACGCCGACCTTGCCGAAGTCGTGCAGCAATGAGGCGTAGCGGATCTCGCGCACCTGGTCGGCCGAGAAATGGATCTCGCTGTACTGGCCCTGATCGATCCGGTCGATCACCTTCGCCAGCTCGACCGTGAGATCGGCGACGCGGAACGAATGACCGGAGGTGGTCGGATCGCGCTGCTCGATGGCCGTGACCGCCGCGGTGACGAAGCCTTCGAACAGCCGCTCGATCGATTCGTAGAGGAGGTTGTTCTCCACCGCCACCGCCGCCTGGCCGGCCAGCGAGCGCATGACGTCGATGATCTGCTGATCGAACGAAATGACCTCGTGCGGCACGTTCTCCGCCGTCAGTTTTTTCGCCGCGCCGATCCGTTTGCGGTTGATCAGCTGCAGCACGCCGATCAGGTCACCGACGTGATTCGTCATCGGGAAGACCAGCAGCGACTTGGTGAGGTAGCCGTTCTCCTCGTCGAACGAGCGGTTGATCGAGTACTCGGCGCCGGAGGGAAGGTTGTAGGCGTCGTCGATCACCAGCGTCTCGCCGGTGAGCGCGACGTAGCCGGCGAGGCTCTTCTTCGTGATCGGCAGCACGCGCTCTTCGAAGTCGACTTCCACCGAGTCGTTCTGCGCCAGCTTCCAGCGGAGGACCTTGCCACCGCCCATGTCGTCGAGGAGGTAGAGCGATCCGGCGTCGGAGCGCGACAGCTCGCGCGCCTTCTTCAGGATCATCGTCAGCAGCACCTGGTGGTCGCGCACGGTCGAGAGCGCCACGCCGATGTTGCTCACTTCCTGCAGTTCGCGCGTCCGCTCGCTCAGCTGTTTCTCCAGCTGATCGGCGCGCAGTTTCTGATACAGGAACTGATAGGCGCGCTTCACGGCGCTGAGCAGAACGCTCGGAAGCGGGTCGTTCGGCAGGTCGAGGTAAACGGTTTCATCGGTGAGCCAGGAAGGCTGCTGCGAGAGGCCGATCCCCACCACCGCGGTGCGGGAGTCGATGGAAACGGGCTTGCCGTTGCCGCCGTTCGTCGGGTCGACCACGACGACGCGGAGCGCGTTGCCGGAGGCGCCGAGGTCATCGAGGGTGCCGAGGATGCTCGGCGCGATCGACGCGGAGATCAGCGCGTCGGAGTAACGGCCGATCGGAAACGAGTCCGGATGAAGAAGAGTGAGCGTTTGCATCGCCGTGTTTCGAGCGCAACGACCGGTGCCCTGCGCTTCTTCCAGTGCTTCTCCGGAGCGCGTACAATGCGCGCCGCGCGAACCGCAATTATGGCACCGAAGCGGCTGTTTTCGCGCGCGTAACCCACCCTCTGTCAGGAGAAAGCGCGTGGCCGCCTACACGACCGAGCAGATCGATCCGAAGTATCACGACGCCCTCGTGGCGTGGCAGAAGAAGCACTTCCCCGAGCTCACCTACCTCGAGGAGAACTGGTCGAAGTTCTACGCCAGCCAGACTCCGTTTCAGCTCTACGCCAAGGTCGGCAAGCTGAACAATGACAACATCGTCTTCGGCCGCATGGCCGGCAAGCCGCGCTTCGAGAAAGCGGGCGAGATGGTCGGCAACATGTTCTATTCGGCGCGCGACATCGTCCGGGCCCAGGCCTCGACCGAGCTCGGCTCGATCCAGCAGCATCGCCTGACGCTGGAGGAAGCGCCGACCGATCAGATGAAGATGGCCACGCTCCGCATCATGGCGGAGGAGCTGCGGCACGCCTACCAGATGTTCTGGGTGCTCTCCCACGATCACTCGTGGAAGAAGCCGGGACATCCCGACATCGCCGAGGAGACGATGGACGAGCTGCTGTCGATGGAGCTCGGCAATCACGTCCTCGACGCGTTCAACATTCCCTTCTCGAACTTCCTCGACAACGTCGTCTTCGCCACGGTGATCGACCTGGTGGGCAAGTATCAGCTGGAGATGCAGAAAGTCTTCTCGTATGCGCCGATGGCGCGCTCGATGGGACCGATGCTCTCCGAGGAAGGCTTCCACATCGGCTCGGGCCGCGGATTCCTGAAGGAGCTGGCGGTGAGCTCGCTGACGGACGGCGGACGCTATTCGATCGACGACATCCAGCGCACGTTGAACGCCTGGATCCCGCGCGGCCTGGAGATGTTCGGCAACGAGCGCGGCGGCGAGACGGCGGTGGCGTTCGGATTCAAGGATCGCAACAACGGCACGGCGCAGGCGGAGTACTACAACGAAGTGCGCGAGGTGGTGGAGCTGGTGAACGTGGCCATCGTGCAGACGAAGGTCAGCGGCACGTCGGCCCCCGACGCGCGCTCGATCGTGCGCGAGGTGCAGGACACCGGCGAGCGCGTGCAGGGCATCACCCCCGAGGACCTGCTCTTCGTTCCCGACATGAAGTTCTACCGCAAGCGCGGCGCCGAAGACGTCGTCTTCATGCCGTACGACGTGAACGGCACGCTCCTCCTCCACGACGGCAAGCCGATCTCCGGCGAGCAGTACCTCGCCTACCTGGAGACCGTTCTCCCCGACTACTTCCTGAAAACGAACGAGTTCACGAAGTATCGGGACGCGATGCTTGGATACGCGCGGCCGGAGGCGGGGAAGAGTTACGGGTGGTAGTTGATCGTTGGCAGTTGATAGTTGGCAGTTGGCAGTAGCACTTCGGCCAACGGCCCACTGCCAACTGCCAACGGCCAACGGCCAACTACATCACCCCAGTCACCAGGTACAAATCCGACAAAAACCTTCGATACCCGTACGCATACGTCGCCCCGTCGGCGGTGATGCTCAGCGGCATGATGTCGAGGACGCCGGCGGGATCGGGCGGGTGGATGTTGAGCCAGTTCGTGCGCTCGCCGGTGGTCAGGTCGATGCGGTCGATCGGCACGTCGATCCGTCCGCGCCGGTAGATGAACACCGCGTCATCGCCGGTGGCCCACTGGATCGGCACGTCCTCCTCGGTAAACGACGGCACGAGGCGCGGCTCGCCTCCATCGACCGGGAAGAGCCGCAGCAGGCCGTCGACTCCCGTGGCCGCGACGTTGCGGCCGTCGTTCGACAGGATCACCGGCCACTTCACCGGCACCGGTGAGATCTCCCGCACGGACGCCTTCCCTTCGAGGTCGAGCTCGAACATCCGCATCGGCTCGCCGGGACGATTGCCGAGCAGCAGCACGCGCTTCCCGCCGGGAAAGAACTGCCACCACAACAGCGTCTCGAGATTCGGACAGGCCACGACGCGCGTCTCTCCCGCGCCGACCGGCAGCAGCTCGAGGCAGCCGTCGTTGTTCATCGCCAGGATCCACTCCCCGTCCGGCGACAGCGGCATCCCCCTCGCCTTTCCCTCGGCGATCTTGACCGCGGGCGACCCATCGATCGGACGCAGATAGATCGTGTTCGTTCCGTGCGCCGCCGCTCCCTGCTCTTCGATCAGGATCTCTTTTCCGTCGGGTGTCAGTCCGGCGAGCCACGACCAGTCGAACCAGGAGAGGTTGCGCTCCGGTTCTCCGCGACGCGCCGCCACCGCCTCGCGCCGTCCGCTGTCGGATGAGATCAGCACGCCGCGCGCGGCGTCGATGTCGTGCAGCGTGACGCGGCCCGGAAACGCCAGCACGCGCCGCTCCTTGCCGCTGACCGCCACCGCGTAGAGATCGCGATCGGCGCCGCGCTTCGCGCCGGCGATCCACACTTCCTCGCCCTTCGGATGCCACGCCAGGCCGCCGGTGGTGGTCCAGTGATCGCTGGAGCGGACGCGCACGTTGCCGCTGCGATCGATGATCATCACGCGGCCGCCGTCGTCGCCCCACACCGGATGCTCGAGGAACGCGATCAACTCGCCGTTCGGCGAGATGCGCGGATGGCTGATCCAGAGCGGCGTTTCGTAGACCACCGCGCCGAGCGGCCACTCGATGCGGTACATGCCGCCCGACGGACGGAGGATGAGCAGGCTCTTGCCGTCGGGCGCCCAGTCGGCGTCCTGTCCGTTCTGGCAGATGACGCGCGGCGCGCCGCCGATCGGCATGCGCGCGATCGTGCCGCTGGTGACGAAGCCGCCGAGGTAACTGCGGCCGAGGGAGATGGCCAGCTCGCCGGTGCGCGACACCGCGAGGATGTCGGCGGCGCTGCCGGGACGGATCGGCCGCGACTCCGGCGAGAGGCTCGACGAGGTGAAGATCTCGACCGGCTGGTCTTCCCACGCCGCGCCGTAGATGAAGCCGTCGTGCATGAAGCGCGCGCTGATGATGAAGCCGCGGCGATAGGTGAGACGTTCGTAATGCAGCGGCGACGACTTCATCGGCGTGCGCGGCGTGCGGCGGCGCGACGGCATCACCACCGAGGCGTCGCTGCCGTCGATCGCCTCGAGCGCGAACGCCAGGTCCTTCACCGACTGGAAGCGGTCGGATGAATGTTTCTCCAGCATCCGCTGCGTGATGCGTGCGGCGCCGGTCGGCAGGTCGGCCGGCATCAGCGGCTCGTCGTGCAGGATGGCGTTCATCGTCTCCACCGCGGTGTCGCGGCGGAACGGCTGCGTGCCGGTGAGCATCTCGAAGAGGACGACGCCGAGGGAGAAGATGTCGGAGCGATTGTCGGCGACCTCGCCGCGGACCTGCTCCGGCGACATGTAGCCGGCCGTGCCGATCACCGTCCCGGCGTCAGTCACCAGCTGTTGCGTCTCCGAGTCCTGCGTGACCTCGGGTTGGATCAGCTTGACCAGTCCGAAGTCGAGCAGCTTCACCCGGCCGTCATCGAGGATGAAGATGTTCTCCGGCTTCAGGTCGCGATGGATGATCCCTTTGTCGTGCGCCGCGGCGAGTCCGCGCGCGATCTGCTGCGCGTACTCGATTGCCTTTCGCGCGGGCAGCCGCATCGTCAGCTGCTCGCGAAGGCTCACTCCTTCCAGCAGCTCGCAGACGATGAACGGCGAGCCTTCATGAGATCCGACGTCGTAGACCGTCAGGACGTTCGGGTGATTGAGCATCCCCGCCGCGCGCGCCTCCTGCTCGAAGCGGCGCATGAGATCGGAGGTCGCGGAGCATGGGAGGACTTTGACCGCCACGTCGCGGCCGATGCGCGAGTCGCGGGCGCGATAGACCTCCCCCATCCCGCCCGCGCCGATGAGCGCGAGAACCTGATAGGGACCGAGCTGCTCGCCCGCCTGGAGTTTCATGCTGATCGCGAAAGCATAGCGTGACCCCGACGCCGTTCATGCGTATCAAAAGACATGCGGAAGTTAATTGCACTGCTCCTCCTGACCATCCCGCTCGCCGCCTCGCCGCGCCTGTTGTCGCCGGAGCGTCCCATCGGCGAGACGAAACCGCTGAACAACACGCTGGCCGACTTTTCCATCGACATCGCCGCGGGCGATGACTCGGTCGTGGCGGCGTGGAGCGACGGACGCAGCGGAACGCACAACGACATCTACGCCACGCGTCTGGACGCCGAGGGCCAGCCGCTCGATCAATTCGGAATCCCTGTGGACGTATCGCCGGGCGACAAGCAGCTGCGCCGGATCATCTGGGATGGACATCGTTACGTGCTCGCCTGGAGCAGCGAGGGCGCGATCTGGATCTCGTCGCTGACCGGCGGAGCGACGCGGCTGTTCGAGGCGAACACGCCATACACGACCATCGATCTCGCCGCGCGGCCGGGCGGCGGCACGCTGATGGTCGCGAACGTCGTGCGGCAACTCAGCGTGCTCGCGCTCGACGACGAGTTCCACGTTCAGAGCACGCGCCTGATCGATACGAATTCCTACCGCGCCCAGCTCGTCCGCAGCGGCGACGCGGTCTTCGCCGTCTGGCTCGACGCGTCGACGCTGCTCGCGCAACGGATCGACCGGAACGGAAGTCCCGACGGCATTCCGCTGCAGCTGGCGACGACGAAAGGCTCGGTCAACGTCGTCACATCGTCCTCGGCGACGCGCGGTCTGATCGCCTACTCCGAGCAGGAGTCGGTTCACGTTCTCGCGCTGCAGCCGAATGGAGTGTTTGCCCCGCTGACGACGTACCCGGCGTTGCGAATCGACAGCATCGCGCCGGCGCCCGACGGCGGATTCGTGGCCGTCGAAGGTGTGACCGCCGAGACGCCGACGACGCTCCATCACTTCGACGCCGGCGGCAACTTCGTCGATCGCCTCAGCCTCGGAAGTTTCGACGACGTCAGGCTCACGGCCGGACACGGACATGTGATCGCCGTCGGAGCCGGCTCGGGCCTGGTGTCGTACGTCTACGGCGCGCGGCGGACGAAGAACATCTCGTTCACCTCCCCCGTGCAGACGCAGCCCCGGCTGGCGAGCGACGGCACGAACGCGCTGCTGCTGTGGGATGAACAGCTCCCCGGCGAACGCCTCTTCGTGCAACTCCTCGCGCCGTCGGGAGAGCCGCTGCACGATCGCGTCGCGCTCCCCGCGCCGGGATACCGCGAAGTTCCCGCGGTCGGGTTCGACGGCAATTCGTTCGTCGTCATCCGTTCAAAAGCTTTCGAGGATCACACCGAGATCAGCGTGCAGCGGATCCATCGCGACGGCTCGCTCGATGGCGCACCGTTCCTGCTCGCGCAGACGAAAGGTCCCATCAGCGACCTCCTGACGGCGGGGAACGTCGTCGCCTGGCGCGATGAGTCGTACCCGCAGCCACGTGCGGTCTGGACGACGTTCGATCAACGGACTCCGTTCACGGCGTCGACCTCGACACACCTGGCCGCGGCGGCATTCGGCTCTTCGGTGATGTTCGCGTCGATCACGCCGAACAACACGATCGTGGTCTGGACGCCGGGCGGAGGCGACATCACGGTTCCGATCAACGCGTCGCCGGACAGCGTCGCCATCGGCGGCAACGGCGACGGCTGGCTCGTCGTCTACTCCGACGGCGGCGACCTCCTCGGGCAGTACCTGGCGCGCGACGGCTCGGCGATCGGCGAGCCGTTCGTCGTCGCGCCCGGGGAAGCGCACGACATGCGCGTGGCCTGGGACGGAGACGCGTTCGTCGTGACCTGGGAGTCGCATCACACCGGGTTGATGGCCGTGGTGCGCGGCCGCGACGTCGATCTCGCGTTCCCGTATATGCCGAACGGAGACATCACACGCGTCAACGGCTCCGCGCTCATCGCGTATCAGCGCCGGGCGCCGGAGGCGAACAACTCGACGCGCGTCTTCACGCGCACGCTGTCGCGTCCCCGCGTGCGTCCCGTACGATGAGCGGATGCATCCGCGCGCGCAGGAGCTGATCGAATCGCTCGCCCTCGGGCCGCATCCCGAGGGCGGGTTCTACCGGCAGGTGTTCAAATCGCCGCGCGTCGTCAATGAAAACCGCAGCGCGCTCACCGCGATCTACTTCCTCCTCCCGCCCGATCAACACAGCCGCTGGCATCGCGTGACCTCGGACGAGATCTGGGTGCATATCGAAGGCGGCGGCGTGGCACTGCACACGTTCGACGGCAGTGCGACGTCGACGCGCCGCGTCGGGCCGGCGCTGCCGTTCGCCGTCGTCGACGCCGGAGTGTGGCAAGCGGCGGAACCGATCGATGGATTCGCCCTCGTCGCCTGCTTCGTCGCTCCCGGATTCGAGTTCGACGATTTCACGATGATGTCGGATGATCGCGAGGCGATCGCGCGGCTCGCGGCGATCGATCCGACATTGCTGCCGCTCGTATGAACGAAACCCTTTGCCCCGGCTGCGGCCTGCGCATGCCGCTGACGAACAAGCCGTACGACGGCTACTTCAACGCTTCGCCGGAATGCTGGAGCGTGTTCACCGAGGTCGCCGGCGCGGAGTTCAGCAACGTCGTGCTCTTCAGCCAGGCGCATCAGCTCACCGTCGACGCGTACGCCACGCAGCATGCCGGCGGGCCGCATCCCGACAAGTCGATCGCCGTGCACCTCTCCGGACTGCATCTTTTCTACGAAGAAGGCGTGAAGCCGACGAGCATCGCGCCGCTGCTGCAGAAGCTCGCCACGCGCACCGATCACTGGCCGCATTTCGATCCGCCGGAGGTCCGCGGCTCGATGACGATCTTCGACGTGGCGCTCGCGGAGTCGCACATCGACGCCGTGCGCGCGTGGTCGCGCGGCGTCTGGGAGTCGTGGTCGCCGCATCACGCGGCCATTGCTGAGCTGGTGCGAAACAGCTCTGTGAACATCGACGTGATCAGGGACTTTCGCAAGTGAACTGCTGTGCTACCCTGCGCGGACGATGCGGAAGCTCACGGTCCTCTTCTGCTTTGCGCTCTTCGCGTGTGGGAAGTTGAAGGAGCTGCCGACCGAGCCTGGCGGCGGCAACGGTGAGCCGGTCGATCCGACCGCGACGTTCACCCGCGTCCAGAACGAGATCTTCACCCCCACCTGCGCCTCCCTCGGATGCCATGACACCCTCGGCCAGCAGTCGAGCCAGGTCCTCGCCCCCGGCCTCTCCTACGCCCAGACCGTCAATCGTCCCAGCGTCGAGATGCCGTCGCTCATGCGCGTCGTGCCGGGCGATCCGGCGAATTCGTACCTCTACCGCAAGATCACCGGCGCCGGCATCACCGGCGACCGCATGCCGCAAGGCGGCCCGTTCCTGACCGACGCCCAGACCAAACTCGTCCGCGACTGGATCCGCCGTGGAGCACCGAATGATTAAACGACTCGCGCTCGCGCTGCTCCTCCTCACCACCCCCGCGCTCGCGCAGGACAAATACACGCCGACCAACCCCATCCCCCTCGGCGACAACCTTCTCTCGCTGCCGACGTCGCACATCCCGTCGACCGGCACGTGGGAGCTGCGCTTCACGCATCGCTTCAACGGCTCGCTCGATCAGGGCAACGGCAGCGACCGCGCGCACAGCCTCTTCGGACTCGACAGCAACGCCGACGTCGGCATCGGCTTCTCGTACGCGCCGCGGCGCGACGTGCAGTTCACGCTGCTGCGCAGCAACGCGCTCGATGACGTCGAGCTCGCGCTCAAGTACGTCGTCATCCAGCAGGCGTCGGCCGTTCCGTTCAGCGCCGCGGTGCGTGTCGGCGGCGACTGGCGGACGGAGCAGAACCTGCAGGACCGGACGTCGTTCTTCGGACAGGTCGTCCTCTCGCACCAGTTCGGCCGCAAAGCCGAGGTGTTCGTCATTCCGACGTACGCCACGGATGCCGGCCGCGTGGTGAGCGGCACGAGCTCGGGCGCGCTCTTCAAGCACGCGTTCAACGTCCCGATCGGCGCGGCGCTCATGGTGCGGCCCGCGCTGAGCGTCGTCGGCGAGATCATCCCGAAGAACCGCGACCTGCCGGCGGGCGTCCACGCCGACTTCGGCTGGGCCATCGGACTCAAGCGCGCCATCGGCGGGCATTACTTCGAGGTGCTGGTCACGAACAGCAACGCGACGCACGTCGACCAGTACGTCACCTCGACCTACCAGGGCGCGGGACTCGATCGCGGCGATCTGCACCTCGGGTTCAATATCGAACGCCGGTTCGGGAAGTAGGCCGCCACTTTGCACTCCTCAGGAGTGCATGCGCTGCCCCGAATGTCACATCGAGAGCGAACCAGGCTCGGCCGCATGTGGTAACTGCGGCCTCCTCCTCATCGCCGTCCAGCCGAAACGCCGCTCAGAAGATTTTGCCGTTCAGAAACGGCGCGCGTCGGACCGCGGCGCTGACGTGGAGTGCCCATTCTGCGCGGGCGCCATCTCATCCAACGCCATCCGCTGCATGCACTGCTCGGAAATCGTCAACGGCGATTACTACCGAGAGCGCGCGCAGCGGACCCGGTCACGCATCAACTACGCGAGCTGGATCGCGTACCTGTTCGGCCTCGCGGCGCTGATCGTCTTCCGCCCGGTCGGCCTGGTCTCGATCGGCACCGGCCTGTTGCTCTCGATCGCGTACTACGCCATTCCGGTCGAGCCGCCGGAACCGGGCGGCACGCGCCGCGGACGCTTCACCTCGTTCCTGCGGCGCCAGCTGAAATTCGAGCGGACGGCGATCGCGATTCCGGGGCTGCGCAACAAGAAACTCGTGTTCGTCGGCACGCCGCTGCTCGCGGCGCTCGTCGGCTACACCGCGAACCTCTTCCTGCTGCAGGAGCCGGTCAACGACATCCTGCACCGCAACTCCGCGTTCCAAGGAATGGAAGTCTCGGCGCATTACGAATACTGGGTCGTTCCCGGCGTGATCGTGTACGACCTCGAGAAGCTCAGCGTCCGGCAGACGCCGATCGACGTCCACACTGCGTTCCTGGAGTTCGCGCAGAAGATGCGCGCGCGGCGCTACTCGCGCGTCGACCTCTCGTACAAGGGGACGACGAAGTTCTCCATCGCCGGCGCCGGTTTCCGCAAGCTCGGCGACGAATACGCGAAGCGCAATTTCGAGTTCGTGCTCTATTCGTTCCCCCGCCTCTTCCATCCCGAGGACCATGTCCGCTCGCCCCAGCCGGGAACGTCCGATCGCGACGCGCTGCTCGAGTTTCACCGGCAGTGGTACGGCGAGGATGGGATGACGGCGCCGGTGGCGAGCCGTTAAAGCAGGCCTTCGCGCTCCAGGTCCGCGACCAGCGTCAACGAGTCGTGGAACTGAAACGCGTGCATCCCGAGGTTGCGCGCCGCCTGCACGTTCTCATTCAGATCGTCGACGAACGCCACCTGCGGAGCGAGCGCCCCGACGACCTCCAGCGCGCGGTAGAACATCTCCGGGTCGGGCTTCGCGGTGCGGAAGCGGTGCGAAAAGATGAAGCGGTCCTCTTTCTGAAAGAGTCCCGCAAACCGGCGGGGGATCACCTCGGCGTGTACCTCGTTCGAGTTCGAAAGGAAGGCGACGCGATAGCGCGCGCGGACCCGCTCGAGCACGTCCTCGATTCCCGGCACCGTGCCGTCGAAGAAGTCGCTCCAGATCGTGTGGAACTCGCGGATCGAGTCGCGGTAGCCGGTGTAGGCGCAGAGGAACTCGTAGAACTCCCAGAACGACGCGGCACCGCGCTCCATGTCCCGATAGCCGCCCGGCTCCTCGAGGATCCTGACCAGCTCATCGCGCGTCACCGACGAGCTGCGGCAGATGTTCTCCAGGACTCGCTCGTACGCGAGCTTGATCACGGTGTTGCCGAGGTCGAAGAGGAACCAGGTAACCATGCTGTTGAGCCGTTTAGCGATTGAGCGGTTGAGCTTAACGGCTCAATCGCTCAACAGCTCAACAGCTACATCCGGAACACTCCAACCCGCGGCGCTTCGATGGGCGCGTTGTACGCGATCGACAGGCCCAACCCAAGATACGTGCGCGTGTCGGCGGGATCGATCACGCCGTCGTCCCACAACCGCGCCGTCGAGTAGTACGGACTCCCCTCCGTCTCGTACTTCGCCAGCACGGGATCGGCGATGGCCCGCTCTTCCTCGGCGCTGAATTCTTTTCCGGCCCGCGCGAGCTGATCGCGCTTGACCGTCGTCAGCACGCCGGCGGCCTGCTCGCCTCCCATCACGCTGATGCGCGCGTTCGGCCACATCCAGAGGAAGCGCGGCGAGTAGGCCCGGCCGCACATCCCGTAATTTCCGGCGCCGAACGAGCCGCCGATGATCACGGTGAACTTCGGGACGCTGGCGTTGGCCACGGCGTGCACCATCTTCGCGCCGTCCTTGGCGATGCCGCCGCGCTCGTACTGCTTGCCGACCATGAAGCCGGTGATGTTCTGCAGAAAGACGAGCGGGACGCGCCGCTGATTGCAAAGCTCGATGAAGTGCGTCGCCTTGAGCGCCGACTCGGAGAAGAGCACGCCGTTGTTGGCCAGGATGCCGACCTTGTAGCCGAAGATCCGGGCGAAGCCGGTGACGAGCGTCGTGGCGTAGCGCTCCTTGAATTCGTGGAAGCGCGAGCCGTCGACGACTCGGGCGATGATCTCGCGCACGTCGTACGGCTTGCGCAGATCGCGCGGGATGACGCCGTAGATTTCCTTCGGATCGTAAAGCGGCTCCTCGGGGGCGATGCGCGTTTCCGGCTCCCTCTTGTCGAGCCGCAGGTTCTCGACGATGTTGCGCACGATGGCGATGGCGTCGAAGTCATCCTCGGCGAAGTGATCGGCCACGCCGCTGATCCGCGTGTGCACATCCGCGCCGCCGAGCTCCTCGGCCGTCACTTCTTCGCCCGTCGCCGCTTTCACCAGCGGCGGTCCGCCGAGGAAGATCGTGCCGGTGCCTTTCACGATCACCGCCTCGTCCGACATCGCCGGCACATACGCGCCGCCGGCGGTGCACGAGCCCATGACCGCGGAGATCTGCGGGATCTCCATCGCCGACATCACGGCCTGGTTGTAGAAGATGCGTCCGAAGTGCTCGCGATCGGGAAAGACCTCGTCCTGCAGCGGAAGGAACGCGCCGCCGGAATCGACGAGATAGATGCACGGCAGCCGGTTCTGCTGCGCGATCTCCTGCGCCCGCAGATGCTTCTTCACCGTGAGCGGAAAGTAGGTGCCGCCTTTGACCGTGGCGTCGTTGGCGATGATCAAACACTCGCGACCCTGCACCCGGCCGATGCCGGTGATGATCCCCGCGGCCGGCGCCTCGCCGTCGTACATCCCATTCGCGGCGAGCGCCGAGAGCTCCAGGAACGGCGTGTCAGGATCGAGCAGCGCCGCAATCCGCTCCCGCGGCGGCACTTTCCCCTGCTCCTTGTGCCGCGCCAGATACTTCGGCCCGCCCCCCAGCCGCGCCGCCGCCAGCCGATGCTCGAGCTCCTCGACGAGCGACGCGATCCGCTCGCGGTTCTGCCTGAAATCGGAGGAGTTGGTGTCGAGGTGAGAGTCGAGCGGTTCCATCGTTCCGGGGGCGAAGAGTATCAAAAGCAATTGGGGTCGCATCTGGACAATTAACTTAACGGCGCCGTTAAGTTAATTGTCCAGATACGACCCCAATCGCTCGGCGATCAGGAGCAGCTCGCGCGGGGAGAGGCGGGGCGCGCGATTGGTCAATTCCTTGACCAGTTGGGTGGTGGCGGGATCGAGCGACTTCAGGCGATCGAGATCGGGCTCACCCAGTCCGTCGATGAGACCGAACGAGTGCGCCTCCTCCGCGGAGAACACGCGGTTGGCCAGGAAGAGCTGATGCGCCGAGGGCCGCGTCAGCACCTTGCGCCAGCGCGACGTGCCGCCGAATCCGGTGACGATGCCGAGCTTCGCGCCGGGATGGGAGAAGCGCGAGCGCGGCGTGGCGTAGCGGAGATCGAACGAGAGGATGAGGTCGAGCGCGCCGCCGAAGCAGTCGCCGTCGATCATCGCCACGGTGATGAACGGCAGGTTCTCGATCATGGCGAACACGGTCTGCCCGAGCCGGGCGAACTCGTAGGCGTCGAACGGCGTGAAGCGCGCCATCTCTGCCATGTCCGCGCCGGCGGCGAACACATTCGGCCGTCCGGATCGGAAGACGACTACGGGACCTCGCAACTGCTCGACCGCGGATCGCAGTTCATGCAGAGCCTCCGACGACAGCAGATTCATCCCGCCGTCGTCGAACACGATCTCGTCGTTGGTTACGGTGAAGCGCGGCATCGGTGCGGGACATCATCTTATGTTCGGCCACCGATCCGCAGAAGCCGATCGCGCCGCCGAGGAGGTGGACCACCGGCAGGATGGTGACGCCGTCGACGAAGAGCGGCATGCCGGTCGACTCGATCATCACCTTGCCGATGAAGAGCGACAGCAGCGCCAGCGCCATCGACACGCGGCGCTCGCCGATGATGAACACCGCCCAGATCCAGAGCGCGCTGTCGATCGCCGACAGTCCGCGATACGTCACCACCTCGGGGCACGCCACGAGCAGGAAGAGCGAAACGATCCATGCGGTCGCGAACACGACGGCGACGAACACTCCTCGGCGCCGCTCGCAGATCGTGCCGAGGATGACGAAGGCCAACAGGTCCCAGGCGAGATGCGACGACGACCAATGAGAGAAATGACCGGTGACGAGGCGCCACACCTCGCCGTGCAGGATTGCCGCGCGGTCGTATTGCCCGAGGCCGCCGAGGGTGACGGCGGCAAGAATCAACGTCAGCCAGGGAACGCGCGTTGGGAGCGGACGTCTCGTCCGCTCGGTTCCGGCAGAGCGGACGAGACGTCCGCTCCCCTTCACGACTTCCTCCGCATCGGCACGAACGCCGCCGCGACGACGATGAGCATCATGAACAGCGTCACGCCGTCGAACGCGCCGCCGGCGCGGATCGACTTCCCTTCGCGCGTCACGATGTCGACGTCGGCCCGCTCCCCCGCCGCGACGCTCGCCTTGAACGAGCCGACCTCCGCGTCGAGGTTCTTCGTCAGGTCGAGCATCGCCAGGCGGAGCCCTTCCTCCGCCTTGCCGCGCAGCCTCCGCTCGGCCTCCACCGGCGTGGCCATCCCGCCGATGCGGCTCGCTCCCGGCGCGCGCAGCAGAAACGAGCGGCTCGGAACGTCGACCACCGCGACGTCGATCAGCGTGCGCGTGTCGTTGCGATCGCCCGGCAGGAGGTACTCGCCGATGATCGAGACGTAGAGGATGGAGAGCATCGTCGGATCGCTGTACTGGATCTGATCGACGGAGACGAGGGCCACGACGTCGACATCCATCAGCCGCGCGACCTGATCGAGGTTGGCGTAGCCGCCGCGCGGCTCGAGGTACGACGACGGGATGACCTGGATCTGGCCGACCCAGTCACGTCCCGTGAAGGCCTTGCGGACGATGCCGAGGAGTCGCTGTTCCGTCTGCGGATCGAGCGGCGACGGATTGGTCGGGACGAAGGCGATTCCGATCTTCAGCGGCAGCTGCAGACGCGCCGCGTGCGGATGCGACGGCATGCCGTCGGGGAAGAGGTAGTCGACGAGATTGCTGCGGACGTGGCGCCGCTGCGGACCATAGATGCTGCAACCGCAGAGGAGCAGGAGAGCGAGAACGATCGGCTTGCGCATGGCGCTCCGCTATCGCGAGCGGGGTGCCATGGCTGGGCTCATTCAGAATCAGCGACTTACGATCCTTGTTTGCCTTACTCGCATACGTAAATTGCACAGCCTGTACAATCAATGCGCATGAATGACGAACAGCGGCGGCTCTGCACGGCGATCGGATCGCTCGTCTACGAGAATCCCTTTCTCCCCTCGCGCATCGAGACCGAGCGGGCGATTCTCGGCGACGCGTTCGTGGCGGAAACGAGCGTCTGGAGCCGCGACGTCCGGCGGGAGTCGCGGCCGAATGTGGCGGCGATCGGGGCGCGGGCGGAGGAGCTGGTCCGGCAGCTGAAGAAGAGCGGACGGGACGTCCGCTCCCCTCTTTACGAGGATCTGGTCACGTACGTTTTGTACGACCGCTATTCGGAGAAGCTGCTCGATCTCGACGGGCGGGAGCGGGTGGCGTTCTACGACGATTTCGCGGCCGACGCGCACGAGCTCCTCGCGGACCCGCCCGATCTTCCGCACCTCTTCGCCTGCTTCTTCCAGGTGCGGCGCGCGTTCCTGCACACGTTCACGTATCTGGTCGGCACGTCGATGCCCGCCGCACGGCTGCGCGCCGACGTCTGGTGCTCGATCTTCTCCCGCGACCTCCGCCGCTACCGCCGCTCGCTGTTCGCGCGGATGAACGACGTGACGACGCTGATCATCGGCCCGACCGGCACCGGCAAGGAGCTGGTGGCGCGCGCCATCGCGCTTTCCCGCTACATCCCGTTCGACGCGCGGACGCGCCGCTTCGCCGCCGCGCCGGACGCGCTCTTCGCCGGACTGAATCTCTCCGCGATGTCGCCCTCGCTGATCGAGTCTGAGCTCTTCGGTCATCGCAAGGGCGCGTTCACCGGCGCGCTCGCCGACCGTGAAGGATGGCTGGAGGCCTGCAGCGCGCACGGCAGTGTCTTCCTCGACGAGGTCGGCGAGCTCGATCCGTCGATCCAGGTGAAGCTGCTCCGCGTGCTCCAGACGCGCACGTTCCAGCGCCTCGGCGACACAACCACGCGCCACTTCGCCGGAAAGATCATCGCCGCGACGAATCGCGATCTCGACACGGCGACTGACTTTCGCCGCGACTTCTACTACCGCCTCTGCGCCGACGTCCTCACTACGCCGTCACTCCGCGAACAGCTCGACGACAACGCCAGCGAGCTGCGGCATCTCGTGACGCACATCGCCACGAACGTCGCCGGCGACGCCGAAGCTGACGCGATCACGGAGGATGTGCTGCGCGTCATCGAGCGGAAGCTCGGGCCGCGCTATCCGTGGAGCGGCAACTTCCGCGAACTGGAGCAGTGCGTGCGGAGGATCGTGATCCGCGGAGACTACGAGCCGTCGATGATCGCGCCGCAACAGCCGGAAGTGCTCGACGGCCGGATGACGGAAGAGGAGCTCCTGCGCTGGTACACGAACCTCGTCTATCAGCAGACCGGAAGCTATCAGGAAGCCGCGAGGCGGCTCGGCATCGATCGCCGCACGGCCCGCGCGCGGATCGTGTAGAGAGACGACCGGAGCGCCTCCGGCGGGCGGGCCCGGCCCGCGGCGTTTGCGTTCGCGTAAATCGCGATTCGAGCGACAGTCGCGCGTCCAGGCTAGGCCAACAAACGCTGCGGGCCGTGCCCGCCCGCCGGAGGCGCTCTCGTCGTCCCCTAGACCGTAATCGCGTTGCGGATCGCGGCCACCGCCGCCGAGGTTGGCGTGCCGGGGAGGAAGATCTCCTTGATCCCCATCGACTTCAATTTCGGGATGTCCTGTTCCGGGATGATGCCGCCGGCGAAGACGATGATGTCCTGCGCGTCCTCTTCCTTCAGCAGCCGCATGATCTCGGGGAAGAGGACGTTGTGCGCGCCGGAGAGAATCGAGAGCCCGATGGCGTCGACGTCCTCCTGCACGGCGGCGGCGACGATCTGCTCCGGCGTCTGGCGGAGGCCCGTGTAGATCACCTCCATGCCGGCGTCGCGCAGGGCGCGGGCGATCACCTTCGCGCCGCGGTCGTGGCCGTCCAGGCCTGGCTTGGCGATGAGGACGCGGATCTTGCGGTCTGTCATGTAGTGGCCTCGCGGAAGATCGACAGGATCACGATGTCGTGCCACTGCCCTTCCCGGTAGAAATCGCGCTCCAGCTTCCCTTCCTGCACGAAGCCGCGTCCCTCCAGGACGTGCTTCGCACGATCGTTATAGTCGAAGACGTTGATGCGCAGCTTGATCAGATTCATGTCGTCGAAGGCGAAGCGCACCATCGTATGGATGGCGTCGCTGCCGAAACCGCGGTTCCAGGCCGACGGCTCGCCGATGAAAAGGCCGAACCAGGCGTTGCGCGAGACCCAGTCGATGTCGTGGATCGAGGCGTTGCCGATGTGGGCCCGATCGTCCTTCCGCTCGATGGCGAAGTGCCGCTCATTGGCGTGGGCGTGCATCGCCCGCTCCAGCCACTCCTGCTCATTCTGGAACGCGATCGGATAACGCGTCTTCAGCGTCCGGACGATGTTCGGATCGTTCATCCAGCGATAGCAACGCTCCACGTCCTCCGCCTCGAAGGCCCGCAGGATGACGTGCTCCCCGGCGATCATGAATCGCCGTCTCCCCTGGTCGCGCGGTTCGGGGGCGAGGTCGCGTTCGGTGCGCATTTCGCGGCGGATTATACGGGTTGCCGGTTGCCGGCAACGAGCTTGCTACCCCGACCGTCGTGAAGAACCTCCAATCCATCCTCTTCGACATCGACGGCACCCTCGCCGACACCAACGAGCTGCACATCCGCTGCTGGCTCGAGGCGTTTGCGCACTTCGGGAAGGAGCTCGCGTACGACGTGATGCGACATCAGATCGGCAAGGGGGGCGATCTGCTCGTGCCCGATCTGCTCGACGCGAAAGAGATGCGGCGCTTCGGCGAGGATCTGAAGAAGTACCGGACGGAACTTTTCAAGGAGAAGTACATGCCGCAGGCCAAGCCCTTCGCCGGCGCGCGGGAAACGCTGGAGGCGCTGCATGCGCGTGGGATCCGTCTCGCCCTCGCCTCGTCATCGAACGAAGAGGAGGTCGAGTACTATACGCAGCTTCTCGGCGTCGAAAAATTGATCCAAGGATCGACGTCGAAGAAAGACGCGGAGCATTCGAAACCGTCGCCCGGGATTTTTCGCGCGGCGCTCGAGCGCATAGGAGCGGACGAGGGGCGAACGTTTGCAGTGGGAGATACGCCGTACGACATCCTGGCCGCCCATCGCATCCCGCTGCCGGTCGTGGCCGTCCTCAGCGGCGGCTTCGAGCGCGAGCTCCTGGCAAAATCGGAATTCCTTTTCGACGACGTCACGCAGATCGTCGGCGAGCTGAAACGACTCGATGAGTATTTTGATGAATGATGTCCACCGCCGCTCCATCATCGTCGACGGCCACTGTGATTCGCCCTACCGCCTGCTCCGGCACAACGTGCACCTCGACGAGCACGACACCGAGGCCCAACTCGACCTCAAGACGCTGCGCGCCGGCGGCATCACGGCCTCTTTCTTCGCCGCGTACGTGCCGCCGTTCTACGCCGGACGCGGCGCCGCCGACTTCGCCCACCGCCTGATCACGCTGATCAAGGAGGAGGTGCAGCGCAACCCCGAACTGCTGACCTTCTGCGACGACTCCGCCGGCATCCGCGCGGCGAAGCGCGATGGCAAACACGCGCTGATGATCGGCGTCGAGGGTGGCCACGCCATCGAGGACTCGCTCGAAATCCTCCGCGATTTCTACACGCGCGGCGCGCGCTACATGACGCTGACGCACGTGAACACGAACAACTGGTGCGACTCCTCCGGCGACGCGCCGCGCCACAACGGCCTGACCGACTTCGGCCGCGACGTGGTGCGCGCCATGAACGACCTCGGCATGATCGTCGACATCTCGCATGTCTCCGACGCCGCCTACTACGCCGTCCTGGAGACCACGCGCGTGCCGGTCGTCGCGACGCATTCGTCATGCCGCGCCATCTGCAGGCATCCGCGGAACATGACCGACGACATGCTGCGCGACCTCGCGCGCAACGGCGGCGTCTGCATGATCAACTTCTTCTCCGCCTTCATCAGCGATGCCGTGGCGCAGGTGGTGATGAACTCCTCGAAGACCAGGCGCAGCCGCGACGGCGGCCTCGGGGGCACCGAGGAGATGCCTGACGATCGCACCGACTGGGACAGCTATCTCGCCTGGTTCAACTCCCTCGGCATGCCGAAGGCGACGCTCGACCAGGTCGCCGATCACGTCATCCACGCCGCCGAAGTCGCCGGCGCCGATCACGTCGGCATCGGCTCCGACTTCGACGGCGTCCCGGCGCTCCCCGACGGCCTCACCGACGCCTCGATGCTTCCCGCGCTCACCGCGCGGCTGTCGCAGCGCGGCATGCGTGACGAGGAGATCGAGAAGGTGCTGGGAAGTAACTTCCTGCGCGTATTCGAAGCGGTGGAGGCGGCGCGGAAGTGAATGCGAAATGCAGAATGCAAAATGCAAAATGAATCTCAATTCTGCATTTTGCATTTTGCATTCTGCATTTAAACTCCCGGCATGCCATCCGAAGTCGAAGTCCTCCGCGATCTCGCGAAGCTCTACTGGTCCGGCAAGCCGGTCCCCTGTCCCCAGCACCCGGGTGGGACGCTGACCGGCGGCTTCGTGCACACCACCTTCGCCGATCACATCTCCCTCGTCTGCGACCGGGGCAAGGAATCGCTGATCATCCCCCAGCGTCCGAAGCAGAAAGAGTTCCTGGCCCAGCAGGTGGAAGGGTTCGTGGAGAACATGCAGCGCGGCGACTCCATTCTCTGCTACCGCTGCCAGTCGCCGCTGGAAGTCGCGCGCAACGAGGATCCGAACAGCGGCGTGACCGACTTCACCTTCACCTGCATCCGCTGTCTGTCATACGGCTCGTGGACGGGAAAACCGGAACTGGCTAAGATCGGCGTCTGAAACCGGTTACAGACTCGTGGAGTGTAAAGGCTAAATCGGTACCGGCGTTGAGGGCGCCGCGCTGCCAGATGCGAGTCGGCGCGACGCAGGCGATGCGGTGACATCGCTGAGGAGCGACGGCGAAGCAGATGGCGGCGCGCCGCCCTCAACCCTCCGGGCTGGCGGTGGTTGCCGGGCAATCTCTGAGTCACTCGTCGTCAACGATGTCACCACATCGCCTCCTCCTCGTTCCTTGATCTTGCCCGGCAAGCACCGCCAGCGCCGGTACCGATTTAGCCTTTACACTCCACTAGGACGGCGGGACGGAAAAAAGTTTGCGCCCATGGGTAGGGAATTCCTCCTCTCCGTCACTCCTTAGTTGAATGGTCCTTGAGGGGAGGATCGCCGTTCATGACTCAGGCAGTAACCGCATTGCCGTTCGAAGCACCCGAAGTCGAGGCTTATGAGCTGGTTGAGACGTGGCGTCTGTCCGAGCTCGTGGCCAATTTCGCCCGCATCCACATCCTGGTGACGCTCTTCGACGGGAAGCCGGACCTCTGGCTCGACTTCATCGATCGCGACGGCACCCAGGAGGAGCGCGAGTACGACGGGCCGTTCGTTCGCGGCCTGAAGCAGCGGATGTCGCAGGACCCGACGCTGCTGGAGACGATGCGCAGACTCGTCCGCGACGTCTCTTCCCTGTTCGCGCCGCAGCGGGTGGACTAGACTCGTTGGCAGTTGCAGTTGACCGTTGGCAGAAGCCGTCCCGCTGCCAACGGCCAACTGCAACCTGCCAACTCATGCCCCACGTTGTCATCCTCGGCGGCGGTTTCGGCGGCCTGTACGCGGCGCGCTCGCTGGCCCGTGCGCCGGTCACGGTGACGGTCGTCGACCGGCGCAACTACCACCTCTTCCAGCCGCTGCTCTACCAGGTCGCCAGCGCGGCGCTCAATCCGAGCGACATCGCCTCGCCGATCCGCGCCATCCTCAATCGCCAGCGCAACGTCGAGGTGATCCTGGGCGAGGCGACGGCCATCGACGCGGAGAAGCGGCGCGTCGTCCTCGCCGACGGCGAGCTCGCGTACGACTACCTCATCGTCGCCACCGGCGCCACGCACTCGTACTTCAACCATCCCGAATGGGAGCGCGACGCGCCGGGACTGAAGACCATCGAGGACGCCCTCGAGATCCGCCGCCGCGTGCTGCTGGCGTTCGAGCATGCGGAGCGGGAGAGCGATCGCGACGCGCAGCGCGCCTGGCTCACGTTCGTCGTCGTCGGCGGAGGCCCCACCGGCGTCGAGCTCGCGGGAGCGCTCAGCGAGATCGCGCGGCAGGCGATGATCCGCGACTTCCGCCACATCGATCCGGCGAACGCGCGCGTGATCCTGGTCGAAGGACGCGACCGCGTCCTCCCGCCCTACCCTCCCTCGCTCTCCGCCAAAGCGCAGCGCCAGCTCGAGCGCCTCGGCGTCGAAGTGATCACCGGCGGCGTGGTGACGAGCCTGAATGATTCCGAGGTGTGCATCGGCGCGACGACGATCGCGACGAAGACCGTGCTGTGGGCGGCGGGCGTGCAGGCCTCGCCGCTGGCGAAGAGTCTCGACGTGCCGCTCGACCGCGCCGGACGGGTGCTCGTCGAGCCCGACCTCACGATCCCCGGACATCCCGAAGTCTTCGTCATCGGCGATCTCGCGGCGGTGAAACAGGCCAATGGAGAGCTCGTCCCCGGCGTCGCGCCGGCCGCAATCCAGGAAGGCGTGTACGTCGCGAAAGTCATCGAGGGGAGCGGACGTCTCGTCCGCTCAAAGCGTCCAGCATTCCACTATCGCGACAAAGGCTCGCTCGCCACCATCGGCCGCGCTGCCGCGGTCGCCGACATCGGTCCGTTCAAACTGAGCGGCTTCATCGCCTGGATCGCCTGGCTCACGATCCACATCTTCTTCCTCATCGGCTTCCGCAACCGCCTGCTGGTGATCACCCAGTGGGCGTGGGCCTATCTGACGTTCCAGCGCGGCGCGCGGCTGATCACGAATCAGCGATAATGGACGCCGTCCATGTCCCGGTCGGTGTTTCTCCCTCTCCTCCTCTCCGCTCTGCCCCTCTTCGCGCAGAACGCCACCATCCGCGGACGCGTCGTCGATGAAGACAACCACCAGCCGGTCGCGAACGCGAACGTGTACGCCGCCGATCTCCGCGGCGCGGACCTGGAGACGAAGAGCGCGGCCGACGGCACCTACTCGTTCGCGGTCGAACCGGGACGCTGGTTCGTGCAGGCGAACGATTCGGCGCGCGTGGAGATGTGGAGTCACACGAAATGCGCCGGCGTCGAGCGCTCGCTCTGCGGGCTGTGGGGCGATCCGATCGACGTCGCGGCGGGCGAGACGCGCAGCGGGATCGACTTCGGGCTCTCCGTCAACGTCCCCTTCGGCACGATCAAGGGAAAGATCACCGCCGGTCCGGGCGTCCGCTTCATCGACCTGGCCACGGGCCTCGAGTGGAGAGGCAAAGCCGTCGCGTCCGATGGATCGTTTTCGTACAACCTGCCGCCGCGCAACTACCTCGTGGTGTCGAACGACGGCACGATCCTGCACGGCCTGAGCGACGGAAACGTCTGCGTCGATCCCTGCCCGTGGATCAAAACGCCGGCGGTGAACCTCGCGGCGGGAGCGACGGCCACGGTCAACATCGTTCATCCCAACAGCTTCGGCGTCATGAGCGTCGAACCGGACAACGGCCGCGCCGCGGGCGGAACGCACTACACGCTCAAGGGGCTCTGGTACTTCGACATCATGCCGTTCAGCGTCCTGTTCGGATCGGCCGCCGCGCCCGTGACGCAGTCGACCTACACGGTGATGAGCGGCTTCACGCCACCCGGCACCGGAACGACGAACATCGGCGTCACCACGAGATTTCAGAAGACGGCCGGGCTCGCCGGCGCTTTCCACTACTTCGGAGACGGCGAGTCGTTTCTCGCGCTCACCGCGCCGAACGCGCCGGTCCGCATGGGAAGCGACACGACGGTGGTGATGACCCTCACGCCGCCGCGCGGCAGCGACACGACCGTTTCGCTCAGCAGCTCGAACCCCGACCTCCTCTCGGTGCCCGCGTCCGTGACGATTCCGGCGAACAGCGAAAGCGTGACCTTCACCGCGCACCCGCTCGGCTACGGCGGCGGAAAGATCACGGCCACCGCGCCCGGCGCCGCGTCGTCGTCGGTGATCGTGCAGGTCATCGCCCCGAAGCTGACCGTCACGGTGCCGTCGTTCGTGCCGATCCATACCGACGCACCGGTCACCGTCACGCTCGACCCTCCGCAGCCGACCGACACCACGGTGATCGCCTGGGGCGTCGATTTCCTGTACGAGCAGCCGGGTACGATCCCGGCGAATCAGGCCGGCGCCACGTTCGCCTTCCACGACCTGCCGCCGCATTTCCAGCTCTACCTCCCGACGTACCTCGGCGGCGGCTTTTCGGACCTCTCGTTCATCTATGCCAACGCCAGCGAGAACGGCCTCACCTCCGACACGACGCAATACAGGCTGGATGTCGGCGGCGAGGCGACCGTGCAGCTGCGCCTGCTGAAACCGTCGACCGGCGACACCGTGGTGACGTTCACACTGCAGGGCAACGCCGTGTCGGTCTCGCCGTCGACGATCACGATCCCGGCCGCGACGAACGACGCGACGTTCACCATCAGGGGAGTGACGCCCGGGACCGCGCTCGTTTACGCGGCGGCGGACGGCGTCTCGAAGGCGGCGTTCCTGATCAAGGTCTACCAGCCGCCGCCTGCTTCACGCCGGCACGCGAAGTGACCGCGCTCAGAGCGACGAGTTCCACGCCGCGGACGTGATCCACCAGCGCGTTCCGTCGTGCACCAGCTGAATGCTGTTCTTGCCGCCGCCGATCACCGGACCATCCTCGGTGTAGCGCGACTCGTACGTGCTGAGCACGTGCGCGACGTTGCCGTACTGCTGCGTCTCCCGCGCGACCTCGTATTCGAAGAAGCCGTGCTCCGTCACCCACGGATCGACGCGCGCGATGTACTCCGGCTTCGTCTCCACGCGGATGGTGCGATCGGGGCGCACCTGGAAGAAGTGCGTCTGCGGCAGATAGAGCGCGGCGTCGCGCTTCCACTGCCGCGGCACGCCCTTGCCGCCGGAGATCGTTTCGTAGAACGCCTTGATGATGCCGTCGATGCTATCGACGTCTTCGGGACGCGGCTCGTCCATCATTTGATGAATCATTTGATCACGATCTCCACTGCCGGAAACGCCGTGCCGGCGCCCGACGTTTTCAATCGCACGAGACGGTTGTCGGCGCTCCGGACCCAGACGTCGTGCGTCTCGTTCGTGTTGAGGTTCGTGAAGCGGACGTGCGTGCTGTCCCCTTCCGTGCCGACCACCTGCAGCGGCGATTTCTGCGGATCGGGAAAAAGCGTCATCCATTGATAGATGCGATCGGCGTACGCCGGCTCGTTCGCATCGGGCTTCCCATTGCGCGACCAGCTCACTCCCCTGCGATGCCGTTCCGCCGCCCACTCCTCGCCCTTCGCCTTGAAGCGAACCCGTTCCTCCCCCACCCGGGCCCGCGAGAGGTCGCCGGTAGCACTCACGTCGCCGATCGTGATCTCGAAGTGAAATCCCGGCGCGTTCCGCACCCAATCGACCGCCTTCGAGTAGTCCCCCTCGCCCCGCCCCGCGAGGAGAGGGGCCGGGGGTGAAGGACTCTTCGCCACGGGAACCGGCCGCGCCACCTCCGGCGCTTCCTTCCTGCAGGCGAGCATCAGCAAACAGACAAAGACGACCTTTTTCATCAGTCCCCGAATCATAATCCGCCGCGCATGACCGCCCGCAAGCTGCCGCCCGGCGACCGTCCGTTGAAAACGCTGGAGCGCGTCCTCTCGAAAGCCGGCGTCGGCTCGCGCAGCGAAGCGCGACGCTGGATCGCCGCCGGACGCGTCACCGTGAACGACAGCCTGATCCGCGATCCCGATCACTGGGTCGACCTGGAACGCGATCGCGTCGCCTTCGACGGCCAGCCGCTCGCCTCCGCCGCGCGCATCTACCTCCTGCTGCACAAGCCGGCCGGCTACCTCACGACCTACCGCGATCCGGAAGGGCGTCCGACGGTCTACGACCTCCTTCCGCAGCGCGAGCAGTACGTCTTTCCGGTCGGCCGTCTCGACCTCGACACCAGCGGCCTGCTGATCATGACCAACGACGCGCAGCTGACGGAGCGGATGACGAACCCGGAGTACCACGTGCCGAAGACCTACCTGGTCAAGGCGTCGACGCCGCTGAACGACGAGCAGCTCGATCAGCTTCGCGGCGGCATCGAGCTGCACGACGGCCCGACGCGGCCGGCCGAGGTCACGCGCGTGAATCCGCAGACGTTCGAGATCACGATCACGGAAGGGCGCAACCGGCAGGTCCGCCGCATGGTGGAGGCCCTCGGCGCGAAGGTGGAGACGCTCACGCGCGTCGCCATCGGCGCGCTGCGGCTCGGCGACATGGCGCCGGGAGCGGTGCGCGAATTGAGCGCCGAGGAAATTCAGCTATTGAGCTGTTGAGCTATTCAGCTATTCAGCTGTTGAGTCGTTCGGGCTCCAGAATCGCTGAACAGCTAAACAGCTCAATAGCTAAACAGCTGCCTTCGGCCGCGCTACAGGGAAGCGACTAGATCGTCGACCACCGGCCAGGTCGCATCGCGCCACTCGCCGGCCATCAGCAGTCCGGCCGAGGCGAGGTAGACGGCGACGTTGCGCTTCGGGAACTGCGGAAGCGCGGCGACCGCCTCGCGCACCTGATCGGCGTTCGGCGTCGCGTAGTCGTCGCTCTCGATCGAGCCGTTCTCGTGCGGCACGTGCCAGTGATCGAGGAACGCGGCGAGCATGTCGTTCTTCTCGTGGGTGTGGTACTGCATCAGCGCCATCTCCAGCACCTGCTCGAACTCCGGCGCGGTGAGGCGCGTGGCGAGGAGGTCGGCCTTCTTGGCCGGCGGCATCTTGCGGATCGTCTCTTCGCGGAAGTGGAGCGACTTCGCCAGCTGGGCGATGGCCATGCCGCGGGTCGGTGCGTCGCCGTGGCGCCAGAAGGTGGAGAGGACGTCGCGGCGCAGGTCGGCGTCGGCGATCTGGCGCAGGATGTGCCGGGCGTCCCAGCGGGGTGTGGAATCAGTCATGGCGGCGGAGGGTACCGCAATAAGCGGCGCGGCGTCATGGTTGACACGAAAACGCCGCGCCCGTATGGTGTCGCGTCGCCGGGCCCGTAGCTCAGTGGTAGAGCAGCTGGCTTTTAACCAGTTGGTCGTAGGTTCGATCCCTACCGGGCTCACCAGCCGCACCGAAAAGTCCCCGTCGTCTAGAGGCCTAGGACAGCGCCCTTTCACGGCGCCAACACGGGTTCGAATCCCGTCGGGGACGCCAGCCGGCGACGCGCCGGTGCGTTGGTTGGCAAAGCCTTCACCACGCCTTCCTCTCACAAGAACGATCTCCGCGAGAACCGCGGTTCGATATTCGTCTATTACGGCACGCCACCTTCGCGTACTCTCTCCTCATGCTTGCACCGACACCGCGCAACCGCATGGTCGACCAGCAGGGGCGTCCGTACTTCCTGTGGGATGTGGAGATGAGCCTCGATGAGTTCGAGCGGTCGTTGCGCGACGCGGAGCCGGAAACTCGCTCGTATCTCGTCGGAAAGCTGATGCGGCAGGCCAAACCCGACGACGTGCTGCAATTCGTTTCCCCGCAGGAACTCGCCGATCTCTGGCCCTCCGTGGACCGTTATCTCGGGAAGTCGCGCGAGTTCTGGGCCTGGCTGCTCGAGAAGTGGGAATCGCGTGGATACATCCGGCGGTAAGCTCGATGACCTTCAGAAGCGCGTGCTGGACTCGCTTGCGGCGATTCGGCCGCCGTTCATTCTCGGCGGGGGCGGTGCGCTGGCAGGTGTTTACCTCGCGCATCGGCAAACACGCGACCTCGATCTCTTCTGGCGCGACCAGGCGCAGCTTGGCGACATTCCGGGACTGATCGAAGCGCGGTTGACGACTGACGGGTTCATCGTGACTGCGCTGCAGCGTTCTCCGTTGTTCGTCCAGTTGCGCGTGGCTGATGCATCGTCCGTGGTCGTCGTCGATCTCATCGCCGAGCCAACGCCGAGTCTCGAGCCGCCATGCCTTTGTCGCATCGGGCAATCAGACATCCTCGTCGACGCGCCTCACGCCATCCTGACCGAGAAGCTTTGCGCCTTGCTCGGACGCTCGGAATTGCGAGATCTCATCGACGTCGAAGCCCTCGTTCGCAACGGTGAGGATCTGAGCTCAGCGGTCGCCAACGCGCCCCGCCGGGACAGCGGATTTTCGCCGCTCACGCTGGCCTGGGTTCTTCGCGATTGGAACGTTAGGAAGGTCGCCCGTTCAGCGGGATTGTCCGACGCGGATGCCGAGTCGCTCGAACGCTTTCGACAGTCCCTGGTCGACTACCTGATCACGCTCGACCCGATCGCGTAACGGGTTCGAATCCCATTGGGGACGCAAAGCCCTCACGCCCCCTTCCTCTCCCATCGAACGCTCTGCCCCCCTCCCCTCCCCTACGGCGTCGGCAACGGCCACACGAATGCTCCACGTCCGCGCGTCCAGACCGACAGCGTGGTCGCGCCGCGGTCGATTTGCATGTCCCAGATCATCACGGCGGGCAGGCCTGCGCTGAAGCGTTGCCAGACGGGGGATGCGGCGGTGATGTCGTCCGTGTAGTAGAGGCCGAAGTCGGTGCCGGCGAAGACCTGGGCGGGGATGTTCGGATTTACGATCACGGAGTCGACCGGGATGTCGGGGAGATTGCCGGACTTGTTGGTCCAGGTGAACGACGCGCAGGTCGTGGTGCAGTCGACGCGGAACAGGTGTCCGGGCGTGGAGGGACTGTTTGCGTCGAATCCGCCGACGGCCGCATAGCCGGTCGGCGCGGTGGTGGTCGCCGGATCGAGCGCGATGCCGAGGATCGGGCGGTTCGGGAGGACGGCATTGCTTCCCGTGACGTTCACCCAGTTGGCCTGCGAGGCGACGCCGGTGCCGAGGTTGAAGCCGATCTGCACGTTGCCGTCGTTCGTGCCGGCGATCGCCACGCCATGGTCTTTCGGCGCGTACTTCACCTGATTGATGAACGAGCGATTGCCGAGGGTCTGCTTGGTCAGGTTCTGCGTCGACGGATTGTTCGTCACGTACCACGTCACCGTGCCGTTCGCGTTCGCCGCGTTGCCGGTGATCGTCTCCCACACCCGCGTCGTGCCGGCGACGAGATGACCGCATCCGCCGCTCGCCCCCGCCGCCGCGCAGTCGGTCCCGCCGGCGATCCCGCCGCGGAACAGATCGAACGGCAGGATGAACGACTGCGTGTCGCCCGACCACCCGCCCTTCTTGCTCGTCCACGTCGCGCCGCTCGCCGTGCAGTTGCTGATGCATCGGGAGAGGCCGCCGCTGTTGTTCCCCTGCCAGAAGCGGAGACTGGTGCCGGTGCCGACCGGATCGATGCGCGAATAGAAGCCGTCGCCGCCGAGACCCATCTGCCACTGCGCCGGGCCGGTGGGACTCCCGCTGAACGTCACCGAGCTCGGACCGTTGTCCTGCGCGCCACCGCTTGCCTGCGGACTGGCCGCCGTGTCGAAGTTGCCGCTGATGTCGCCGGAATAGAACTCGATGGTGTTCAACCCCGTGTCCATGTTGAACCACGTCGGATCGACGCTCGACGTCGCCGCATTCGCGTTCGTCGTGCCGTGTGCGCCGCCGTCATTGCCCAGCATCAGGATGCTCGACGATCCCGGCACGAACGCCAGCGCATGCTGGTCGGTGTGCACCGGGCCGGAGCTCCCGCCGTAACTGTAGCCGCAGGTCAGATCGTTGAACGACGTGCCGGTGCGCGTGGCGAACCAGACGTCGAACGTGCTGATGAACACGCGGTCGGCGTTGTTCGGATCGACTGCCAGAGCCTGGTCGTACCAGTTCTGCGGGTAGTCGCCGCTCCCCGCCGACGCGCCGGCGCCGCATTTCTTGAGCGAGAACCCGGCCGAGCCACCCATGAAGCTCCAGCTCGTACCGCCGTTGGTCGTGACCCACACGCCGAGCTGGCAGCCGGCCGCGTTTCCGCAGCCGCTGTCGTTGTTCGGCGTGATCGACTGAACCTGAGCGTAGATCACGTTCACGTTGCTCGGCGCGACCGCCATGTCGATGCGGCCGAGCTGATTGCCGGTCGAGGAGTTGACGTACGCCACGCCGCTCCCCGCGTTCATGTTGGCGTTCGCCGGATACGCGCTCGTCGCCGTCGACTGGTATTTGAAGCCGTTCCCGTTGCCGGCGATCGAGCTGAACGTCGGACATCCGCTCGCCGGCATCGTCGCGCTGTAGATGCCGTTCGCGCCGTTCTGGTTCAGGTTGTACTGGACCGTGGTGGCGAAGCCGCGCACACCGACCGTGGCCAGAATGCGCGTCACGCCGCTCCCCATGTTCGACAGCTCCAGCGCCGTGATGTCCTGGCGCATGGTGTTGAAGCTGTTGGTCAGGCAGGGGCCGGTCCAGTTCACGCCGCCGTCGTACGACAGCCAGAGTCCCGTCTTCGTGCCCGCCACGACGCGGTTGCTGTTGTTCGGATCGACGCGAACCTTCCCCACCGCGTCGTACTGCGGGAACTGGCCCGCCGGCTCGGTCAGCGCCGGACCGAATACGGTGGAGCCGAGAACGGTCCAGGTCGCGCCGGCGTCGGCCGACTTGAGGATGCCCTGGCTGCCCATGGAGAAGGAGCCGTAATTGAGGTCGCCGGTGCCGGCGTAGATGGTGTTGTGATCGCTCGGATCGATGGTGACGGAGTCGATGCTCGTCGTCGAGATCAGCGGATCGTCGGTGACGACGCTCCACGTCGTCGAGCCGCTGCAGCAGTTGGTGGTCTTCCACACGCCGCCGCCGACGGTCGCCGCATACGCGACGATGCTGCCGTTGGTCGTGGTGGTCGGATCGACGGCGATGTTGTTCACGCGTCCCTGCGTGGTCGTGTAGTTGTAGCAACCGGAGCATCCGGTCATGCGCTCCGGTTTCGGTCCGAGGGAGGTAAAGGCGGTGTCGTTGAGAACGAGCGTGCCGGCCTGACGTTTGCCGTCCACCGCCGCACTGAGCCCGCTGTGTCCTTTCTTCTTTCCGTTCGGCACGCCGTGCGCGACCTTTTTGTCGTCGCTGGCCGCTTTGCGCACCCATCCCGGATTGAACCTGCCGGTCGGAAACGTCAGCCGCTCATGCCAGTAGCGCTCGAGCTCTAGGAGATGGTCGCCATCCGTTTCCGCGACGCCTTCGCTGAACTGCGCCTGCGTGGTGACGCGGCTGATGCGCCCGGTCGCCGTGACGTGGAAGCCTTTCCCTTCGTTGGGCATGGTGACGGTGACGTCGACCTCTCCCTCGCTGTCCGCCGTCGTCCGCACCGTGGTCGCATCCCCTCCCCCCTCGGGTGTGATGACGAGGAGCACCGGCTCGCCCGGCGACCACCCCTCGCCGCGGAAGGTGACTTCTTCGCCGGCCGCGTAGACCGGCTTGTCGGTGACGAGGGTCGGCGGAAGGGCCGAGGCCGACGAGGCGAGGAGGAGGACGAACAGACCGGTGACGAGTGGGGAAGAAGACTTCATGCTGCACCGCCTTTTTTACTGATGGCGGTCAGGATATATGCATTTCTTGACTTCTCGCAATATAGCCTTCAGAACGGCTTCTCCAGCGACTCCGACTGCGGCGTGAACAGGCGTGCTCCATCGGAGGTGATCACCATGTCATCCTCCAGCCGCACGCCGAACTCGCCGCGGATGTAGATGCCAGGCTCATTGCTGAAGGTCATGCCGGGTTGCGCGCGCAGGGATCGCGCGAAGCCGAACATGTTGTTCCGGACCAGGTACGGCCATTCGTGACCATCCATCCCGATGCCGTGTCCGAGTCGATGGGAAAAATACCTGAAGCCGGGGCCGTAGGCGGCCTTCACGATGACGTCGCGCGCCGCCGCGTCGATCGATTCGAGCGGCACGCCGGGACGCGCGGCTGCGAGCGCCGCGTCCTGCGCGCGGCGGACGATGTCGAACACCTTCTTCATCTTCGGGCTCGCCTTGCCGAGCACGAACGTGCGCGTGATGTCGGACTGATACCCCTCGACCGTGCAGCCGTCGTCGATCATGATGATCGTTCCTTCGGCGATCGTCTGCGGCGCGATCGAGCCGTGCGGCAGCGCGGTGTATTCGGCGGTCTGCACCGACGCGTCACCGGGAAATCCGACGCGGCGGTACGCGAGCGAGATCAGCTCCGAGATCTCGTTCTGCGTCATTCCGGGCCGCAGCGCCTGAAAGACCGCGCGATACACCATCCATGTCGCCGTATTGGCCAGTTGCATCAGCGCGAGCTCGTGCGCGTCCTTGACCATGCGGCAGCCGGCGGTGACCGGCGTGGCGAGGACGATGTTCGCGTGCGGTGCCGCGTGCGCGATGCCGTTCGTCCAGACGAACTTCGCGGTTTCCTCGATGCCGACCGATGCCGTTGCCATCCCGCGATCGGCCAGACCGCGGGCGACCAGCGCATACGGACTCTCGTCCTCCTGCCACGTCCGGACGTCCGCGTGCGCGCCGCCGAACGGCCCGTTCGCGATCTGTTCCATGGCCCGGTCTTCTTCGAACGCCGGACAAACAAAGAACGGCTCCCCTTTCGCCGGGATGACGCATGCAAACAGCCGTTCGCCGCCCGACCAGCGGATGTTCGTGAAGTAGAGCAAGGAGCTGCCCGGCGTCAGGACGATCGCGCCGATCTTGTGTTGCGACATCAGACGCCGGGCCTTCCCGATCCTGGCGCGGCGTTCTTCGTTCGTGATCGGCCTGGCCTGATCGCGCATCGACGTCAGCGCGGCGATGGATGGAGGCAGCGACGCGTCGGGTGCCGATTCATCCCCCGCGAAGAGCGACGGCGCTCTCCATCCGGCGGCGAGAACGGCGGAGGCGCGCAGGAACGTGCGGCGATTCATGGCAGCAGATTCTAACCGTCGGCGTTGGTACCATCCGCTCACACCCGCTCATGAAGACCGCACAGATCGACGACTTCGAGCCCGGGCAGCACGTCACGTTCACGAAGACCTTCACCGAGGACGACGTGCGGCGATTCATCGAGATCACGGGCGACGTCAATCCGTTGCATGTCGACGAGAGCTTCGCGGCATCGACGACGTTCGGGCGGCGCGTACTGCACGGGATGCTCACCGCGTCGATCCTGTCGACCATGGTCGGGATGCTCCTTCCGGGCACCGGCGCGATCTATCGCGCGCAGACGATCACGTTCCTGCGGCCGGTCTACATCGGCGACACCGTCACGGCGCACTTCGTCGTTCGCTCCGTCGATCGCGAGCGGCACCGGCTGCAGATCGATTCGTGGATCGAGAACGAAGCGGGCGAGCGTGTGCTCGAAGGGACGTGCGAGGCAGGGCTCCTTCGCCCCTCGACGTAATTACCGCTGAACGCTCGCCCAGAACGGCAGCCACTTCTTCGCCTCCGCCACTCCCTGCTCCGTGACCGCCGTGCGGCTGACATTCACCTTCGTCAGACGACTCATGGTCTTGAGATGAGCGAGCCCGGCGTCGGTGACTTTCGTCCCGCTCAGATTGATGCCGGTGATTCCGGTCAACGTCGACAGGTGGGCCAGCCCGGTGTCGGTGATCGCGGTGTCGCGGAGGCCGACGAAGTCGATGCGTTTGAGCACGGCGAGCTGCGCGAGCGCATCATCCGTGATCTTCGTCTCGGCGAATCCGACGAGATGCAGCGCAGGGAGCTCGCGCAGCAACGGCAGCAACGGCGCGGGATCGCTGTCCTTCGCGAAGCCGATGGAGACGACCTCGCCGCGCTCGATCTGCACGGTCGCTCCGGCCGCTCGTAGTTTCGCGACCACCGGCGCCTCCGCCTCCTTGACCGGAACCGCGGCGGCCGGGGTCGGTGCCGAGGGGCGCGGGGTGGAGGGCGGCGCGGAGGCGTTCGTCGTATCGAGCCGGAACTCCTGATAGTCCGACCGGACGACGCGATCGCCGTCGTCGCGCAGGTAATAACTGATCTTCACGCGCCGCTGCTCCGGGTAGTACAGGGCGTGCCAGAAGGTGCGGATCGGCGGGCGCTTTTGACCGGCCGTGGCCGGTGCCTGCGCATCGACCTTCCTGTGGATCTGCATCAGCGCCGCCTCGGTGATTCCGGCCGGGGTCGCGGCGAGCGTTTCGGAGAGATATGCGTAGCGCCGGCACGTCGGCCGGGCGAGGTCGGGCGACGGCGGATTGTTCCCGTCCATGTGCTTGTGCAGCGTGAAGTTGGTCAGCACCAGCGGATGGCCGGGGTTCTCGATGATGTACTCCTTGTTGTGGGCCTCGGAGTACTCCCACACGAACGAATTGCCGAAGCGATCGGCGACCAGATAGTGGACCGGGATGTACTGGTAGTACTGCTTCGTGCGCAGCAGCGCCTCCTTCGCCTCAGCGACGTTCGCGCAGGTGTCGAGAAGGAGGCGCAGCGTCTGCAGCTCGGCGAGACCGGGGGCAGGGCCGAACGTCGGCTCGAATTTGTATTTCGTAAAGAGCTCGTCGTCCATGGCAATGCTGACGGTCAGTCCCTCGGAGTTCATCCCGTCCAGCACTCCGCTGAGAAGGTCGTACGCCACCATGGCGATCGAGGCGTAGCCGCGGTCGGGGTGCAGCTCGACGAGGTAGGGACGCGCCGTGGGGTGAAGCATCCCGGGCGCGAGGAAGCCGAAGTTCAGATTGCCCGTCGAGTAATCGTAGTCGCGGCTGACGACGCTCTGGCCGTCCGCGGTGGCCTGGCGCGGCAGGTGGACGATCGAGCAGCCGGCCTTGAGATCGGTGAAGCCGAGCGCGCTGTGATCCCAGGCATCGTCGTCGGGGCTGTGCCCGAACGCCGCGGCGACGCCGCGCATGCGATCGGCGAGGATGGGGAACGCGCTCTCGATGTAGCGCCGCTGGGCGCGGGTGCGGAGCGGATCGGACGCCCGGTCGGCGCGAACTCCGTATCGCTCCATGGCGATCTCCGCGAGAGCACGGCCGATCTCTTCGTTCGTTCCGCGCAGGACGAGATGGCGCACCTCGATGGAGTCGCTGGGACTGCCGGCGATCACCCGCTCCTGCCGCTGGAGCGCTCCGGCGGACACGGTGAGGAGCAGGGCGATGAGGAGCGTGGCTTTCCGTGAGAACATGACGCCTCCTTTTTCTTCTATTACGGCCGGGCGGCATCAAAGGTTAACAATGATTCTGACCACTGGTCAGAAATCTGAACAATGGTCAGTCCACTGAGAGAGCGTCATCGCGCGGAGCTGCGCCAGGCCATCCTCGGCGCGGCGGCCGACGCCTTCGCCCGTGACGGGTACGCCAGCGTCTCCCTGCGCGCGGTGGCGGACGCGGTCGGTCTCTCCCACGGCGCCATCTACGGCTACTTCAAGGACAAGGACGAATTGTTCGAAGCGCTGGTGCAGCAGAGCTTCGATCAGCTGGCGGCGGAGCTGCGCGCGTTGCCCGGCCGCCGCGGCGATCCGGTGCGCTTTCTCAAGCGCGCCGGCCGCAAATACGTCGAGTTCGGTCTGAAGAATCCCGGCGCCTACGAGTTCGCCTTCATCCTCCGCCGTCCCGCTTCCGGACAGAAGCCACACGCGACCTACGAGCATGTGCGCTCCGCGGTGAAACGCTGCATCGACGCGAAGCGCTTTCGCATCCGCAATGTTGATCTCGCCAGTCAGGCGCTCTGGACCGCCGTACACGGCGTCACCGCCCTGCTCATCCTCCGCCCCGACTTCCCGTGGACGAAGAAGAAGGCGCTGATCGGATTGGTCGTCGACAGCGCGGTGGACGGGCTGCTCGCCACCTCTCACGACCGAGGAGAACCGAGATGACCCTTCCACGCCCGATCCTGGCCGCTCTTGCCATCGCGTTCTGCACCGCTCTCGCGCCGGCCCGCGCCGCGGATCGGAACAGCCTCACGCTCGCTGACGCGCTCGCGGTCATTCAGAGCAAAGAGCTCGTCGATCTCACCCATCGCTTCAGTCCCTCCACACCGGTGTGGAGCGGCTTCGGGCAGGCGACGATGACGGCGGCGTGCGACCCGAAGACCTACCGTCCCTACACCATCGAGAAGGATGGATTCCGCACCACGTTCTACTCGCTGGTCGGCCAGTACGGCACGCACGTCGATCCTCCGGCGCATTTCCGGAGCGACGGCCTGACGATGGACGAGATTCCGCTGAAGGACATGATCCTGCCGCTGGTCGTGCTCGACCTGACGCCGCTGCTGGCGAACGATCCGAACCACGCCCTCAGCGTCGACGACATCAAGGCCTGGGAAAAGGCGCACGGCAGAATCGCCGCCGGCTCGTTCGCCGCGCTGCGCACCGACATAGGCAAGGACTGGGAGAGCAACCCGGAGCGGTTCAAGCGCTCTCCGTTCCCGGCCTGGTCGCTGGCCGCGATCCGGTTCCTCTTCGAAGAGCGTCACGTGACCGCGATCGGCCACGAATCGCTCGACACCGACACGACGGAGTCGATGGAATCGGAGACCTGGATCCTGAAGCAGAACCATTTCCAGATCGAGGCGATGACGAACCTCGACAAGGTGCCGCCGAGCGGCGCGGTCATCATCGTCACCTGGCCGAAGGTCAGGAACGGATTCGGATTCCCGGCTCGCGCCTTCGCCATTCTTCCGTAGGCCCAAACAAATCCCCTCCCCCGCGCGTTGTCCCTCGTGTGGAAGACGTGCTGAGAACCTCGACGATCACGGCCGGCACCGACGCCGATCGCGAATGGCTGGGACGGTTCTTCGACGCGCGGCACGCGATCCTGATCCGGTTCGCCCTGCGGCTTTCGCACGATCGGGACGAGGCGTTCGACCTGGTGCAGGAGGCGTTCGTCCGCGCGCTGCATGGGATCCGCCGCGTTCCGGCGGGCGACGAGGCGGCGACGGCGTGGATGTACCGCGTCATTACGAACCTCGCGCGCGACCGCTACCGCCGGAAAAAGGTGCGGGAGCTCGCGGCGCTGCTGCTGGGCCGGCGCACGAAGACGCCCGATCCGGCGAACGCCATCGTCAGCGCGCAATCGGTCCGCACCGCGCTCGCCACGCTCCCTCCCCGGCAGCGCGCGGTCATTGCGCTCTGCGAGCTGGAGGGACTCTCCACCAGGGAAACGGCGGCGGCCCTCGGGATCCGCGAGGCAACGGTGCGCTGGCATCTCAAACAAGCGCGAGCACGGCTCGCGATTCTGCTCGGAGACAAGCGATGAACCTGAACGAGATCCTCAAGCAGTACGACCCGGCGCAGGACGCCGGCGGCGCCGACGTCGCCGGGATGCGCGAGACGATCCTGACCTCGCGGCGGCCGCCGCGGACGATGAGCCGCGCCGTCATCGCCGGCGCCCTGTTCCTCGTTTTGATCGCCGCTCTCGTCGCCCTGCGTCCCGAGCATCCGCAACGGCCCGTGCCGATGGTGCGGAAGGCGCCGATCCACCAGCCGGCGACGCGCCAGCTGCAGATCACGACGCCCGGCGGCACGCGCCTGATCTGGATCTTCGACGACCGTTCTTCAATGTGAGAAAGAGGACCATGCGACACACAAGACTGCTGCCCGCAATCACGATCGCCCTGACGCTCGCGACGACCTCGCATGCGGCGCCGCCCGCGCGTTATGCCGACTGGGCAAAGGGTCCGGTGAAGTGGCTCATGACGCCGGACGATCAAAAGGCGTGGAGCGGAATCGACAACGAGCGCGCGGCGCGCGAATTCATCGCGCTTTTCTGGGCGCGGCGCGATCCGACCCCCGACACGCCGGAGAACGAGTACCGCGACGAGTTCGATCATCGCGTGGCCGTGGCGGACGTCGTCTTCAGCCGCAACAGAACCCGCGGCGCCCTCACCGACCCGGGCCGGGTCTACATCATCCTCGGGCCGCCCCGATTCAGCCGCATCCCGGCGTACTCGAACAGCGGCGGCGGATCGTCCGGCAAGGGCATCGGCTCGGTGCCGCAGTCGGTCGGATCGTTCGTCTATGAAAATCCGAGAGCGCTGCACCTCGCCGACGGCACCCTCCGCTTCGTGGCGATCCTCGACGGACAGTACGTACTCTCTCCGCAGGGCAATTCGTTCGGCGCGCTCGATGACGCGATCCGTGCGGCGATCGTGAATCCGGCGCTGCGCGCGGTTCCGGCGTCCACTCCGGAGTGGCAACGCTTCCAGGTCACGCTCGTTCACGCGTCGACCTCCACGCGCCGGACGGAGAGACTGGAGATCTTTCCGCCGGGCGTCAGCAAGGCGATCGAGGACGTCAGCGCACTGCTCCCCTGGAAGAGCTATCAGTTCGTCGACGGCGTCACGTTCAGCGCCCGGAACACGCAGCCGGCGACGACCACGATGCTGGCGCAGGCCGGCAAGCCGTATCGCGTCGTATTGCGATTCACCGACACCGGCGCGAGCCTCGACGTCTCGCCGTTCCGCGTCGAGCGCGAAGGCGCCGGCGAGATCCTCTCCACCACCTTCGCCATCAAGCCGGGCGAAACCGTGTCCGTCGGCACCTCGCGCGGCGGAGACGCGAAGGAGGCGTTGCTCTTCTTCGTCACCTGGATTGAGTAAGTTGGGGTCGCATCTGGACAATTAACTTAACGGCCCCCTCACCACCGTTAAGTTAATTGTCCAGATGCGACCCCAACTTACAACTTACTGCAACGCGACGCGGTCGCGGTGGACGTCGGCTACGTCGGGGTGCTGGTGGGCGAAGAAGGCGGGGCCGCGGGTGCGGATGGCGCGGAGCTCGTCGTCGTAGATGGGGACGAGCTGGCGGAGCTCGATCGTGCCGCTGTCGAACTCGACGCGGCTGTAGGAGTCGGGCAACATCATCTGCGGAACGATGACGAAGGCGCTCATGTCGGAGTCGGGTGAGATCTTTGCCCGGAAGTCGATCGTCTCGCCGATTGCGAAATCGAAGCGGCCGCGGGCCTGGGCCGCGATGAACCCCATGGCATAGCCCCACTCGAGCTGCGGCGACTCCACGGTGAGCAGCAGTTCCGTCGGCGGCTCGCTCAACGTGGAAACCGACAGGCCGATCGTGGCGAAGAGGGACAGACCGGGCGGCCTGTCCCTCCAGTGCGCCACGTGAATGGTGTTGCCGCGTTCCTCGACCTTCAGATATTCGGCCGACGCGCCGACGATCTGGTCGAGCCACGAAACGATGTTGCCCGTAGGGCGTTCCATCACGCGATCCTCATCCTACTGCGTGCCTCCGGAGCCGCCCGGTTGCCGGTACGGTCCGGGGATTCCTTCGATCCCGTGTCCCTGATTGCACGGCGGGCAGAGCATGCGAAGGTCTTCGTTATATGAGTCCAGGACCTGTTCGCGAGTGGGAAGAGGTTCGCCACGCTTGTAGCCCTCGATCCAATCGTTGACACGTTGCGACCAGATCTTTTCGAAGTGGTCGGCATCATATCCCCGCCTCTGCGACTCGACGCCCTTCTTCATCACCGTGATCTTTTCCGGAATGCCCTTTCCGCACCCCTCGCAGATCCACTCGCCCTCGCTGTTGCGCGGCGTGGTGTCCTCGAGCAGGCGCAATGCGCTCTTGCGGAAATCGGGACGCGCGAACAGCGGCGAGTTCGGCGTGACCTCCGCCGGACCGCTCCCCCCCGGCGCCGGGTCGGGGGTACCGGCGTACGCATCCGCCAACTCGCCCTGCCCTTCGATGATGTCGCCGGTGTAGCCGAGTGGATGTTCATCCGCCACTTCGGCCGGAGCGCCCTTGCCCTTCAACGCCCGCGCTCCGCCGACGATCATGGCCACCGTCATCGTGGCGTTCATCGAGCCGTGCTCGAGCCTGTCGTTGGCCTCCCTGTTCGTCAGTTTCCGTCCGGTGATGAGCTCCTTTCCTCGGACACCTTCGATGATTCGCGTGACGCCGGCCGTATCGCCGACGCCGTAGAGAACCGCCTTCGTGACGCTCCTGCCGGTCATCACGCTTTGCTGGGCGTAGCGGGTCCGCGAGTTGTTCACCGCGTCCGCGGCGGCCATGACCAGGCCGCCGACGACGACCACCGCTCCGATCTCCGGGGCGAGCGCGACGACGACCGCGGCGACGCCGATGACGGCCAGGCCTTTGCCGACGCCTTTCAGCACGCTGCCGGTCTTTTCCCAGAACCCTTCACCGGTCGAATCGACGCGGTTGACGGGATCACCGCCGGCATACGCATACGGATTGGGCGAGTCCTTGAAGCGAAGCGGATCGGGAGTCATCCAGACGCCGCTCTGCGGATCGAACCAGCGCGCGCGGACGTAATTCAGTCCGGTGGCCGGATCCTGGAACGGCTGCGCGTGGAAGCTGCCGGTGAGAATGAGCCGCTCGGCGTCGCCGGTGAGCGTGCGGTTGCTGCCGCCGAACACGCGCGGCGCACCGAGGGCGAGAAGAGAGGGAACGTCGTAAAGCGTGTTCGTCTTTTCTTCACTCGCCCCGATCGACGCGAGCCAGGACGAGAGGTCGGCCAGCGACTGGCGCAGCTCGACCGGCAGGCTCGGAGTGCTGTAGACCGGCTTGCTCGCCGTGGCCCATGCCGGAGCCGGCATGACCGGCAGGTTCTGATTCCATGCCGCCGCGCGCAGGCTCGCCGTCGCGGCGACGGAGAGCGCCTGTCCGACCACCGGCTTCCCGTTGATCATGACCGGCGTCGCGCTGGTCAGCGCCGCCCACTCCTCCGGCGTCAGCGACCAGTGCGCGGTGAACCCGTCGACCAGCGTCGGCACGTTCGCGGCGGTGCGCACGAGCGCTCCATTGCCGTCGACGAGCGCCAGCCGCACGCCCGAAGCGAGCGAGGTCGTCGCGATCTGCTCCGTCGAGCGAAGCGTGACCTCGACGCGGATCAGATTTCCGTGCTCGTCCTTCGCCGCCTTCACCGCGATCTTGTCGACCGCGGCGGCGAGCAGGACCGCCTCGTCCTCGTTGTACGGACCGCCGGCGACGCTGCGCGAGATGACCTGGCCGTCTTCGTTCAGGATCACCTGCAGCGAACCGGCGCCCGCCTCGTCGAAGACCGGATAGTAATGACCGACGTCCTGCGTCGACGTGATGTCGATGGCCGTCACTTCGAGCGGATCGTCGTGACCCTGGCCGCCGTGGATGTACTGGCGGAGCAGTCCGCCGTTGGCGTCGATGTCCGGCGTCTGGCTCGCTCCCGCCTTGAAGATCTCGACGAGACGATCGCTGACCGGATCCCAGACCAGCGTGATCTCGGCCGGCAGCGTGTCGATGGCGAGAATGTCGGGGCGATCCTCGAGCTTCCAGTCGGCCGCGTTCGGCATCGTGCCGGATGACTGCACCTCCGCGTATTCGGCGCGGCGTCCGATCATCCGGTTGTTGCCGTCGTAGTCGTAGAGGATGCGTCGAATGCTGCCGATCGAGCCCGGCTTCTCGGTGACGCTCGAGAGCCGTCCCTTGCCGTCGTAGGCGTACGCATAGCGGCCGTCCGAGGTGCGCTCGCCGCCGGCGAACGTGAACATCTCCTGAACGCCGTCCCTGGTGACCGATCCGATCTTGTGACCGCCGGACGGGTCTTCGGTGAACGTGACGCTCGGCGGATCGGCCGGCGTCGCCCTGGGTCGATCGAGCTGGGAGCGGAAATCGGCCACGGTCAGCTGATCGCTGAACGGCGCGGAGCCGTCCTCTCGTGCGATGACCGTCTCCCGCAGACGTCCGCGATCGTCGTACGTCCAGCTGTTGGCGCGCGTCCCGGCGGAAACGCCGAGCAGCCCGGCCTTCGATTTCTGAACGCCGTCGTAGCTGACGTCGGCGCCGGCGACGAGGAGTCCGTTCGCCGTCACCTGCAGCTTGTTCATCAGTGCGCTGGTGCTGTCGTAGCCGTACTCGCGCTGCACGGTCTTGCCGGCGGCGGTGGTGAGGGTGCGGCGATCGGGACGTCCGCCGTTGCGGTACTCCGAATCGAGCAGCGTGACCGCCGTGCCGGCGCCGAAAAGCGTCCGGTCGAGATGCGACAGGTTGCCCATCGCATCGTGATCCTGTTTCACCGACTCGGTCCAGCGCGAGCTCGGATGCATGCCGGTGTACGACGGCATCGACCATTCGGTCCGCTCGCCATGCTCGTTCCACTTGTGCGTCTGCGTGTAGCTGTCGATCAGCACGCCGCCGGCGCGGAAGCGCGACTGCGTGGTGCGTCCCGGATTGCCGGCCATGTCGAATTCGCTGTACTCGATGACCGAGCCGTCGGTGGTCCACTTCGTCACGCGGCCCGCGGCGTCGTATTCGATCTTGTCGAGCACCACGTTTCCGCCGCCGCGGATCTCGGAGATCTGGCCCTTGTCGTTGTAGACGAACTTCTGCAGGCGGCCCTGGCGGTCGACGATCGAGCTGACCCGGCGCCCTTCCCACTCCACGATCTCCGTCGTGCCGTCCTGATACGTGCGCCGGATGGGACGTCCCACCAGGTCGTTATCCGTGCGCGTGATCTCGCTTCCCGGATCGGTGTACGCGGTGCTCGAACCGGTGGCGTTGTACTCGTACTTGTTCTCCGCGCCGCCGGCGAGCTTCTCCGACGTCACCGCGCCGCGCGCGTCGTAGTCGTAGGTTTTCGGGGCGGTGCCGGGCGTCCTGGTCGACGTCACGTTGCCGGCCTGATCGAACTGCTGGAGCCATTCGAGCGCGCCGAGCTTGTTCAGCGTCACGTCACCCGAGGCGTTGTACTCGCGGGCCAGCTCGTAGGAACTGCCGCTCTTCTCCTTGCGCGTGCCGGTCTGAGGCAGCGTGCCGGCGTGCGCCGTGTATTCGGTCTTGTCGAACACGGCGCTGACGGCATGCTCGTCGCCCTGGCCGAAGAGGCTCTTCGTCATCCGTCCGGCGAGGTCGAACGCGAGGTGGCTGGCCCGGCCCGACTCGCTGAAGCCGGTCGTGCGTCCGCCGCCATCCCACGTGTAGCCGAGCGTGCGGCTCCTCGTCGCGTCGAGTTTGGAGGTGACGCTCTTCACCTTGCCCGCCGCTTCGAAGCTGAAGCTGTGATCGGCGGTCACGGCGCCCGCGGTGTCCTTGCTGCGGATCGTCTTCGGACGGCCCCACCCGTCGAACTGGCGCGTCGCCTTCGTGCCGTCCGGATAGAGCGTGTCGATCAGGTGGCCGTGCGCGTCGTACGCCATCGCCATCGCGGTGAGGAGATCTGTTCTGACGACGAGGTCGCCCGCCAGGTCATACGCGAAATGGTCGACGATCGGACTGCCGCCCGTGGTCGTTTCGCTGCTGATGGCGCGGCCGAGCGTGTCGAGCATGCGCGTGGTCCTCGCGCCGCCCGGATGGTCGATGATCATCATGCGCTGCGCGATGTCGTAATGCGTCGTGGTCGTCACGCTGCCGACGTTCGCCACGTTGTCTTCGGTCGAGCTGAGCTGCCGGCCCATGACGTCGTACTGATACGTCATCGATACCTCGACACTCCCCTGCTTCCGCGTCCGCTTCTTCATGCGGCCGGCGGCGTCGTACTCGAAGCTCTCGTCCTTGATCAGAGTCGCGCCGCCGTCGGTGACGTGGATGTGTGTCGTCCGGCCCCACGCGTCGCGATCGGTGGTGGTGACCACGTTGCGCGGACTGGTTTCCGTCGTCTGGTCCTGGGTCGGATACTCGATCTTGGTGACGACGCCGTTGCCGCGCTCGATCGACTTCGGCAGCGCGCGCTTGAATTTCTCCGCCGCGTCGGCGGGGTGATATTCGATCTTCGTCTCGCTCCCCACGCCCGAGCTGTCGGTGCCGTTCTCACCCTTCATCGAGGTGACCTGGCCGAAGTCGTCGAGCTTGGTCGTCGTGGTGATCTGGTTGTTGTTCGCGGTCAGCGTGGTGTAGCCCTGGTGCGATTCAGGCGAATCGATCAGCGCTTCGCCGCCGCCCGAGGAGGCGCTCACCGACGCGACGAACGTCGCGCTGTTGCCTCCCGACTGGTAGTTGATTTTTTCCACGACCGGGTCGGCCGGTCCGGCGAGCGGCGTGATGTTCGTGCTCACCAGCACGAATCCCGGCGCTTCCGGTTCGACGCTGGCGTAGCCGTACGTCGTCGAGCGGACGCCGTCGAGCTTCGCCGAGATCAGGAGGCCCTGCTCGTCGTAGTTGTCGAACTCGTACGTGAGGTCGCGCGGGGTGGTGGGCGGCACCGACGCGCTGAGCGTCGCCGGCAGCTCGCCGAACGGCGCGGTGCTCGTCGGCACCTGCGTCTCGATCAGTTTCTTGATGTGCTGGCGGTCGTCGGAGTAGTTCTTCGGCCGGTCGGTCAGCGTGTACTTGCGCGTCTGCCCGAGGGCGTCCTTGATCTCGACGTCGGTGTCGCTGTTGTAGGTGAACGAGACGGTCTCGTTCGTCCCCCAGGTCTGCGTCTTCAGCTTGTCGCGGTCACTGGTGCTGGTGCCGTAATCGAACTTGACGCGGAAATTCGTGGCGGCGGGATCGGTGATGGTCTCGAGATCGCCCGCCAGCTCGACGACGTCGTTGAAGTTGCCGGTCGCCTGCTTGTACGTGTACTTCGTTTCGGGGCGGACGTTGTCGGTGTTCGTGACCTCGGGCAACTTGACGCTCTTCAGCGTGCCCGACGCCTTGTCGTACGCGTACTCCACCTTCCGCTCGCGCCAGTCCTTCATCTCCTTCAGCAGCCCGGGATACGCGCCGGTCTGACCGGCCTCGGAGTCCTTCCAGTACGTGAGCTCCGAGGAGCGGAGCACCGGATCGAGGATCTGCTTCAGGCGGCCGGTGTCGTCATACAGGTAACGGATGATGTTGCCCTTGCTGGTGCCGGCCGCGACTTCCGCGGGGTTCGCGAATTCGTCGGTCTCGAACGAGAGACGTCCGAGCTCGTCGAAGCCGCTGACACGCCACTTCTGATCGGCGATGACCCAGCCGTTGCCGTTGCGCGCGAGGCGCAGGAACAGACCCTTCGGCGATTCGTAGCCGTCGCCGTCTTCTTTCGCCTTGAAGCGCCAGACCTCGCCCGCGCCGTCGCGCAGCTCGACGTCGCCGTTGGGCAATGCGCGCAGGCGCTTGAAGAGCGACGATTCCCAGCCCTGGCCGAGGAACGTGCCGCCCATCGTGCGCGAGCGGTAGTTGCGGTCGAACGCGACGCTGACGCCGGCGCGGCCGCCGGGAACGAGATCGACGGTGCTGCTCTGCAGCTCGCCGGAGTGCGCGTAGGTCGCTTCCTGAATCAAGCCGCTCGCGACCGGCGGGTTCTGCGCCGCGACGAGCGCCTCGGTCGGCCGCACGGTGTCGGCCATGACGGTGGCGAAGCGCGTGACGAGACGATCGTCCTCGCCGAGGTATTCGTACGGGGTGTTGGCGAAGATGCTCTTCGGATCGGTGGACGAGCCGCTGCTGGAGATCCATTCGGGGCGCACGGCGAGCGCGCGGCCGTTGGTCCAGAGCTCGTAGATGCCGTCCGATTCGGTCTTCCCCTGCAGGTACTTCGGACGCGCGCAGTATTCGCAGCCGGCGTCCTTCTTCTGCTGGGCGGTCGCGCCGGCCCAGTCGTACTTCTCGCTCGCGCGCGGGTCGTCGATGGCGACGATCCAGGGCGAGATGAACTTGTTGAAGCCGCGCTGGCCGCGCAGCGCTTTTTCCAGCGCCGCGTCGTCGGGGACGACGCGCTGCATCTTGAAGTTCGTGGCCACACGCGCAGCGGTCTCTTCGCTGCCGTCGCGTTTGAAGCGGCGGAGATGCGAGCGCGGGAAGCCGTCGGGAGTTTGTTCCGACACCGCGTTGAACACGCGCTCGCTCTCCACCGCGAGTTGCAGTTGTTTGTTCGATTGCGTGAGTGCGTCGACGATGCCGCCGGGAAGCGTGACTTCGAGGCGGAACGCGCCGAGCGACGCGTTCTCCTTGCATCGCGCGGTGCCGCCGTCGCTGCACGCGGGGAGCTT
>Ga0068858_100000170_pt1 | contig 69171 bp, 59 predicted proteins | sample KBSSwiS12_FD_66589 | JGI IMG/M metagenome (GOLD analysis project Ga0068858, IMG submission 66589) | Switchgrass rhizosphere microbial communities from Kellogg Biological Station, Michigan, USA - KBS Switchgrass S1-2 | ecosystem: Host-associated > Plants > Roots > Rhizosphere > Soil ...
TGCGCTTCGAGCTCGAAGCGGTGGCGGCCTATGACATGCATATCCTGAGACGGCCGGGTGCCGAGGCGGACTATAGCCCCGAGATGGTCGATGCGGCGACGCGGCGTTTCGAGGCAATGGACCAGGGCGCGCGCGACAAGCTTGCCGAAACCATCGCCGCCGGCCTGCCGGGCAGCGAAGAGGGATTCACCGCCGCCGAATTGCTGGTGGCAATCGGTTCCTATGCATCGGTCGACGCTGACGGTTTGCGGGAAAACCATGTCGCTTTCCTCGAGGCCGTCTGCCCGACGGCCGATGAGGTTGGCGTGCAGCTCGTCGTCCATCCGGACGATCCGCCCTTCCCGCTCTTCGGCCTGCCGCGCGTGGTGAGTACCGAGGCCGATGTCGCCGCCTTGTTCGCTCGCGTGCCCAATGCCTCGAACGGCCTGTGCTTCTGCGCCGGATCATTCGGCGTGCGTGCGGACAATGACCTGCCCGGCATGATCGAGCGGCTGGGCGACCGGATCGGCTTCCTCCACCTGCGCTCGGTACAGCGCGAGCCGAACCAGGCCTTTCACGAGGCGGCGCATCTCGAGGGCGATGCAGGGATGACCGCGATCATGACAGCGGTCCATCGGCTGCAGCGCCGGACCGGCCGCTCGATCCCGATGCGGCCGGACCATGGTCACCAGATGCTCGACGATCTGAACAAACAGACCAACCCCGGCTATTCACTGCTCGGCCGGATGCGGGGACTGGCGGAACTCAGAGGCCTGGAAAGCGGAATCGCGCATGCCTATGCGACGATGGGAGAAGGAAATGCATAACCGGAAGAGAGCCGCATGGCTCATCGCGATCGCCGCTTTGTGGGCGACCCCCGTTGCCGCGCAACAGGATCTGCCCAAGGCGACCGCGCAGACGGGACCGCTGCTTGTCTCAGCAGATATGCGGCAGGGGACCGATCTGTCGGGTGCATGGCATTATTCGATCGACCCGTACCGCGCCGGCATTGGCGGCTTCCATGGCGGAACGCCCGATGTCGGGCAGCAGCGTTACCGCGATGTCGATGTGCGCGCGGAAATGGCGCGGGACAGCCGGGTTCTTTACGAGTTCGATCTCGCCCATTCGCCGGTCACCAGCCTGCCCTCGTCCTGGCTGACCGAGGCGCCCGAGCTCCGTTATTATCAGGGGCTGATGTGGTATCAGCGCAGCTTCCCGGTACCGGCGCAGCGCAAGGGGCGCGCATTCCTGCGCTTCGGCGCCGCCAATTATGCGACTGTCGTCTATCTGAACGGCAAGCCGGTGGGCCGGCACGAGGGCGGCTTCACCCCCTTCGCGTTCGAGGTCACCGGGCTGCTGCGCACGGGCGACAACCAGATCACGGTCGGTGTCGATTCGCAGGCGACAGAGGCGAGCGTGCCGCCGCCGGTGACCGACTGGGAGAATTATGGCGGCATCACGCGGCCCGTGCGGCTGATCGTGACGCCAGACACCTATGTCGACGACGCATGGGTGCGCCTGACGCGCGACGGCCGCATGGCGGTCGATGTCCATGTCGACGGCCCGCAGGCCGCCAATCGCGCCGTGCGGCTGCGCATCGCCGAACTCGGCTTCGATCAGGCCGGCACCACTGACGCTATGGGCAACTGGCGCGCGACCATGACGGCGCCGCGCGCGCTGCTGCGCTGGTCACCCGACCGGCCCAAGCTCTATGACGTGACGATCGCGACCGGCGAGGACGAATGGCGCGACCGGATCGGCTTCCGCACCATCGAAGTGCGCGGTGCTGACATCCTGCTCAACGGCAAGCCGATCTTCCTGCGCGGCATTTCGGTGCACGAGGAGGAACTGGGCAGCGATCCGACGCGCGCGATCAGCCCGGCCGCGGCGCGCGCGCTGCTCGGCGAAGTGAAGGACGGGCTGCACGGCAATTTTGTCCGGCTGGCCCATTACCCGCATTCCGAAATGATGACCCGCACCGCCGACGAGCTCGGCCTGCTCGTGTGGAGCGAAGTACCGGTCTATTGGATGGTTGCCTGGTCCAACCCGGAGACGCTGGCGACGGCGCGCAACATGCTTGCCGAGAACATCCTGCGCGATCGCAACCGCGCTTCGATCGCGATCTGGAGCGTATCCAACGAGACGCCCGTCTCCGACGCACGGAACGCGTTCCTGCGCACCCTCGTCGCCGATGTTCGCCATCTCGACGATACCAGGCTGGTCAGCGCCGCATTGCTGGTCGAGCGGGCGAAAGGTGATGGCCCGCCGGTGATGACGATGGCAGATCCGCTCGCGGAGTCTCTCGATGTACTTGCGATCAATACCTATAATGGCTGGTACACCGCCGACCGGCTGACCGACCTGGCAGCCACGACCTGGCACATACCTGCCGACAAGCCGCTGATGTTCTCGGAATTCGGGGCCGATGCCCGGGCGGGGTTCCACGACCTTGGCGGGCCGCAGAAATTCTCCGAGGAATTCCAGGCGGACTTTTATCGCGCGACGCTTGGGATGGCGGACAAGCTGCCGACGCTGCGCGGCATGTCGCCCTGGATCCTGAAGGATTTCCGCTCGCCGCGCCGGCAGAACCCCGATTTCCAGCAAGGCTGGAACCGCAAGGGCCTGATCTCCGAGACGGGGCAGCGCAAGCAGGCGTTCGATGTGCTAGCGCGTTACTATCGGAGCAAGGAGGCAGCAGCGAAGCAGCCCTGAGGGCCGTCCGGCCGCCACCATGATTGCGCTGGCGCCTTGTGGCGGATCGTGGATAGTCTCTCGCCGCGATGGCAGACGATTCCGATACTCCCGACATTCCGGACTCGTCGTGGGCGCTGCCGGAGACGGTTGAGCGATCGCGAGGGCTGGACGGGCTGGCGGTGCAGGCAATGTTGCAGGGGGCGGTCCTGAAAGGACACGACCCCCGGCAGATATTGCGCGAGGCGCAGATCGATCCGTCGGTCTATGGCAATGACCGTGCGGCGATCGACGGGAGAGCGCTCTTCCGCCTGGTCGATCGGATCCAGCGCACACTCGACGATTCCTTTATCGGCTTCCTGCCCGAACGATTTCGGCTCGCGCTCGAAGACGAGCGGACGCGCGCACATCTCCACTCGAGCACGTTCGGCGAGGCGTTGCGCGTAAGCATCCGCTTCACCCAGGCGTTGTCGGAAGATATCGGGCCCCAGCTGGTGGATACCGATCGCCGGGGCCTGATGCACCGAGTCCGCTATCACACGATCGAAGGTGTCGACCGCGACATTTTCGTCTGGCAACGCTTTGTATGGATCTATCATCTTTTCAGCTGGCTGATCGGCCGGCCGCTGAACCTGCGGCGCGTGCTGGTTCGTGCGGCGCGCCCGGTGCAGGCGAACGGTTTCGACCGGTTCTCGGTGTTTCGTTGTCCCATCGAATATGGTGCCGAATTCGACGCGCTCTGGTACGATGGCAATGATCTGAAGGCGCGTGTCGCCCATGGTACGCTCGCCGAATATGAGGCGCATAACGCTGCCGGGCCCGACTGGTTCGCGCCCCCGGGGAGCGGGCTCAGCTGGCGAAGCCGGACAGAGCAAATGCTGATCGAACTCCAGCAGGATGGTGTTTGGGTACCGCGAATCGAGGAAATCGCGCGGCGGCTGCGTAGCCAGCCACGCCGGCTGCGGCGCGATCTCGCGCGCGAGGGGGAATCGTTCCAGCAGATACGAACCCGGCTGCGCGGCGAAATGGCGAGCGCGTTGTTGCTGGCAACCGACATGCCGGTGACCAATATCGGCTATGAAGTCGGGTTCGGCGAACCGGGAAGCTTCACCCGCAACTTCATCGAATGGGCCGCTATGACGCCCTCGGAATATCGCCGCCGCCACCGTTCCGATCGCCTGCGCGTGGCCGCGGCGACAACACTGCTGAGCGAGCGCCGCGACCTCTGAACTGACCAGGCAGGCTGGTCACTTGCGTTAAATCTGATTCGTCAGCTGCGCCATGGGCAAGGACGCGGCGATTGAACATCCATGCCGCCGAACCCGCCAGTGCGCCGGCCTGGAACGGCTACGGACGGGCCAACACCTCGGTCGGCCGAGCGGGTTCACACGAGGCAAGCCGCGAAAAAGCGGTGAATGACAATTGTTGGGGATGGATTGAAATGGCCGCTTTTTCGAACATCAAGGCGCGGATCGCGCTTTCCGGTACTTCCGTGCTGGCAATGGCGTTGCTCGCCGCCGGGCCTGCCCAGGCCCAGACGTCGAACCCACCGGGGCCCGGTAAGGCCGCGACGGACGAGACGCCGCTGCCGCAGTCCGACAGCGCGAACGAGGTGCCCGACGCGACCGACATTGTCATCACCGGATCGAGCATCCGCGGCGTGCCGCCGACGGGTTCGAACCTGATCAGCGTGACGCGCGACGATGTCCGGACCATCGGCGCGACCACGACGGCCGGTCTGCTCGCCACCGTGCCCCAGCTCAACAGCTTCAACACCACGCCCCGGGCATCGGGCGGTGGCGCGGGCTCGTTCGCGCCCGGGCTGCGCAGCCTGCCGGCGAGCGCCACCCTGCCGCTGATGAACGGTCACCGGCTCGTCGCTGCCAGCACCAAGGAGACCAATCCCGACTTCCCGCTCATCCCTGACCTCGCGATCGAGCGTGTCGAGATCGTCGCCGATGGCGCGTCGGCGATCTACGGGTCCGACGCAGTCGCCGGTGTGATCAACTTCATCACCCGGAAGCGTGCTTCCGGCCTGGAGGCGTCGGTGCGTTACGGCGTGGCCGATGATTATCACACATTCACCGCGAGCGGCCTGTTCGGCAGGGATTGGGGCAGCGGGTCGTTCGTCGCGGCGTATCAATATGCCGAAAACAGCAATATCCGGGGCGGCGACCGCCATTTCCGCGTCGTCGATTTCCGGCCCTATGGCGGCGTCGATACGCGCAGCACGGTGTGTCCCACGGCCAATGTGGCGGTCAACACCACCGCCTATGCGATCTTCTACGCAGCCCCCATACTGGCCCCGAACACGCGCAACCTGTGCGACAATGGCGCGGTGACGGATATCGTCCCGGAATCGCGGATCCACAGCGGTTATCTCACCGCCCATCAGGATCTGAGCGACCGTGTCACCTTGTGGGGCGAACTCCTCTATTCGGACCGCAGGGAAATCGACCAGGCGCCGCCGCCCGCCGGTGCCGGCGCCTCCGGAGGCGTGATCCTCTACAATATCCCCGGTTTTTCGACGAATCCGTTCTTCAAGGCTCCGCCGGGCAGCGGCGCCACCATCGAATTCGTCCAGTTCCGGACCGACAATCTCTATGGTGCCGACCATATCGACAACAGGTTCCGGGTAAGGGCGGGCAATTCGTCCGTGGGGCTGGACGCCAAGCTGGTCGGCGACCTGAAGCTGAGCGTTTACGGCACCGTGGATTGGGCGCGGAACGACGCCTATCTGCCCGCGATCAATCCAGCCGCGCTCGATGCAGCTGCCTCGGCCAGCACCACGGCCACTGCGCTCGACCCGTTCGGCAACGGTACCTCGCCCGCGGTTGCGGCCAAGATCATCGACTATGCCGGCGACCTCACCATCCATCAGCGGACCTATCTCGGCGCCGCCAAGGTCGATGGTTCGTTGCTCGACATGCCCGGCGGTCAGCTGAAGATCGCGGTGGGCGCCGAGTATCGGCACGAGGCCTTTCGGCAGCGCGGCATCTATGGCGGCAGCCCCGTGCCCGAGCATCTCGATCGCAATATCAAGTCGGTTTACGGCGAAGTGTTCGTGCCGATCTTCGGCGCCGGGAACGCAGCCCCGCTGATGCACAGCCTCGCGCTGTCGCTTTCGGGCCGCTACGACGATTACAGCGACTTCGGCGCGACGGCGAACCCCAAGATCGGCGTCAACTGGGAACCCGCGCGCGGCATCATGCTGCGGGGCACTTATGGGACATCCTTCCGGGCGCCCGGCCTGCGTGATGTCGGCGCAACGGTCGGCGCCTATTATTTCAACGCCGCCGCCATAGCCGGCAGCTCCTTGCGCGATCCGTCACGCGGTGCGGCGCAGGTCGATACGGTGGTGTTGTACGGCGGCAATCGCGGCCTGCAGCCGGAAAAGGCCAGGACCTGGTCGGTGGGTGCCGACCTCACGCCCAGCTTCCTGCCCAACTTCCGGGCGAGCATGACCTTTTACGACATCCACTATACCGACGTGATCGGGACACCGGGCGGCAGCGTCGCCTTCACGGACCCGACTTTCGCCTCGGTGGTGTTCCGCAACCCCACAGCTGCCCAGCTGTCCGGCCTGCTGGCTATCGCCGTGCCAGTGAATTTCGCGGCGGGCGCATTGCCTGCGATCGGCAACCTGCTGGACTTCCGCCAGGGCAATTTCGGGGTGCGCAACACCAATGGCCTGGATTTCGATATCGGCTATCGCAAGAGAACCAGGTTCGGCGCGATCTTTGCCGATCTCGCGGGCAATTATATCCTGAAATATGAAACCCGGCTTTCGCCCACCTCGGCGGTGTCGAACCAGCTTGACCTCGGCGTGCCAAAGGCGACCGCGCGCGGCACGCTCGGTGCCCAGATCGGGGCGCTGACTGCCGTCGGCTTCGTCAACTACCGCCACGGCATCACCAGCCTCTACGCCACGCCGACCGGCACGGCCCAGTACAGCGCCGGCTCCTACACGACGGTTGATCTGCGCTTCTCGCTGAGGCTGCCGAATATCGGCTTCGCCAAGGGGTCGGAGCTTTCGCTGCAGGTGAACGACCTGTTCAACCAGACGCCGCCCTTCTTCCCGGCGACCGACGGTATCGGCGGAAGCTACAATCTCGGCCGCTACGTGGCGGTCGGCCTGCGCAAGAGCTTCTGATCGAGCATGGAGCGCCGGAACTGCCGGCGCTCCGCAACCCTGGATACCGAGTAAGCAATCAAGACATGCAACCATTCGCGCTGACACTGGACAAATTCGTCGACCACGCCGCCAAGTGGCACGGGGCAAGCACGGTCGCGACCGCATCGCGCGGTATCGTCCAACGGCGCGCCGGCTATGCCGAGCTCCGGGAGCGCAGCAATCTCCTGTCAGGGGCGCTGCTCTCGCTGGGGCTGAAGATCGGCGACCGCGTCGGCACGCTGGCGTGGAACACGCAACATCACCTCGAACTCTATTATGCGACCATGAATGCGGGCCTGGTGTGTCACACGCTGAACCCACGGCTCACCGCCGCGCATCTTGCGGCGATGATCAACGAAGCGGGGAATCGTCTGCTCGCGATCGCCGCGAATCTCGTCCGGATACTCCCCGATCTGCTGCCGCTGTGCCCGACCATCGAGCGCGTCCTGGTGCTAGACGGGCCGTTCGACGCTGCCATCGCCGACATGTGCGGCATCCCGCTCATGGGGGTCGACATGCTGGTCGAAGTGCATGGCGAGCCGGTGCAATGGGGTGCGTTCGACGAAGCCAGCCCGGCGGGGCTCTGCTTCACCTCCGGGACCACGGGCAAGCCAAAGGGCGTCGTGTTTACCCACCGCTCCAACTATCTCCACACCATGATGTCGATCCAGCCGGACGCCTATTGCCTGTCCGCCAAGGACACGATCCTCGTCGCCATTCCGATGTTCCATGCCAATGCCTGGGGGCTTCCCTTTTCCGCGCCCGCGGTTGGGGCAAGCCTCGTGCTGCCGGGACGCGAGCTCGATGGCGCGAGCCTTGCCGCGTTGATCCGCAGCGAGAAGGTCACCATCGCCGGCGGCGTACAGACTGTATGGATCGGCTTGCTCGACCATCTCGATGCCACCGGCGAAGACGTTCCCAGCCTGGAGCGCGTCATTATCGGCGGATCGAAATGCCCCGAATCCCTGATCCGGCGCATGGAAGCGCGCCTCGGCGCGCGGGTGCAGACGACCTGGGGCATGACCGAGATGTCGCCGCTGGGCACGGTGGACTCGGTCCAGCTCCCGCCGGCGGCCGAGCGGGCGTCGGGATGCCCGCCGATCGGCGTCGATCTCAAGCTCACCGATGCCGATGGCGCTACGCTACCCGAACAGCGCGGCATTATCGGGCATCTGAAGGTCAAGGGCCACTCGGTGATCGACCGTTATTTCAACGCGGAGGCGAGCGCGCTCGATGCCGAGGGCTATTTCGATACGGGCGACCTCGCGACGATCGACGCAACCGGGGCGCTCACCATATGCGGGCGTTCGAAGGACCTGATCAAGTCCGGCGGCGAATGGATCAATCCTGCCGAGATGGAGGCGATCATCGGGCGCGACCCCCGCGTTGGCCAGGTCGCGGTGATCGGCAAGCAGCATCCCAAATGGGGCGAGCGGCCGGTGCTGATCGTGGAGCTGCGCCAGGGCGAAGGCGGCGATGCCCGGGCCTGGATCGATGCGTTGCGGGGGCGCGTCGCCGACTGGTGGCTTCCCGACGAAGTGGTCGAGCTTCCGCGCATGCCGCTCGCCGCGACCGGCAAGATCGACAAGGTGCGGCTGCGCGCCGACTATGAGCAGGGAGCGCTTGACGGCCATGTCGTTACCCCCGCCTGAGGCGAAGATCGGCACAGGCGCGCGTGTGACGCTTGCGATGCTGAGCTTCGTGTACGTGCTGAATTTCCTCGACCGCCAGCTCGTCTCGATCCTCGCGAAACCAATCCAGGACGGCCTGCACATCACTGACGGCCAGCTCGGCAAGCTCACCGGCCTCTATTTCGCGCTCTTCTATTGCTTCATCGCGATCCCGATCGGCTGGCTGGCCGACCGCACCAGCCGGACCCGGGTGCTGGCGATCGCCTGCGCGCTGTGGAGCGGAGCGACGGCGGCATGCGGCATGGCCGGCAGCTACGGGCAGCTCGTCATCGCCCGCATGATGGTCGGCGTGGGCGAGGCCGGTGGCGTGCCGCCTTCCTATGCGATCATTTCGGACATGTTTCCGCGCGAACGACGGACCACGGCGATGGCGATCTTCAATCTCGGCCCGCCGCTCGGCTCAGCGCTGGGGATCGCCTGCGGTGCCTGGCTCGCGGCCGCGTTCGATTGGCGCATTCCCTTCTATGCGATTGGGGCCGTCGGCGTCGTCACGGCGCTTGCCGTCTGGCTGATTGTCCGGGAGCCGAGCCGGGGCCAGGCGGATATCGAGGCAGCCAGGCGGCGTGCCGATGCACAGGCCATCGGCTTCGGCGCAACCATCTCGCGGTTCTTCGGCAATCCGATCCTGCTGATGGCCTCGCTGGCGAGCGGCGCGGGGAACTTCATCACCTATGGGCTGCTCAATTTCACGACGCTCTTCCTCATGCGCGAGAAGGGCATGGCGCTGCGCGAGGTCGCCATCTGGTACGCACTGGTCGTCGCGATCGGCATGAGCGCGGGGATCTATGCGTCGGGACGCATCGTCGACCGGTTCAGCGCCCGCAGCAAGGCAGCCTATGCGACGGTGCCTGCGGTCTCGCTGCTGCTGGCGCTGCCTTTCTTCCTCGGCTTCGTCTGGGCGCCGACCTGGCAGCTGGCATTGTGCTTCCTGGTCATGCCCTTGTTTCTCAACTCGTTCTTCCTCTCGGCGACGGTGACGTTCGTGCAAGGCGAAGTCCCGCCGGAACGCCGGGTCATCTCGGGCGCTCTGCTGTTGCTGGTGATGAACTTCATCGGCCTCGGGCTCGGCCCGACCTATGTCGGGATGGTCAGCGACTATTTTCGCCCCACCCAGGGCGCCCATGCCCTGCAGGCCGCCTATTACGCGCTCGCGCCGATGTACCTGATCGGGGCCGTTCTGTTCCTGATCCTCGCCCGCATGATCCGCCGCCACGAAGGACGATCGTCATGAAAAACTGCCCGCGCCTGATGATCGCCGCACTCACGGCCTGCGCGATGCTTACCGGACCGAACGCCGTGGCACGCGACAATGGGCCAGTGGTGAACGCTCCCGCCGGATCGGTAGAGGGTCTGCGCGAGGGCAATGCCAATGTCTTTCGCGCCATTCCCTATGCGCTTCCCCCACTCGTTGCGCGACGCTGGCGTCCTCCGGCGCCGATGCCGCGCTGGAATGGGGTGCGGGCTGCCCAGGCGACGGGTGTGGCCTGCATGCAGCCGCCAATGGCTGCCGGGCCCTATGATCGCGGCGCAGTCCCGATGTCTGAGGATTGCCTGACTCTCGACGTGACCGCGCCAGCCGATGCGCGCAAGGCGCCGGTGATGGTCTGGATCCATGGCGGCACACTGATCTGGGGGTCGGGCCATTCGGAGATGTATGATGGCCGGGAGTTCGCGAAGCGCGGGGTGGTGCTGGTCTCGATCAACTACCGGCTCGGGGTACTCGGCTATCTGGCGCATCCTGAGCTGAGCAAGGAATCCGCTGAAGGCGTCTCGGGCAATTACGGGCTGCTCGATCAGATCCAGGCGCTGCGATGGGTGCGCGACAACATCGCCGCGTTTGGTGGCGATTCGCACAACGTGACGATCTTCGGCGAATCCGCCGGGGCGCTGAGTGTCGAATATCTCCTCGCCTCGCCGCGCGCCCGCGGCACCTTCGATCGCGCGATCGTCGAGAGCGGCTATCTCTTCACCATGCCCGAGTTGCGCAGCAAGCGCGGCGAAGAACCTGCGGCTGAAGATATGGGCCTGTGGCTCGCCGGAAAGCTCCAGGCCCCCAATCTCGCGGCGCTTCGGGCGATGGATGCGCGCAAGCTGGTCGAGGCGACGGCCGCAACCGGATACCCGCCCTATGGTACTGTCGACGGCAAGATCCTCATGCGCCAACTGGTCGATGTCTTCGACCGTGGCGAGCAGGCGCCCGTGCCGCTGATCGCTGGCTTCAACAGCGGCGAAATCCGCACGCTTCGCTTTTTGACACCGCCGCTTCCGGCGAGCCGCGACGCCTATGTCCAGGGAATCCGGGCACGCTATGGCGACCTCGCCGATGCCTATCTGCGCCTCTATCCGGCGGAGCGCGACCTTGACCGAAACGGGCTCGACAGTACGCGCGACGCAGTGTTCGGCTGGACGGCCGAGCGGCTGGTGCGAAAGCAGGCGGCACTCGGGCAGCCATCCTTCCTCTATTATTTCAGCCACAGCTATCCGAGCGCGGATGCTGCGGGGCTGACCGGTTTCCATGCGAGCGAAGTGCCGTTCGTGTTCGGAACGATCCCCAGCACGCCACCCTCCTGGCCCGCGATCCCGAACACGCAGGCCGAGCGACAGTTCGCGGCTGCGATGCTCGACTATTGGACGAGCTTCGCGCGGAGCGGAAAGCCGTCGTCCGCGAATGGCCCTGCATGGAACGCTTTCGGAACCGCCGGCGTCTATATGGACTTTGCCGAAGCGCCGCATGCATCGACTGGGTTCATGCCGGGCATGTACGCGCTGCACGAGCAGGTCATGTGCCGGCGGCGCGCCGATGGCAGCCAGTCGTGGAACTGGCGCACGGGCAGCGCCGCGCCTGTTCTGCCCAAGGCGGTTTCCGGCTGCGCCGCGGTGAATTGAATGCAAGCAAAGGTGGTCTCGATGCGAAACCTCGTCTTCAAGGGTGCAGCGACGGTCCTTGCGCTTATGCTGCCATCCATTGTCCATGCGCAGACCAGTGCGGATCTGCCGGGCAGCCCTTCGCGGTGCGAGGCACTGGCCAATCTGCAACTGGCGGATGCGACGATCACCAACGCCGCCCTGGTGGAAAAAGGCGCGGCCTCGGCAGCGTTGAGGCTGCCGGTCGGGCCCGATCTGCCGGCCTTCTGCCGCGTGATCGCGCATGTGCGATCCGCGCCCGATTCCGACATCGGGGTCGAAGTCTGGCTGCCGATCGGCGCGTGGGCAGGGGTCTTCCACGGCAACGGGAATGGTGGCTTCGCCGGCACGCTCCAGGCCGGATACGGGAGCATGCTGAGCGGCTTGCAGAGGGGTTATGCGACGGCGACGACCGACACGGGGACCGCGCCCGCGACCATGCTCGATGGCGACGCGCTCATCGGCCGCCCGCGCAAATGGAAGGATTGGGGCCGCCTTTCGACGCATGTGATGACGCTCACCGGCAAGGCCATAGCCAAGGCTTTTTACGGACGCGCGGCGAGACGTTCCTATTATACGGGCTGTTCGACCGGTGGGCAGCAGGGGCTGATCGAGGCGCTCTACTACCCGGCCGACTATGACGGCATCCTGGTCGGTGCGCCCGTCATCAATCGGACCTGGGGCCACGCGGCGGTGCTATGGGATTTCGCCGCAGCCAACCGGACTCCTGAAAGCCATCTGTCGGACGCCAAGCTCGGATTGCTGAACCGCGCCGCGATTTCGACGTGCAACCGGCATCAGCCCGGCCTTGCGAAAGACGCCTTCGTCACCGATCCGCTCAGCTGCACGTTCGATCCGGCGGCGCTCGCATGCCCGGGAACGGATACGGGCCAGTGCCTGACGCCGGCCGAAGTCGCGACCGCGCGCGCATTCTACCGCGGTCCGACGACAAGAGACGGAAGGCAGGCCTTTTTCGGCTGGTTGCCGGGAAGCGAAGGCCCCGGCAGGTTCGGATGGTCCTTCCTGCAAAGTGCCAGCAACGGCCAGCCCCAGTTCGGCAGCCTGTTCAAATGGGTGTTCGGCGACGCCTGGGACTGGCGCGGCTTCGACTTCGATCGCGATATGCCGATCGTCGATGGCGCGCTGGCCGATGACCTGAACGATGCGACACTGGGCAGCTTGCGCGCATTCAGCGCCCGCGGCGGAAAGCTCATCATCTATCATGGCCTGGCCGACACGCTTGTTCCGCCGGGCCAGAGCGTGGCCTTTTACGAACGGCAGGCGCGCGAGATGGGAGGCATGTCGCGGCTCAGGCAGTCCGCGCGGCTCTTCCTCGCGCCGGGAATGATGCACTGCGGCGGCGGGCCGGGCCCCGACTCGTTCAATTCGGCATTCGTCGGCTTGCCCAAGCCGCCTCTGGCCGATGCGAGCGACGATCTGTTCCTGTCGCTCATCGCCTGGACCGAGCAGCGGCGTACGCCGGAACGCGTCATCGCCACCAGATATAAGACCGCCGACCCCAGCAAGATCGCTTTTCAGCGACCGCTTTGCGCATATCCGCAGCGGTCGGCTTTCGTGGGGCGGGAGAGAGCGCCACGCGCGAGCGATTTCGCGTGCTCCAAGGGGTAGAGTCGTCAGCGCCAGCCACGAATCTCCAAAGGTAGGCCAGCGGCTACTTGATCGAAGATCGCAGCTTCCGCCCAGAGAATCAGAAGTGGGCGGCCTGGCGGACCAGGGTGGCGGAGCGGGAGGGATTCGAACCCTCGATACGCTTTTGACGTATACTCACTTTCCAGGCGAGCGCCTTCGACCACTCGGCCACCGCTCCGCATTCCCTGGCAGGAGGCCGGCCCTAGAGGCTCGCGCGCTGACGCGCAAGCCGTGCGCGATTGCCCGAGCCCTGCGCTTCATGCCACAAGCCGTTCATGCTGATCCCGCTCTTCGCCTTGCTCGCCGCTATCCAGGCCGCGCCCACGCCGCCCGCTCCGCCACTCCCCTCGGACGCCGCGCCCGCCGACTGGCGGCCGATCCCCGATGACGAGCTGATGGTCATCACGCTCACCGGCAACCGCACCGTCGTGATCCGACTTGCCGCGCGGCTTGCGCCCGAGCATGTCGCCAATGTCCGCAAGCTCGCCCAGGCGCATTGGTGGGACGGGACCAGCGTTTACCGCGTCCAGGAGAATTGGGTCACGCAATGGGGCGACGCGACCGAAAAGAAGCCGCTGCCCGACGGCATCGTGAAAGTCCCGGCCGCCGAATATGATGTCGCCGCGGGCCCTCTCGCGCAGCGGCTGGGCCGGGCGGACGCCTATTCGCAAATCTCGGGCGTCACGGCGGACGGCTGGCCCATTGCCGGGAATGGCACCCAGAGCTGGATCCCGCATTGCTATGCCACGGTCGGCGTCGCGCGCGACGCCTCGCCCGATACCGGCAGCGGCGCCGAGCTGTTCACCCCGATCGGCGGCGCGCGGCGGCTGGACCGCAACTATACGATTATCGGCCGGATCATCGAGGGGATGAAATATCTCTCGGCACTGCCGCGCAGCGATGCGCCGCTTGGCGTCTACGCCACCGAGGGCGAGCGTACGCCGATCGTCTCGGTCCGCATCGCGAGCGAAATACCCAAGGCGGAGCGGCCCCAATTCGAATATCGCTCGACCGACAATGAACGCTTCGCCGCCTATATCAGGCTGCGCGAACACCCTGCCCCGCCCACCGTCGGACTTGGCGGGATCGATATTTGCGACCTGCCGTTTGCGGCACGCCGGGTCGGCGCGAAATAAGCTTAGTGGCCGACCCAGTCGGCCACTTCGCCTGCAACCTGGTTCGCCGCCTGGTTGATGCCGATACCGACGCTGTCCGCCGCGATCTCGGACACCGGCACCCGTGCCTCGAAGCGTCTCTTCTCGACGACATTTCCTTCCCGAACCAGCGCCGCGTCATAGATCACGACTGCCTGGTTTGTCCCTGATTCAACGCCAAAGCTGCGCAGCTCGCCAGTGAGGCGCGCGCCCGGATCGCTCAGCGACTGCGCGGTGCTCAGCACCACACGGCCGGTCTTGGCGGCGATCGTATCGGACAAGAGCCGGGCGAACAGCCGGGCCGGCGGTTCAACCCATTGCGCATTCACGACATAGGCAATCGAGGTATCGCTGGTCTGGACAGGCACGCGCTGCGTGGCGAGCGCCTGCGACACCGCTGGCACCAGGATCGTGATCGTCTTCGCATTGGCCGAGGACCGGGTTTCGCCAGCGGGAACCGCCGACGCCGAGGTGATCGTCAGCAGCGAGGGCGGCGGCTTGGCGCCGAAGCTGACACAGGCCGAGAGCGGCGCCATCGCCAGCAGGGCAAGCGAGGATTTCAGACTGCGGGGGTTGATCGGGAACCTCATTTCTTCTTGCCCTTATAGTCGGGGAGTTTCGGCGCGCCGAGCAAGGAGCCGGCGCCGCCCTGATCGATCTTCTCGGCGACCGAGGTGAGCGCCGCCGACATCTGGCGCAGATCATGGACGAGCTGGCCGACCTCGGGGATCGTCTGCTTCGTCAGCGTCTGAACCCCGGGCCGGGCATCGCCGATCATCGCGTCGAGCGATTCCATGCTGTGCTGCGCGGCGGCGACCGCCTTGTTGAGATTTTGCGCCGCCGGCCGGACATCGTCGCTCAGCAGCGTGTTGGTCGTGCCCGCGAGCACGCCGATCTGCTGCGCCGCATCGCCCGCCTTCTGGATTGCGATCCGCGTCTCCGCGATGGTCTGCGCGAGTTCGGGCCCGCGATCGGCCAGCGCCTTGGTCAGCCGGTTGGTGTTGGCGAGGATACCGGTGATCGACGCCTGGTTCTTGTCCGACAGCGTCTCGGTCAGCCGTTCAGTCAGCGTCGACAGGCGCTCGAGCAATTGTGGTGCCGAGCTCAGCAACGCGCCAAGCCCGCCCTGCTTGGTCGGGATCACGGGAACGCCCATCGGGCAGGCGTTTTTCGCATCATCGGCGGGGCAGGCGATCGGCGGTGCATCCTTCACCGCGCCGTCGAGCTGCACCGTACAGGTGCCGGTAAAGCTGCACTGGATGGTTGCGGTGGTGCCCTCGAGCACAGGCGTCTCGTCCTTGACCTTGATGCGGACGCGGACGAACTGGGGATCGGGTTTCCACAGGGCGATCGTCGTCACCTGGCCTGACGGCACGCCCGAGAAGGAGACAGTCGAGCCCGTGTTCAGGCCATCGACCGACTGTTTGAAGAAGATATCATATTCCTTTTCCGTGCCGCCATTCACCCGGGCGAGCCAGACGAAGAAGAGCGCGAGCACTACGAGCAGGATCAGCACCACAGCGCCGACCAGGACGTGATTTGATCGGGTTTCCATCAGTTATTAGCCCCTAATCCTGCCCGCTTCGCCCCGGCTGCGGCTTCGGCCTGCTGGTTTCGTTCCAGCGTCGCCGTGGCGGCACGGCCGCGCGGCCCCTTGAAATACTCTTCGATCCACGGATGGTCCAACGCGAGAAGTTCGTCGATGGTACCGACCGCGATCACCTTCTGGTCGGCCAGCACTGCAACCCGGTCACAGATCGCGTAAAGCGTATCGAGATCATGCGTGATCAGGAACACCGTCAACCCCATCGTCTTCTGGAGCGAGGCGATCAGTTCGTCGAACGCAGCCGCACCGATCGGGTCGAGGCCGGCGGTCGGCTCGTCGAGGAACAGCAATTCGGGATCGAGCGCGAGAGCCCGCGCGAGCCCGGCACGTTTGCGCATTCCACCCGAGAGTTCGGCCGGATATTTCGGCCCGGCATCGGCGGGCAGGCCGCTCATCACCACCTTGAAGGCGGCGATCTCGTCGAGCAGCGCCTGATCGAGCTTGGGATAGAATTCGCGTAAAGGGACCTGGGTGTTCTCGGCTACGGTCAGGGTCGAGAACAGCGCGCCGCCCTGGAACAGGACGCCCCAGCGCTTGCGGATATTCACCGCCTCATTCTCGTCGAGATCGATGGTCGGCTCACCGAACACGGTAATCTCGCCCGCATCGGGAACCTGGAGACCAATGATCGAGCGCATCAGCACGGATTTGCCGGTGCCCGATCCGCCGACCACGCCGAAAATCTCACCGCGCCTGACCTCGAGGTCGAGCCCGTCATGGACGATCTGATCGCCAAAGCTGTTCTTGAGGCCGTGGACCGTGATGACGCTCTCGCTATCCGCCGTCATGTCCAGCCGATCCCGGTGAAGAATACAGCGAACATGGCATCGAGGACGATCACGAGGAAGATCGCCTGGACGACCGCTGAGGTGGTGCGAATGCCGACCTGCTCGGCATCGGCCTCGACCAGCATGCCCTGGAAACAGCCGGCCATGGCGATGATCGCGCCGAACACCGGTGCCTTGACCAGGCCGATATAAAGATCGGTGAGCGGTACGACTTCTCGGATGCGCTGGATGAAGGTGATCGGCGGAATCCCGAGGGATACCCAGCAGAACAGCCCGCCGCCGATGATCGACAGCAGCGACGCATAGAAGCCGAGGAGAGGCATCATCACCACCGCTGCGATCACCCGGGGCAGCACCAGCGCCTCCATGGGCGACACGCCGATCGTCCGCATCGCGTCGATCTCCTCGGTCAGCTTCATCGTGCCGATCTGTGCCGCGAAAGCGGAACCCGAGCGCCCGGCGACCATGATCGCCGTCATCAGCACGCCGAGTTCGCGCAGCGTGATGCGGCCGATCAGGTTGATCGTATAGACTTCGGCGCCGAACTGCCGGAGCTGGACAGCCCCCTGCTGACCAATGACGACGCCGATCAGAAAGCTCATCAGGCCGATGATACCAAGCGCGGTGACGCCGACCACCTCGAAACGCTGCACGGTCGCGTTGAACCGGAGCCGGCGATACCAGACGACATTGGCCAACGCGATGACCGTGCCGCCGAGAAACCCGAGCAGCCCGTAAAGCGTCTTCATCGAGATGACGACAGCGTCGCCGATCTCGCCGACGATGCGGGTGACCCCGCTGGCCTGGGGCCGCCGCATCGCGACTGGCTGATCCGCCGCCTCGACCTGATGGAGGAGATGCTCGCTATCGGGATTGAGCCCTTCGATGCGAGCCCCATGCTGGGCGGCGAAACGGTGGACGACCCAGGCGCCGATCGTATCGATACGGTCGATCCCGCTCAGATCGACCACCGAGACCTGGCCGCCATAGCCACGCAGCCGCTCCGGCAGATCGCCGATCTGCGCAAGCGACAGGTTGCCGGTGAAGCGAACGACATCGCCGCCGGAGACGCTTTCATGCGAGAAGGCGGCCATCTCGTTCATATCAACCATCATTGGTGCAATCGCGCTGGATCGGCAAGCTGCATGCGGCGTAAGGCGAAACGATGACCAAGCTCGCAATCTACGACATGGACAGGACGATTACCCATGCGCCGACCTGGACCGCATTCCTGATCGAAACCGCGCGGCGCCAGGCGCCGTGGCGCTTGGCACTGCTGCCCCTCGCAGGCGCGGCGACGGCCGCGTACGGCGTGAAGGCGATCAACCGCGGACGATTGAAGCAGGTGACGCAGCAGCTCATGCTCGGGCGTCGGATGCGCGATGCGGATGCGAAGCGCGCCGCGGCGCGTTTTGCCGACCGTATCACCGCCTCGGGCGTGTTCACCGGCGCGCGGGCGCAGATCGCCGCCGACCGGGCGGCCGGCTACCGGCTGGTGATGGCGACTGCCTCCTATCGCTTCTACGCCGGCGCGATTGCCGAGCGGCTGGGTTTCGACGATGTCATCGCAACCGAAGTCGAGCGGGTCGAGGACCGACTGCGCGCCCGCATCTCGGGCGAGAATTGCTACGGCCCGGCGAAGCTCAGGATGATCAAGGCCTGGATGGCGGCAAACCATATATCGCGCGCGCAGGCGCAGATCCGCTTCTATTCCGATCACGTCTCGGACGCGCCTGTGCTCGAATGGGCGGACGAGGGCTTTGCGGTCAACGCGCATGGCCCCTTGCGGAAACTGGCGCGCGAACGCGGCTGGGCGATCGTCGACTGGGCGCGATAGGGCGCGCTGAGAAAACGCAAAGCCGGTTTTCCGCAGGTATCGACGCGAAGGTAACCCCTCACAGCAAGACATCGATCATATGGAGCAGCAGCCCGACCATGCCGCCGACCAGGGTGCCGTTGACCCGGATATATTGCAGATCCCGGCCAACCGCATTTTCCAGCCGCCGGGTGATCGTGCGCGCATCCCAGCCCCGCACCGTCTCTGACACCAGCCGGACGATGCCATCGCCATAGTCCGCCGCGATGCCGACGGCCGTCCGGCGGACGAACCGGTTGATCGTCGCGCGCAGCATCGCATCCTGCTGCAGCGTCTCGCCCAGCTGGCGTAGCGCATCGCCGAGCTGGCCGGTGAGCGCCGCATCGGGATCCCGCGCTATACGGAGCAGGCTGGTGCGCGCCTGCTCCCACAGCCCGTCAAGCCAGCGCTGCATCGCGGGGTTGTCGATGATCTCCGCCTTCACCGCCTCGACCCGCAGGCGCATCCGCTCGTCATGCTGGAGATCATGGGCGAGCGCGACCAGCCCCTCCTCGGCCTTGGCGCGGAGCGGATGGTCGGGATCGGAGGCCATGTCCCGGATCATATTGTCGAGGCCATCAATGATCTTGTTGGCGAGCGTCTCGTCAAGGCCGGTCCAGCGCATCACCGTGCCGGCGCGATCATGCACCATGGTACGGATCATGTGTTCATTCGCGGCGAGCACCTTTGCCGCCCAGCGAATGATTCCGTCGAGCAGGGGCGCGTGCCGCTGCTCGGCGATCGCCGCGGTCAGCGCCTGGCCGAGCAGGGGCGCGATGTCGAGCGCGCGCAGGCGCTGCCCGATCGTCGTCTTGACCATACCGCCGAGACGCTGCTGATCAAAAGCCTCGAGCATATCCGCGGCGAGGCGTGAGGCGCCCTTGCGCAAGCGCCCCTGCGTTCCTGCCGGGCTGGCCAGCCAGCGCCCCGCCGCGCCGGCGACATCGACGCCGCGCATCCGCCGCGCGACTACCCCGGGAATGAGGAAATTGTCGCGCAGGAACGCGGCTAGCGTTTCACCGATACGATCCTTGTTGCGCGGGATGATCGCGGTGTGCGGGATGGGCAGGCCGAGCGGATGGCGGAACAACGCCGTGACCGCGAACCAGTCGGCCAGCCCGCCGACCATCGCTGCCTCAGCGAAGGAGCGGATGAAGCCGATCACGGGGTGGGCACGGACGAAATCCGGGTGGAACTGGCGCGTACCGAGGAAGATCACTGCCATCAGGACGAGCAGTCCGGTCGCGATCCAGCGCATGCGGCGCAGCCCGGCTGGGATCGCCTCTCCGGAGCGGGGCGCGCGGGCGAGCAGTTTCATAGGCAGAACAATCCCCGAAAGCGGGGATAGTTCAAGGCCGGAGTCGATTTGGGGGCCGGCCACGCCATAGCACGCGGCCGGACTCCGAGGTCTCCAGGGGACTCACTCGGCGGGCTTGGGCTCGCCATCACCATGGATAATCGTCCCGGGCTGGCCACCGATCCGCGGCGGCAGCGGATCATTGTCGATCACCGGCCGCCCGTCATCGCCGGGGCGATAGGTGAGCAGGCGACGACCGATCTTCGGCCCGGCCCAGGCCTCGATCGCGATTGCCAGGCTGAAGCTCGCCGGCACGATCACCAGAGTCAGCACAGTCGACAGGATAAGCCCACCAATCACGACGATGCCCATCGGCGCGCGCCACGAACCGTCGCCGCTGAGCGACAGCGCGGTCGGTATCATGCCGGCGACCATCGCCACCGTCGTCATGACGATCGGCTGCGCGCGCTTGTGGCCTGAATCGATGATCGCGGTCATCACCTCGACGCCCTTCTGCATCTCCTCGAGCGCGAAATCGATCAGCAGGATCGAGTTCTTGGCCACGATGCCGAGCAGCATCAGGATGCCGATGAACACGGGCAGGGAAAGCGGGTTGCTCGTCACGAGCAACCCGAACAGGCCGCCCAACGGCGCGACCAGCAGGGAGAGCATGTTCACAACTGGAGGCAGCAGCCGGCGATAGAGCAGCACCAGCACCGCGAACACGAGGAAGATGCCCGCGACCACGGCCACCAGGAAGTTCTTCAACATCTCGGCCTGCCATTTGGCATTGCCGAGCGTAAGCTCGCTGACTCCGACCGGCAGGTTCTTCATCGAAGGCAGATCGTGGATCTGCTGCATCGCGACGCTGCTGACGATCGGCTTGCCGTCCACCAGGCCGCGGTCGGCACCGATCGTGATCTGGCGTTGCTGTGCGACGCGCGAGATCTTGGTGGGGCCGTTGCCGAGCCCGACATCGGCGACCAGGCTCAGCGGAACCGATCCGCCGCTCGAAGTCTGCACAGGCAGGTTCTGGATCGTCGACAGCCTTTGCCGCGAATTCTGATCGAGCGCCACACGGATCGGAATCTGGCGATCGTTGAGCGAGAATTTCGCGCTGTTCTGATCGATATCGCCAAGCGTCGCGATCCGGATTGCCGAAGACAGGGCCTGAGTCGTCACGCCCATGCTGGCGGCAAGATCCATCCGCGGCTTGATCACGATTTCGGGTCGCTGCAGATCGCCGGTGATGCGCGGCGCAATCAGCGCCGGCAGTTTCGACATCTCGCCGACAAGCCTGATCGCGGTGTCGCTCAGCACCTTGGGATCATCGCCACCGAGCGTGATCGTCAGATCCCGACCGCTGCCGCCCCAGCCGCCATTGGAGCGGAACGAGACGCGCGCATCGGGGATCTGCGCCAGCTTCGGTGCGAGTGATCGCTCGAAGTCGTTGCTCTTCATCGACTTCTTTTTCTTGAAGATCGCGGTCACGCGGCCATTGCCGACAAAGGCGCGCGAATAGACCGATTCGACGTCGGGCTGTTTCTGCAGGAAGTCGGCGACATTACGCACGACCGCCTTGGTCTCGTTCAGCGTCGTGCCCGGGACCATTTCGACCAGCGCCGTGCTGCTGTCCTGGTCCTGATCCGGCGAGAAGGTCATCGGCAGCTGAGTGAAGAGGAAGATGGTGAGGGCGAACGAGACGACACCGCCCACGACCGCTGACCAACGGTGGCGGAGCGTCCATTTCAGGGTCGCCATATAAAGGTCCATCAGCCGTCCCTCGCCATGCGAGGCTTGACCCTTGGCCTTCAGGAAATAGGCGGCGATCATCGGAGTCAGAAGCCGCGCGACGGCAAGGCTCATAAGCACCGAGGCGACGACGGTCAGGCCGAAATTCTTGAAGAACTGCCCCGAAACGCCCGGCATGAGGCCGACGGGGAGGAACACGGCGACGATCGACATGGTCGTCGCGAGCACGGCAAGGCCGATCTCATCGGCGGCGTCGATCGCCGCCTGATAAGCAGATTTGCCCATTCGCATGTGTCTGACGATATTCTCGATCTCGACGATCGCGTCATCGACGAGCACGCCCGCGACAAGGCTCAGCGCCAGCAGCGTCATCTGGTTGAGGTTGAAGCCTAGCAGGCTCATGAACCAGAAGGTCGGGATCGCCGAGAGCGGGATGGCAAGCGCCGAAATGACCGTCGAGCGCCAGTCGCGCAGGAACAGGAAGACGACCAGGACGGCGAGCACCGCGCCCTCGATCATCGCCTCCATCGCAGAGCTATATTGCTCCTCGGCATATTTCACATTGTTGAAGATGAGCTGGAAATGCACCTTCGGGTTGCGCTTCTCGAGCTCGGCCAGCTTGGCGATGGCGCCGTGGAAGACCGAGACGTCCGACCCGCCCTTGGAGCGCTGGAAATCGAAGCTCAGGACCTGGCGCCCGTTCATCTCCGACGCCGAACGCTGCTCGGCATAGAGGTCCCGGACCTGGGCGATCTCGGTCAGCTTGATCGACCGGCCATTGCCGACCGCAATCTGGGTCTGGCCCAGATCATAGGCGTTCTTCGCATTGCCGAGCACGCGCACGGCCTGCTCCGAACCGGCAATCTCGGCGCGACCGCCGGCCGCATTGAGATTGACCTGGCGAAGCTGCTGGTTGACCTGGCTCGCGGTCAGGCCCTGGGCCTGGAGCTTGGCGGGATCGAGGATCACGCGGATCTCGCGATCGACGCCGCCGTTGCGCTCGACCGTCGCCATGCCGGGAACCGACAAGAGGCTCTTCGCCACCGTATTGTCGATATACCAGCTGAGCTGTTCGATCGTCATGTCGGTGCTGACCGCGGCATAGCTCGCCAGATCGTTGCCGGTCGTATTGGCGCGCTCGACTTGCGGCTCGAGAATGCCGTCGGGCAGGTTGGACCGCACCTGCTGGATCGCGCCGCGCACATCCTCCACCGCGCGGTCGATCGGCGTGCCGATGTTGAGCTGGACGACCGTGGTCGAGCTCCCCTCGGTCACGGTCGAATCGATCTCGTCGATGCCCTGGAGGCTGCGGATCGCCGCCTCGACCTGCTGGGTCACCTGGGTTTCGAGTTCAGTCGGCGCCGCACCAGGCTGGGCGATCGAGATGATCACGACCGGGAAGTCGATATCCGGATCGTTGTTCACCTCCATCGTGCTGAAACTGACGATGCCGGCCACGGTCAGCATGAAAAACAGCACGATCGACGGAACCGGGTTCCGGATCGACCAGGCGGAGATGTTGCGGAAGCTCATGGGGTGTATCCCTTAGCCTTGCGTTTTCTGGAGGACCGGCTTGATCTTCTGACCCGGATTCAAAAAGGCGCCTGCGGAGAGCACGACATGCTCGGTGCCGTTCAGGCCCTCTGCGATCGACACGCCGCTGTCGGAAACGTCACCGATCTTGATCGCGCGCCGCACCACCTTGTTGCCCGGCCCGACGACATAGACGAAATTGCCCTTCTCGTCACTCTGGATCGCCGAGTTGGGGAGCTGCGGCAGATCGGTGGAGCCGCTCTTGATCGATGCCGATGCGAAGCCGCCGGGCCGCAGCGCCGGATCATAGCTCAGCTGGATGCGCGCGATCCCCTGACGGGTCTGTGGGTCGATGACCGGCGAAACCTGCCAAACCATGCCGGAAAAGGCAGTGCTGCCACCGACCGGCGTTACCTGCGCCGGAACGCCGGCATGCAACGCAGTCAGATCAGCTTCGCTCAACTGCGCGCGCATCTCCATCTCGCCGCCCTTGGCCATACGGAACAGGGTGCCCGAACCCGAGCTGACGATCTGCCCGGGTTCTACACTGCGGGTCAGGACCAGGCCGGCAGCGGGCGCGCGGATGTCGAGGCGGCCATTGCTAGCGCGTTGCTGCGCGAACTGAGCCTGCGCCACCCGAACCCGCGCCGCGGCAGCATCCCGGGTCGCGGTCTTGGCTTCGATATCTGCCTTCGAGATAAAGCCACGCGAGACGAGCGACTGAGCGCGTACCAGCTCCGACTGTGCCAGCGTCGCATCGGCCTGCGCGACCCTGATCTGCGCCGCAAGCGATTCGGCGGTCTGGGTCTGCACCGAACGGTCGACCGTCGCCAGCACCTGGCCGGCACCGACCCATTGGCCGGGTTCGACCAGGACCGCGGTTACGCGGCCGCCCTCACCGGCAACACCCACCGGCATTTCACGCTTCGCGGCGAGCGTACCGGTCGCGGTAATGACCCGCGCGACCGACTGGCGGCCAGGCGCCGCGACGGATACGGTTGGCATCTGCTCGACCGGGGCGGACGCTTCCGGCTTCTTGCCGCCATGCATCGCCCAGAAGGCGACGCCCACCAGTACGACGACCAGAAGGATCGCGCCGATGATCCAGGGCAGGCGATTCGGGCGGTCGCCATGGCTCCCGGGAAGCGCCAGTTGCTCGTCATTCCCGAATCGCGGCTTCCCGTAGTTCATTTGCTTCACATGCCCCGTCCCGGCTCTTCGCCGTCGTCGTTATCGTGTTACTGTATTATAGAAATAAGTCACCGACCTCAAGGGGTCGATTTCGCAATGGCGCGCCATGGCCGTTTCGGCCTGTTTTCGCAAGGGTTTCGGGTCATTCCGGGGGCGAATTGGGGTCATTGTGGTAAAGAAACGGTTGCATATCCCGAGCATGGGGGCGAGGTTCCCCGCCGGTTCGCGCTTGCGGACCGCAACAAATGGGAGAGAAGCGATGGAGCTTTTGCACCACGGATTCTTCGGCTGGATATTGATCGGCCTGGTGGCCGGCATCCTCGGCAAAATGATCATGCCGGGCAAGGACCCGGGCGGGTTCATTGTCACCATCCTGATCGGCATCGCCGGCGCGCTGCTTGCCGGCTATCTCTCGCCGATGATGGGCCTGCACATCGCGGCCGGCTGGCAAAGCTATGCCGCCGCGACTGCCGGTGCTGTCGTCCTGCTCGCGCTCTATCGCCTGATCATGACGCGCCGCACCTGAGGGACAGGCCCGTTCAGCTGAGGTTGGCCCGCGTGTCGGCAAGACACGTACGCGGGCCAGTCCGGCCCGGTTCGATTCGGGAGTCTTTCATGCGTATTCTCGCAACCGCGATGGTGCTCGCCACCGCCCCGCTTGCCACCCTCCCACTCGTCGCTGCCCCGGCCGCCGCCCAGGTGACGACGCCGATCATGGCTGATGGCACGATCCTCGATGTCTCGGCCGAGGGACGCAGCACCCGTGTGCCCGATGTCGCCACAATCCGCGCGGGCGTCGTCACCCAGGCCGCGACGGCCGCGGAAGCGCTCGCCGACAATGCCACGCGAATGGCGGCGGTACTCGAGGCCCTGAAACGTGCGGGCGTCGCGCCGCGCGACACCCGCACCGCGAATGTGTCGCTCAGCCCGCAATATCGTTATGCCGACAACCAGCCGCCAGCCGTCACCGGCTATCAGGCGAACAACAGCGTCTCGATCCGTTTCCGCGACATCGCCAAGGCCGGCGCGATCCTCGATGCGCTGGTCAAGCAGGGCGCGAATCAGATCGACGGGCCGAATCTGTCGATCGATCAGCCCGACGCCGCGCTCGACGAAGCGCGTGCCGATGCCGTTAAGAAGGCGCAGGCCCGGGCCCAGCTTTACGCGAAGGCGGCTGGCCTGACCGTTTCGCGCATCGTGTCGATCGCGGAGAGCGGCCAGAATGACGGGAGCAATCCGCCACCGCCAATGATGATGGCCAGCCGCATGAAAGCGGACGCGTCGACCTCGATCTCACCCGGCGAAACCGATGTGACCATCATGCTGAACGTGCGGTTCCTGCTCAAATAGGAAAAGGGCCGCCCGGTTGCCCGGGCGGCCCTTTTTGACGTCGGGAATGCGTTATCGGACGCTGCCGCGGCGCACCAGATTCACGATGGCGAGCAATATGATCGCGCCAATCAGCGAATAGACGAATGTCGTGATCGTGATCACCTGGTTAATGCCACCGCCAAAAAGGAACGACGCGATCACCGACCCGATAATACCGACGACAATATTCAGAATAATGCCCTGCTGTCCGTCAGTGCGCATCACCATGCTGGCGAGCCAGCCGCACACACCACCAACCACGAGCCAAACAATAAGACCGACCATGTTTCCCTCCGTTGTTCCCGGCTAACCCGGGCTCGGACTGGAAAGACGCGTCAGTATGGTGATTGTTCCGTCAGCGTTTCGGGGGCTGGCCCCGCTCCGGCTCTCAATATTTTTGCTGGCGCTCGTACAGCGAACGATAATGCTGGATCCGCGTCACGCGCAGCCCCGGCATGCCCGAACGATCGATCGCACGTTGCCAGCCGGCGAATTCCTCGACCGTGAGGTTGTAGCGGTCGCACACTTCATCGACCGACAGCAGGCCGCCGTTAACGGCAGCGACGACCTCGGCCTTGCGGCGCACGACCCAACGCGTCGTCTCCGGGGGCGGCAATGTGTCAAGCGTCAGCGGCTCGCCCAAGGGGCCGATCACTTTCGCAGGACGGATCTTCTGGTTCTCAATCATTCTTCAACCTCGATCGGGGCGGGGGGCCCCCTCTCTGAAAACAGCTTCTAAAGCCCATGATTTGAACGGGGGCTAAAGCGGCTCGGTAAACAGCGGGTTCATTCCTGTTGCACTTGCGTTAGCATTTCGGCGACGGAACGGTTGAACGCACCGTGCGCAGGGGCGAACCAGTTGCTGTCCTCGATCGAGGGCAGCAGCCGCGCATGATAGAGCGCGGTCGGGCTCGCTGCCTGCCGTGCGGCGATGCCCACCATCAACACCGCCAGATCAGGCGGCAGGATGGTGACGGCCGTATCCGCCTCAAAACGAGGAAAACTCAGATCCACATGCGCCCTTTCCGGCGACTCGACTCGATCCGGCCTTTTTAGCCAGAGGGTCTGAAGTTCCGGTAAAGGCGCGAGAAAATCCCAAAATGGGACACCTTTGCATCATTGGCGACGGGCGCCTATCTGGCGGGCATGATGTCAGAGGGTGATTTCCAGCTGGGCGCTGAGCTCGGCGGCAAGCGCATTGTCGTGGCGATGTCGGGCGGCGTCGACAGTTCAGTGGTGGCCGCGCTCGCCGCCGCGACGGGCGCCGAGACGATCGGGGTCACGCTCCAGCTCTATGATCATGGCGAGGCGGTCGGGCGCGCGGGAAGTTGCTGTGCCGGGCGCGACATCCGCGATGCCCGCGCGGTCTGTGATCGGCTTGGCATCGCGCATTACGTCTTCGATCATGAATCGAGCTTCCGCGCCGATGTGATCGATGGCTTCGCTGACGAATATCTGCGCGGGCGCACCCCAATTCCCTGCGTGCGCTGCAATATGGGCCCGAAATTCACCGATCTGTTCCGCCTTGCCCGCGAACTCGGCGCCGACTGCCTTGCGACCGGCCATTATGTCCGCCGGGTCGAGGGCGACCATGGGGCCGAGCTGCACCGCGCCGTCGATCCGGCGCGCGACCAGAGCTATTTCCTGTTCGCGACCACGCAGGACCAGCTCGATTTCCTGCGCTTCCCGCTCGGCGGGCTGCCCAAGACCCGCGTGCGCGAGCTTGCCGCATCGCTCGGACTTGGGGTCGCAACCAAGCCCGACAGCCAGGACATCTGCTTCGTTCCGGACGGCGATTATGCCAGCCTGGTCAAGAAGCTCCGGCCCGAGGCCGATACCAGCGGCGATATCGTCGACGAGGCCGGCCGCATCCTTGGAAAGCATCGCGGCCTGATCCATTTCACCGTCGGCCAACGCCGCGGCCTCGAGATCGGCGGTACGCCCGAGCCGCTTTACGTCATCCGCCTCGAACCCGAGAGCCGGCGTGTCGTGGTGGGGCCAAAGGCCGCGCTCGGCGTCGAATCAGCGCGACTGTCGGATATCAACTGGATCGGCGGCGACCATGCGGGGCCGCTGACCGCAAAAATCCGCTCGCTGGCCAAGCCGGTAGCGGCAAGGCTGATCGGCGACCGCGTCGTCTTCGACACGCCGGAATATGGTGTCGCCCCTGGTCAGGCCGCAGTGCTCTATTCGGGAGACCGTGTGCTCGGCGGCGGCTGGATCGAGGAAACCGAGCGGGCGCTGCTCCCCGCCTGACGCCCTTCTCCATTCAAGAGAGAGAAACAGGAGGAGGAATGGGAATGCACGGCGACATGGAAGGCGGGATGGTCGCGGAGGATCCGCTCCACGCCGAGGGGTCCGATGCCCTTGGTCACGTTCCCGAGGCCATCCGCCATCCGCCCTGGCTGCTGATCGGCGCCGGCGCGATCGCCGCTGGAATATTGCTGCTCGGCCTGGTGGGTTTTTTCATCGACCACGGCCTGCAGCTCAGCTTCGACCGCGCCGTTCTCCTGACGATGCGACACGGCACCATGCACGGCACGCCGATCGGCCCCGCCTGGCTCAAGCTCGCGATGATCGACATCACCGCGCTCGGCGGCGCGACGGTGCTGCCGGTCATCGTGGTGATCGCCGCCGGCTTCCTCGCCGTCCGCCGTCTGTGGCTGACGATGTGGCTGGTACTGGGCGGCACGATCACTGGCTCGATCGCAATCGGCCTGGTCAAGACCCTCGTCGCCCGTGCCCGCCCCGAGCTGACCGATCATCTGGTGCAGGTCACGTCGGCAAGCTTTCCAAGCGGCCATGCGGCGAACAGCGCGATCGTCTATCTCACCATCGCCACGCTGATCGTCCAGATCGTCGAGGGACGCGGCACCCGCATCTATATCCTCGCCGTCACCGCATTGCTGGTGACTTTGATCGGGGTCAGCCGACTCTATCTTGGTGTGCACTGGCCAAGCGACGTGATCGCCGGGTGGAGCTTCGGCACCTTGTGGGCGCTGGCCTGGTGGTCGCTCGGCGCCTGGCTGCGCCTGAAGCGTGCGGGCAGCAGGGATATTTGAGCGGAGACACCCGAGTCGACGCATTGCCGTCCCCGCGCGGCGGCCTATTTGAGGGGTACAGGAGGACATTATGGCAAGCGAAGTCGCGACGCTGGCAGGCGGATGTTTCTGGTGCACCGAGGCGGTGTTCAAGGACGTGATCGGCGTCGAGTCGGTCGAGAGCGGCTACATCGGAGGCAATGTTCCCAATCCGACCTACAAGCAGGTTTGTGGCGGCGACACTGGCCATGCCGAGGCGATCCGCGTGACCTTCGACCCTGATCAGGTCCGCTATGGCGATCTGCTCGACATGTTCTTCGCGACTCATGACCCGACCCAGCTCAACCGCCAGGGCAATGATATGGGCACCCAGTATCGCTCGGCGATCTTCCCGCATTCGCCCGACCAGCGCGAGGAAGCGCAGGCCGCGATCGCCCGCGCCGCCGCCGATTGGCCCGCGCCGATCGTGACGTCGATCGAGCCTCCCTCCGACCAGCCGGCGCCCGAATGGTACCCGGCCGAGGATTATCACCAGCGCTATTGGGAAGGCGAAGGCCAGCGCAATCCCTATTGCCTCGCCGTCATCCCGCCCAAGCTCGCCAAGCTCCGCAAGCGCTTCGCCGCGCGGTCGAAGGCGGTAGAGGCAGCCTGAACCGTCAGTCGCGGTGCGCGGCGCGGCGCAGGCGATCGTTGATCGCAACGCCCAGGCCGGTTTCGGGAACCGGCGCGACGGCTATGCGGAGTTTGCCGGATGCATCGGCGCGGTAAAGCGCTGAAAACAAGGCGGCGGCGGCTTCGGTGAGATCTCCGGTGGCAGACAGCGTGTCATCGCCGGAGACCGTGTCAAAACCGATCAACCACTCGTCGGGGTCCCGATCGCGTGCCTCGATTCGGAGCGGCTTGGCCGGCGCGTAATGGCTTTCGAGCTGGCCAGGTGCCGTAATGATCTTCTTCCCCGGCGAAAGAGCATCGGATGCTGGCCCGGTATCGGAGGTCATCGTTACCGGGCCCCGGCCTTCGCCGGGAAAAAGCCTCGAGATATCGTCCGCGGTAATCGGCCCAGGCCGCAATATCCGCACCCCACCCCCCGTCATCACAATCGTCGATTCAAGCCCGGCCTCGGTCGCACCGTCATCGACGATCAGCGGAATCCGGCCGCCAAGGCTCGCCAGCACATGCGTCGCCCGAGTCGGACTGATCGCGCCGCTGGCATTGGCCGAGGGCGCCGCAAGAGGTTTTTCGGTCGCCGTCAGCAAAGCGCGCATCGCCCGGTGCGCGGGCACCCGGATCGCGATCGTGTCGAGCCCGGCCGTGACCAGAGACGCAATCCCCGCGTCCGCCCGAAGCGGCAGCACCAAAGTCAGCGGCCCAGGCCAGAACGCATCCGCCAGCGCACTGGCGTCTTCATCGAACACAGCGATTGCCTCGGCGGCGGCCCGATCCAGCACATGGACGATCAACGGATTGAAACTTGGCCGCCCCTTGGCCGCATAGACACCCGCAACCGCCCGCGACTCGGTCGCGTCGGCGGCAAGCCCATAGACCGTCTCGGTCGGTATCGCGACCACCGCGCCAGCCGCGATCAGCGCGGCGGCTTCGGCAATCGCGGCCTCGCCGTAAGGTAAGGTGCGCGTGGCGGGCGGCAGGTTTGGCGGGCTCATTGCGCCGGGCTATAGCCCCGACGACCGCAGAAAGAGAAATATCATGCCCTTCACCGCCGCTATCGCTGATCAACGCTTCATCCTCGACCATGTCGTCGGGATTGGCACGCTGGCGGAAAGCCCCCGTTTCGCCGCCGCGACCAGCGATGTCGTCGATGCCGTGCTCGAAGGTGCGGGCGATTTCGCGGCGGGAGAATGGGCGCCGCTGCTGCGCGCAGGCGATACCGTTGGCGCGAAATGGACGCCGGAGGGCGTCGTCATGCCCGAAGGTTTCGCCAAGGCCTATCGCGACTATGTCGAGGGCGGCTGGGGCACGATCGGCGTTCCCGAAAGCGCGGGCGGCCATGGCCTGCCCTTCGCCCTCCAGACTGCGGTGCTCGAAACACTCGGCGGCGCCAACATGGCGCTCGCGCTCGCCCCGACCCTCACCGTCGGCGCGATCGAGGCGCTGATACACCACGGTTCGCCCGAGCAGCAGGCGCTCTATCTCCCCCATCTCGCGACCGGCGAATGGACCGGGACGATGAACCTCACCGAACCCCAGGCCGGCTCGGATGTCGGCGCGCTCCGCACCCGTGCCACCCCGCGCGGCGACGGGACCTGGAGCATCAAGGGGACCAAGATCTTCATCTCCTTCGGCGATCACGACATGGCGCCCAATATCGTCCATCTCGTCCTCGCCCGCACGCCTGATGCGCCGCCGGGCACCAAGGGCATCTCGCTGTTCCTGGTCCCCAAATACCGGCTCGACGCGGCAGGCAATCCGGGCGAACTCAATGACGTCCGGGTCGTTTCGATCGAGCACAAGATGGGCATTCACGCCTCGCCGACCTGTGTTCTCAGCTTCGGCGATCATGACGATTGCATCGGCGAGCTGATCGGTGAAGAGCTTGGCGGCATCCGCGCCATGTTCACGATGATGAACAATGCCCGGCTGAACGTCGGCCTGCAGGGCGCGCAGGTATCGGAGGCGGCGACCCAGGCAGCGGTCGCCTATGCCCGCGACCGCATCCAGTCGGCGCGCGCCGGCTCGCCGAGCCGCGATTCGGTCGCGATCGTCGAACATCCCGATGTCCGCCGCATGCTGCTGAGGATGAAGGCGCAGACCCAGGCGGCACGCACACTGGTCTATTTCGCTGCCGGCCATGTCGACCGCGCAACGCTCGGCGAGCCCGGCGCACAGGCGCGGCTCGACCTGCTGACTCCGCTGGCCAAGGCGCATGGCACCGATATCGGCTGCGAAGTCAGCTCGATCGGTGTCCAGGTCCATGGCGGCATGGGCTATATCGAGGAGACGGGCGCCGCCCAGTTCTTCCGCGATGCCCGGATTACGCCGATCTATGAAGGCACCAACGGCATCCAGGCGGCCGATCTTGTCGGGCGCAAACTGACGGGTGATGGTGGCGCTGAGCTCGCCCGCCTCATCGGCGATATGCGCGCCGAGGTTCAGGACAAGGGCCTCAGTGACCTTGTCGATGCCTGCGAACAGGTCGGGCAGCATCTGTTGCAGGCCGATGTCGATGACCGCCTCGCCGCCAGCTATCCGTTCCTGACCATGATGGCGGTCGCGGTCTGCGGCTGGCTGATGGAACGCCAGGGCCGCGCCGCCGCGGCGGGCGACGGCGATCCGGCGTTCCTCGCGATGAAGACGGCCACGACGCGTTTCTATGTCGAGCAGATCGTTCCGGAGGCGATCGGGCTGACGGCGGCCGCGATGGCGAAGGCGGAGGTGCTGTATTCAGTGCCGGCCGAGGCGTTCGCCATCTAAAGGCATACTCGCTCTTCTGCTCCCTCCCGCAGGGGAGAGGGGGACAAAAGAGGCAACGCCGACTCCTTATTTAACGCGTTTGGGACCAGGTCCCAGGCGACGAGTGGCCTTAAGCCCCCTCGCGCTCCAGCAAATCCTCGGCATCGAGCCCGAGCAGCTTGATATGCGCGCTGATCCGCGGCCAGCTGTCCTTCAGGAAATGGTTGCGCTCGGCCAGCCGGAGTTTCTCCGCCGCCCCGGCCAGCACGAACATGCCGACGCCGCGACGGACCTCGACATAACCATCGTCCTGGAAGCTCTGATAGGCCTTGGCGACCGTCAGCGGATTGGCGCCATGCTCGGCGGCAAGCGCACGAACCGAGGGAAGCTGATCCCCCGCACGATACTCGCCGCGCAGGATAGCGGCTGAAATCGTGCCACGCAGTTTGATGTAAACCGGGCTGTCTTCGCTGTTGAGCGCTGTCATGCTACCTTAATACACCACTTGGGTAGCGAGTCCAGTCCTATGTCCAATATCGGACAATTTTGTCCGATTCCGGACGCGGACGCTCTTCAAGCGGCTTAAAAGGGGTACCAATGAAGATGAAGCCTGCGATTTTCTCGGGCTCGGCACCGAACGTGTCGCGCACGGCATCGGAATAAGCGGCCCAGCCGGTCAGCCATCCGCCGGCGAATCCGAGCGCATGCGCGGCGTGGAGCAGGTTCATGCACGCGGCCCCCGCCGACAGCTCCTGCTCCCAGAGCGGGATATGGCTTTCGGGCCTGGGTGAGGACAGGACCACTACCAGGGTCGGCGCCTGATGGGCGAACTGGTCGAGCGCCTCGACCTCGAGCCGCGCCGCCTGAGGCCGCTCGGCGAGATAGGCGCCGGTGATGATCTCGCTCAGCGCGTCGCGGCGATCGGCCGGCACCACGACGAACCGCCAGGGGGCGAGCTTGCCGTGATCGGGCGTCCGGGCGGCGATCTCCAGCATCCGCGCGAGCTGGTCAGCGTCCGGGCCGGGCGCGACCAGATCACGCGGCTTGCCGGAGCGGCGGGTGGAAAGAAGGGCGAGCGGGCTGCTGGTGTCGTTGAACATGCCCCCCTCTAGCGGCGGGCGCGCATATTTACAGCCGGGTTAATACCGCTAGTCTCTGTCCATCTGGCGCCGCGTTCGACGGCGCATTCATGATTTCAGGGAGTTCATGCCATGGTCGAAACGCCGACCGCCGACAGCCCGTCAGAGCCCGATATCAGCCATGTCCCGCCTTACGCGGAAAAGACCTGGATAGGCCACCCGCCTCAGCTCGCCCGGCTCTTCTCGATCGAGATGTGGGAGCGGTTCGGCTTCTACGGCATGCGCGCCTTGCTCGTGCTGTATCTCACCAAGCACTTCCTGCTCGCTGACCATGAGGCCAATGGTGTCGTCGGCGGCTTTCTGAGCCTTGTCTATCTTACTCCGGTGGTCGGCGGCTGGCTGGCAGACCGCTATCTCGGCTCGAAACGCTCGGTGAAGTTCGGCGCCCTGGTGATGGCGCTTGGCTATTTCCTGCTGTGCTTCGGCGGACAACAGGGCCAGCCTTACGCGACGATCGATGGCGTGCGCTACAACGTGACCCAGGCCGCACCGACAACGCCACTGGCGGTCAACGATGCGCCGCAGACGATCGTGATGAACAACCAGACCGTGACCATCCACGGGCTTCCCGACGGATCGGTCCAGCTGCTCGGCCCGGGTGGCCAGGTCACCCGGACCGTGACGGCGAAAGCGTTCAGCTCGGGTGCCGACCGCTCGCCTTTCTACACCGCCATGCTGCTCGGTGCGCTCAGCCTGATCGTGATCGGCAACGGCTTTTTCAAACCCAATATCTCGACCATCGTCGGCGCGCTCTACGCCCCCGGCGATCGACGACGCGACGCGGGCTTCACCATCTTCTACGCCGGTATCAATCTCGGTTCGATCCTCGGGCAGGCGGCCTGTCCATGGCTGGTCAACCATTTCGGCTGGTGGGCCGGGTTCCTGATCGTCTCGCTTGTGTTGCTGATCGCCTATGTACTGATGCAGTTCGATGGCGGACGCCTCTCCGGCTATGGCGAGCCGCCGACGTACGACGGGCCGGACCGGGCGCCGCTCATCTATATCCTCTCTTTCGTCTCCGTGATCGTCTTCTGGCTGATCTTCCAGAATGTGATGAACGCCCCTGAGGTGGAGCCGGGCGGCGGCATCATCGGCTTCATCATCGCGACCCCGTTCCTCGGCAAGGCGCTGCTGGCGATCTTCCTTCTGGCAGTGATCGGCATCCCGATCTGGTCCTGGCGCGTCGGCGACAAGACCGAGCGCGAGATGATGCTCGCGGCGATCATCCTCGTCGTGTTCAACGTCACCTTCTGGGCCCTGTTCGAGCAGGCAGCCTCCTCGCTCACCCTGTTTGCCGACCGCAACACCACGCTCGAAATCTTCGGCTTCCACATGTCGGCGGCGGCGACCCAACAGTTCAACCCGCTCGTCGTGGTCACCTTCGCGCCGGTGATGAGCTGGCTGTGGCTGTCGCTTGCCAAGCGCGGGCTCGAGCCGTCTATCCAGGTCAAGTTCGCCATCGCGCTGATGCTGGTCGGGCTCGGCTTCATCACCCTGACCTTGAGCGGGTCGACCGCGAACGCGGCGTTCAGGGTGTCGCTCTGGTGGCTGGTGCTGACCTATTTCCTCCATTCGATCGCCGAGCTCTGCATCTCGCCGGTTGGTCTGTCGATGATCACCAAATTGTCGATCGCGCGGATCGTCGGCATGATGATGGGGGTGTGGTTCCTGTCGATCTCGGTCGGCGAATATCTCGCCGGCGCCGCCGCACAGTCCGCCTCGGTGCAGACAGTAGGGGGACAGGTGACCAATCCCGAGCTCAGCCTGCATACCTATCTGCACACCTTCCAGACCGGCGGCTTCCTGACGATCGGCGCGGGCGTGGTATTGCTGGTGATCTCCCCCTGGCTGAAGAAGATCATGCACGGCGTTACCTGACGAGACAGAAATGCCGGTGGTCCCCGGGGCGAGTGCGTCCCGGGCGCTACCCGCCGCATATCTCATCGCTGCGTCGTCATCCCGTCCGCCGCAGCCTGGCACATGCGCCGCTCACACGGGTAGCCGGCATTTGGCGCTGGATCAGCTGAAGCACTGTCGGGCCGGGCGCTCCACTGACGGCACTGTCATGTGCCACGTTGAGATTGCCGCCGTTCCCTCACCCGGTGGCTTCGGCCTCCACAGGGGGGACAACACGCCCCTTGAAGCCCTGCGCCACGACATACCATTCGGACGATCCCTTGCGGCTCGCGGGCGGCTTGGCGTGCTTCACCGTCTTGAAGTTGCGCTTGAGCTCGGCGACCAGCGACGCGTCGGCACCGCCCGCGAACACCTTGCCGATAAAGGCACCGCCAGGCTCAAGCACATCGACGGCAAAGGCGAGCCCGGCCTCGACCAGCGCCATCGTTCTGAGCGCATCGGTCTGCGGATGGCCGACGGTGTTCGCGGCCATGTCCGACAGGACGAGATCGGGCGCGCCGCCCAGGGCCTCGATCAGCCGGTCGGGTGCGGCATCGTCCATGAAATCCATGTGGAGAATGACGACATCGTCGATCGGGTCGACCGGCAACAGATCGATGCCGACGATCGCTGCCTTGGGCAGGCGGCGCCGGGCGACCTGCGCCCAGCCGCCCGGCGCAACGCCGAGATCGACGATCCGTTTGGTGCCCCGGAGAAAACCGAAGCGCTCGTCGAGCTCGATCAGCTTGTAGGCGGCGCGGCTGCGATAGCCTTCGGCCTTGGCGCGTTTGACATAGGGATCGTTCAGCTGGCGATCGAGCCAGCGGGTCGATTGCGCGGTCCGTCGGCGCGCTGTCTTGACGCGGACTCGCAGCCCGCCCCCATCCTTACTCATGGCCGTCTTTGTTCATAATGCTTTCCCGCCGATCAGCCGGCGCAAGATACCCTCGCGAATGCCGCGATCGGCCACGCCGAGGCGTTCGGCCGGCCACAAATCCATGATCGTCTCGAGGATGGCGCATCCCGCCACCACCAGATCGGCGCGTTCAGTGCCGATACAGGGCAAGGTGGCGCGTTCGGCCATGCTCATGCGCGAGAGATCGGCACTGATCTTGCGCATCGAAGGCGCGGGCACGATCAGCCCATCGACGGCGGAGCGATCATAATGCGACAGGCCGAGATGGACGCTGGCGAGTGTCGTCACCGTGCCGCTGGTGCCGAGCAGCCGGGGCCGCTCGACATCCCTCGGCAGGCGGCTCGCAAAGCCGGCAAAGCTTTCCGTCACCAGCGCGCGCATCCGCGCATAAGCGGCTGCAAGCCCGTCCGGGCCCTCACCCCCACCGGCGCTCTCGGTCAGCGAGACGACGCCCCAGGGTGCGCTGTGCCAGTCGAGCACGACCGGCACGGCCGGGCGCGTGTCGATCAGCACCAGCTCGGTCGATCCGCCACCGATGTCGAACACGAGCGCCGGGTCCTCCCCCGGCTCGATCAGCGCATGGCAGCCGAGCACGGCGAGCCGCGCCTCTTCCTCGGCGGAGATGATGTCGAGATGGATGCCGGTCTCGGCATAGGCACGGGCGATGAATTCAGGCCCGTTGCTGGCCCGCCGGCACGCCTCCGTCGCGACCGAGCGCGACAGCGCGACGTTGCGCCGCTTCAGTTTGTCGGAGCAGACCTTGAGCGCCGACAATGTGCGCTCGATCGCGGCATCGCTCAGCCGGCCGGTCGCGGCTAGGCCCTCGCCGAGCCGGACGATCCGCGAAAAGGCATCCACGACTGCGAAGCCCGCGCCTTGCGGCCGGGCGATCAGCAGGCGGCAATTATTGGTGCCGAGATCGAGCGCCGCGAAGTGGCGCGCCTCAGGCCAACGCGCGCGCCCCGCCGCAGGGGCATTGGGAGTCGGCGCCGGACGGGCAGGATTATCCTGCCGGTACGGCATTTTCGGCGAACGGTCCGCCATGCCGTGTGTACTCGCTTTTATGTTCTGCCGTCGCGGCGGGCTTTTGGGGTAAACCCGCGGCCCGCCGTTCGGTGCTTGGGCGTAGAGGTAGCGCAGGGCGTACCGCACGGCAAGCAGTGCCCAAAGTTGGTTGGCGCCTTGGTTGACAGCCCCGGCCAGCCCCCCTAGATCGCGCTTCCGCGTTGCCCCGTCGTCTAATGGTAAGACTACGGACTCTGACTCCGTCTATTGAGGTTCGAATCCTCACGGGGCATCCATCCCTCACCATCATGCAGTAGGCGCCGATGCGCCCCTGTGCCGCGAAATACGAAGCGGCATTCCCGTTCGATTCAACCGCCGTCCGAATCAAGCCATTGTGCGAACCGGATGAGGCGCAAACCCTCACCCGCGCTCTTTCACATGACGGTTGGAAACCGCGAGCTTCGCCTGTCCCGGTTATCGTGACATGCTTCCCTGTTACGGGCGTGGCCTTCCCTGTTCCGCGCAGGTGTCTTCCCTGTTATCGAATAACAGGGAAGGCCGCTGGAAGGTATTGAGAATGCTGGAAAATTCTCCCGGAAAAGCCGCCGGAAACGGCCAAACGGGGCGAAAAAATAAATCTTCCCTGTTCTTTCCCTGATATTGGCCAGGAACAGGGAAAAACGCCGGCGCTACACCCCGCCCCTTCGTGCCGGACTCGCGGCCCGCGGTTCAGGCGATGTCCGTGCGGCAATCCTGATCGATGCCTCCTCCATCCTGATCCGCGAGCGCTCCAGATGGTTGCGCATCGCCGCCTCAGCCGCGACCGGATCGCGCGCGATCAGCGCGTGGATCAGCTCGGCATGCTCCTGCGCGGCTTCCTGCGGGGCGTTGGTATTGAACAGGAAGCGGAAGATGTGGAGATGCATGTGCAGCCGCGCGATCGTGTCGGCGATCAGCGGATTGCCGCTGCCGGTCGCGACCAGGCTGTGCAGCATTGCATCGGCCTCGGCGAAGCGGGCATAGCCGCCGCCGGTCTCGGCCTGGATGCGGTCCATCTCCTCTTCCATCGTCGCGAGCTGGCTGAGCGTCTCGTCCGTCATCGATTCCGCCGCACGGGCGGCGGCATAGGGCTCGATCAACTGGCGCAGCACGTACAGGTCGTTCACTTCGGCAGGCGTCATCTGCGCGCTGGCATGATAGCCGACATTGGGCACCTTGATGACGAGCTTCTCGGCTTCGAGCCGGCTCAGCGCCTCGCGGATCGGGGTCTGCGAGATGCCCAGCTTGCGGGCCACGGCATCGATCCCGATCCGGGTTCCCGGGGCGATCTCCATCGAAACCAGCATCGACAGAAGATGCTCATGCGCCCAGGCGACGAGCGTCGGCACCGGGGCGGGGCGCGGCGACCGATATCCGGCCGGGGCATAGGGCGAAGGGGAGTCGAGGTTGTCCATAACGTCTCAAACTGCGGGCGGCGCCGAAGCTGCCATAATGGTGCTATAGGATATCCGATCGACTCGTGAAAGGACGATCACGCCACGCCCAACAACCATCGGGGGACTGATCATGGCTCCCTCTAGCCGGCCGGCTTGGTGCCGAGGATCTTGGTCCCTGTCATCAATTGCGGGTCGCTCGGTAGCGGCGTAGTGCCGGCCGGAAAGCCATTGGCCTGGAAAATGAACGCCTCGATATCGGCCACGGTCTTGCCGCCGAGGCTGCCCGGGTCGCTCGCCGGCATGGTGTCGTGAATGCGGGCGAACAGATCGCCGGTGGTCGTGCCGTTCCAGTTGTTGAGGAACACACCTCCGCTGAGCGGCGGTGCCGAATCGCCGCCAGTCAGGGTCGGCCCGTGGCAGGCGGCGCAATTCGTCGCATAGGCGGCCTTGCCACGATCCGCCTGCTCGGCGGTATAGGCACCGCTCCAGACGCTGCTGCCCGCACTCTGCGCGCGGGTGGCGACCGCAGCCGTCATCGCGAGCAGGCCGGTCCCGGCCAGCAAGGCAGTGCGGCCTTGGGTGTTCTTCCAGGAAATACGCATACTCAGCTCTCCTTGGGCAATTTGAACGCGACCAGCTCGCCACTATAGTTGCCGCCGCCAATGGCGACGACAATATATTGGCGGCCACGCAGCATATAGGTCATCGGCGAGCCGCTTTGCGGCGCCGGGATATAGACCGCGCCCTTCTCCTCGCCGGTCGCCTTGTCATAGGCGCGCAGCATCGCGCCGCGCACCCCTTGCGCGTTGGTGAAGAATCCGGACTCGCCGCAGATCACCAGCGTCTTGGTGCAGAGCGGCCCGAGATTGCCCTCCCGACCGGTGCGGGGAATCTTGAGGCCCTTCAGCGCCGGGTGGTTGCGGATATTGTCGGGCGTCTCGCCATGCGCGATCTGCCAGGCGATGTCGCCCTTGGTCAGGTCGATCGCGGTAATGCGGCCATAGGGCGGCTTGACCAGCGGCAGGCCCTGAACGGTGAGCGGCCCGAGGCGCGGCCCCTTGGGGGCGCCGGGCGGCGGCGGTGGCGGCGGGCGGAAACCGGCATATTCATTCGCGGCGCCCATCGCGCGCTGCGCCTGGGGCGCTATGCCGGCCATGCCATGGACATAGGCGAAGTCGGAGACATTCTTGTCGGTATTCGGCACGATCCCGACGAGCTGGATCACGGTCTTGGAATAGACATAGACTTTGCACGTCTCGGGATCATAGCAGCCGCCCGGCCAGTTGGTCCCGCCCTGGACGCCGGGGGCGATCAGTGTGCCGAACGGGCCGCTGACCTTGCTCAGCGTGGGCGGCGTGTAGAGCGGACCAATGACATAATTCTTGACCAGATCGAGCGCCTGGGCGTGCAGTTCGGGTGTGAAGTCGATCAGGTCGTCCGGGGTCACGCCCTGGCGGTCATAAGCGGGTGGCTTGGTCGGGAAAGGCTGGGTCGGCGAATACCATTCGCCGGGCACGTCGCCCGCCGCGACCTTGCGCTCGACGATCGGCCAGATCGGCTTCCCCGTCTCGCGGTTGAGCACATAGAGGAACGCCTGCTTGCTTGGCTGGGCGAGCGCCTTCACCATCTTGCCGTCATGCGGGATGTCGCACAGGATCGGCGCGCAGGGGATGTCGCGATCCCACAGGCCGTGATGGACGAACTGATAATGCCATTTGCGCTGGCCGGTCATGATGTCGACCGCGACCAGCGATTCGCCAAACAGCGCCGGGCCGTGGCGATACAGGCCCATCTCGTCGCCGGTCGGCAACTCTACCGGCAGATAGACGAGGCCGAGCTCCTCATCAGCCGACATCTGCGCCCACACCCCGGCATTGCCGGCCTGATCGGCATTGCCGTCGAGCCAGGTGTCGTAACCGAACTCGCCCTTTTTCGGGATGGTGTGAAAGGTCCACAGCCTCTTGCCGGTCTTGACGTCGAAGCCGCGGACATAGCCCTTCACGTTGAAACGCGTGGCCGGCACGTCGCCCGCGCTGTGCGAGGCGCCGACGACGATGACGTTCTTAACCACAAGCGGGGTCGCGTGCAGGCCGACATCGGCGGTCAGCGGATCGATCTCCTGGTCGAAATCACTTTTCAGGTCGATCGCGCCCTTGTCGCCAAAGTCGGGATCGGGAATGCCGGTCGCGGCATCGAGGGAGACCAGCCGGTAGCCGGTGGTGACGAACAGGACGCGCTCGATGGTCCCGTCGGTCCAGTAGGAGCAGCCATGGCCGGAGAGCTGGCGCGGCGCGTTGGCGGCGCGCTGGCCCTCGTCCATGCGGTACATCCACAGCATCTCGCCGGTGGCCGCGTCGAGCGCGACGCAGTCGCGCCGTGCACCCGCGGTCAGGAAGAGCCGGCCCTTGACGAGCAAAGGCGTCGCTTCGAACTGATATTCCTTGCGATTGCCGAGCGCGTCGGTCTTGAAGCGCCAGGCGACTTCGAGATTGTTGAAATTGGCGGCGTTGATCTGATCGAGCGGGGCGTAGCGGGTATTCGCCTGGTCAGCGGCATAGTGGCGCCATTCCGTATCGACCTTGGGGTCGTGCGGCGGGATCGGTGGTGGCGTCCAGCCGGGCGCGCGCTGAGCGAAACCCGCTCTGGCCAGCAACAGCGTTGCTCCAGTGCTCAACAACAGGCTTCGTCTGGAAAGGCTCGGCATTCAACGCTCCGTATAGAAAAAACGGCAGGGCGGCACGGTAGCGGCGCCCTGCCGAGGTATCCCGACCGGGAGGGGCGGGAAGGGGGGAAAGTCTAGCGTCGGTAGAGCGGCATCTCCCCGGTCACTTTGAGGTGGATGCGGTACACGCTGGTCGACGCGGTGATGTAGAGGTCGCGGTAGTCGGGGCCGCCAAAGCCGATATTGGCTGCGACTTCGGGCAGCTTGATCAGGCCCAGCACCTTGCCCTGCGGCGTGATGATGCGGATGCCGCCGGGGCCTGTGGTCCAGACATTGCCCTTCATGTCGACCTTGAGCCCGTCCGGCCCGCCGCGGCCCATGCCGTGATCATAGGTGAAGAAGACGCGCGGGTTGGAAAGCTTGCCGCCGGGGCCGACGTCATAGGCGCGGGTGAACATCTCCGGGCCATAGCTGTTGACGTAGAAGGTCTTGCCGTCAGGCGAGAAGCCAAGGCCGTTGGGCAGCTTCAGGTCAGTGACCATCGGCGTGAGCTTGCCACCCGCGTAGCGATAGACTGCCGCGAAAGGCTGTTCGAGCGGCGGCGAAGGATCCATGTTCATCGGCCCGAAGGGCGGATCGGTGAACCACAGCGCGCCGTCCTTTGCGAAGACCAGGTCGTTCGGGCTGTTGATCTTCTTGCCGTTATAGGTGCTCAGGAACGGCTTGATGTTGAGCTTCGCGTCGAGGCGGGAGAGGTTGCGGCCGCCCTGCTGCGCATAGATGATCGTACCGTCCTTGTCGGTGACCATTGCGTTCGGCCCAACCGTCTTGCCGGGCTTCGGGTTGGGATAGCCGCCGGCATGCGCGACCAGCAATTCGACCTTGCCGCCCGGCGTGACCGCGCGAATCTCCTCGCCGCCGACATCGGAGAACCAGAGCCGGCCCTGCCGCCACATCGGCCCCTCGACGAATTTGAAGCCGGTCGCGACCTTTTCGATCGGGGTGCCGGGTGCGATCAGCGCGTCGAGGCCGGGATCGAGGCGCTCGATCTCTGCCCCCGCCGGGGCCGGGGCCTGTTGCGCGGGCGCAGTGGCGGCGAGCGTCAGTGCGCTCCCCAGTGCGAGCCCGAATGTCAGCTTCATTCTCATGATCTCCCCCTTCCTCTTCATTTCGCCGCCGGCTTTGCCTCTGCCGGGAAATTCTGGGCGAGATAGCCGATCACGACGCTCGACTCGTCCGGCGACAGATCGGCGCCGCGATCAACCATCAGCTGGACGGTCGCGGCCCAGTCGTCCGGGCTGCGATGCTGGCTGAAGACCGTCGCTGTCGTGTGGCAGGCGCTGCACTTCGCGTTGATGATCGCAAGGCCGGGGCCCGACGGCGGCGCGGGCATGGCGGCCGCCGGCGGGGTGGCCGGCGCCGTCTGAGCCTCGAGCCCACGGGTCGCCACCACGGCGAAGGACATCGCCATCACGCCGATCGCAAGTTTAGATGTGGTCAGCATATCGAACCAATACTCCAGCTGGTCACTCTCGCCTCATTTAGGCAGCGCAAAGGCGAGCACTTCATCGCTCGATACGGGCGAACTGTTGAACCCGCCGGTATCGACCGCCGCGACATATTGGCGGCCGCTCTTGCCCCGATAGGTCATGGTGGCACCATAGATCGCGGCCGGCAGCGGCGCCGTCCACAGCAGTTTGCCGGTGCGCGTATCGAAGGCGCGCAGCTTGTTCTCGTCAGTGCTGCCGAAAAAAGCGACGCCGGTCGCCGTCGCGATCGGCGCGCCCGAGCTCAGCCGGCCGGTATCGCGCTTGCCCTCGGGCAGGCTGTCGGTGGTGCCGAGCGGCCGCCGCCATGCGATCGTGCCCTTGCTGACGTCGATCGCCATCAGTTCGCCCCAGGGCGGCGGGCCGCAAGGCGTGCGCGTCTCGCGGTCCATATAATAGACATAGCCCCGCGCCAGATCCCAGGAGCCATTGGCCTGTTTGGCGAGCTGTTGCGGGCTCGCCAGCGAATTGACGTTGACGATATAGAGCCCGCGCTGCGGATCGAAGGCGCCGCCGCCATAATCGATCCCGCCGAGGCTGCTGGGGAAGGATGCAACCGCCGAATCGGCGCGGAGCGGCTGGAACATCTTGCTCGAGACGATGTGGAGATCGTCCGCCATCTTCTGGCAGCGTTCCTTCAACTCGGGCGTGATCGCCGCCATGTCCGCCATGTCGAACGACAGCCGGGTGAGCGGCGGCGGTGCGGACGGCATCGGCTGGGTCGGCGATGGCTGCTCGCCGGGAATGTCGGTGTCGGTCGGGACCGGCACTTCCTTCACGTCGAAGATCGGTTTGCCCGTGACGCGGTCGAGGATGAACATGATCGCCATCTTGCTCATCACCGCGATCGCCGGGATCGTACGGCCGTTCTTCTTCACGTCGATCAGCGTCGCGGCGGGCAGATCGACATCCCAGATATCGTGATGGACGACCTGGAAATGCCAGAGATACTTGCCGGTCTTCGCATCCACCGCGACGATCGAATTGCCGAACAGATTGTCGCCCTTGCGATCGCCGCCCCAGCGATCGAACGCCGGTGCCGCGATCGGCAGATAGGCAATGCCGCGCTTCTCATCGACGACGATCTGGGTCCAGACATTCACGCCGGAGCGGTTTTTCCAGCTGTCGCCTTCCCAGGTTTCGTGCCCGACTTCACCAGGCTGCGGCACCGTGTGGAAGGTCCAGACGAGCGCGCCGGTGCGCGCATCCCAGGCACGGACGTCACCCCTGGCGCCGAGCGATGGCGATTCCTGCACGCGCGATCCGGTGAGGATCAGGTCGCCATAAATCGCAGGCGGGCCCGACATGCCATATTGCGACAGCGCATTGCCGTTCATCACCTCGGGCGTCTTCATATTGACGATGCCGTCGGTGCCGAAGGTCGGGACCGGCGTGCCGGTCGCCGCATCGAGAGCGATCAGCCTGCCGCTGCGCGTGCCGAACACGATCTCGGGCTTCGCGCCCCTGGTGCCCGGCCAATATTGCACGCCGCGGGTCGACGCCTGGTCGCGCGCTGGCATCTGATATGTCCAGATCTCCTTGCCGGTATCGGCATCCAGCGCGACGACCTTGCCGTAGGGCGAGGGGAAATACATTACGCCGTTGATCACGATCGGCGTCGCCTGCGACGAGGAGAAGCCGGTCAGCCGAAAGCCCGGCGGCAGACCCGGGGGCAAGGGCGGCGGCACATAGCCCGCCGGCCGCATATGATAGGTCCAGGCGACCTGGAGCTTGTCCACATTTTCGGGCGTAATCTGCCTGAGCGTCGAATAGCGCGTCGCGCCCTGATCATTGCCATAGCTCGGCCAGTCGCTGTCTGCCGGCCCAGCGGCCTGGGCGGAAGCGGCGATGGCGGCACTTGCGAGGAATAAGGCGCGCTTCAACGTGCGGCCCTCGGGCGGGGCGCGGAGGCGGCCACGAACGCGGCTTTGGAAGCAAGGTCGCGAGCGACGCCTATGATGATCATGTCGAGCGGTACCGATCCAGTGGAATGAATCGACCGCGATTGGCCGACATCTACGGGGATAACATCCCCGGTGTGAATGGCGGCTGTCTCGGATCCGACCGCCACCTCGCCGTCGCCTGACAGGACGAGATAGACTTCGCTCATATCCGGCATTGTCCGCGCACCGACCGAGGCGCCCGCCGGGATGCGCATATGATCGACATAAGACCAGGTCGTCGCGAACACCGAAGGGTCGAGCGTCCGGCGGAAGAGGACGGTACCGGTGCCGCCGTCCATTGCCTGGACCGGCTTCAGAAGGGCGGGGTCGAAGCGCGCCGAGATGAATTGGGGGATCGGGTCGAGCGGTACGCCGACGCGCGGATCGTCGAGGTTGAAGGCATCATAGATTTTGGTCAGGCCGACATTGATGTTGACCCATTGCAACGGCTTGTCGGTGGCGTTGTAGATGGCATGGGCATGGCCCAGCCGATCAGGCACCGCGGCGGGGCCCTTCAGCGTCGAGGTGCGGCCATCGATTGTGAACTGCGCCTCGCCATCGAGGATGACGAACATCTCCTCGCAATTGTTATGGAAATGCTCGCCGATGCCGCTGTGCGGGGCGATCACGCCGCGATGGACGAACAGCAGGTTCGTGCTGAGCGCGTCGGTGCCGAAGATCTGGCCGAACGCCATCGATCCCGCGCCCGCATGGACCGCCTCGAGGCGGTGGAACTTCGTGGGATCGGTATGTCCGATCCGCTGCGCCAGCGGTTTCGTCTGAATTTCGTTGGACTGTACGGAAGGCGTCGCCTGGCCGTGCGCCGCGGCCGCTAAACAGAGCATCGGCGCGATCGCCGCGCACGCGAGTCGGTGCTTTCTCAAACCATCTCCCCTAAGTCTCTACACCGGGCAAGGACTGGTCCGCCGCTGCCCGTTGTTCTTTGTTTCGACCAATGCTAGCAGGGCACGATATCATATACAATATGATCCTGCGGCTATTGCGACAGGACGGATGGCGGCGAGGGGAAGGCGGATGATGGCGACAGCGACGGCAAATGGGAAGCCTGTGGAACGGGCCACGCAGGTGCGGGTCCTGTTGATTTTGATGCTCTTTCTGCTGAGCGCGGTCGCGTTTCTCGATCGTACCAACATCTCGGTCGCGGGCGTGCAGATGCGGCAGGAATATGGAATCGACCAGATCCATCTTGGCTGGGTCTTCAGCGCGTTCCTGATCGGCTATGCGGTGTGCCAGGTCCCGGCCGGCTGGCTTGCCTGGCGGTTCGGCCCACGCCGCGTTCTCACTGTCGCTCTCATCTGGTGGGGCATATTGTGCGTCCTCACCGCTCTGGTCTCGCCGCAGGGGGCGCATGCCCTGCTCCTGCTGATCCTGGTCCGGTTCGCGCTCGGTGCCGGCGAATCGGTGATGTACCCGGCGGGCAACCAGTTCATCTCGCGCTGGATTCCGGTGCAGGAGCGCGGCAAGGCCAATGGCTGGATCTTTGCAGGCGTGGGTGCCGGATCGACGCTCAGCCCGCCCCTGATCACCGCGATCATCGCCGCCGATGGCTGGCGCGCCGCCTTCTATGCGTGCGCCGGGATCGGCCTGGTTGCCGGTCTCGCCTGGTTCCTGCTCGCCCGCGATACGCCCGAAGAGCATAAGGATGTGTCGCCGGCCGAGCTCGCCCATATTCACGCCGGGCTCGTCGCGCCGGGTGCGCCGCGCGCCGCCCTGCCCTGGGGCGCAATCCTATCCAGCGGGAATGTCTGGGCCCTGTTCTTCAGCTATTTCGCCTTTGGCTATGTCGCGTGGATCTTCTTCAGCTGGTTCTTCATCTATCTGGCGGAGGCACGGCATGTCGATCTGAAGGCAAGCGCCTTTTACAGCATGTTGCCGCCGCTGATGATGATGCTCGGCTGCCTGTCGGGCGGCTGGATCAGCGACCGCGTGACGGCGGCGCGCGGCCTGTATCTTGGCCGATCGGGCCTCGCCATCCTGTCCTTCGCGCTGACCGCCATCTTCGTGGTGCTCGGCTCGATGGCGCAGAGCACCGGGCTTGCGGTGATCGTGCTGGCGGGCGGGGCCGGCGCACTGTATCTGTCGCAAAGCTCCTTCTGGTCGGTCAGCGCCGATATCGCCGGGCCGCATACCGGCGTGGTTGCCGGTTTCATGAATATGGGCTGCCAGATCGGAGGCGCGCTGACCTCGTCGCTGACGCCCTGGATCGCGGCCCAATATGGCTGGATGGCCGCGTTCGGCGTCGCCGGCGCGCTGGCGGTCGCCGGTGGGCTGATCTGGGCGCTGGTCGATCCTAACCGGCCGCTCGTGCCGGGCGTCGCGCAGGACGCCGACACGATCGAGGCGTTGGCCTGACTATAACGAACAAGGAATCATCAATGACGACGCTACCGCTCTCGGGAATCCGGGTGCTCGATATCTCCCAGGTCATGGCCGGGCCGTTCGCATGCATGCTCCTCGGCGACATGGGCGCCGATGTGATCAAGATCGAGCCGCCCCGGCTCGGCGATTCGACGCGGCATTCGATGGGCTTCCGCTTGAAGGGCGAGGACAGCCCCGGCTTTCTCGCGCTCAACCGCAACAAGCGCAGCATCACGCTCGATCTCAAGGACGAGGCCGATCGCGAGATACTCTATGCGCTGGTCAAGACCGCCGACGTACTGGTCGAGAATGCCCGGCCCGGCGTCTCCGCGCGTCTCGGTATGGATTATGAAACGCTCAGCGCGATCAACCCGCGGCTGGTCTATGCCAGCATCTCGGGCTTCGGCCAGACCGGCCCCTGGGCGCAGCGCCCGGGCTTCGACCTGATTGCGCAGGCGATGTCGGGCGTCCTCAGCTCGAACGGCTTCCCGGGCATGGAGCCGGCCAAGAACTCGATCGCGGTCGCCGATCTCGGGGCTGGCCTGTTCTCGGTTTACGGTATCCTCAGCGCGATCATCGGGCGCGAGAAGACCGGCAAGGGCCAATATGTCGATGCCTCGCTGCTCGAAGCGGCGATGGGCCTGTCGATCTGGGAGACGACGGAGCTCTGGGGCACCGGCAAATCGCCGCAGCCGATCGGCTCCGCCAACCGCATGTCGGCGCCCTATCAGGCGGTCATGGCCTCGGACGGCTGGTTCGTGATCGGCGCGGCCAATCAGGGTCTGTGGCTGACCTTCCTCAAGGTGCTCGGTCGCGAGGAGCTGCAGGAAGACCCGCGCTACAACAGCAACGCGTTGCGCGTGGCAAATCGCCTGGCGTTGATCGACGATCTGGCGCCGACCTTCCTCACCCGCACCAGCCAGGCATGGATCGATGCGTTGCTCGCTGCCGGGGTACCGGCCGCGCCGATCCTCGATTATGAGGGGGCGGTAACAAGCGAACAGGCGGCGGCACGCAATATGGTCATGGATGTGGCACACCCGGTCGAAGGCAGCTTCAAGGCGCTCGGTTTCCCGGTGAAGATGAGCGACACGCCGCAGCAGGTCCGCTTCCCGCCGCCCCTGATCAACGAGCATGGCGATGAAATCCGCCGCGAGCTGGCCGAAAAGGGGCTTTTGCCCGCCACCCGGGCGGCCGCGGAATGAACGGGCGGGTGATCCTGGAGCGCGATGGCGCGGTCGCGCGGGTGCGGTTCGATAATGTCGCCGCGCATAATGCGCTCACGCATCGGATGTGGGTCGATCTCCATGACATCTGTGTCGGCCTGGCCGCGGACCCGGGCGTGCGGGTCGTCACCTTCCGCGGCACGGGCGGCAAGGCCTTCATCTCGGGCACCGACATCACCGGCTTTATCGATGTCAGGACCGGCTCCGATGGCATCGCCTATGAGAGGGAGATCGACGTCTTCATGGGCGCGGTCGACAGGATCCCCGCGACGACGATAGCAATTGTCGAGGGCTGGGCGGTCGGCGGCGGCATCAATATCGCGTCGGCCTGTGATTTCCGCGTCGCGACGCCGAACGCGAAGTTCGGTTCGCCGATCGGCCGCACCATCGGCAACTGCCTGTCGAGCAGCAGCTATGCGCGCGTCGGCGGCGCGGTCGGCATACAGATCGCCAAGCGCATGGTGCTGCTGGGCGAGATCATCCCCGCGCAAGAGCTTCTCGACAGCGGCTTCCTCTACAGGATCGCCGAGCCCGAACAGCTCGACGCGGTGGTCGACGCTCTGGAACGGCGCGCGGCGGAAAACGCGCCGCTCACCACGCGGACGACCAAGGAGGCGATCCGGCGCATGACCCTGGACGGCCTGCCCGACATGCAGGACCTGATCGAGAGGGTCTATGGCAGCAAGGACTTCCGCCGGGGCGTGCAGGAATTCCTCGCCAAGACGAAGAAAACCCCGATCTGGTCGGGGGATTGATCGCCTTTCTCCCCAAGCGGGCTTGGGGAGAAAGCAAAACGGCCGCCCCTTTTCGGGAGCGGCCGCTTCGCGACCCGAAGAGCCTTACCAGCTCACCGCGATATATTTGGCCTCGGTATATTCATGCAGCCCGTGGTGTGAGCCCTCACGCCCAAGCCCGCTCTGCTTGACCCCGCCGAACGGCGCTGCCGCATCCGACACCAGCCCCCGGTTGAGCGCGACCATGCCGGCCTCGATCCGCTCCGAGATTGCCAGGCCCTTTTTCAGGTCGCCGGTGAAGACATAGGCGGCAAGACCGAACTCGGTTGCGTTGGCCAGGCGGATCGCCTCGTCGATATCGTCGAACGGCATGATCGGGGCCACCGGCCCGAACACCTCCGTCGAGAGGAGCGCCGAATCCGGATGAATGTCGGCAATCACCGTCGGCGGGTAGAAATAGCCGTCGCCCTGCGGGGTCTTGCCACCAAGCAGGACGCGCGCGCCCTTTGCCTTGGCATCCTCGACCAGCATCTCGATCTTTTCGATCGCCTCGGGGTTGATCATCGCCCCGCATTCGGTCGCCGCGTCATAGCCCGGACCCACCTTCAGCGCGCCCATGCGCTCGACCAGTTTCGCCGTGAACGCTTCATAGATGCCGCGCTGGACATAAAAGCGGTTCGCCGCGGTGCACGCCTCGCCGGCATTGCGCATCTTGGCGACCATTGCCCCCTCGATCGCGGCATCGAGATCGGCGTCGTCGAGTACGAGGAAAGGCGCGTTGCCGCCAAGCTCCATGGAGGCGCTGAGCACCGTGTCGGCGCATTGGCGCAGCAGGATGCGGCCGACCTCGGTCGAACCGGTGAAGCTCAGCTTCCGCACGCGCGGATCGTGCAGGATCGCATTGCACACGCCTGATGCGTCACTGGTGTTGATCACATTGACAGCGCCCGCCGGGACGCCCGCCTCGAGCATGATCTGCGCGATCGCAAGCGCGGTCAGCGGAGTCTCGGTCGCTGGCTTGAGGATGACGGTGCAGCCTGCCGCCAGCGCCGGGGCCATCTTGCGCGTCGCCATCGCCGCCGGGAAATTCCACGGCGTGATCAGCAGCGACACGCCGATCGGCTGATATTGCACCATGATACGGTTGGCGCCCGCCGGCGAGATCGACAGCTCGCCATTGATGCGCACCGCTTCCTCGGCATACCAGCGAAAGAATTCAGCTGCATAGCCCACCTCGCCGCGTGCGTCGGGCAGGGACTTGCCATTTTCCAGGCTGATCAGCTGGGCAAGCCATTCGGCATTGGCCATCATCCGCTCCCAGCATTTCACCAGGATCTCGGCGCGCTTGCGCGGTGCTGTCGCCGCCCAGGCCGGGCCGGCGTCATAGGCCGCCGCGACACAGGCCAGGCCGTCCTCGACGGTGCCGTCAGCAATCGTGGTCAGCACGCCGCCGGTTGACGGGTTGACCACCTCGATCCGCTTGCGAGCCTCGCCCAGCCAGGTCTTCCCGATCAGCAGGTCGGTCGGGATGTCGAACGGTGCTTCATGATCACCGGCGGCGGGGGCGGCGTAACTGTTCAGGGCTTCCATCATACTGCCTTTTGGAGGTTCAAATTCACGCCCTCGAGCAGGCGCTTCCGATCACCCGCAAAGGCGGCGCCCGTGATGCGCCGCATCGCATCGAGATCGAGCGGTCGGGGATTGTTCTTGATCAAACGCGCGGCGAGCAAGGAATTCTCCGCGACGAATTCCTGCTGATCCTCGGCCAGGCCGAGCTGCTCGAGCGATTTGGGAATGCCGACCGAGGCGAACAGCGCCGCAATGCCGTCGATGAAGAGTTGCGACAGCTCGTCCTCACTGCTCTCCGGGGTGCCGAGGCCCACGATCCGGGCGAGCTCGGCAAAGGCGGGCGCACAGGCGGGCCGGTTGAACTGCATGACGAAAGGCAGGAGCGTCGCGACGCCGTCGCCATGCGCGGTGTGGGTCAGATTGCCCACCGGATATTGCAGCGCGTGCGCGGCGGCGGTGCCGGCGGTGCCGAAGGCGCAACCCGCGGCCAGCGCACCGAGCATCAACTCCTCGCGCGCGGCGACATTGCCGCCATCGTCATAGGCCGCTTTCAGGCTGGTCCAGATGCTCTTCACCGCGAGCCGGGCGAAATGGTCCGACAACGCGTTCTTGCCGACGAACACATGTTGCTGGGTCAGCATCGCGTCGATCGGCCGGGCGAGCGTGGTGAAGGCCTCCACTGCATGCGTCATTGCATCAGCGCCCGAGCAGGCGGTCAGGCGTGGTGGGCAGGTGATGGTCAGCTCGGGGTCGCAGATCGCAGCTACCGGGATGAGATGCGGGCTGGCGATGCCGATCTTCACGCCGCGCGCATTGTCCGAGACGACGGCGACCGGCGTGACCTCTGATCCGGTACCGGCCGTGGTCGGCACCGCGACCAGGGGCATGACCGGGCCCGGCACCTGGAACTCGCCATAATAATCGCTGACCGCGCCGCCATGTGCGAGCAGGACCGCGACCACCTTGGACAGGTCCATACAGCTGCCCCCGCCGATGCCGAGCACGACATCCGGCGCGAAATCGCGCACCTGATCGATGCATTCGACAATCGATTCGATCGGCAGATCGGGCTGGGTCTGGTCATAAACCTGGGTTTCGACCCCGGCTGCGGCGAGGTCGGCAAGCATCATGGCGAAGGCCGGATCAGCGCTTAGCCGGGCATCGGTACAGATCAGCGCGCGCTTGCCGAGCGGCGCCGTTACGGCGCCGATGGCGCGGCGCTGGCCGGCGCCGAAAAGAACGGAACGGGGAAGGCGCGTGGCGCCGAAAATGGTCATTGAATCTCTGCCAAAGGTGCGGGTGAAAGGGTGCGGGGTAGAAGGATGGTCATTTCTTCGCTGCCGATTGTTTCAGGAAGGCGATGACATTTGCCCGGTCCTGCGGGTTCGGCAGGCCGGCAAAGGTCATGCGGGTGCCCGGGACCATTTGTCGCGGCGCGGCGAGGAATCGCGTGAGGCTTTTCTCGTTCCAGACCAGCTTCGAGGCCGTCATCGCGGGCGAATAGCTGAAGCCGGGCACCCTCGCCGCCGGCCGGCCGACCACGCCGCGAAGATTGGGGCCGACGCCACTCCGCCCCGAGGAATCGGTGCTGTGGCAGGCAATGCATTTCTTGAACACCGCCCCGCCCGCGACCGGATCGGCAGGCGCCGCCCAGAGTGCCCCCGGCCCGGCCATCAGGCCGAGAATTGCCAATCCCAAATATTTCAGGCGGAAATATTTCAGGTCGATCCGCGAGATACTGCAACGCATGATGTCCCTCTTGTTCATTCGACTGCCGGCTCGACCGTGTAGAGGCGCCGCGATGCGTCGACGGTGAGGCAGAGCAGCGCGGCGGCGAGCGCGAGGCCGGCGATGATCCCGAACGCAGCACCCCAGCTGTATGATTTCACGACATAAGGGGTCGCGACCACCGCGAGCGACGCGCCGAGATTGCCGAGCGTGTTCATCACCGCCGAAGCCGAGCCGGCGAACTCGCCGCCGACATCAAGCGTCACGGCCCAGGACACCCCGACCGTGAGCTCGAGCGCGAACACGCCGAGACAGAACCAGGCGATGCTGATCATCGGATCGGCGGCAATCGCGGCCAATGTCACCGCCACGCTCGACAGGCCGAAGCCGAACACCGAGACGATCCGGCGCGCGAATTTCACATTGCCGGTGCGCTTGAGGACGAGATCCGAGGTCAGGCCGCCCGAGATGTCGCCGATCAGGCCGGCGATCAGCGGCAGGCTCGCATAGAATCCCATCTGGGCGAGATCGAAACCCCGTGCCGCGCTCAGATATTTGGGGAACCAGCTGAGAAACACGCCGATGTCATAGCCATAGCAGAAATACATGGCCGACAGCAGCCATGTCTGCGGGTTCGAGAGGATCTGCCCCCAGGGCACGGTACGCTTGCCCTTGGCGAAATGACCAAGCGCCGCCGTGATCATGTTCCGCTCCCCCTCATTGGTGAGCGGATGCTCGAGCGGCGTGTTGCGATAGAAGCGGTACCAGCACAGCGCCCAGATCACACCGACCACAGAGAAGATCAGGAAGGGCGCGCGCCAGCTATAGGCGGCGATCAGGGCGACGACCATGATCGGGGTCACCGCGCCGCCGAAGCGCGAGCCGGCATGTGTGGCGCCCTGCGCAAGACCGCGTTCGGACGGCAGCATCCAGCGCGACAATGCGCGGTTTGCGATCGGGAACGCCCCCGCCTCGCCCATGCCGATCAGGAACAGACAGATCGCCATCGACGTGGCGCCCCAGGTGAAGGAGGTGAGCGCAGTGAAGGTCGACCACCAGACGACCACCGCCGCCATCGCCAGCCGCGGGCCGACCCTGTCGCCGAACCAGCCGCCCGGAATCTGGAACAGCGCGTAAGCGATCTGGTAGCAGAACAGCACCCAGCCCATCGTGATCGTGGAGAAGCCGAATTCCTTCTCGATCGACGGCACCGAGGCCGAGAGCAGCACCCGGTCCATATAGGTAATGAAATAGGCCGCGATGACGAAGCCGAGCACCATATAGCGCACGCGCGTTGGCCGCGGGCCATCGCCCGAGGCCAGTGCCGAAAGAGGAACAGGCGAAAGGCTCACTGCGTGGCGGCCGCGCAAGCCTCGGCGGGCCGGCCCGTGCAGGTCTGCCAGATCGTCGGGACTGCCTCGCCATTCAGGAACACCATCGCGATCGAGCGGGTGTTGCGGATGTCGCGGGTCGGATCCTTGTCGAGCACCAGCAGGTCAGCCGCCTTGTTCGCCTGGACCGTGCCGACATTGGTCGCGCCCATGAACCGGGCGTTGCCGCCGGTCGCCGCCGTCAGTGCTTGGAGCGGGGTGACGCCGGCCTTGACCATCAGTTCCAGTTCCCAATGCGCGAAATAGCCGGGGAAGCGTGCGCTCGGGCCGCTGTCGGTACCCATGCCATAGGGGATGCCGGCCTTTGCCTCGCGCGCGAAATTCTCCATCGCGGTCTTCAGGACGCCCGGATATTTGGGAAAGTTCGGGCCTGAAGCGAGCCGCTTGCGCCGCGCCGGATCCCTGAGCTGCGCGATCGTCGCAGGCGTCACACCGCGCGTGAAGAAGGGATCGTCGACGAACGGCAACAGATCATAGGTGAAGCTCGCCTCGCGGCTGAGCGTCGCCGCGATCTGCCACACGCCCCTGGCCTTCATCTCGCCGAGCAGCTTTGCATCCATCGGCGCGTCGCGAACCTCATGGCCAAGGCCATTCACGCCCTCGCGGGTCAGTTCGCGGGCATTGTCGACGTAAAAGACATGCGCGATCGCCTTCTTGCCATGCTTGTGCGCTTCGTCGATCACGGCGGCGCTGATCGCCGGGGGCATCCGCTCGGGCAGGCTGCCGAATTCGTCATCGACCCACAGCTTGATGAAGTCGGCACCCTTCGCAACCTCGCGGTCGACCATCGCACGCGCCTCCGCGGGCGTTGCGACCTGCGCATCCAGCCCGGCCACGCCGCCATAAGAGCCCTTGAAGACGACACCGCGCCCGGCGGTCCAGACCCGCGCCCGGCCAGCCGGGTTGGCGCGGATATCGCGGACGATGTCGTGGATCTCGTCCTTGTCGGTGCCGAGCACCTGGACGCTGGTAATGCCGTAAGCCGCATAGAGATGGAGCTGCCGCTCGACATTCTCGCGCGTATAATATTTGAGATCCTGGGTGATCCCGTCGACCAGGCCGAGATGGACATGGCTGTCGATCAGCCCCGGCATCACGAACTTGCCGGCGAGATTGCGGATCTTCACGCCCTTAGGCGCCTTCAGCCGCGCCGCCGGCCCGACCCAGACGATCCGCCCGTCGCGGATGATCAGGGCCGAATCCCGCACAGGCGCTCGGCCCGTGCCGTCGATCAGCGTGAAGTGCGACAGCGCCAATGTCTTCGCGATCGCGGGTGTCGACAGAAACGCGCTGCCCGCGAGCAATCCCGTCAGCGCGATCTTTCCAATCCTGCCCATTACAATCACTCCGCTTTCATGGGCGTCGAACGCCCGTGCTCTGCTCTTATTAGCGCAAACATGCCAGCGCCTTGCCGCTGAGTCATCGGCTCGTCACGGACGGGTCGATCATTGAATCGCGAAGGGTTTCGGGTGTCGGTCGCGCTGCGCGCGTTCCCGATTCGGCGCCGGTCGCCGGGGCCGGTTGCGAAAGCTCGCCGGGTGGAAGAGCCCGCATCTGTGTCATCAGTATTTCGGCGAATATTTGGGCGGGGATCGAACCCAATATGCGTCGGCTCCCGCTCGCTGATCGCCATGATTGTCGTGTTCCGTTCGATGGTAAAAAGGCCCGCCCGCCCCGGTGAGGGGCGGGCGGAGGCAGGGGAAGCTAGAATTTGGCGCGCAGGCCGACCGAGGTGACGCGCCCGAGCGGGTTCGACACGAAGCCGTTATAGCCAAACGCGCCGCCGATGATGCCGGCCGTATTGCCGCTGTAGAAAGGCGGGTTGGTGTTGAAGATGTTCTTCACGTCCACATAGAATTGCCAGCCATTGAACATGCCCTCGCTCTTCATCGTGTACTGAACGTGCAGGTCGAAATTGTTATCCGCCTTCACATGGTCACCACCGCCGCTCGGATTGCCCGACGAATCCACCGTGACTGGCGCGACCGTGGTGTTGATCCAGTTACGGTAGCCGCCGACATGGTTCCAGAACAGGTCGGCCGAGAAGCCGCCGAGCTCCCAGCCGAGCTGGGCCCGGTTCTTGAACTGGATCGACGGGAAGGTGGTGTTGTAGCCCGAGGTGTTGAGGATGCTGAACTCGCTACCGCCACCGAAATTCTGCTTGAACTTGGTGAAGTAGGTGAACGCCGTCCCGATCGTGAAGGTCCCCATGCTGCCGATCGTGCTGCGATAATTCACGCTGGCATCGATGCCCTCCACGGTCAGGTTGAGCGCATTGCGCGTGCTCTGATCCAGGAGGAAATAGACCTGCGCCGGCACCGCGCCGGAGATGGTCGCGCCATTGGCGATGTTCGCGAAGGTATCGATCTGCGCCTGGGTGCAGGTGGTCGGGCACAGCGTCAGCAGGTTACGCAATCCCGCCGAGTTCACGATGGCGGTAGGGCTTGGCGAGCTCACCCCGCCGACGAACTTGTTGTGAAACCACGTCACGGCACCCACGAACCCTGGCAGGAAGCGCGGGGCAAGGTCGAGACCGAAGGAGTAGCTTTCGCCGGTCATCGGGACTTCGTGGGTGAAGCCGCCGCCGAGCTGGCGCCGGAGACCCTGGTTGGCCGCGAGGCCGATCGTGCAGGTCGTTGCGTTGCACGAAGCACCCGGGATCGAGGTGACCGTCGGATAGTTCGCGATTGGCACGACAATCGTTCCCGTCGTGCCGACGCTGCCCGAAGCATAGAGATAGCCCTGGGTCGGATCGCCGATAACCGCCAGCGGCGGTCCCACAAAGGAGGTCGCATAGTTGGCACGGAGCTTCACGCCCTCGACAACTTCCCAGTCGGCGGCGAACTTCGGGTTCGAGGTATCGCCGACATCGCTATATTTGTCGTAACGGCCCGAGATATCGATTGTGAGCCGGCGGGCCAGCGGGAAGTTCATCTCCGGGGATACCAGGGGGATGACGACTTCGGCATAGGCCGAGTCGATTGTGCGATGGTAGAGATATTGCCGGAAACTCGAGCCGGTCACGGTCGGGCCGGTGCCGTTCGAGCCGTTGATCTTCTGGGTTTGCTGGGCCCCGTAATGCTCGCCGCCAAAGGCCAGCTTTACGTCGCCACCGGGAAGCGAAAAGAGCTTGCCCTGGAAGTCCAGCTTGATCTGGTTGAACAGGTTGTAGTTCGTGTTCTGGCTATCGGCACCGTATAGCGACCGCAGCGTCGCGGCCGAACTGCGGCTGCTGCCGGGTGCGCTCCAGACGTCGAGCGCGTTGGCCGTGGTCAGCGGCAGGTTGAGCGCAATCACATTCTGGCCGGCGACATCGGTGGCCGTGGTGCTGCCGCTGCTCTGGCCCGTGCCGTTGAGCGCGAGCAGGGCGCAGGCGGTGCAGAAGCCGTCGATCGTGTTCAGCGCCGAGCGGTTCTTGCCGAGGGCGTCGCTGAGTTTGACGCTCCAGCTGTCGGTGATGTCATATTCGGCAACTACGGTCCCGTAGAGCGAATCTTCCTCCGACTCGCCATAGCCATATTGACCGTCGGGCCGGGTCGCGAGCCAGCTGATCGATTCCTTGGTGGCGTTCGGCGCGCCGGCAGGGGCGACGAAGAACGGGTTCTCCTGCGGCCAGGAGGTGCAGGTCGGCGGGTTGGTGCTGTTGTCGAAAGAGCCGCAGACGCCGCTGTGGGAAACCTGGCCGGTGCCCGGGTTAGTATAACGTCCGAACACAGTCGCGTTGGTGATCGCGCCCGGGCCATTCTTCTGATGGGTCTTCTGGTTGTTGTAGTTCATCATCGCAGTCACACGGAACCGGTCCGAGAACTCGTTATAGACCTTGAACATCGCGTTCGCGCGGTACTGACCCGACAACAACACGGCGTAAACCGAGTTGTTACAGGGCGCATTGGCTTCGTTATTGACAACGGTGGTCGTCGCGCTCGGTGACAGGTACGTTCCGGAAGGCACCGCGCCTGATGCAACGCCGCTGACCGTGATCGTCGCCGGATCGCAGGCATAGCTGTTGGTGTTGCGGCCGCCGATCGAGCGATAGTCACCCATGCTCGAGAAGGAGCGGTACCTGTTATCCAGGGGCGAGGCGTTGCTGTACTGACCGGCGACATAGACGCCGCCAGTGTCCCACTTCTTGCCCCAGATGAAGTTGAGGTTGTAATTGTGATAGTGGTCGGCAAAGCCGTACTGGGCACTTGCCTCGAGGCCGTCGAACGTCTTGCGCGTGACGTAATTGACCACGCCGGCAACCGCGTCCGAACCATAGACTGACGAGGCGCCGTCAGCGAGCACCTCGACGCGCTCGATCGCGCTGACCGGGATGATGTTCGGATCGGTCTGCGCGAACTGGGTACCGCCACCGGGCAGGCGCAGGCCGTCAACGATCACCAGAGTGGTGTTGGACGATGAACCGGCCAGGCTGTGGATCTGCGGCGAATAATAGGAATAGGCGTTCTCGCCCTGGGCGACCGAGCCCGCGGTCGAGATCGCGGGGACTGTGTTGGTCAGTTCCGACAGGTTGATCGGTGCCGTCTTCTCGATCGTTGCGCGGCCAACCGAGACGAGGTTCGAGCCAACCGGCGCGACACCCTTGATGCTCGTGCCGGTGACGATGATGTCCTTGGAGTTATCGACTGCGGAACCGTCCGCCAGCGTATCCTGCGGCAGCGTCGTATCTTCGGTTGGCGTGGTTGACGGCTTGGTCTGCGCGAGAGCGGCGCCTGGAATGAGTGCCATCGCAACCGACAGCGCCATCACTGAGCCGCTCAACTTGATTTTGGACGAGAATCGCATCTCGCTCCCCCTTTCAGATTGGTTATCCTCTCGACCTCAGATCCCTCGATTTTTTATTGGATATCATATAGGATCGGAAATCAGGCGCAGGTCTATTATTGCTGTCCGTCCGCGTCAAGCCGTTCCGTTGTGGCCCTTGTTTGGGAGAATATTCGGGGACCGCGTGGCGCTCGGGAAAAAGTCCGCTCCCGGGGCCGGATTGATTCAACCCGCTGGCGGAGCGGGGCAGAAGCTGAGCGGGCTATCCCGACTATAGCGAAAAAGGTTGGGCCGTGCCCGACCTGCTCTTTCACATTGTCGATGACGCGATTTTGCCGGGCTGGCTGTTTCGCCTGAACGCTGGCTGATACCTCGCTGTTTTGCGGCTGATCCTGGCTTTTGCTGGCTGATAACTGGCTGTTATTCGATAACAGCCAGCTTCGGCGTAAGGCTTTGTTATAGCTGGCGAAATGCGAGCGCAATTTCCAACATAACAGCCAGCGAAAATATCTTTGCGATAACAGCCAGCACTGGGCCGCGATCAGCTATCGACTCAGTGCGCCTCGGCAAGCAGCTCGCGGGCGGTGCCGGTCGTCCAGTCCATCCCGCCGGTCATTCGCCAGACTTCATGACCGGCCGAATCGTACAGGACGCTGGTCGGCAGGCTTGCATTATAAGCGACGCTCAGATTCGCCTTGGGATCGAGATAGGGCTGGAGACGGGTATAGCCGCCCTTGGCAAAAAAGGCCTTCACCTTGGCCGCCCCGTCCAGGTCCTGGCTGACGGCGACGATCGCCATGTCCTTCGCCGCGGCGTCGAGCGTCGGCATCTCACCGACACAGGGGCCGCACCAGGTTGCCCAGAGGTTGAGCAGCACCGGCTTGCCCTTGAAAGCTGCGATCGACGTCGCTCTGCCGGCCGGGTCCTGGAACTGCACTACCGGTGCCGCTTCGCCCTTGTGGCTGCGATCAAGCGTGCCGATCGTGTCGACCACAACCTTGTCCCCAGGCGCCTTGTCGGCGGGTTGCGCCCCGCTGCCGGCCGGCGTGCCGTTATTCTCGATCGGCAGGGTGTTGGCGTTCGCTTGCTCCGGCGTGGAGACTTGCCTATCGCAGCCCGCCAACAGGCCAAGCATCAGGAGCGGCACGATCGTCGAGCGTAAGGACATGGACGCATCCAATGCGATGTGGGGCGGCCGCTTCGCCGAAGGGCCGGCTGCGGTGATGCGCGAGATAAATGCCTCGATCCCGTTCGACAAGCGCCTGTGGCGACAGGATGTGGCGGGCTCGAAGGCGCATGCCGCGATGCTTGGCGCGCAGGGCATCGTCTCGCCCGACGACGCCGCCGCGATCATCGCCGGGCTCGAGACCGTCTCGGCCGGCTATGCGGCGAACGGCGTTGCCGAGGATTTCGCGCTCGAAGACATCCACATGCAGACCGAGGCGCGGCTCGCCGAGGCGATCGGCCCGGTCGCCGGGCGGCTCCACACCGCACGGTCGCGCAACGACCAGGTGGCAACCGACTTCCGGCTCTGGGTGCGCGATGCGATCGATGCGGGCGATCTGGCGCTTGCCGGTTTTCAGGAGGCGTTGCTCGCCCGCGCCGCTGAGCATTCCGATAGCGTGATGCCGGGCTTCACGCATCTCCAGAGTGCGCAGCCGGTGACGCTCGGCCATCACCTGATGGCCTATTACGAGATGATCGCGCGCGACCGCGGCCGCTTCGCTGATGCGCGGGCCCGGCTGAACCTGTGCCCGCTCGGTTCGGCCGCGCTCGCCGGGACCGGCTTTCCGATCGACCGCCAGATGACCGCCGCCGCGCTCGGTTTCGACGGGCCGACGCGCAATTCGCTCGATGCCGTGTCCGACCGCGATTTCGCGATCGAATATCTGACCGCGGCGGCGCAGTGCGCGCTGCACCTTTCGCGGCTGGCCGAGGAGTTCATACTCTGGGCCTCGCAACCCTTCAGCTTCGTGTCCTTGAGCGATCAATGGTCGACCGGATCGTCGATCATGCCGCAGAAACGCAATCCCGACGCGGCCGAGCTGGTGCGCGGCCATTCGGGGCGGATCATCGGCTGCCTGACCGCGCTGATGATCACGATGAAGGGCCTGCCGCTCGCCTATTCGAAGGACATGCAGGACGACAAGCCGCCTGTGTTCGAGGCGCATGACCTGCTTGGCCTGGCGGTGGCGGCGATGACCGGCATGGTCGAAAGCGCGACCTTCCGGACCGATCGCATGCGCGCCGCGGCAGAAGCGGGGTTCGCAACCGCGACCGATCTCGCCGACTGGCTGGTGCGGGTCGCGAACGTACCGTTCCGCGAGGCGCACCACATCACCGGCCGCGCGGTGAAACGAGCCGAGGAGCTCGGCGTCGCGCTCGACAAGGTGCCGCTCGCCGATCTCATATCGATCGATGCGCGGATTGACGAACGCGTCTATGACGTGCTCGGTGTAGACGCGTCGGTCGCCAGCCGGATCAGCTTCGGCGGCACCGCCCCGGCACAGGTGCGGGCGGCGATAGCAGCCGCGCGGGAAGGAAGGCAGCCATGAGGACAGCCATATTGCTGGGCACCGCGCTGCTGCTGTCAGGCTGTGGCGCCTCGAAAGGCCTGGCCCCGCCAAAAGGCCAGGCGCTGCCGCCGGCGCCCTATGGCGCCACCGCAAGGCCAACCGCTACTGAATTGCTGAAACCGAGCAACCAGGAACGACCCGAGCGCAGCGACGAACTTCTGAAGAGCTCGGAAGATCGGCGCAGCGATGAATTCGACCTCCCGCCACCGAACTGAACCCATGGATCATTTTAGTCTCATCGACGGCGCGATGCACGCCGAGGGCGTTCCGCTGGAGCGCATTGCCGATACGGTCGGTACGCCGGTCTATGTCTATTCGCGGGCGACGCTCACCCGCCATGCGCGGGTCTTCCGCGAAGGCCTGGCCGGGGTCGAGCGCGCGCATTTCGCTTATGCGATCAAGGCGAACCCCAATCTGGCGGTGCTGCGGGTCCTCGCGGATGCGGGTTATGGCGCCGATGTCGTCTCGGGCGGCGAGCTTGCCCGCGCGCTGGCGGCCGGGATGCGCGCCGAGGACATCGTCTTTTCGGGCGTCGGCAAGACCCGGGGCGAGTTGAAGAAAGCGCTGGATGTCGGCCTCGGCCAGTTCAATCTCGAACTGGAAGAGGAAGGCGTGGCGCTTGCCGGCCTCGCTGCCGCGGGCGGGACCCGGGCCAATGCGACCTTGCGGGTCAATCCCGATGTCGACGCCGGCACGCACGCCAAGATCTCGACCGGCAAGCGCGAGAACAAGTTCGGCGTGCCGATCGATCAGGCGCTGGCGATCTATGGCCGGCTTGCAGCGCTGCCCGGCCTCGCGATGCGCGGGATCGCGATCCATATCGGCAGCCAGCTGTTCGATCTCGCGCCGCTCGAAGCCGCCTATCGCCGCATCGGCGAGCTGGTCGCCGAACTGCGGGCGGCCGGTCATGTCATCGAGCGGGTCGATCTCGGTGGCGGGCTCGGCGTTCCGTACAAGGCCGGCGACAATCCGCCGAGCCCCGCCGAATATGGCGCAATGGTCGCGCGCGTGACCAGGGGGTGGGACGTCACCCTGATGTTCGAGCCCGGCCGGGTGATCGCCGGCAATGCCGGCGTGCTGCTGACCCGGGTGATCTGGGTAAAGCCCGGCGTCGTGCATCCCTATGTCATCGTCGATGCGGCGATGAACGATCTCGCCCGCCCGGCCCTGTACGATGCCTGGCATGACTTCGCAGCCGTCCGCCCGACCGGCGAACGGATGATCGCGAATATCGCCGGCCCGGTCTGCGAGAGCGGCGACACCTTCGCGATGGCACGCGATATCGATGCGGTCGTGTCGGGCGACCTCGCCGTGTTCCGCACCGCCGGCGCTTACGGCGCGACCATGGCGAGCACCTATAACAGCCGCGCGCTGGTGCCCGAGGTGATGGTGGACGGCGAGAAATATGCGGTGGTCGCCGATCGCATCGAACCCGAGACGATCATCGCTGCCGAGCGCCTGCCGGAGTGGCTGACCGCGTGACTCTTCACAGCCTGCCGCTGTTCGTGCGGCTGGCTGGCCGGCCGGTGATCCTGCTGGGCGAGGGCGATGCGGCCGATGCGAAGCGGCGGTTGCTGGAGCGCGCCGGTGCGGTGATCGGCGATGAGGGCGCCGATGCGGCGCTTGCGATCGTGGCGATATCGGACGAGCGGACGGCGGCTGAGGCAGTCGCGCGGCTAAAGGCTCGCGGCGTGCTGGTGAATGCGGTTGACCGGCCCGACTGGTGCGATTTCACCCTGCCCGCGATCATTGACCGCGATCCAGTGCTGATCGCGATCGGCACCGGCGGAGCGTCGGCCGGGCTGGCCGCGGCCCTGCGCCAACGGCTGGAAACATTGCTCCCGCCCAGTCTCGGTGGCCTGGCGACGGCCCTGGATCAGGCGCGTGCTGCGATTCGCGCGCGGCTGCCCGCGATCGATGATCGCCGCCGCGCGCTCGGTGCTGCGCTTGCCCCAGGTGGTGCGCTAGACCCGATACGGGCCGGCGCCGATGCTGTGCCTGCCTGGCTGGCGAGTGTCGGCGAGGCAGCGAGCACGGTCATCACGATCCGCCTCAGGTCAGCCGACCCCGACGATCTCACGCTTCGCGAAGCGCGGCTGCTCGGGCTGGCTGATCGCATCCATGTGGGCGCCAATGTGCCGGCGGCGATCCTCGATCGTGCCCGCGCGGATGCGGTACGGATCCCCGGCACCGGCGCCCGCGCCGAGCCGGAGCCGGGCCTCACACTCTATATGGAGATGGCATGAGCGGTTTTGCGTACCGGGTGTCGAAGGGCAAAGCGGAGCGGATCGAGATCAAGCAGGCGTTGGCGACCGAAGCCGACCTGATCTGGGTCCATCTGACGACCAATAACGAGCATGCCCAGGCCTGGCTGGCCGAGGAAGCCAAGGCGCCCGACTATATCGTCGATGCGCTGACCGCGACCGAGACGCGGCCACGCTGCGACGCGCTCGGCGACGGGGCGTTTCTCAACCTGCGCGGCAAGTCGAGCGAGGAGACGACATCCTCCGATCCACTCGCGTCGGTGCGGATCTGGGCGACCAGGGGGCGGGTGATTTCAGTCACGCGCCGGGCGCTGATCGCGGTCGACGACGTCGTCGAGGCGATCGAGGGCGGCGAAATCCGGGATCCCGGCGACCTGATTGCTGAGTTTGCCACCGCGATCACAACCAATCTCGACCCCGACGTCGCCGATCTCGGCGACACGCTCGACGATTGCGAGGCCGATCTCGACGCCGACAAGGTCTTCGAGTTGCGCCGCAACGTCACCAGGGTCCGCGTCGCCGCGATCGGCTATCGCCGGTTCCTCACCCCGCAGCGCGCAGCGCTCGAAAAGCTCGCGGCCCTGCCCTGTGACTGGCTTCAGGACGATGACCGGGTTCACCTCAATTCAGCCGCTGATCGTGCCGCGCGGATGGCTGAAGAACTCGAAAGTATCCGCGAGCGGGCCGCACTGACGCACGAGGCGCTGACCGATCTGCGCGCCGAGCAGATCGACAATCGTGCCCTAATCATCGCGGTGGTCGCGATGGTCTTTCTACCGCTGACTTTCATCACCGGTTTGCTCGGCATGAATGTCGACGGCATTCCCTATGCCCATGACCCTTGGGCGTTCGATGCGGTGACGGGCGCCTGCGCCGTGATCGCTGCTGCGATCTCGATCTATTTCATTAAACAGCGCTGGTTCCGCTGAGCCGCTCGAGTTCGTCGTAGAGCCCCTGAATCGGGACGATTAGCCGCCGACCGCGATCAGGTCACGGTTTGGCCAGGCCGTCGGCAACCATCGCCTGGGCAAGTTGCTCGAGCCATTGTTCCGGTCTGTCCTCGATGATTGCCGACGCTGATTCGAGGACGAAGCTGCCCCTGCCGACACCGGCATCGCCGATCGCGAACACCGTTCCGGGCAGCTTGCCATCAAGCGGCACGACATCCTCGGGATGGAGTCGCAGCAGGGCCGATTCGCTGCTGTCGGCGAGCCGCTCCGCAGCCAGTTCGATTCGCCGCGCGAGAATGTCGGGCGCAATCAGCCCGGAGCCCAGCAGCCGCACTGCCTGCCGCAATTGCCGCGCGGTCTGTTCGCGATCCATCCGGTCCTTGCTGCGCAGTGCCACCGCGAGCTCGATGAGCATCGCCTGCTCGGGCGCGCGCGTTTCGCCGAGCTCGGCTACGGTGGCCGCCATGCCCTCGATACAGGCAGCGGCCTGCGCCATGGCGAGCGACCTGGTGAAGCCGGGGTCGTTCGCGGGCCGCTCGATGCCCGATCCGGCTAAGGTTCCCGGCGCCGGGTCGAACGCCCGGTGGAGCGCCTGCCCCACGGCTTTATGACGATCAGTGATATTCGCGCTGAAGTCAGACATCGTCGTGCTCACCGCCACGCATCGCGGTCGCGTCGCCCCCGAAGAAAGCGTACGCGCTTGACCTGATCAGGCTCGGCCAATTGTCGGATGCAATCACCATGTATTTCGGGCGTGACTCAGCTGCTGACGGATCGACCGTTACCATGAAGTTTCCCCCCGATGCGAGGATGCCCCAAGGATAGTGAACGAGCCGTTAAATACGCCTCTACTCCGAGTAGTTCAGCGCGATAAGCTATCCGCGGAGGCAGCGGCGATCGCCACTAGGAAGCAAAGGCACGGTCGAATGCCGCCGCGCCGCGCTGATCAAAGCGGATCACACGCCCCTCCCCGCGCGAGGCCCAGCCGGCAGTCACGATATGGTCGAGGATTGCCGCCCCGAGCGCGCCGCCGAGATGGCTCTTGCGCTCGCTCCAGTCGAGGCAGAGGCGGCACATGGGTCTGCGCGCGCCGCCAAGCTGGTCGATATCGATGCCGATCCCGGCAAGAATGGCGCGTCCCTCAGCCGTCACCTCGGGCGTTGCGCCGCTGGTGATCACACCACGGTTCTGCAGGTGCTGCATCAGCGCAACGCCGCGTTCGCCGGCAAGGTGGTCGTAACAGATCCGGGCGACGCGGAGTGCGGCATCCCGCGGCCCGGTCCGGACGCGCGTCGCGCCGGTGCGCTCGGCCAGACCCATGAGATTCTCGATCACTTCCGCGACATCGGGCCCGGAGACCTGGAAATAGCGATGTCGTCCCTGTCTGCGTGCAGTCACCAGCCCGGCCTGGTCGAGCCTGGCGAGATGGCCGCTGGCGGTCGGCAGGCCGACCCCGGCCGCTTCGGCCAGCTCGCTGACGGTCAGCGCGCGACCATCCATGAGCGCGGTCAACATGTTGGCGCGCGCCGGATCTCCGATCAGCGCGGCGACCCCGGCGATGCTGGGGCCCTCTTTCATGATGCGACGTCCATGGTTCGATCATAACCGAACCATTGTCGTCGCTCAAGCGGCTATCGCTCGGCGTGCCAACAGGAGTGCGCCATGATTACCTGCTTCATCCGCTACGAGATCGACCCCTTCAAGCTGGACGCATTCGACCAATATGCCCGAAACTGGGGCGAGGCGATTCCGCGCTGCGGCGCTGACCTGATCGGCTATTTCGCGCCACATGAAGGGTCGGCGACCACCGCGTACGGGGTGTATTCGATCGCTGATCTCGCTGCCTATGAGGCCTATCGCGTCCGATTGCGCGCCGACGCGCTTGGCCGCGAGAATTACGAGTACGCGAAACGGGAGCAGTTCATCCGCCGCGAGGATCGCATCTTCCTGCGCCTGGCGTCGAAGCCATGATTGCCGTGATCTTCGAAGTGCAGCCGGCTGAGGACCAGCGGGCGCGGTATCTCGAGCTCGCGGCCGCGCTTCGGCCCGACCTCGATCTGATTGACGGTTTCGTCTCGATCGAGCGTTTCGAGAGCCTGAGCGAGCCGGGGAAGATCCTGTCCCTGTCCTTCTTCCGTGACGAGGCAGCGGTCGCGGCGTGGCGCAACCGGCCATCGCACCGGGCGAGCCAGGCGCTTGGACGCGGCGGCGTCTTCGATGATTATCGGCTACGGATCGCTGACGTACTGCGCGACTATGGCATGAACGACCGTGACGAAGCGCCGGCCGACAGTCGCGCGCTGTTCGCACCTGCTTCATCCGCGTCACCTCAAGGATCCACCAGCGAGCCGGTTGGAAAGCGGAGAGCCGCGCCCTAGTTAGGGCGTGTGAGCAAAGCCGCCGTCACTGCCCGAATCGCCGACGGCGTAGCCTCGATCGCAGCGGTGGACTGGGATGCGTGCGCTGGCACCGCCAATCCGTTCACCAGCCATGGCTTTCTGGCGATCCTCGAGGAATCGGGCAGCGCCGTTGCCGAGACAGGCTGGCAGCCGATTCCGATCGTCATCGACGGTGCCGATAACAGGCCTGCGGCTATCGCGCCCGCTTATGGCAAGAGCCACAGCCAGGGCGAATATGTCTTCGATCATGGCTGGGCCGATGCCTGGGAACGGGCGGGCGGACGCTATTACCCAAAGCTCCAGGTCGCAGTGCCCTTCACCCCCGTGCCAGGGCCGCGCCTGTTGCTGCGGGACGGCGCGCTGGCACCGGCGCTGATCGCAGCGATCGAGGCCGTCACTGATCAGCACAAACTCTCTTCAGCCCATGCGACCTTCATTGCCCCCGAGCAATTGCCGCTATTCGAATCGGCCGGCTGGCTGATCCGCGCGGGCACGCAATATCATTGGCAGAATGAGGGCTATGGAAGTTTCGAGGATTTCCTCGACGCACTGGCCAGCCGCAAGCGCAAGGCAATCCGCAAGGAGCGCGCCGGCGCGGTTCAGGGGCTCACAATCCGCCATCTGACCGGCCGCGACATCACCGAGGCGGATTGGGACGCCTTCTGGGTCTTCTATCAGGATACCGGCTCGCGCAAATGGGGTCGGCCTTATCTCACCCGTGCCTTTTTCTCGCTGCTCGGCGAACGGATGGCGGACAGGGTTTTGCTCATCCTCGCCGAGCGCGACGGCCGGCCGATCGCCGGCGCCCTCAACCTGATCGGGGCCGAAACGCTTTATGGGCGCTATTGGGGCTGTGTGGAGGAGGTGCCCTTCCTCCATTTCGAGCTCTGCTATTATCAGGCGATCGACGCCGCAATCGCGCTCGGGCTGAAGACCGTCGAGGCGGGTGCGCAGGGCGAACACAAGCTGGCGCGCGGCTATATTCCGGTGCCGACCTGGTCAGCGCATTATATTCCGGATGCCGGCTTCAGGCGTGCGGTCGCGCAGTTCCTGGCGCGGGAGCGGGAGGCTGTGGCGACGGAGCGGGAATGGCAGGGGGAGATGACGCCTTTCCGCCGTGCGCCTTGAGCCAGCGCGCCCGCATTATTTCCAGGTAGCGTATCTCTTCCGGGAAGAGCGGCGCCTCGGGCGGCGTCACCTTGTGGTCGACCCGGAACAACACGCTCGAACCGTCACGCCACACTTCGACCAGACCGGCATTGAGCTTGGGATCATAGGCAGGCGGGCGGATCAGCCAGACATAGTCGAACGCATCGCGGGGGAAGCGCGCCATCGATACGTTCATGCTGCGCCACCACTCGCCCGGGCATTTCCGCTCGGTCACGATCTGAGACGCGTCATGCGCAAAGCCCCGCGCCGCCGCATAGCGCGCCGTCAGCAATTGCGCCCCCGCCATCGACCATTGATCATTGGTGTAAGCGAGCTTGCGTTCGAGCGCGATCGCCGGGAGATGCTCGAGCCGGGTCATGAACCATGCATGGCTGCAGTCGGTGCCGACGAAGCTGACCAGCTTCGCGCCGACCGGCAGATGGTCGAGCGCCTTCAGCTCGCGCTGATAGGATTGGTCATAGATCCAGAAGCTCGCGGTCGTGCCGCCGATCCGGACGAGGAAAAAGAGAAGGCCGAACGCAGCCAGGGTCGCCGCATGGCGGATCGACACGCCCCGGCGCGGACGCAGCGCGATCACCGCGATTCCGACGACGAATGGCGCGAGCCGCATATCGGCATAGGCCGAGCCGAACACGATCCGCGGCAGCAGAATGAACACCGCCATAAGGAACAGCGCGGAAAGCACGAGGTTGCGCGAATATTCGATGGCCGGATCGCGAAGGCCCTTGAACAGGATCAGGCAGAGCGTCGCGGCTGACGCGATGTCGAACAACGCCCAGCGATCGCACAGGATCTTGGTCATCCACATCACCTTGTGGCGCCAGTCGAACCAGTCCGTCGTCTGCCCGCCGACATGATCGCCGCTGCGCCACAACACCATGAGGATGATCGGCAGGGCGAGCGGCAAGCAGCCCAGCCCGGCCCGAACCCACGCCTTAAACCAGCGGTGCCCGGCGTCATGCTGACGGATCATCTCGCCCGAAAAGGCCAGCACGCCGAGCACGCCCCAGCCAAAGGTGTGGCACAGCCAGAGCGCGCAGGAGAGCGGAAGGAAGATCAAAGCCCGCAGGCGGAGCCGGCCGAGGCGGGCGAGCCGTAGCCAGAGCGCAAAGGCATTGAGCGCAATCGCCATCGACAGCGCGAAATTCACGAAGCCGAAGTGGAAAGGGAAGCTGTAGGCGATGGGCAGCGCGAACAAGGCGGTCGGCGGAATCCGGCCATGCACTTCACGCGCTATCCAGAGCAATCCCGATACGGTCAGGGCCGGGATGGTGATGACAATCAGCTTCACCGCGAGCTCGAGCCCGAAGATCTTGGCCAGCGGGATGATCAATATGTCGATCCCGAGATTGCCGATCAGCTGCCAGTGGAAGTCATACCACTCGGAAA
>Ga0068858_100000171_pt1 | contig 69053 bp, 57 predicted proteins | sample KBSSwiS12_FD_66589 | JGI IMG/M metagenome (GOLD analysis project Ga0068858, IMG submission 66589) | Switchgrass rhizosphere microbial communities from Kellogg Biological Station, Michigan, USA - KBS Switchgrass S1-2 | ecosystem: Host-associated > Plants > Roots > Rhizosphere > Soil ...
GGCTCCGCGTAGTGATGCTCGAGCGGGATCAGCGAGTGCACGCGCTCGTTTCCGAGACGCTCGAGATAGCCGGCGAGATCCGCCACGCCGTCCACCCATTCCCGCCGCCACGCGAGGTACCCGTCCTCGGTCTTCGTACGCGCGTGATAATCCGTGTAGGCCTCGTGATCCCGCCGGTAATAGCCCTGCACCGGCGAGGGATGCGCTCCCCACCGCGCCTCGCACACGGCCGCCACGACGAGCCCCGGGATGACCACGCGATTGGGATCGCGGCGGATCTGCTCGGGGGGGACGATCTCCTCCGCCGTGACGATCACCGCGCGCGCGGCTCGCGCGGCATCCAGCGTGATGCCGAGGCTCCCCCACATCTGCGCGTTTCCGTGCGGATCCGAGCGCTGCACGTGGACGATCGTCACGTCAGGACGGAGCGGCTTGACGGCGAGCAAAGGCCCGCCGCCGAGCGGGTCCTCGATCGGCTCGAGCCAGGGATTGCGCGCGATGAGATCGGTGCCGAGCGCCGAGCGCGTGGGGATGAAGGGGGCGCCGATCGCGGCCGCATGGAGCGCCTGCGCGAGCGTGAAGTTGGAGAACTCCACCACCTCGACCGCCCCCCGCTCCACGGCACGCCGGAACGAGTACGCGATCCCCATCATCACGTTGCCCACCCAGGCGGCCGCGACCCTGCGCGCGCACCCGGCGCCGATGAGCTGGTCGAACGCGATGTCGGAAACGGGTCCGACCAGGGTGAGGTCCCGCGCGCCGCGGCGGATCAGCTCGTGCGCGGCCGCGAACGGGATCATCTGCTCGAGGCATGTGCCCAGAGCGACCGTCGAGCCATCGGGGGCGAACCGCGCGAGCGCCTCCCCGAGCGGCATGACCTTGTCGGCAGCCGGGTAGTGCGCGAGCGCCTCGCCGCGCTCGGGCGGGCGCCAGGGACGGAGGTCGTCCATCCGGATGTCCTTCGGATCGGGGCTCATGACGGACCCGCGATTATAGCGAGCGCGGAGCCCCGGTGTCCGCCCCGCGCGAGAGCCCGGCGTCCCTCCGCTCCAGGTAAGGCTGGATCCACGCCTGGAACGGCACCACCCAGAGCGCCCCCACCAGCGCATCCACCACGTAATGGTTGCCCGTGTAGACGGTCGAGAGCGCCACGGCCAGAGCGGCCACGGCCATCACGAAGCCCCATCCGCGGCCAAGCCATCGCCAGCCCAGGACCGCCATGGTCACCACCCCAGCGACGTGCGAGCTCGGAAACGCCGTGCCGAGCGAATCGCCGCTCTCCCGTGTGCGTTCCACGAGCGTGTGGAAGAAGCCGACGGTCGGCAACGCCGTGCCGGCTGCCATCGCACGCGGACCGTACACGGGAAAGGCGATGTAGAAGAGGAAGCAGGTCAGATAGGTCAGCATCCCCGCGAGGACGACCGATCGAAAGGCTTTCCATCCCCGACCGACACCGATCGCGACGGGCGGAACGATCAGGAAGAAGTAGTAGAGGAAGTAGCAGAAGAACATCAATTCTCGAAGGAGCGGATACGGCATGCGGGTCATCCAGACATCGCTCCAGTGCACGCCGAACAGCCGGAGATCCAGCGCGCGGATCGCCGCATCGTGCGGCGGAAGTCCGCGGAGGCGCTGCACCACGCCCAGCTCGCCCCAGAACACCGCGAAGCCGAGGAGTGGATAGCCTTCCCGGATCGCGCGCCACACGCCTCGCGGACGCGCCCCGGCGAAGAGCCACGGCAAGGCGGCCGCGATCACATGGCACAGCGCCACCATCCACGCGTGCGGCGCTCGATCGCGAAGACCGAGCCACACGAGCGCGAGCACGAGGTTGTATCCCGCGACCACTCCATCGACGGGCAGCATGGGCGGGAGCCTACTGCGTTGTGATACGCTTGGCCATGCTCCGCTGGATCGATACTCTTTTCCCCCGCCGCCTCCTGTTTCAGGAGGATCGGCGGCTCCTCCATCTCTTCGTCGGGCGCGTTCTGAGCTCGACCGGATTCGCGATCGTCCTCCCGTTTCTCAGCCTCTATCTCCACGGCACGCGCGGCGTCCCCATGACCGCCGTGGGCGCGCTCTTCCTCATCGCGTCGCTCGGGGGGGCGATCGGGCAGGTGATCGGTGGCGAGTGGAGCGACCGGAGCGGCCGGAAGATCGTGCTCATCGCGTCCCAGGTCCTGCGCGCGGTCGCGTTCGCGTCGCTCGGCTTCGCGGTGCTCACGCACGCGCCGTTCTACGTCTTCGTGCTCGCGACGTCGCTGAGCGCGTTTGGCGGACGCATGTACGAGCCGCCGTCGGGCGCGATGGTGGCGGACATGGCGGGCGTCGATCGACAGGGCGAGTACTACGGCGTGCTCCGGATCGCGGGCAACCTGGGGTGGGCGCTCGGGCCCGCGATCGGCGGCTTCCTGGCGGCGCTCTCCTACTCGTCGCTCTTCCTCGTGGGCTCCGGCGTGATGATCGGCTCCGCGTCGATCATGGCGTTCGGCGTGGAGGAGACGTCGCCCCTGCATCAGCGCCGGCGGCTGCGCCCCGAGCCGGCGATCGCCGAGATTCCCGACATCGGCCAGGCCGCGGCCGCGCCCAAGTTCCAGCTCCAGGAATCGGTCAAGGCGCTCCGCGACCCGAACTTCCTTCGCTACCTCCTCACCTCGACGATGCTCTTCGTCGTGATGGCGCAGCTCATCGTGACGCTGTCGGTCTACGCGGTGGAATGGGCCGGGCTCTCGAAGGTCCAGCTGGGGACGCTCTACGCGTTGAACGGGCTCACCGTGGTGTTCCTGCAATTCCCCGCGGTCAAGCTCACGCGGACGCTCCGGCTCACGACGTCGCTCACGCTGGGCGCGGTTCTGTACGGACTCGGATATGGCATGATGGGTTGGGGCCGTGGGATGGCCTTCCTCCTCGGTGCGACGTTCATCGTCTCGATCGGGGAGATCATCGCGACGCCCCCGTCGCTCCAGCTCGTCGCGAATTTCTCGGGTGAGACGACGCGCGGGCGCTACATGGGAATTTTCGGCGTCTTCAACTCGATCGGCTGGTCGCTGGGGCCGGTTGTGGGAGGCGCCCTTCTCGACTCGTTTCACGGCCGGCCGATCATCGTCTGGAGCGTGATCATGGCGCTCGCTTTCGTGGCCGCGGCCGGCTATCTGGATCTGCGGCGCCGCCTGCCGCGCTCGCTCGACCGCGATCTCGAGACAGCGCCCGTCAAGAGCGCCGTCGCCTAAGGAGGATCGATGCCCCCGTCCCATCGCTTCGACTGCAGGCTCGTCTGGACCGGCGCCCGCGAGGGCCCCATCGTGAAGTACGAAACCTACTCGCGCGAAGTGCGCGTCGACTTCCCCGGCAAGCCGTCGCTCAAGATGTCGTCGGCCGCGGTGTTCCGGGGCGATCCCGTGATCCACGATCCCGAGGATCTGCTCGTCGCGTCGCTCTCGGCGTGCCATTTCCTCAGCTACGCCGCACTCTGCGCGCGCGCCAAGATCCAGGTGATCTCCTACGAGGACGATGCCTCGGGCGTGATGGAGCACTCGGGTGGACGCACCTTCAAGTTCACGGACGTGCTCCTGAAGCCGAAGGTCACGCTCGCTGCCGGATCCGATGCCGAGAAGGCGCGGGCGCTCCATGAGGACGCCCACGCCGAGTGCTTCATCGCCGCGTCCGTGAACTTCCCCGTGCGGCACGAGCCGACCATCACCGTGATGGCGGCGGTGTAGCCGCCATGGCATCGCCTGGAGGCGCTCGCGAGCGGATCGAAGCACGCCGCATGCGAGAGTCCCGCACCGTGCAACGCCCCTGGCAAGTCTGGGCGCTCACCGCGCTCTGGGCGATCAAGGGAGCGGAAGAGCTCCTCCGAGGACTCCTCGGCACCGGCTTCTACGTCTACTCGCAGGCGACGCACGGGCTCCTCTTCGGCTACGCGCTCCAGGTCGCCATCCAGAGCCTTCTCTTCTCGATGGTGCTCACGGCGGGGAACTTCTACGTGATGGGAGCTTTGTGGCTGGGAAAGCGTCCCGCGCGAACGTGGGGGGTGGTGTTCGCGATGCTGAGCCAGATCGCGGTTCTGGCCTACCTCATCACGCGGCCGCCCGAATTTGGAGGGATGGTGACGCTCGTGCGGTACGTGGTCGTGGCGAGCATCGTGAATCTGGGGATCGCGACGTTCCTGCTCTTCGACCCGAAGCTCGCGGCGTTTCTGGGGAGCACGCGCCTCGTGGGCTGGTGGTCCGCGCGCCACCGGTAAGCGACGCGGCGGGCCGTTACCCCAGCGTGTAGCCGCCGTCCACGATCAGGACCTGCCCCGTCACCCACGACGCCCGGCTGGTGCACAGGAACGCGGCGACGTTTGCCACTTCCTCCGGAGTGCCCACGCGTCCGAACGGCGTCCGTGCGGTCGATTCCCGGATGATCTGGTCGTAGCTCGGGAAGATCTTGAGCGAGTCCGTGTCGATGAACCCGCCCGACACCGCGTTCACGTTGATCTTCCGCGGCGCGAGCTCGTAGGCGAGATAGCGCACCAAGGTCTCGATGGCGGCCTTGGAGACCCCGATCGCGGCGTAGCCAGGAATGTAGCGGTGGGATCCGAGGGACGTGAGCGCGACCATCTTGCCCCCCTCGGGCATCATCTTGGCGGCTTCCTGCGCGCTGAATAGGAGCGCCTTGGCGTTGGTCGCCATGGCCACGTCCCACATCTTGTCGTTCACCTCGAGGACGTTGCCGAAGTGCCCGAGCGCGGCGTTCGACACGAGGATGTCGAGCTTGCCGAAGCCCTTCTTGATCTCCTCGAACATGGGCGGGATCTGCTCCTCGTTCCCCATGTTCGCGCGCACGGCGAGCGCTTTGACGCCCTTGGCCTGGATCTCCGCGACGGCGGCCTTGGCCGATTCGCGGCTCCGGAAGAAGTTGATCGCGACGTCCGCGCCCATGTCCGCGAGCGCGAGCGCGATGGCCTTGCCGATTCCGCGCGTTCCGCCGGTGACGAGTGCCGACTTGCCCCTCAGGTCGTCCACGATCCCTCCTTCTAAGTCCTTGGATGGGAGCGGATTCTGAGTTGTAGCCCCGGCCTTGTCAACCTGGGAACGAGATGCCGATCAGTTCGTCTCGATCGTGCGCGCGTAGAGCGAGAGGGCCGACTTGTCCTTGGTCCGCCATCCGTCGACGACCGCGGTCAGGCGCACCGCCGTACCGTCGGTCGGCCGGCGCACCGCCTTGTCGATGGTGACCGGGAACGCCTGCCCCGTCTCCGCGAGCTTGAACGTCGCGGTGCCGTTCGGGCCGGGGACGACCGTCCCGCGCGCCTCGAAGAGCACGTCCACGAGGCTGAGATCGTGAAGGCGATTCTCCGCAAGGGAGTGGATCACGTCCTTGAGCGGGACGGTGGTCGGCTTGGGATACCGAACCTCGACCTGATCCGCGCTCATGTGCGCTTCGCCGCCGGCGGACTTCGTGTTCACCATCTGGCGGATGGTGGTGCGGCAGTGCGCGCAGGAGGTGCAGCCCTTGATGGCAAGGTACACGCGCGCGAACGGAGCGGGCTCCGTCGCGACGGCCGCCGGGCCGCCCGCCTGTGCGGCGCGAGGAGGACCGGCTTCGGCAACCGGAATGGAGACGCTACCGATGGTTGCGACGAGAACCGCGGCCCTTGCGAGCTTCGAGATCATGGTGCTCTCCTTCAGCTAGAACTGAAACGCGGCGCCGAGATTGAATCGCGTGAGATCGGCGTCGGTGTCATCCGTCCAGTGCTCGAGGTCCGCCTTGAAGGCGACCTTCTCGACCGGCATGTACGAGAGGCCGCCGGTGATCACGGTGCGATTCGCGGCGGGATTCGCGACGAATCCGGTCGGGACGTCCTGGTTCGTATCGAACCGCTCATAGCGTCCGAACAGGAAGAGCGCGCGACCGCTGGATCCTTCCCGGTCGCGGCGCAGGAAGTCATACGCTGCCTCACCGTACCAGCCCAGCATCGACTCGCCGATCGTGGCTCCGAGCGCGTCGCTCAGCACGTCGGCATCGCCAACCGCCTCGTGATAGACAACCCCCTTCAGATCGAGCCCGGAGCGACGGTAACGAGCGTCCGCGTTCAGGATCGTGACCGTCACGTCGCCGAGCGTCGAATCCCCCTGGTCCGCGCCGCCGTAATAGGCGGAGCCGCCGAGGCTGAGGCCGTTCCTGGTCGCGTACTCGAGACGCGCCACGCCCGCGAGATCTTCCGCTGCGGCTTCCGCACCATGTCCGCGTCCCTCACGGATGCCCTGGAACGTATCGAACCCGGATGCGTTGAGACCCGAGACCACGTACGCGCGATATCCCAGCGCACCGCCGAGCCGTCCGACGAGGCCGAGCCCGATCTCCTGCCACGTGGTCGGCATGATCGAGGCTTCCACGTACGGCCGCTCGACCGAGTAGTAGTTGGGCGGCTCGTGGAACTCGTTGAGCGGTCCGACCGGCATGAGCACCGATCCGGCGCGCAGGCTCGTCGCCGCGGCGAGGTCGTATTCGAGATACGCATACTCCAGCTCGATCTCCGTCGCCGAGTGCTCGAAATCGACCTCGGCATCCATCCGCATCTTCGGGGTGAAATCGTAGCGCCAGCCGAGCACGAAGCGGTGGATGTCGACCTCGGCGGGCGGATCGTTCTCGATGATCCCCTCTTCCGAGAGCGCGTGGCTGTTGTAGTGGGCCTCGCCGTAACCGGAGAAGTGGAGCCTGTCCTCGATCTGGTCCTGGGCGGCGGCGAAGCTCGGAGTCATCGTCAGTGCGGCGGCTGCGAGCAGGGCGGCTGCGAAGGTCGTGGAGCGCATGACGGGGAGTCGGGTTCCTTTCGGGTTCGGTGCTCGTGCCCGGCCGCCCCTCGTGGGCCGCCGAAAAAGTTAAGCACTAGCAACTCGGGGAGAATGCCGTCGGGACTCCGACTTGGCAACGGGAAAGTTTAGGTATCTTAATTCTGATCAAGCCTTGAGCTGATGGCGCTCTTTATCATTATTTATCAACGAATTAGGCAACCTCCACCTCCACGCCAGTCGCCTCCGAGCATGATCGACTGAATTATTGGGCGTCCCACGAGTCGCCTCGGGATGCTGCCCGGGGGAACCGAGGGCTCGTCGGCATAGACCAAGAACGAGTCGCCGCGAATGGTGGCCAGTCCTGCGACCGGCACGCGAGTGCCATCGCGTTCCGTGAACCCCTCGATTCGGACCCATGGCCGCTCCTCGTCCCCACGATGGCCGAGTTCCTCCTCTACGGGAATCTGCGCCAGATGGCTGCAGCCGAGCGAGAGGCACAGGACCGTCACGCACACCATTCGGGGATACCGGTTCATGCGATCCTCTTCTCGAACACTTGCAACGCGCTCGCCCGCGTGGTACCCGTAGCGACGCATGGGGTTCGGAAAGCTCGCCTTCGGGTTTGTCCTGGTCGGGATGGGGGCGCTCCTTCTGGGCGCGGCCCTCGGCTATCTCCCCCATGGTGTCTGGCCTTGGCTCGCCCGCTTCTGGCCCGTTCTCCTCGTCGGATTCGGCCTCGCCCTCCTCGCCAATGCCCTGAAGAACGCATTGCTCGGCGTGATCGCACTCGCCCTGGTCGCGGCCGCCTTCGTTTTTGGGGGCTGGTGGATCTCCAAGCACACGGAGATGGGGCTGCCGCCGACCCAGGCGACCCTCATCAACCTGGCGCATCCCGGCGTGCGCACGCTCCGGATCCAGGAACGGTCGGTCGGGGGATCGTTCGCGATCCACACGCAGCCGGGCAGTCCGGACCAGGTGCTGATGAGCGCGAAGAACATCTTCGGACAGGACATGATCGCGCACGGCTACGAGCCGAAGAACGGCGTGGGCTATCTCGTGTGGCCGACGACGCCGATCGCCGGCGACCTGAGTCTCTTCGGCAGCATCGTGGACGCGAGGCTGCCGGAGCGTCAGCGCGTGTCGCTGCGCTCGTCGAATTACTTCGCGTTCGGGACGATCAATCTCGAACAGGATGCGCTCGAGGAAGCTGACGTGAGGGCGATCAGCTCGTCCGTACGATTCGCCGTGGGGGCGATCCGGCCGCCCAGGATCCGCGTGCACGGGCTCCTTTCCAACGTGGAGATCCGGCTTCCCGCCGATGCAGCCGCGCGCGTCGAGTACGAGTCGCCGCTCACATGGCACTCGTTCAGCAGCGATTTCACGGAGCACGTGAGCGGCCGCGTGAAGGGCAAGGCCGCCTTCTGGACCGCCGAAGGCAAGGCGCCGTTGACCGTGATTCACGTCGACGGCCATCTCATGCGCATCCACGTCTACCGCGAGCCGACCCCCAAGCCGTAATCACCCCGAAACCCAGGAGCCTCGAGGATGCCCGGCAAAGGAAGCATGAGCATCGCGTTTCCGCTGACCCTGATCGCGGTTGGGATCCTGCTCCTGCTCAAGGAGTTCGGATATCTGCACGGGAACCTGCTCCGCTACTGGCCGGCGCTCCTGATCGTCTGGGGCGTGGGCATGATCCTGGCGGCGCGAAAGGGTTAGGCCGGGGCGGTTGCAGGAACCGGCAGTCCGCTGTTACGGTTGGACAGGATGATGCGCTCTCGCTCCACATCCCGGGTCGTTGGCCTCCTGGCCCTGCTCCTTTTCGGAGCGTGGCTCGGATCGGCCGTACTCCACGAGCACCCGGGTCCTCCCTGCCAGATCTGCAAGGATCTGCAGGCGAGCCAGGCGGACGTCGTGACGCCGCTGGCTCCGCCGCGCGTCGATTCGCCCCCCGAGCGGCTGGCCGACGCCGTCGCCCACGACTGCCCCGCGCTTCACCCCGCGGCTCCCACCGGACGCGGACCTCCGCTGACGTAGCGCTCCCCGATTGAACCGGTCCCGGCGCCTGTGTGGCCGGGCCACGATTCACACGACAATCGAATAGAGGAGGCACGTCCATGCGTGATCACGCAGGGGCGATCGCCGCGCTCGCCGTCGCATGTGCGTTCGGCTTGGCGAGCGTTGCGATCGCTCAGGAATCGTCCTCGCCCGACAGCACGGCGACAGCGCCCGCCGTCCCCCAAGACACCACGCCCGTGGATGCATCGCCGGTGTCCGGCGGCGTCACCGCGCCCCCCGCGGGCTCGAACTTGCTCAACCCGAACATCAGCGCGATCGGGTGGTTTCAGGGCCAGGCGGGCGACGCGCTCGACCCGCCGGACGCGAAGGCGTTCCAGCTCCGCGAGGTCGAGCTGGGCTACCAGGCGACGGTCGATCCGTACAGCCGCGCGGATTTCTTCATCTCCGTGAGCCCCGAAGAAGGAATCGACGTCGAGGAGGGCTATCTCACGCTCCTCACCTTGCCCGCCGGATTCACGGCGAAGCTGGGCAAGTTCCGGAGCAACTTCGGCAAGTTCAACCGCACGCATCCGCCCGAGACGCCGTTCGCGGACCGGCCGCTCGCCGCGGAGCGGTTCCTTGGTGAGGAGGGGCTTTCGGGGGTCGGGGCGTCGGTGTCGTGGCTCGCGCCGCTTCCGTTCTATCTCAACGTCGACGGCGAGGTGACGAACACGCCCGACTCCACGGAGGTGCCCGCCTTCGCCGCGTATCGCGGAAAGGATCTGATGTATCTCGCACGGGCATCCACGTTCTTCGATCTAGGGGAGACGACGAATCTCACCCTCGGCGGCTCGTACGCGAACGGTGCCAATGGCCCCGAGACGACCGTGGATCCCTTGGTGACGCCCGATGCGCGACGCGCGCAGCTCTACGGCGCCGACGTCACATTCCGCTGGAAGAATCCGAAGCGCGCCATCTATCGCGCGCTCACGGCGCAGGCCGAGTGGATGGCGCGCGATCCGGACAACGGGCCGCGCCGCGCCGGCGGCTACGCGTGGGCGGATTACCAGTTCGCCCGGCGCTGGCACCTGGGCGGTCGGTACGACTGGTCGCAGGCGATCGCTTCGATCGCGGACGACACGACGGCCGGCGGCCTCGGCTTCCTCACGTTCACTCCGAGCGAATTCTGGGCGCTGAGCCTGCAGGCCCAGGACCGCGACTTCGACGCCGGCAGCATGAGCTACTTCTTCAAGACCACGTTCAACATCGGCCCGCACGGGCAGCACCCGTTCTAGATAGGAGAGAAATCATGAATCGAATCACAGCATGGGCAGCGTTTCTCGCGCTCGCGATCGTGGCAGCGCCCCAAGCCGCGCGCGCGGACAAGAAGATCTACGTCGTCACCACCACCGAGGACCTGGCCTCGATCACGAATGAGATCGGTGGCGACCTCGTCACGGTGGAATCGCTCTCGAAGGGCTATCAAGACCCGCACTTCGTCGACGCCAAGCCGAGCTACCTCGTGAAGCTGAAGAAGGCGGACGTCTTCGTGGAGGTGGGGCGTGACCTCGAGGTGGGCTGGGTGCCCGGCCTCCTCAACAGCGCACGCAACTCGAAGATCCTCCCCGGCGGCACCGGCTTCGTGGACGCGTCGAAGAACATCCAGGTGATGGAGCTGGGCGGGCCGGTTGGACGCGAGCAGGGTGACGTGCATCCACTCGGGAATCCCCACTACTGGCTCGACCCGGAGAACGGGATCGTCATGGCAGCGGCGATTCGCGACGGCCTGTCCCGCGTGTCCCCCGCCGGCGCACCGACCTTCGCGTCCAGGTACGCCGACTTCGAGAAGCGCGTGCGGGCCAAGGAAGCGGAGTGGAAGCAGCGCGCGAAGTCGATCGGCCTCACCGGAATGAAGGTGGTGACGTACCACCGCTCGTGGCCCTATTTCGCCCGCGCGTTCGGGTTCGAGGTGATGGACTTCGTCGAGCCGAAGCCGGGCGTGCCCCCCACACCGAAGCACATCCAGGATCTGACCACGGAGATGAAGGCTCAGAGCGTGAAGCTCCTCCTCGTCGAACCCTACTTCGATCCCAAGATGCCGCAGCAGATCGCCCGCAACACCGGCGCGGCGCTCGTCATCCTGCCTCCGTCGGTGGGCGCGACGAAGGACGTCACGAGCTATCTGGGCCTGTTCGACGCCCAGCTCGCGTTGATCCAGAACGCGCTCACGGGAAAGGGGTCGTGATGGACGCCCTACAGCTCCTCCTCTGGCCGCTCCTCGCCTGCGTCGTCATCGCGGGCATCCATGCCTATCTCGGATTCCACGTCGTCGAGCGGGGGGTCATCTTCGTCGACCTCGCGCTCGCGCAGGTCGCGGCCCTGGGCGCGACGATCGGGTTCCTGTTCGGGTTGGACCTCCACGATCCCGCGTCGCATTACCTCTCGATCGCGGCGGTCGTCGTGGGCGCCGGACTTCTCGCGCTGTTGAAGGCCGAGAAGCGGCGCATCCCGCAGGAAGCGTTCATCGGCATCGTGTACGCCGTCTCCGCCGCCGCGGCGATCCTCATCGTGGATCGCACGCCGGAAGGCGCGGAGCACATCAAATTCATGTTCGTCGGCAATCTGCTCGCGACGTCCCCCAAAGAAGTCGCGACGCTGGCCGTGCTCTACCTCGTGATCGGCGTGCTCCACTTCGTCTGGCGCCGGCCGTTTTTCGCGATCACGCAAGGCCGGTACGGCGAGGCCGGACTCACGCGCGCCGGCGTGCGCTGGTGGGACTTCTTGTTCTATCTCACGTTCGGCCTCGTCGTGACCCAGTCGGTGGCCGTGGCCGGAGTACTCCTCGTCTTCTCGTACCTCATCGTGCCGTCCGTGATCGCGATGCTCCTGGCCGATCGGGACCGGAGCCGGCTCATGGTGGGCTGGATCGTGTCGGTGCTCGTGAGCGTCGGCGGGATGCTCGCCTCCTATCACTTCGACCTGCCCACGGGGGCGACGGTCGTCACCACGTTCGGGGTGGCGCTCGCTTTGACGCTGGCCTGGCGCGGTTTGGTTGGGTCCCGGAGCGTCACGATGAAACCCGAGGAGCGCTCGGTGGCGTAGAGGGAAGGTGGGCTCCGGAGGTCCCCCCTTGCGGAACCCGGCCGGTCCCGAGCGAAGAGGAGGAAGATCCATGAATCGCAAGTTCTGGATAGCCCTGGCCTTGGGCCTCCTCGTCTGTCTCGGGATCGGCTACTGGTGGACCGCCCGCCTGGACATTCCCAGTCCCAAGCCGTGGTGGTACGGCAAGGATGTCGTCGTGCGAATCCAGGTCTGGGAGCATGGCAAGGACATGGCCACGGTGTCGATGACCATGGCCAAGAAGGCCCTGGACTGGGCCCACGCGTTCAACGTCAAGTCCGACGTCGAGGTCGGGCTCGACGACCACTTCAACATCAACGACGTCTGGGGCAAGGTCCAGCGGCTCCCCAAGGGCGAGAAGTTTCACTTGGCCGAGGATGAGGCGGACGTCTACGTCTGGATCGAGGAACGCGGAACGCCGCCGGACAGCACGTGGCGGCCCCCGGTGGACTCGACGAGGGCTGCGGATTTCTAGAGTGCCGGCCCAGCGCACCTAGGCTCCTCCCCCGGGCGCGGGTACACTCCGCGCATGCTCGCCGATCTCGCCAAGCGAACCCTCATTGGGACCCGCTGGGAAGAACCGTTCCGCTATCTCCACGCCAAGCTGACCGGGCATCGGGGCAGCCTCTACGATTCCCAAACGATCGCCGTCATGCGCCGCGTGCTCCGCCCCGGCGAGCTTGGCGTCGATGTCGGGGCATTCGAGGGGGCATTCCTGCGGCACATGATGCGAATCGCTCCCGGCATGAAGCATTACGCGTTCGAGCCGAATCCGGATCAGTTCGCGAAGCTTGCGGCTCTGTTCCCTGGGATGAACGTCCGTCCTTATGCGATCGGCGCGGAGGCCGGCTCGGCCACGTTTCACTGCATGGTCGAGCACCCGGCCTTGAGCGGGTTGAGTGCGCGGGAGCGAGATCACGCGGGGGAGGAGCGGCGCGAGGTAACGGTTACGGTCGAGACATTGGATCGAATGCTTCCGGCGGATGCCCCTGTGAGACTAGTGAAGGTGGACGTGGAGGGTGCGGAGCTAGGCGTGTTCCGGGGTGGAATGGAGACGCTTCGCAGGAACCGTCCCTACGTTCTCTTCGAATGCGGAATCGGAGGGGCGGATTATTTCGGATCGGAACCGAGTGCGATCTTCGAGACACTGACCGAGGCAGGGCTCAGGATCTCCCTGCTCGGCAGCTGGCTGGCTTCTGCGGGCCCACTGAGTCGGTCTGAGTTCGTGGAGCAGTTCGACCAGCGGCTGAACTACTTCTTCCTCGCCCATCCATAGCCAACTGGCCCCGGGGCAAGTCGAGAAACAATTCACGAACAGAACGGCCCCGCTCACCATGCGGCGAGCGGGGCCAGCGCTGCTCCAGTCACGAGCCCTACGGCAGGAACCGCTCCGGATGCGCGATCTTCTCCGGCAAGTACGTATCCATCACGTAATTCAACCCATGCGCCGCCAAAGCCTGCTGCTCAGCGCGAACCCCCATGGACATGAGTTGCTCCATGGCCTTCACCCAGAGCTTGTGATGCTGGAAGAAGGGGTCGTTCTTCACCGCGTCCTTGGCGCGTTTCACGTCGACGTCCTTCAGCGGGTGCGTCGGAAGCTTGTAGTCGATGATGTCCTGCGGCGTGATGCCTAGGAACCTCGCCTGCGGGACGCAGAAGAACTCGTTGATGTGGGCCGCGTTGCCGGAGCCCACCTTGAACGTGCGATAGATGTTGCTGATGCCGTAGGGGTCGCCGTCGACGAAGACGTAGACGGGGATCTTCATCGAATCCGCGAGCCGGCGAATGAACCGGCGGCAGGCGCGGGTGGGCACGCCTCCCATCGAGACCAGGATGCAGTTGGCCTTCTTCCAGTAGCCGTGCTTCACGAGGCGCTGGAACATGCCGGCGGTCTCGATCACCAGAATGAACTTGGCCTTGGTCTCGAATTTCAGGTCTTCCACGGAGATCGGGATCGAGTAGGCGCCGGAGCCGAACTGGGTGCAGTCGATCCGGATCGCCTTCCCCGTGTCCGGGTCCTTGTCCACGACAACCAGCGTGCCCGCGACATCCCCGCCCTTCTCCTCGGGTACGAAGCCGAGCTGCTCGCGGTTCACCTCGAACAGGGCCTCCACGTCGTCCATCACCGTGTCGGACTCGGTCTGCTCCAGGAACCGCGCGTCGTCCCAGTTCTTGGAGACGTAGTAGGCCTCTCGCTTCGTGGCCATGTCGTCGGTCTCGACCAGCGTCTTCGACAGCGCCATCATACGCAGCGTCTGAGCAAACGTCTTCACGGTGTTCACCGTGAGGGTCCGCTCCTTCTTCTTGCCGCGGATCTCGAAGTAGCCTTCCTTCTCGAGGTAGCGCACGTTGGCGAGCGAACGGATGGGGAACTTCAACGAAGGCGTCTTCTTCTTGAGGATGGACTCCTCGACGGACTTCGCCTCTTTCTTGATCTTGGGTACGACGTTGGTGTCGCTCATAGCTTCCGGCTCCGCTCCAGGGTGTCCTTCAAGGTCGCGCAGACCTTTTCCTTTTCCTTGTCACTGATGGCCAGGATCTCCTGCAGCGCGATCCCGATGTGCGGGATGTACTTCTCGATGTAGGAGCGCTTCTTTTCCGCGTCCGCCTCCCGCATCCCGCGCCGGATGAAGATGCCGAGCTTTCGCCCGACGTCCTGCAGCGCGAGCTTGATGTCCTTCATGATCTCGGGATAGGACGCGACCGCCTCCTTCGACTCCGACGTGAACGGCACCCAGACCGAGGCGATGTGCACCATGACGATCATGGGGCCGAGGGGGAGCGCGCCGCGCGACTGCTGGATGCCATACGCCTTCCAGTTCGTCTGGAGCACCGACTTGGTGACCGCGCAGGCGGACTGCTGGTACAGGAGCGGCACCCGGTTCGCGAAGCGGATCAGCGTGATCGGCTCGTCGGCCGGAAGCTGCTCCGCACCGAAGGCGATGGCCGCCTCCACGAGGAACGGATTTCCGCGATAGACCGACGGCGACCGCGATGTCGCCGCGTAGAACCGCGCGTCGATCTGCTTCTTCAGTCCCTCGAGCAACAGCTCCTCGCCGATCGGCGAGAGCACGTTCGACGGAGGGGCCATGAGCTTCGTCGCCTGGATCGCCTTGTAGAGCGCTTCGGCCTGCTCGCGCGCCGCCTTGTGCGTCGTCATCCCGGCGGAGAGGCCGGCCGTGCCTGCGATCTCCTCGGCGACCGCGAGGCTCACGCGCGAGAACTCGCTCGTGAGGAAGCCGCGGAGGTTCTTGGCCTTCGTGTCGTGGAGCATCTTCAAGAGGATGCCGAGCTCCACCCCGTGCGGGTGCGGCTTGATCTCCTGCGGGGGCTTGGGAAGCTCCGCGGCGACCCGGGGAAGCTCCGTCCGCTCACCGGTCGGCGCCACGTACGTGATCTGCGCGTGCGGGTTGGCCATCGCGGTTTGCTCCACGTAGCCGTCGACCGAGTGGCGCCCCTTCTTGTAGGTGGCCTCGATCTCGAGCTCCACGCGCGTGCCGTGCTGGGGCGTCCACTCGACTTCGTGATCCGCCACGACGACCGGCGCGTTCCGCCGCGTGTCGATCTGGATCTCGAACTTGTGCGCCGGTTTCCCCGCGCCGATGCGCGAGATCACCGTGATCGGCTTTCCGGTCGTGAGCTGGCCGTACATGCCGGCGGCCGAGATGCCGATCCCCTGCTGGCCGCGCGACTGGCGCAGCCTGTGGAACTTCGACCCGTAGAGAAGCTGGCCGAAGATCCTGGGGATCTGGGCCTTCACGATGCCCGGGCCGTTGTCCTGGACTGCGATCCGATAGCGGGTCTCCGAGATCTCCTGGATCTCGAGCAGGAGGTCGGGAAGGATGCCTGCCTCCTCGCACGCGTCGAGCGCGTTGTCGACGGCCTCCTTCACCGTCGTCAGCAACGCTTTCGCGGGACTGTCGAATCCGAGGAGATGGCGGTTCTTGGTGAAGAACTCGCTGACCGAGATCTCGCGCTGCTTCTCCGCGAGATCCGTGGCCGTGAGCCGCACGATCTTCGGCTGTTTCTTCGCCGGCGCTTCGGCTTCGGCGGAGCCGGACTTCCGTTTCCTTCCGGTGGCGGCGGCGGGTTTTCCTGGGATCCGTTTCATTTGTGCGTTCGCCATGGGCTCCCGTCCGGTGAGGTGTCGATGCGATGCATGGAAACCGCGCAGAAAATAACCGCTGGCCGAGCGAGGGGCAAGCATTGCGCCGTCAGCGGAGCCACGTAGGTACCCGACCCGGGGTGTTCCGCACCGCCCTCGTCGGTACTCAACTCGCCATTTCGCACCGCGTTCCCTCCGGATCGAGCCAAGCGACGGCCATGGCCGTTGCGCGCCATGCCCCGGGGTACGCATGGCACATGCCTTGCGATTCGCCGAGCGCCGAATCGATTCCCAACCCCCGGACGCAGAGGTGCCCCGTGAGTGAGACCGGCCAGAAGAAGCGTACCCTGGCGTCGATCCTGATCGACGGCGGGATCGTGACTCCGGAACAGGTGGATGCCGCGTTCCAGCAACAGCTCGAGACCGGCCGCCTGATCGGCGAGAGCCTCGTCGAGATGGGCTTCACGACCGAAGAGAACATCGGCTGGGCCCTCTCCAAGCAGCTCGGCATTCCCTATGTGGACCTCGCGTCGGGCGCGGCCGACATGGATCTCATCCGTCGCTTCCCCGAATCGCTCCTTCGCCGCATTCAAGCGATGCCACTCTTCCAGAACCCGGAGGAGATGGTCATCGCGATGTCCGATCCCACCGATCGCGAAGCCGTCAGCGAGATCGAGCAGGCCGCCGGCGTGCCGGTCTCCCTCGTCATCGGATGCCCGGCCTCGATCCGCCGTGTGCTCGACAACGTCTACGGACCCGAGCGGCCGTCGCGCGATGCGAAGACCGCGCGGGCGACCGCCGCGGAGGCGGCCACGATCGCGGCCGCATCCAGCGGCGAGCAGCGCCATCGCGTCGTGTGGGACCGCTCCGGATCGACCTTCTTCCTCTATCACGTCCACACCGCGCGCGGCGAGCGGGCATCCGAAATCCACTTCGTCCCCGAATCGGGGGGCATCTCGGTGCACTACCGCACCGACAAGGGACTCGAGCCCCGCGGCGTCGAGCAGCCGGAGACGATGCTCTATCTGCGCACCCGCCTCGCGCACCTGGGCGCCCCGGATCTCGACAATGGCGACATCGCCGTCCAGGGGCACGTGGTGGCGGATCTGAGCGGCGAGCGCGTGCACGTGGGCGTCTGCCATGCGCGCGGCTCTTCCGGTGTGACGACCGTGCTGCGGCTCCATCCCGATCGGGTCCAGGCGCCCGATCTCTCGACACTTGGACTGTCCCCGCTCGGCGAGGCCGAGATTCGCGAGTTCATCGAGGGCCCGGAGGGGCTCGTGATCGTGTACGGCCCGCCGCGCGCGGGCGGCTCGACCGTGCTCGCCTCGCTCGCGTCTCTCGCCATGCGGCCCGAGCGCAGGGTCGTCGCCTTCGAGCCTTGGCCCACGGCGCCCTATCCGACCGAGGTGACGCGGATCCAGTTCCCCTTGGGCGACCGCTCGAGCGTGGACTGGCGGCAGGTGGCGGTCGGACTCGGGGCCGACGTGGTGGTGCTCGACGATCTTCTCCTCGGCGACTCCGTGGCGGAGCTCGTGGACGGAGCCGCGGTGGGGCGGCTCGTCTTCGCGCGTACGGGATGGATCGACGGGCGTGCGCTCCTCCAGCGGCTCGCGGACAGTCCCAACGGGCGCTCCGTGCTCCGCGATCGGCCGTTCGCCATGATCGGGCTCCCGACCGCGCGCCACGAAGGCTCGTCCGCTTGGGCGGTATCCGAGGAGTCCGAGGCTCGGGCCGGCATTCTCGAAGTCACGATACTCAGCGACGAGGACCGCGAGCGCCTCTGGAAAGGCCAGGTCCGCTGATGCCCGTCGATATCCAGGCGCTTCTCAAGGCGGTCGTGGACGCGAAGGCCTCCGATCTCCACATCTCCACCGCGTCTCCTCCGATGGCCCGCATGAAGGGCGAGATCGTTCCGTTCCAGGCGCCGCCGCTCGACCCCAAGGAGACGCGCGACGCGCTCTATACCCTGTTGACGCCGGCCCAGAAGGCCGACTTCGAGGAACGGCACGAGCTCGACTTCGCGATCGAAGTGCCGGGCATCTCCCGCTTCCGCGCGAACTACTTCGAGCAGCGCCGCGGCGTTGGCGCCGTCTTTCGGGTCATCGCGACGAAGGTGCCGACCCTCGAGGAGCTGAAGGGGCCCGCCATCCTCCGCGATCTCGCGTCCAAGGAGCGCGGCCTCGTGCTCGTGACGGGACCGACCGGTAGCGGCAAATCGACCACGCTCGCCGCGATGATCGACTACGTGAACGCGACCTTCCCCAAGCACATCATCACGATCGAGGACCCGCTCGAGTTCGTGCACGAGCGGAAGCGCTGCCTCATCAACCAGCGCGAGGTGGGGGCGCACACGGGGAGCTTCGCGGCCGCGCTTCGAGGCGCGCTCCGCGAGGATCCGGACATCCTCCTCGTGGGCGAGCTTCGCGATCTCGAGACGACCTCGCTCGCGATCACCGCGGCCGAGACGGGGCACCTCGTGTTCGGCACCCTCCATACGAACTCCGCGCCCAAGACCATCGATCGCCTCGTCGACATCTTCCCCGCCGACCGCCAGGCGCAGATCCGCACCATGCTGAGCGAGTCGCTCGAAGGCGTGGTGGCGCAGACCCTCATCCCAACCGCGGACGGCAAGGGACGCGTGGCCGCGCACGAGATCCTGGTCGGCGTGCCCGCGCTCCGGAACCTGATCCGCGAAGGCAAGACCGCCCAGATCCCGAGCATGATGCAGGTGGGGGCCAAGGACGGCATGGTGATGCTGGATCAGGCGCTCAAGGATCTCGTGACCTCGGGCAAGATCACGGCCCAGGCGGCGCTCTCCCGGTCCACGAATCCGAAGCTGTTCGAGAGCGGGATCGCCGCCTCGCAAGCAGCTCAGTCCGCCGCCGCGCGTTGACCGGCCTTCGGGCCGCGTGATATCTCTGGGGGGGTGCCCTGCGCCCCCCCCATGCGACTCATCCTCTTCGACATCGACGGTACGCTCCTCAGGGACGGAATCGCCGCCAAGATCGCCTTCGCGCGCGCGCTTCGCGACACCTACCAGACGTCCGGTGCCATCGAGGGCTTTAGCTTCGCCGGCATGACCGACCCCGAGTGCGTGTCGGAGATCATGCGACTCGCCGGTATCGACGAGCGCACCATCCTCGCGCGCCGCGAGGAGTGCCTCCGACGGTACGTGGAGCTACTCGCAATCGAGGTCCGGGAGCACCAGGACGCGCATCTCTACCCCGGTGTCCGCGAGCTGCTCGAGCGGCTGAACAAGCTCGACAACGTGCTCGTGGGACTCCTGACCGGCAACGTGCTCCAGGGAGCGCAGCTCAAGCTCCGGCGCTGGAATCTGGAGCCCTATTTCCGCTTCGGCGCCTTCGGCGACGACCACGAGAATCGCTCCGTGCTCGCGCAGATCGCGCTCGACAAGGCTCGAGCCCTGTCGGGCCGGCCGTTCTCCGGAGCGGAGACCACGGTCATCGGCGACACCCCGAAGGACATTGCCTGCGCCCGCGCGATCGGCGCGCGCGCCGTCGCGGTCGCGACCGGCTCGATCAGCCGGGAAGCGCTCGCCGCCTGCGATCCGGACGCGCTCCTCGACTCGTTCGAGGACCACGAAGCCGCCCTTCGGGCGCTCTTCCCGTGATCGGCGCGGAGCCCTGCGCGCTGCAGATCGGAGGCTGATCTGCCGATCTCTCCCGAAGACCCCCTCGGGAGGATCCTCATGCGGCTGCACATTCTCGTTCCGGTCCTGATCCTGGGCTGCGCCCTTCCCGCCATCGCGGGAGACGCCGGGCCTCGCCCATGGAAAACCATCCGCGATCCGCGCGCCCCCATTCCGGCGCCGGCGTCACGCGCGGTGCTCGCGCGCGGCGACCGCTTCGAGATCGCGACCCCGTCCGGGTCCCGCGCGGTCTTCTTCCGCGGACTCAATCTCGGCGCCGCGTCCCCGGGGCACTACCCCGGCGAGTTCGCGATCACGAAGGAGGACTACCGGCGCTGGCTCCAGTTCGCGCGCTCGATCCACGCGAACTCGATCCGCGTCTACGCGCTCCATCCGCCCCGCTTCTACGAGGCGCTGCGCGAGGAGAACGAGGCTCACCCGAACGATCCCATCTGGCTCTTCCAGGAAGTCTGGACGGAGCTGCCGGAGGGGAACGACTTCTGGGACGAATCGTTCACGCAGGGGTTCGAGAACGAGCTCCGGCTCGCCGTCGATGCGGTGCACGGCAACGCGATCGTGGACGAGCGGCCGGGACATGCCTCGGGGCGCTACGAGGCGGACGTGTCCCCCTGGCTGGCGGGCTGGATCATCGGTCGCGAGTGGGAGCCCTACGCCGTGCGCGAGACGCAGAGGCTCCATCCCGACATCACCGACTGGAAGGGCACGCGGTTCAAGGTCGAGAACGGCACGGCGATGGAAGCCTGGCTCGGGCGCGTGTGCGATCTCACCGCGTCCTACGAGAAGGTTCACTACGCGCGCGCGCACGCGGTCTCGTTCGTGAACTGGCCGACGCTCGACCCCATGCGGCATCCGACCGAGACCGAGCGGGGCGGCGCCGAAGCGGAGCACGACGAGGACGCCTATTCCGTCGATCCGTCGCGTCTCGTTCCCGTCGATTCCGCCACGCTCACGTCGGGCTTCCTCGGCTACTTCGCGAACTATCATGTGTATCCCTACTACCCGGACTTCATGAACCTGGACCCGGGCTATCAAGCCTTCCACGACCGCCACGGCGCCTGCTCCTACGCGGGGTATCTCGCGGATCTGAAAGCACACACGAAGGGGATCCCGCTCCTCATCGGTGAATACGGCGTGCCGACCAGCCGCGGTGTAGCGCACCAGCAGCCGCAAGGCATCCACCATGGGGGCGCTACGGAGGCGCAGCAGGGTGAGGAGGACGTTCGGCTCCTCGAAGACATCGCCGAGTCGGGCGCATCGGGATCGCTGCTGTTCGCGCTCTTCGATGAGTGGTACAAGGTGAACTGGCTCGTCGAGCGGAGCGAGCGCCCTCGCGATCGCGATCCGCTCTGGCTGAACCGTCTCGACCCCGAGGAGAACTACGGTCTCCTGGCGTTCGACCCTCCTCCGCCCGTTCGCGTCGATTGCAAGACCGGCGACTGGAGCGGGATCACCCCCTACGCGGCCTCCGACGCCGCGACGAGCGGGTCTCCGCTTCGCGCTCTCTACGTCACGTCCGATCAGACCTCGCTCTATCTGCGGCTCGATGTCGCACAGCGAAAGCCCGCGGTGCGCACGTTCGGAATCTCGTTCGACGTGCTCGATCCCGCGCGCGGCGACACCCGCCTTCCGCAACCTCTGCCCGTCACGTGGAATCGCGGCGCCGAGCTCACGCTGCTCGTGACGCCCCCGGCCAAGGGCAGTTCGCGCGGGGGCGCGGAGCTCTATCAGGACCGCGCGATGAACGCTTCGCCCTTCATGCGCGAATGGGACGGTCGCGACTGGCGCCGGCGCGGCCGGGCGCCGGCACGTCCGGTGGCGAACGACGTGGGTGCGTACGTGCCGCTCGTGGTCGAGACGAATCGCGAGCGCGTGGCGCGGAACGGCTCCTTCTTCCCGGCCAAGTACTTCGACTGGGGTCGGCTCGAGTGCGCCTTCGACTCGCTCGGGACGACGGTGGAGATCGCGATCCCGTGGGGCCTCATCGTCGGCGATCCGTCCTCACGCGCGGCGCTCGACGACAAGGATGGAACGCCGGACATCGAGACCACGCAGACCCCAGGCATCGGCTTCCTCGCGTGGGCGACGACCGCCGCCTGCTTCCGCCCCGACTCGCTCGGCCCCACCCTGGCCGGCGCCAAGCCCGTGAAACCGGACGAGGTCTTCGTCCTGGGCCCCGCAGGGTCGCTACAAAGCACTGTGGCAGAACAGGTTACGATAAAGACACCGCGGTCGGCGTCCTACTCATGGACGACGTGGGAAACGCCGATAACGAAAGAGCGTGCCAAGCGTTCCGCCGAAATCATCCAGCGTGCCTTCGAGGGAATGGAAGCCCGTGAAGCCAGTCAGAGCCAGAAGGTCGACGCCAACCGGCCATAAGCCGCTCCGCACGTTGGTCCGCGCGGCGCTCCTCATCGCGGTCCTCGCGCACGCCACGCCCGTTCTCGCGCAGACGACGGCGGGCATGAGTCCATACGACGCCGCGCGCGAGCGCCTCCGCGAGGACCGGCAGGCCGATGCGATCCCGCTCCTCCAGTCCGAGCTCCGCATGCGTCCCGACAACGACGACGCGCGGCTCCTCCTCGCGCGCGTGCTCTCGTGGCAGCGGCGCTACGACGAATCGCTCACGGAGTATCGCGCACTCCTCGCCAAGAAGCCGAACGACGCGAGCATCCGCGCGGGTTACGCGCGTGTGCTCGCGTGGTCCGGGCGGCACCAGGAGGCGGCGCGGGAGTTCAAGACCGCCATCGAGGCCGACTCCACGAATCTGGAGACACGCGTCGGGTACGCGCGCGTCCTCTCGTGGAGCGGCGATCTCGCCGAGGCGTCCACCGAGTACCAGCGCATCCTCGCAGCGGATCCGCGCGTCGGCGACGCATGGCTCGGCCTCGCGTCGGTGGCCCGCTGGCGCGGAGCCGCGACGGCTTCGGACCGCTACGTGGCGCGCGCCGAATCGCTGCACGCGGATCCCGAGGCGACGACCCAGGAGAAGGGCGCGGTCGCGACCGCGCTCAGGCCTTCCTTGGGCACGGGGTGGAGCGCGTCGCACGAGCGCGAGTACGTGGACCTCGCGCCCGACTTCACGCTCGAGACCGACGGCCCCTACGTCCAGGGACGCGGCACGCTGGCGCGCCGGGCCACGCTCACGGGACGCGTCTCCTGGGTCGACCTCGTCGAGACGCCGGGCTCCGGCCCCGCGAAGAACTACGACTTGTCCAGCGTGGTGACGCGCGTGGACGGATCCTTCCTGCGCGGGTACCCGTGGCAGGCCGCGGCTTCGGTGGAGTACCGGTCGTTCGAGCAGAACCCGGGGACGATGCTCTTCCCGCTCGGCGACGAGGACACTTTCTTCGGGTGGGGCGCGCGCGTCTGGCGCTTCGCGGGGCGGTTCACGCCACGCGCCGCGATTCATCGCGACTACGTCGCGCTCAAGGAAACGGTACCCGACAGTGCGTTCGTGCCGGGGAACGTGAACGAGTACGAGGGCGGGCTCGGGTGGCAGTGGAGCGCGCGCGGCACCGCGGACGCGGTGGTCTCGCGCGGCATCTACTCCGACGACAATCGCCGGTGGACCGCCGGCGGCGGCGCGTCCTACAAGGTGAAGACGGCGACCCCCAGCGTCACCGTGGACAGCCGGCTCACGTACCGCGACTGGGACTTCGCCAGCCCGAGCTACTTCACCCCGCTCGGCAGCGTTCGCGGCTCGGCCGGCGTCGGGATCGCGGGCTACGTGGAGCGCTCGGCGGTCGACTACGGCTTCCGCTACGAGTTCGCGGGAATCAACTCCACCAACTTCGCGGACATCTGGACGCACAGCTGGAGCGGCTACCTGAACCTGACCGCGTTCGGAACGCTCCCGCTCGGCCTCGAAACGTCCTACTCGGTCGACAACAATTCCTACGAGACCTGGTACCTCGGCGTCTCGGGATCGGCGCGGTGGTGAGATGATCGACTACCGGTCCCTCATCTTCACGCTGCTCCTCCTCCTCGCAATCGTCGGGCTCACCACGGTCGCCGCGATCCTCAACAAGATCTACTCGAACCGGGAAGAGGACTCGAAGCAGCGCTTCCTCGAGAACCTGCGGAAGCGGTTCCTGCTCCTGCGCACGCCGGAGGGGCAGCGCGAGGCGCTCCCCTGGATCGTGAGGTCGCTCTCGGGACGCTGGTCGGAGCTCGCGGCCGAGGAGATCAGCCAGCTCGAGCTGTCGCTCCGCCTCGACGTGCTCCGCGCGCTCGAGGAGTCGGGGGCGGTGAATCGGCACCTGAAGGAGGCGAAGAGCCGGCTCAAGTGGACGCGCGCGCACGCGCTCCGGATCCTCGGCGAGCTCAAGCTGCCGCAGTCGGTGCCCACGCTCCTCGCCGCGCTCGAGGATCGCGATCCCGACGTGCGGAACGTCGCGGCGCGCTCGCTCGGACGGATGCGGCTCCAGGCAACGGAGGAAGCCCTCGTCGCGCTCCTGGGCAAGCACGATCAGGCCGTCTCCGCGCGCATCGCCGCCATCTGCATCGAGATGGGCTCGCGCACCGCACCGCTTCTCATCAAGACGCTCCGCGACGGCTCGCCCAAGGCGCGGTTCTGGGCCGCGCGCATCCTCGGCGAGATCAAGGATCCGCGCGCGACGCGGTCGCTTGCGGACGCCCTCCTCGACACCGACTCCGACGTGCGCTCCTCCGCGACGTGGGCGCTGGGGCACGTCGGAGATCGCTCGACCGCGCCGCTCCTCGCCCCCTTGCTCCACGATCCCATCTGGTTCGTCCGCGCGCACGCCGCGGAATCGCTCGGCAAGCTCCGCGAGGCGGGGTATGCCGAGGAGCTCGGCGAGCTCTTGCGCGACCGGTCGTGGTGGGTCCGGAAGAACGCGCTGGACGCGCTCGTCGCGCTGGGCGAGCCGTCGAAGGACGTGCTCCTCCGGACGCTCACGAGCGACGATCGCTTCGCGCGGGACAGCGCCGCCGAGGGGCTGTCCGCCATGGGTATGGTTGCGACCCCCCAGAGGGAGACGGCGTGATGCACGGCTACGTCCTCGAGCCCTGGGCGATGCACCTGATCCACACGATCAGCCTCGTCATCCTGTTCTACTTCAGCGCGCTCCAGCTCGTCCTGTTCGGGCTCCTGATCCTCAGCTTCTTCGACATGCGCCGGCGGCTCGCGCAGAACTTCTACGCGGACTACGAGGCGGTCGCGAAATCGCACTTCACGTTCCCGATCAGCGTGCTCGTGCCCGCGCACAACGAGTCGGCCGGCATCGTCGACTCGGTGCGATCGGTTCTGTCGCTCGATTACCCGCAGCACGAGGTGATCGTGATCAACGACGGATCGACCGACGACACGCTCGAGAAGCTCACCCGCGAATTCGGGCTCGAGCGCCGGGAAGCGGTCTACCGGCGAGGCCTCCCCACGCTCGGCGCGATCCGCGGCATCTATCGCACGGCCGCGGTGCCCAACCTGACGGTCGTGGACAAGGAACACGGCGGGAAGTCGGACGCGCTCAACATGGGGCTCAATCTGTCCCGGTATCCCCTCTTCTGCACGGTCGACGCGGACTCGATCTTCCAGGAGAACGCGCTGCTGCGCGTGGTCCGCCCGTTCCTCGAGGATCCGGATCGCGTGATCGCGGTGGGCGGCCAGGTGCGCGTCGCGAACGGATGCAAGATCCACCGTGGCCGGGTGGTCGAGCCCAAGCTCCCGACGAACATCCTCGCCGCGTTCCAGGTGGTCGAGTACCTGCGCGCGTTCGTGGCGAGCCGCCTAGGGCTCTCCGCGATGAACAGCCTCCTCATCCTCTCGGGCGTGTTCAGCCTGTTCCGGAAGGACGTGGTGATCGAGGCAGGGGGCTACGACACGAGCACGGTCACCGAGGACATGGAGCTCGTGCTCCGGCTGCACCGGCGCATGCGCGAGATGAACCGCGAGTACGCGGTGGTCTTCCTGCCCGATCCCATCTGCTGGACCGAGGTGCCCGAAGGTTTGGGCGCGCTCGCGCGGCAGCGAAGCCGCTGGCACCGAGGAATGATCACGTCGCTCTGGTCCCACAAGAGCCTGATCTGGGGCAAGCACTCGGGGACGCTGCGCTGGATCGGAGTCCCGTACTACTTCCTGTTCGAGTTCATGGGACCCATCGTCGAGCTGGTCGGCTACATCATCATCCCGATCGCGTACTTCATGGGCTTCCTCGACCCGCTCTACTTCTGGGCGTTTCTCTTCCTCTCCGTCACTTCGGGTGCGTTCCTGTCCATCTCGGCCGTGTTCCTGGAAGAGCTCTCGTTCGGGCTCTACCGCTCCTGGGGCGACTTCGCGCAGATGGTGGCCATCGGCATCTTCGAAAACTTCTCCTACCGTATCCTGACTCTCCTCTTCCGCTTGGGCGCGCTCGTCGATATGCTTCTCGGGCGTGGTGGCTGGGGGAAGCAGGAGCGCTCGAGCTTCGGGCGCGCGAAACCGGCTTCCTCCGAACCGTAAGCCCACCCCCGACTTAGCCGCTCTTTCATCGCCGGAAGGAGTTCGCTCTACTTGCGCATGCGCCTTCAAGGGCTGCTCCTTGGGGTGTGCCTGGCCTTGGGCGCGTCGACCGCTCACGCCGCGCCTCCCCTCGACATGCAGCGGCCCGGGAGCCGCGGGGTCTCGCACGCCCGCGCCCTCTTCACGCAGCTCCAGCGCGCCCCCGAAGTGGATCGCGCGGAAGCGCTCACGACCACGACCGGCGTGAAGAAGGTGGTCGTGATCCTCCTCCAGTTCCCGGATCTCGCCGCGGACACGCTGGCGCACACCTCCGCGGCCTACGACAGCCTTCTCTTCAGCGTCGGCACGCGCCCGACGGGAAGCTTCCGCGACTACTACCGCGAGGCCTCGCGCAACCAGCTCGACATCCAGGGCACGGTGACGCGATGGTACACGGCGCCTCACCCCTACTCGTACTACACGAACAGTCAGTCGGGATTCGGCAACACGTTCCCCATGAACGCGCAGGGGATGGCGCAGGACGCGATGCTGCTCGCCAACCAGGACATCGACTGGTCCCAGTTCGACGGCGACGGTGACGGCTTCGCGGACGGCGTGTTCGTCGTGCACGCGGGACCCGGTGGCGAGGAGACGGGGAGCATCGACCAGATCTGGTCGATGAAATGGAATCTGCCCGGCGGACTCACGCTCGACGGAACGACGCTCTTCACGTTCACGACCGAGCCCGAGGAGTGGGGACTCAACTCCGCGTACTACAGCGCGGGCGATCTCATCTCGATCGGCGTCTTCTGCCATGAGTTCGGCCACGTCCTCGGACTTCCCGACCTCTACGACCCGGACGACAGCCGGAGCTCCGGCGACGGCGAGTGGGACCTCATGGCCTACGGACTCTACACGCACTCGCCCACGACCCCGCCGGGGACGACGCCCGCGCACATGTCCGCGTGGTGCAAGGCGAGGCTCGGCTGGGTCGAGCCGACCTGGGTCACGCGAGATTCCTCGGGGGTGACGATCCCACCGGTCGAGACCTCGGGCCAGGTCTTCCGACTGTGGACGAACGGGCAGGAATCGAACGAGTACTTCCTGGTCGAGAACCGGCAACCGGTCGGCTTCGACTCCATGCTCGTGCGCTCCTCCATCGAGGCGGGGCTCGGTCCCGCGCACGGGCTCGTGATCTACCACATCGATGAGAATCGCTTCGACAACAACGACCCGGCGCACAAGCTGGTCGACGTGGTCGAGGCCGGAGGGCCCGAGCAGGGGGGCCGTCCGGGGAACCAGAACCTCGATGTGGGGGCCGGCTTGCTCGGCGCCCAGGACGTGTGCGGCGTGTCCACCTCCGTGAACGGCAACCGCGGCGACCGCTACGATCCTTGGCCCGGCCCGCTCAACAGCACGGCGTTCAACGGCAACTCGTGTCCCAGCAGCGCGACCTCATGCTTCCATGTTCCCAGCCAGGTCGCGATCCGGAACATCGCGGAGGTCGGAGGGGACATCACGGCGAATTTCTTCGTCACCGGCGTGGACGTGCGACGCCTTCCCATTCTCGTCGACGACGCTCCCGCCTCCGGCACCCCGAACAACGGGAACGGGCGCGCCGAGTCGGGCGAAGTGGTGCAGCTCCACTTCCCGCTCTTCAACAACGCCCCGAACGGCACCGGATCGCTCGGCGCGAAGATCCATCCCGACCCCGCGTTCATGGCGGTGGACACGGACACGATCACGTACGGAACGATCGCCGGCGGCTCGAGCAGCCTGGGCTCCGCCATCACGGCCACCATCCTTCCGACGCCCGACCCGCGCGGCGTGAGCGTCGCCTTCGGCGTGCACGCGGCGGCGGGGCTCGTCGACAGCGACAGCGTGCAGGTCCTGGTCGGAGCCAAGACCGGAATCTGCGACTCGTTCGAGGGCACCATCCGCCGCTGGATCTCGGTGCCTCTCGGCTGCGACGGTGTGAACGAGTGGCATCGCGAGGCGGGCATCAATCACACGCCGGGCGGCACGTGGGCGTGGCGGCTGGGCAAGCCGGGCCTCCTCGACACCTACGCGCCAGCCGAGGACGCGCGGCTCGTGAGCCAGCCGATCTGGCTCGCCGGTCCCGCGGACACGCTCCGCTTCTGGCAGCGCTACTCGTCGGAGTCCGGCATCGACGGGCTCAACGTGGAGGTCTCGGTCGACGGAGCCGAGACCTGGACGACGATCTTCCCCGTGGGGGGCTACTCGAACAGCTCCCGCTGGACCGGCCAGCAGGCGACCTTCACGGAAGCCGTGTTCCCGCTCGACGGCTTGAGCGGGCCCGTCCAGTTCGCCTGGCATTTCCGATCCGTTCCGCCCAACGAAGGCCTCGGCTGGTGGATCGACGACGTGCAGGTGAGCGGAACCGACGACTGCGCCGCGACGGCGGTCGCAATCAACGGCTTCAGCGCGATCGCGCTCATGGACCGGCCAGGCGTGCGGCTCGAGTGGAATCTCTCGGAGGACACGGGCGGAACGGTGCGGATCGAGCGCGCGAGCGACGCCGAAGGCCGGAGGACGCTCGCAACGCTGCCCTGGGAATCCCGGAGCGGCACGTACATCGACGAGCAGGTGGTCGCCGGCGTGGACTACGACTACTGGCTCACGGTGTCGCAGGATGGAGAGCCGTCGAGCACCGCGGGCCCCGTGAACGCCGCGGTGACCGCGGGCGTGGGTCCCGGTGGAGCACCGCGCGCGCTCGCGATCGGCCGCGTGCAGCCCAATCCATTCACGCGCGCCGCTTCGTTCCCCGTGTCCCTGGACCAGGATGGCCGCTTTATGGTACGGGTCTATCGTGCCGACGGGTCGCTCGTGCGCACCCTCGCTGACCTGTCCGGCCGCGCGGGAACTTCGCCGTTCACGTGGGACGGCACCGACGACCGGGGGAATCCGGTCGGGACCGGCGTCTACTTCATCCAGCTACGGTCCGGACACCGGGTGCGCACCCAAAAGGCCGTTCTCCTACGATGAGCGCATCCACCACCCGTATCGACGGTCCCCTGGTCACGCTCGAAGTGCCCGGGGCGGAGCACCTGCCCACCATCTGGAAGGTCTACCTCGACGCCCCCGATTACTTCGAGGCCGTCACCGGCACCTCGGACTTCGATCCCAACACGGTCGAAGAGATGTACGAAGAAGCCATCGCCGACGACAGCCGCTACTACTTCGCCATCCGACGCACGGACACGAAGGCGCTGATCGGGACCATCGAAGTGGAGGTGGGTTCGGACGAGGTGCCGTCGGTGCTGCGCGGGCTCGTGCTCTCGCAGTCGGAGCGTGGCCATGGATACGGCCGAGCCGCGCTCGAGATGGTGGAAGCGTTCCTCATGGAGGAGCACGCCGCGCAATCCATCACGGCGGAAGTGCCGATGGGGCTCGACGACGGCGAGCGGTTCCTCGAAGCGGTGGGCTACCGGGAGCGGCGGCTCAAATTGGGGGACGTGCGCTGGATCAAGCGGCTGGAGGCATAGCGACCGCCTCCAGGGACTGATTCACCTTGGACACGAGATCTTCCACGTCGAAGGGCTTCGCGATCACGAAGTTCACGGCGTGCGCGTGGACCATCTCCTCGCTGATCGTGGCGCCCCACCCGGTGACGAGCCCCAGCACCACGCGCCGCGGCCCCTTCTCGCGCACCGCGCGCGCCACGTCCCATCCGCCCACGTCCGCCATCCCGAGGTCCGAGAGCACGACGTCGAACGCGCCGTTCCGGAATCGCTCGATGCCCTCGCTGCCCGAGGAGGCGGTCTCGACGGAGTGCCCCGCGCGCTCGAGGGCCTCGCGCAGCACCGCGAGGATCTCGACCTCATCGTCCACGACGAGGATGCGCGCGCGCGCCGGCGCCTCGTACCGCGGTCGCGCGGGCGTCGCGTTTCCCTCGAGCTCCGTCGCCGGAAGGCGCATGCGGACGACCGTCCCGGAGCCCTGCGAGGTCTCCACTTCGATCGTCCCCTTGTGGCGGGACACAATGCCGTAGACCATCGAGAGCCCAAGCCCGTTCCCCGACATGCCCTTGGTCGTGAAGAACGGCTCGAACATCCGGCTCCTCACGTCCTCGCTCATCCCGATGCCGGTGTCGGCCACCTCGACGATCGACTCGTCTCCGTCGGCGCGGCAGCGAACCGTGATGGTTCCGCCTTCGGGGAGCGCGTCCACGGAGTTGAAGATGAGATTGGTGAGCGCCTCGCGGATCTCCGCGCGCGAGCCGAGAATGGGACGCGGGCTCGACGCTTCCACCGCCACGTCCACCTTGGCCCCGCGCCGCTCGCTCTCGTTCTTCCACTTGCCGCGCGTGATCTCCACGACCTCCTCGACGATCTCGCCCAGGTCGAGCACCTCGTGCGCGCGATCCTCGCGCACGCGGCTGAACTGCTGGATCCGGCGCACGGCCTCGCCGCCGTCCATGGCGGCCTGGCGGATCACGTTGAGGCCGGACGAGACCTCCGGGTCGGCCGTCTTCATGAGAAGGAGCTGGGTGCGCCCGAGGATGATCCCGAGGTTGTTGTTGAAGTCGTGCGCCACGCCCGCCGCCAGCTCGCCCAGCGCGCGGAGCTTCTCGCCGCGAAGGAGCCTGTCTTGCAGGTCGCGGACCGCCGTGACATCGGACAGGAGGAGCATCGCGGCCGGCGCGTTCTGGAAGACGAGCGGCACGACCTGCACCTCGGCGAACACCTTCCGACCCGAGGCGTGGAGCATCTCGGCCTGGATCGGGGCCCCGTCGCGCGCGGGAGTGTGGATCGCCTCGCGCACCGCGGCCTGCGACTCGGGAGCAAAGAGCTGCATCGGGTCGAACTCGGGCCGCACGAGATCCGTCGCGGGGCGTCCGGTCATCGGCTCGAGCGTGGGATTGGCGAAGACCGCCTTGCCCGACTGCACGATCAAGAGGCCCTGCGGCGAGCTGTCGACGAGAATCCGGTACTTGGCCTCGGACTCCGCAAGCGCGTGCGTGCGCGCTTCCACGGCCGCCTCGAGAGTCTGGTTCATACGGGCGAGGTTTTCGCGGCTCGCCAGGATCTCGGCCTGCTGCCGCTGGACCTCGTCGGCCATGTGATCGAAGTGCCACGCCAGGGTCTCGATCTCGTCGCCGCTCTTCAAGTTCAGCCGCTGGGAGTAGTCCCCCTGCGCGATCGCGCGCGTGGCGCCAACCAGCCGCGCGATCGGCCTCGTGATGCGCCCCGCCGCGAATCGCGCGCCGAGGAGGCACAGGATGGCGGCGAGGAAGCCTGCGATGATGAGGTTCTTGGTGAGCGCGGCCACCTCGTGATCCAGGCCTTCGAGCGAGATCCCGACGCGAACGGTGCCCCACTTCACTTCGTATCCCTCGACGTAGACGGGCAGGAGGATCTCGAGGAGCCGCGCGTCGCCGGGGCGCCGCGGCTCGATGAAGCTCCAGCGCTCCTCACGCGCACGCTGCGCGGTGAAGTCGGCCGACTCCCGCGGCGGCTGCCCGAAGGAGTTGGGATTCCGGCTGTCCGCGGCGATCTGCCCTTCCTTGTCGTAGATCACGACGTACGCGATCTCGCTGCCGGCCTGCGAGCGGCTCGCCGCCTGGCTCAGCGCGATGTAGTTGTAGGAGAGGAGCGCCGGCGTGGAGAGCCAGGCGATGCTTCGCGCCACGGCAAAGCCGCGCTTCTTCGTCTCGCGGAGGAGCGAATCGGACTCGCTCCGGACGAAGAACGTGACGGCAGCGGCGACCAGCCCCACGACGATGATGCCGAACGTGAGGAAGATCCGCGCCTGAAGGCCGCCGCGCGAGCGGCGGGGACCGTCAGCGGGTCGCGCTTCGGTTGTCGCCATCCGCCTTCGGCTCCGCGAAGCGGAGCTTCTCCATGGCCAGGGTCGAGATGCCGAGCGGGTTCATCTGGAGACCGACGACGTTGCTTCGAAGACCGATGAAATTGGTCGGATGGAAGAGCGGCACGAACGGGGCGTCGCGCAGGATCCGCTCCTCGGCGTTCTGATAGGCCGCCTGGGCGACCTTCGGGTCGTCGGCGCTCCGGGCAGCGTCGAGAAGCGAATCCACGACGGCGTTCCGGTACTTGAAGTAGTTGGTCGAGCTGGACGAGTAGAAGAGCGCGCGGAGGAACGTGTCGGGATCCGGGATGTCGGCGACCCAGGAGAGGCTGAAGAGCTGCGCCTTGCGCCCCGTGATCGCGTCGTCCAGCACCTTCCACGTGACGTACTGGATCTCCACCTTGATCCCCGCCTCCGCCAGCGAGCGAACCATGAGCGAATCGAGGGCACGAACACCCGCGTTCGACGTGACCGACTTGTAGAGCTTGAGGGTCGGGAGCGGATGCGCCGGCCCGTAGCCTGCGTCGTGGAGCAGCTGCTTCGCCCGCGCGACGTCCCGCGGGTAGGTGCGCGTCGCCGGCGAGTAGCCGGGCACGCCCGGCGCCAGGATCCCGGTGGCGAGCGTCTTTCCTTCGGGCTGGAAGTGGATCATCGCCTGACGGTCCACCGCGAGCGCGAGCGCCTGGCGCACGCGCCGGTCGTCGAGGGGCGGGATCGTCGCGTTCATGCCGAGGAAGGCGAGCGTGAGGTCCTGCCAGCGGAGCATCGTGATGCCGGCGCGGGCCCGGAACTCCTCCACGCGGTCGATCGGCAGCGTGGACAGCGTGGCGCGCCCGTCCAGGAGCGCGTTCGATCCCTGTGAGATGACGTCGCCGGAGGGCGTGAAGAAGACGAGCGAGTCGATCGCGGGGACGCCCATGAAGTAGTCGGGATTCGCCGCGAGAACGACGCTCCGCTCATCCCGGCGCACGTACTTGAACGGCCCGCAGCCGGTGGGATTCACCTCGAGGATCGCGTTTCCGTGCCGGTCCATGAGCTCGTGCGGCACGACCGAGGTCTGATCCAGCGCGAGCGCGGAGAGCAGCGGACGGTACGGGCGGCTCAGCTTGATCTCGAGATGCTTCCGATCGAGCGCGTGAATGCCGCGGATGCTCGTGGCCTTGCCGGCGAGGAACTCCGGCACGCCGTCGATGGCGTCCAGGTATCCCGCCGCGAGGCCCTCGGACCGGAACGGCTCCCGGAAACAGCGCGTGAGCGTGTACACGAAGTCGTCCGCGATTACCTCGCGGCCATTGTGAAAGCGGACTCCCTCGCGGATGTGGAACACGTAGGTCTTGCCGTCGCGCGAGATGGTCCAGGAATCGGCGACCTGCGGCGTGGGCTCGAGATTGGAGGTGAGCCCGACCAGCGGGCTGTAGATCTGCGCCACCACCGTGGACGAGTACGCGTCGGCGGCGAGCGCGGGATCGAGCGTGGTCGGCGATTCCTGATAGAAGCGGAACACGCGCGGACTGGACGGCGGCCCGGGCATGGGCGCCGCCGGATCGCTCGAGGGAGCGTTCGACGAGCCGCCCGGCTCGTTCGTGGGACGCTTCCATACGACCGGCACGGCGACGGCGATGGCGAGAATCAGGAGCACCGCGCCGACCATCGCGCGCGGACCGGCCTGCGTCGGAAAGGACTTCATGGGGGACGGCCTCCGAGTGTCTTGGGCGCGGCCCGGCGTTCCGGGCATGCGACCGGGATTCGTCTTGCTACGTATCGACTTGGGCGGAGGCCTTGTTGAGGGGATTTCTGGGTCGAGGGGGCGGGAGGGGGCAAAGTGATGAGTTGGCAAGCTGAAGAACGACAACGCGTTACGGGGTGGCTAATCCTCGGCGACCGGCCCCCGGTCACGCTTCGTCTCCGAGCGGCGCCGCTTCGTCTCCATGCGCGATTCCCGGGAAGCTTGCGTGGGACGGGTCGCCCTCCGGGTTCGCCGCGGGCGGAGCGCCTCCGCCACGAGAGCCCGCAGCCGCTCGATCGCGGCCTCGCGATTGCGCGCCTGGCTCCGGTGCCGCTGACTCACCACGCGAAGCGTCCCATCCGAACCGACTCGGGTCTGGAGCTCGCTCCGGATGCGCGCCTTCTGCGCATGGGTGAACGCGGCGGATGCCTCGAGATCCCACACCGCCTCGACACGCGTCTCCACCTTGTTCACGTTCTGTCCACCGGGGCCGCCGGCCCGTGAGGTGCGGAACCGGATCTCGGCCACGGGAACCTCGCGCATGCTAGGCGAGGAGCGCGGGAAGCTCGCGCTGGAAGGGCTCGGCCGTGACGATGGCCTCGCCCTTGTCGATGAGCAGATTCACCTCGCTCCGGATGCCGAACTCGGGGAGGTAGATACCGGGCTCCACGGACACGAGCGTGCCGTCGATGAGCCGCCGCTCGTCCCTCGTCTCGAGATTGTCCAGGTGGACCCCGTTCGCGTGCACCTCTTCGCCGATCGAGTGGCCGGTGCGGTGGAGGAAGCGATCGCCATACCCACGCGCCTGGATCACGCCGCGGGTCGCGTCGTCGACGTCACATCCGCGAATGGCCTGCCCCGCGCGGAGCGCGCGGCGCACGGCGTCGATGGCCGCGTCCCGCGCATCCCGCACGGCGGCGAAGACCTCCGCCTGCTTGGACGGGATGGAGCTATCGATCATCGCGACCTGCGTGTAGTCGGCGTACACCGCGCCCGGCGCCGTCCGCTTGCCCCAGGCGTCGATCATGAGAAGGTCGCCCCGCTTCAAGGGCCGGTCGTGCTCCGCGCGCGTGGTGAAGTGGGGATCGCCCGCGTGGTCGTTGACCGCGACCGCGGGGGGATCGTCGGCCACCAGCCCATCGGCCTGGAACCGCTCGAGGATCCACGCCTGGAGCGAGACCTCGGTGAGCGGCGCGCCGGCGCGAACGCGATCCCGCACCCTCGCGAACGCGGCGGCCATGATCCCGTTGAGGACGAGACCGGTGCGCCTGTGATCTTCACGGGCCTCGGGCGAGAGGGTGCCGTCGAACCGCTGCGCGAGATCGGCGGAGGAGAGGACGCTCGCGCCCGCCGCACGCACCATCTCGACGGTGCCCGCGTCCACGCGCGAGAGGTATGGAAGCGCGGCGTCGGGCGAGTACTCCATGGCGACCGCGCGGTTCGGGCCCGGAACGCGGCCGATGGCCTGGGCGAGCGCGTCCCGAAGCTCCTGCCAGCGGAGATAGACGAGCGCATCGCCCGGGACGTGGTCGAGTGACCTGGGTTCGATCCGGTGCACGATCTTGACCGGCTCGCCTTGCGCGGGAACGAGGTAGAACCACCGGCGCGTCGTCTTCGGCCCATCGGGGCCCGACGCCATCCCCACGACCTTCCGCGAGATCGGATTGGAGCCGTGGAAATCGAAGAGGAGCCAGGCGGGGACGCCGTCCTCGCGAAGCGCTTCCTGAATGCGGCGGACGCGATCCGCGCCGGCGCCGCTCACGCTTCGGGATCCTCCCCATTCAAGCGCCGCGCGGGGCGACGCTCCTCCTCGAGCCGCGCGAGGGCGGCGTCGCGCAGCTCGGGAATCCCCTCGCGCGTCACCGCGGACACGAACGAAGCGCCCGGATAGCGCGCGCGGAGGCCGAGCCACGCCACCTCGTCGGGAAGCGCGTCGATCTTGTTGAAGACGAGGAGCCGCGGCCGGTGGAGCGCGCCGATCTCCTCGAGCACGGTGTGGACCGCCTCGATGTGGCGCTCCGGATCGGGCTCGGACGCGTCGACGACGTGGAGGAGCAGGTCGGCCTCGGTCACTTCCTCGAGCGTCGCCCGGAAGGACGCGACGAGATGCGAGGGAAGCTTCCGGATGAAGCCCACCGTGTCGGTGAGGAGCGCCTGCGTCCCCTGCTTCGCGGCGAAGACGCGCGTCGTCGGGTCGAGCGTCGCGAAGAGCTGGTCCTCCACGTAGACCTTGGCCCGCGTGAGCGCGTTGAAGAGCGTCGACTTCCCCGCGTTGGTGTAGCCGACGAGGGAGACCTTGTGACAGCTCCGCCGGCCGCGCCGCTGGACGCGGCGCTCGCGCACGACGCCTTCGAGCTCGCGCTTCAGCTTGGCGATGCGCTCTCGAATGCGCCGGCGGTCCACCTCGAGCTGGGTCTCGCCGGGACCTCGGGTCCCGATGCCGCCTCCAAGACGTCCGAGGTGCTCCCACATGCGGGTGAGTCGCGGGAGCATGTACTCGAGCTGCGCCAGCTCCACCTGGAGCCGCGCTTCGCGCGTGCGCGCGCGCCGAGCAAAGATGTCGAGGATGAGACCGCTCCGGTCGACGACCCTGAGCTTGAGGTCCTCCTCGAGATTCCGGTTCTGCGCGGGCGAGAGGTCGTCGTCGAGGAGGAGGAGGTTCGCCTTGTGCTCGTCGCCGAGCGTGCGAATCTCCTCGATCTTGCCCTTGCTCAGGAACGTGGAGGAGCGCACGGAGCCGCGGCGCTGGAGCACCTCGCCGAGGACCTGCGCGCCGGCCGTCTCGGCGAGGAGGCGCAGCTCGGTCAGCGTGTCGCCGTCATGATCCCCGCGCGACGGCGCTCGACCGGCCAGGATCGCGCGTTCCTTCCCGCGCCGCCGCGTGGAGACCGGGCTCATCCTCTACCTCGTGCGAGCGGGGAGCTTCGGGGCATTACGACGCGGGCGCGACCTCCAGGTCGTACGGCACCGGCGTCAGGTTCTCGAACGTCCCGTCCGGACGGGCGTAGACCACGTCTTCGATTCGGATTCCGATCTGGCGCGACGGGTAGTAGAGCCCCGGCTCGACCGTGAAGAGCGAGCCCGGCGAAAGACGATCCTTGTTCTGCGACGTGCCGCCGAGATTGGGACGCTCGTGCACCTCGAGCCCGATCCCGTGTCCGAGCCCGTGGATGTAGCCCTCTTCCAGCCGCTCGTCCTGCCGGACGGTCTTGTGCCCCTTCGACTCGAAGAAGTCGCAGACCTTCTCCTGGTACATGCGCGCCGGAGTCTCGGACGAGAGCGAGTCCATGGTGCGCTCGACCGCCTCCTGGACGACCCCGTGCATCTCCTTGAGCTCGGCCGGGGCACGGCCCACGCAGAAGGTGCGCGTCACGTCGAAGTAGTAGCCGCCGCCCGACTGCGCGGGGAAGAGATCGATCACGATCGGACATCCTTCCTCGAGCACGTCCGCGTTGTTCCCTTCGTTGTGCGGCACGCCCGCGTCGCGCCCCATCGCGATGATGTTGCCGTGCGGCTCCTCGAGGTTCGCCTCGAAGAACACGCGCCGCACCTCGCGGCGAAGACGGCCCACCGTGACCCAGCCCTCCTCGTCCTTCAGCTTCTTCCCCTCGAGCCGTCCGCCGCCGATGACCGAGCGGATGCGCTCGTAGGCCTTGCCACACACGGCCGCGACCCCGCGCACCGCCTCGATCTCCTCGGGATCCTTGGTGGCGCGGGCCTGCTCGAAGAGGCCCAGATCCTCGTCCTGCGCGATCTCGATCTGCGGCGCCATGGAGCGAAGACGATTCAGCACGTGATAGTAGCGCCCCACGTCGGCCGTGCCGTGCACGAGGACCGGCCCCTTGACCTCCATGTCGTTCAGGACCTTGGCGAGGAGGCGCGCCATCGCGCCGTCGCGCGAGCCCTCCTCCTCCAGCATCGCGCGGAACTTGTGCGATCCGAAGTCGCTCCGGTCGAACCCGGTCTGCGCGGCCGAGTCGCGCTCCATGAGGCCGTGCACGAGGTGCGGCTTCTGCCCCGGCTTCCAGACCAGGATGCCCGTCGTGAGATGCGCCGCCGGGGGCCCCACGAGGTAGCGGAAGGTGAAGTTGGGGATCTCCCCCTTGATGATGAGCGCGGCGGAGAGACCGCGTTCCCGAAGCAGGCTGTCGACGTCGCGCTTCATGACACCTCCGGGCGGGCCGTGGCCCGCATGGTCGTCAGTTTCGGAACAGCACCCCTTCATTGGAAAACAAACGAACCGCCATGACCAGCATGATGATCGCGGCGGCGACGGTCACGCCGATGGCCGCGGTCGCGTGCGCCATTTGCACGGTGCCGGTCAGGATCTCCCTTTGTAGGAGTGCGGTGTTCAGGATCGGGATCATGAAGTTCTTCATGGGAGGCGCCGCCTCTCCGAAGCTGCCGAGCCCGAGAAAGACGGCCGCCATGTAGACGTACGTCGCGTAGGTCTGCCCTTCGCGCATGCTCCGCGCGAAGCACCCGATCGCGACCAGGGTTGCGCTCAGGAAGATCGCGACCGGCACGAGCGTGAGGAAGATCAGCACAAGCTTGTCGGGGCCGATGGCGATGTCGAGCGTGCGCGACTCCATCGTCGGGAATGCCTTCGCGATCACCGAGAACGTGAGCCAGAGTCCGGTGATCCCGGTGATGGCTCCGGTCAGGGCCGCGGCGAGCACCGCCATCACCTTGCCGAGAACGAGCTCGGCCCTGGTGGCCGAGGTGGCGAGCAGGGTCTCGAGCGTGCTCCGCTCCTTCTCGCCGGTCGTCGCGTCCACGGCAGTGTGCATGGCTCCCGCCGTGATCATGAAAATGAGGATGTACGGGATCACGAGCGCCGCGATGTAGCGCCCGACCTCGCTCTTGGACGAGGTGTCGCGGCTCTCGACCGTGAAGGCGGGCGCCGCCTCGGCGTGGGCGCCCTGTGCCCTGGCCCAGTCGAGTGTCAGCATGAGGTCGAGCCGGTCCAGGAAGGGGTGCACCCGGCGCTCGGCCGCGGAGGACTTGTTCTCCGCATCCTTGTAGAGGAGCTCGACCTTCGCGCTGTCGCCACGAGCGAGCGCCGCCTGGAGATCGTGCGGGATCACGAGCACGGCGTTCACGCCGGAGCCCTCGATGTCCGACGGCACCGCGGTCATCGGCACCGGCGTCACGCCCTGCAGCGCGGCCAGCGAATCGACCACGAACGGGAGGGCCTCCGAGCCGACCACCCCCACGCGGACCTGAAGCTCCCTCGCCGCCTCCATGTTCTTGGACTGGATGTAGCTCGAGAAGAACAGCATCGCCGGATAGAGGATGAACGGGAAGATGAAGATCGCGAAGACCGAGCGGCCGTCGCGCAGCGTGTCCGTGATCTCCTTGCGCAGCACGGCGAAGGCCTTAGTGCTCAACGGACACCTCCTCCACCGCATGGATGAAGACGTCCTCGAGCGACTTGCCGGTGCCCGTTCCGTTCCGATGGCAGAGCGCGTCGACCGTTCCCTGCTCCAGGATGATCCCGCGGTCGATGATGGCGATCTCGTCGCAGATCCGCTCCGCCTCGGTCATGATGTGCGTCGAGAAGATCACCGTGAGTCCGCGCTTCCCCATGCCGCCCACGAGGTCGATGAGCTTGCGCGCGGCGACGGTGTCGAGGCCCGCGGTGGGCTCGTCCAGGATCAGGACCTGAGGCTCGTGGAAGAGGACGCGCGCGATCGAGAGCCGCTGCTTCATGCCCGTCGACATCTTGCCCACACGCTTGTCCAGGAGCTCGTCGAGCTGGAACGTCTCCCTTAGCTCGGCGATCCGCTTCGTGATTCGGTCGCGGGACATGCCGGCCAGAGCGCCGAAGTAGTGAAGGAGGTCGCGCCCGGTCAAGCGGTCGTAGAGCTTCGTGTCGCCGGAGAGATAGCCGATCGAGCGGCGAACGTCGGCCGGGCGATCCTGGATGTCGTGGCCGTTGATGCGCGCCGTGCCCGAGGTCGGTCTCAGGATCGTCGCGAGCATGCGGAGCGTCGTCGTCTTGCCGGCGCCGTTCCGGCCGAGGAGGCCGAAGATCTTGCCCGAGGGGCATGTGAACGACACGCCTTTGACCGCCGGAATCTCGCCCTTCTTCCGGTCGTGGAACGTCTTGACGAGGTTCTGAACTTCGATCAAAGGGTCTCCCAGTCGGGGTGGGACGGAAAGCGGATGAGTCTAGGAACGCCGGGCTGGAGTGTCAACGAGGGCCGGATGCCCGTAAACCCCCTCGAATCCGGCCTTGATCCCGGGCATCTAAGACGTTAGCCTTTTGGTCCTACGTAACAGATGGTGACTCAACGTGTTCCCCACCATGGTAAGGAGCCTGAGCGATGTCCGACGCGGTACTCCAGGTGAGTGACAAGACCTTCGATTCGGAGGTGCTCCAGTCGCAGATCCCCGTTCTCGTGGATTTCTGGGCCGAATGGTGCGGCCCCTGCCGCATGGTGGCCCCGGTGGTCGAGGAAGTGGCCAGGCTGTACCAGGGGAAGGTCAAGGTCGCCAAGGTGGACGTGGACGCGAATCAGCGCATCGCGAGCCAGTTCCGCATCACGAGCATTCCGAGCCTCTACATCTTCAAGGGCGGGAAGCTGGTCGAGCAGATCGTCGGCGCGGTGCCCAAGCACCAGATCACGTCGATTCTCGACAACGTTCTCGCGGCCTAGCACCGCCGCCGCACGGCCCGCCTCCCGGCGGGCCTAGCGCACGGACCGGCTGCAGATCGGCCGGCACGCGCAGATCGAGCAGTTCCGCTCGCTCGGACGCGCCTCGAAATCGCCCGCACGGATCGACGCCGCAATGGCGGCGATCTTCGCGCGCGTCTTTTCGAGGCGTTTGTCGTCTGGGCCCGCGCGCCCCACGTCTCCCGTGAGCACGTACCGGAGCTCCACCCGCTGCGGCGTCTGCCCGGTCAGCTCGCGATGCGCGAGCGCGTAGACGGATAGCTGGAGGCTCTCCTTGGCCTCCTGGTTCCCCTTCTCCGGATCGTCCAGGTCGGTCGTCTTGTAGTCGATCAACACGACCTCGCCATCCTGATCGTCGACCCGGTCCATTCGCCCCGTGACGACGACGTCGTCCAGCTTCACGCGGAAGTGGCGCTCCACCGCGGACGGCATCGGCCCTGCCTCGATCTCGCGCGCGATGAAATCGCGGAGCGCTTGGAGACCCTGATCGAATCGCCGGCGCTCGTGCTCCTCGGAGCGATATCCGTCGCGCCTCCAGGCCCGCTGGAACACCTCCGCGACCTCGTCGAACGAGGGCGTGTGCCCCTGGATCCGCCGATTCAAGGCGTGCGCGACCGCCTGGTGCATCGCGTTTCCGAAGTTCACGCGGTGGTCCCGCGTGAGGATGGGATCGACCGAGATCTCGTGGAGGAAGCGATACTTCAAGGGACAGGTCTCGTAATCCTCGAGCCGACGCACGCTCAGGTCGATGGGCTCGCGCGTCGCGCGCGAGTCCACGAGCGCGAGCGCGGGCAGCCCCGTCCGGTGCTCCTCCAATTCCTCGATGGCCCGCTTCCGGCGCTTCGCGGGCACCGGCTTTCCGAGATCGAACGCCTCCTGCAGGAAGAGGCTCGGCGCCCGCTCGCGCCCGAGGCCGCCGTAGTCGCGTGCGTAGGTGAGGATCAGCTCTTCCCGCGCCCTCGTGAAAGCGACGTAGCAGAGCCGGCGCTCCTCCTCGCGGTGCGATTCGGAATCGGCCGCGGCGTCGCGGTGAGCCGCCGGCAGATCGAGGCCGCCACTCCGGTTGTTGGTCGGGAAACGGCCGGCGGCGAGCTGCACCAGGAAGACGACCGGGAACTCGAGCCCCTTCGCCTTGTGCACCGTCAGCACCTGCACCACGTCGAGCGCGCTGTCGATGTCGGCAACGGCGGGGTCTTCCCCGTACTCCTGGATCGCGTCGAGATGCCGGAGGAAGAGGGCGACGCGGTCGGAGACCGCGACCTTCTCGAACGAGCGCACGATGGAGAAGAACTTCACGATGTTCCGCGCGCGAGCCTCGTCCTCGAACCGCTCCGACGCGACGAGCTTCCGGAGCACGCCGCGGAGCTCGAGGTAGCGATAGAGCACCTCCCCGGTGCGCTTCCCCTTCGCGAAGTCGTGGAGCTCCTGCAGGTGGGCGAGCATCTCGCCGAGCTTGGCCCGCCCCTCATCCGACACCATGTCGCGGAAGATCCCGGTTCCGGCAGCGGCGCGCTCGAGCACGCTCTTGAACGAGAGCGGCTCCATCGGAAGCCGGTCGATCAAGCGGGCGAGGTCGTCCTCCGCGACGCCGTAGCCCTCGGAGGCGAGCAGGTAGAGATATTCCGGCCTCGACTCCTGGAACAGCGACCGGAGGAGCGCGACCAGCTCCTTCACCTCGGGTCGCTGGAAGAGGCCTCGGCTGCCGGAGAAGTAGTAGGGGATGCCGCGCGCGTCGAGCGCACGAAGGAAGGGCTCGGCGGTGCGGTTGGTGCGCACGAGGATGGCGAAGTCGCGGTAGCGCCGGCGGCCCGACGCCACGCCCTCCGCCATCTGCTCCGCGACCCACTCGGCCTCTTCCGCTTCGGTGTCGAAATCGCGCCAGCGCGGGAACTCGCCTTCCGCGTCCGTCGTCAGCGTCTTCGAGATCCCGATGCGCGTCTCGAGTCGCTCCCGGTTCGTGACGATGAGGCGGCGCGACACCTCGAGGATCGACTTCGTGCTCCGGTAGTTCCGTCGCAGCACGATCCCCGTCGTGTCCGGGTACTGCTCGTGGAAATCGAGGATGTTCTTCAGGTGCGCGCCGCGGAACCCGTAGATCGACTGATCGTCGTCACCCACCACGACGAGATTCCGATGGAGCGCCGTGAGGCGCTTCACGATCTCGAACTGGACGGGATTCGTGTCCTGGAACTCGTCCACCAGCACGTGCGTGAAGCGCTCCTGGAACCGGCGGAGCGTGCCCGGACTCTCGTCGAAGAGCTTGAGCGTGAGCGCGAGGAGATCGCCGAAGTCGACGAAGCCCGCTTCCCACAGGAGCTTGTTGTAGCGCTCGTACGCATGCGCCAGCTCGAGGACGCGGTCGCGTGCGTCCTCCTCGTCGAGCCAGGCCGCGCGATCCCGGAGCCCGTCGGGCCAGAGCGGCTCGTCCTTGGCCCGGCCGAAGTAGGTGGCCAGGGAGGAGAGGTAGCGCGTGGGGTCGGAGAGCGGCGCGTAGCGTGCGAGCCCCAGCTCTTCCAGACGTTCCGCGAGGAAGAGCGCCTGCGCCGTCTGGTCGAGCACCGAGAAGCCGGGGGCGATCCCGATCTCCATGCCGTGCCCGGACAGCACGTCCTCGCCGAAGGAATGGAAGGTACGGATGGTGACGTCGGCGTATCCGTAGGGAACGAGCACATCGACCCGCTCCTGCATCTCGGCGGCGGCTTTCTCGTTGAACGCGAGCGCGAGGATCTGGGACGGACGGGCGCGCTTGCTCGCGATGAGATGCGCGATCCGGCGGGCGATGACGGCGGTTTTGCCCGTGCCCGCGCCGGCCACGATCAGGAGCGGTCCGTCGCCGTGCTCGACGGCGGCGCGCTGCTCGGGATCGAGCTGGATCTCCTCGAAGAGCGGAAGCGTGGTCTGAGTCGTCATGGCGGGCGCGATGCGCGCTCGAAGTCTACCGCGGGAAGAAGAGGAACGCGAGCGACACGATGGGCGCGTAGACGCAGAAGAGCACCATGCAGAAGCCCAGGATCTCGCGGAAGTCGAGCTTGGCCGCGGCGAGGAGCGGGATGGCCCAGAAGGGCTGGATGATGTCGGTCATCATGTCCCCCCACGCGTACGCGGTCACCACCTTCGCCGCGGGCACGCCGAGGCTCTTTCCCGCGGAGAGGACGTACGGCGCCTCGATCGCCCACTTCGACCCGCCCGAGGGGACGAAGTAGTTCACGATCCCCGAGTACCAGTAGACGAGGAGCGGATAGGTGGACCCGTTCGCGATCCGGACGAAGCCGTCGGCCAGGATCTCGGCGAGCTTCGTGGATTGGATGATCCCGTACATGCCGGCGTAGAGCGGGAACTGGAGGATGATGCCGAACACGAGGCCTCCGGCCTCCTCGGCCGCGGCCACGAGGGACGCCGCGGACGGGTGGAGGAGCACCGCGAGCCCGAGCATCACGAAGTTGAGGACGTTGAGCGTGATCGGATGCTGCGGCTTGGCCAGATACGCCCCGAGCCAGACCAGGGCGAGGGCGCCGAAGGTCCAGTTCACGACCGGCGAGAACTCGAGCCACGCCGCCGGCGCGAGCGGACCGGCCGGCTTTCGCGGGGGCGCGAAGCTCCGGATCGCGGCGAGCTGCGCGTCCCCGGCCGTCACGGTGCGGTCGGCCGAGGGGTGGAGGAGGGGCGTGATCACCGTGAGCACCACGATCACGACCGCCACGAGCACGAGGTTGAACGGGGAGAAGATCGTCTGCCCCACCGGAATGAGCCCGATCTCCTTCTCGAGGAAGTGTCCCGGCGTCGCGACGAGGAGCGGCGCTGAGGCCGAGAGCCCCGCGTGCCAGGTCGTCCCCATGCCGAGGTAGGCCGCGGCGACGAGGAGCCGGTAGTCGACCTTCGTGCGACCCCGGCCGATCTCGCGCACGAGCACGGCGCTCCCGACGATGCTGAGTCCCCAGTGGACCAGCGCGAGGAGCATCGAGACGAGCGCGGTGAGCAGAATGGACTGTCGCGGCGTCTTCGGGAGCGAGGCGAGGCGCGCGAGGATTCGCGCGACGGGGGGAGAAACCGCGACGATCGACCCCGTGAACATCACGAGGCACATCTGCATGGAGAACGGGAGGAGCTCCCAGAAGCCGTCGCCCCAGGCGCGCGCGCAATCCAGGAACGGGGTCTTGGCCAGGAGGAGCGCCAGGGCGAGGACGATGAGCGTGAGGATCCACGCGATGGTGAAGGCGCCCGGAATCCAGCGCTCCGTCCACTCGTTGATCTTGACCGCGGCCCGCGACATGCCTCGGATCATCGGCGGCATCCTAACCGAAGCGCCCCTTGGGCGTCTCGGTCCGACCGGGTATGATGCAGCGATGGACGACCAGGTCACGCTGCCCCGGCCCGCGGGCCGTCCTTTGCTTCCGCCCGTCTCCACCTACCTGCGCGCCGTCCTCGCGCTGGGCAAGGCGTCCATCGCGCCCGGCTTCCCGGCGCTCATCTTTTTCTACTTCTACCGGCTCGGCATGGGCCTCTACATGGCGCTCTCGGTGGATCGGGTTCAGCCTCTGGACGAGGTGAGCCGCCAGGCTCTCACCAACGCGGCGCTCGTCCAGTTCCCCGCGTACATTCCGATCCTCGTTCTGATCTACATGCCCTTCCTGCTCCTTCAGGACGGAATCTTACGGGGCGTCACGACGACACTCGGCGGGTCGGTGCGCTCCGTGCTGGAGCGCATGCTCGCGTTCCTCGTGTGCGCGATCCTGCAACTCGCCATCGTGTTCGGACCACCGGTTCTCCTCGCCGTCGGCGTGCGGCTCATCATCCTCACGATTCCGGCACGTCCGGAGGAGCTGACGCGCGGGATCGCACTCCTCGCCATGGTGCCGTGTCTGGTCTACGCGCTCTTGATGCTGTTCATGCTCTATTTCGCGTTCCCGGCGCTCGTGCTCGACCGGCGTGGCCCCTTCCAGTCCATCCGCGTGAGCTTCGGGCTGGTCGCGTCCCACTTCGGTGGAATCCTGGGACGCCTGATCCTGGTCCTCTTCCTCGTGGTGCTTGCGGGCGTGGTTCTCTCGTTCCCCGCCGAGATCCTGCAGGTGGCCAACGCCGCCACGGGATCGGATCACCCACTCCTCAAGGTGGCCAGCGTGGTCTGGACGGCAGCCGTCTCCGCCTTGCTCTTCCCCTTCTTGATGGCGTCGCTCGTGGTCATGTATCGCGCGCTCGTCCCGGCGGCCGCGGGGTCCGCGGTTCCCGCCGGAGCGACCGAAGCAGTGGTCGAGCCGCACCGCGTCAGCTCTCCCTACCAGTTCGAGTAGGCCCGTGCCCCCGCCGGGCCTGGTCCACAGCGACGCCTACTTCGCCGAGATCGGCCTCCACGTCTTCCCCATGCGGAAGTTCCGGATGCTCCGGGACGAGATCGTGCGGCGCGGGCTCTCGTCGGACGCCGACTTCGCGGAGCCCCGTCCCGCCATCCGCGCGCAGGTGGCGCGGGTTCACGACGAGGGGTACATCGAGAAGCTCCTCCAGGGCACCCTCACGGAGCTCGAGGAGGCGATCCTCGAGCTTCCCTACTCGAAGAAGCTCGTGGACGCCTCGTTCCTTTGCGCGGGGGGGAGCATTCTCGCGGCGCGCCTGGCCATGGAGCGAGGAGCGGGGGTCAATCTGGGCGGAGGCTTCCACCACGCGTTCGCCGACCACGGCGAGGGATTTTGCGTTCTGAACGACGTCGCGATCGCGATTCACGATCTCATGGCGGATGGCACGATCCGGCGCGCGGCCGTCATCGACGTGGACGTCCATCAGGGGAACGGAACGGCCGCCATCTTCCGGGACGACCCCCGGGTCTTCACCTTCTCCATCCACGAGGAAGACAACTATCCCCTCGTGAAGCCTCCCAGCGACCAGGACGTCGGTCTGGACCGGGGGGCGGACGGTGGGGTCTACCTGGCCGCCCTCGGACACTGGGTGCCGCGCATCCTTGACAGCCACGGTCCAGACCTTGTGGCCTACGTCGCCGGTGCGGACCCGTTCGAGGAGGACCAGCTGGGCGGGCTCAAGCTGACGCGCGAAGACCTGCGCGCGCGCGACAGGCTCGTCTTCGAAGCGGCGCGAGCGCGGTCCATTCCCGTTTGCGGCTTTCTCGCCGGAGGCTACGCGCGCCGCGTCGAGGACACGGTCGCGATCCACGCCGACATGGTCGAGGAGGCGTTCCGCCCCTCGCCTCGGTAGCGCCGGTGCTCGCGGGGAACATTTCCTGTTCGTTCGACCGTCCGCGGACGTTTTCCCGGATACAACTCGGGCAATTCCCGCCATCCCCTTTGTGGAATTTCCAATACAAGGGACGATAAATGGGGATTGCTACGCGGTTTCGAACACGCCGACGTCACGCATTTACGCGGGAGCACCAGTCCGCGGAATTTGGCACGACTGGTGCCAAGAAACCGGCGTCGTCGGTATAACCGAAACGTTCGAACATCGAGGAGAAGGGACGATTCCGGTGCGCTGCCGGTGAGCGGCCGGACCGCGAGGACGCCGTGGGGGCGCTCAGCGGTGAGCAAGCTCTCGTCCCTCCTTCTCCGGTTTCGATGTCGTGCCTGCACGGGGGTCAGGCCGACGCGCGTCCCCGAGTGAAAGCGCCTGCTTGCAGGCGGTTGGATCGACGGGACGCCGTTTCTGAGTGGGGCAGGAGGACGTGGGGGTCCTCTCCGGGCCCGGCGCGCACCACGCGCCGGGCCCTTTTGTTATCCTGGGACCCTCTCGACCCGACGTCTCACGGAGGTTCTATGCGGACCCTGCTCGGCCTGGTTGCCTTGCTCGTTGCCCTGGCCTCGTGCTCGGCCACGTCCGACCTGGACGCCGCCTCGCAGGCGGCGAACGCCAAGGCCGCCATCGACACCCTCTGGATCCATTATGCCGAGGCCGCGGACCGGCGCGATCCCATCCTGTTCGAGAGCATCTTCACGGAGGACGCCTCGGTGGTCTTCTCGAACGCGCCGACCGCCAACGGCCGGCAGGCCGTCCAGGAATTCCTCTCGTCCCTCTACGCGAGCGTGGACGTCACCAATTTCCGCGTGCTGCCCGAGGACATGAAGGCCGCCGGGGGCATGGCGGTCCAGAGCGGGACCTTCCAGGAGGAGTTCACCGAGGAGGGGAAGCCGAAGATCGAGTCGGGGCGCTACACGCTGCTCGCCGAGCAGGGAGAGAACAAAGCCTGGCGCATCCACCGGCTCGTGGCGATCGCGGACTCGACGATCGCACACTGACGATCTCTAGCGAACGAGGATCAGCTTTCGCTTGAGGGACGCCGTGGCGGTTTTCATCTCGCAGAAGTAGACGCCGCTCACCGAAGCCTTGCCGTCCCGCCCTCTGCCGTTCCATCCGAACACGTGCGTGCCCGCGGCATAACGGCCGTCCGCCAGCACGGCGACCTCCCGGCCACGAACGTCGAAGACGCGGAGCGTCACCGCCTCTTCCTTGGCGAGCGAGAGCTGGATCATCGTGGAGCTGACGAATGGATTCGGCGAGGGGGGGCCGAGAACGCACGCGGCGGCGCTGGGCGGAGTCTCCTCCACGGCCGTCAGGTTCGGGAAGATGCTCGCGATCCCGCTCTGCGGCAGCCCTCCGGCTTCGATGAAATCGCCACCGGCATAGACTCGATTGCCGCTGACGGCGAACGAATACACGGAGCCGACCGCGGAAGGATTCCACGTGGTGGGAGCGCCGCTCCCGAGGTCCACGCCGGCCAGGCTGCTTCGCGAAGCCACCCCGATGGTCGTGAAGCTTCCGCCCAGGTACATCGTGCTCCCACTGAGGAACATCGCATAGACCACGTCGTCCGCGTTCGGATCCCAGGAGGTGGCTAGGCCCGTGCTGGTGCTGACCGCCGCGATTCGGTTTCTCGCCTGGCCTCCAATCGTCGTGAAGCCGCCGGCGGCGTAGACGACGGAATTGCCCATGGCCAGAGCTTCCACATGGGCGCTCGCACCGGGGTTCCAGCTCGTCGCCAGCCCGGTGGACGTGCTCAGCGCCGCGATGCAAGATCGCGACTGCCCGCCGATCGTCGTGAAGTAACCGCCCGCGTAGATCACGCCGCCCGATCCGGGAAGAAGCGCCATCACCCAGTCGTTGGAGCCGGGATTCCAGGCGGTCGCGAGGCCCGTGGCGGGATCCAGCGCCGCGAGGGAGCTGCGGGCCGCGCCACCGATCGACGTGAAGGCCCCGCCGGCGTAGACCACCCCGTTCGCGACCGCCAGGCTCAGGATCTGTCCGTTCGAATTCGGGTCCCACGCGGTCGGGACTCCCGTGACGGCGTCGACGGCCGCGAGGTTGCTCCGGATCTGCCCGCCGATCGTCGCGAAGTAGCCGCCGACGTAGACGACGCCATTGCTCACGACCATGGCGTAGATCTCGGAGTCCGAATCGGGATTCCACGACAGGAGCGCTCCCGTTCCCGCGTCCACCGCGGCGAGCCGGTTCCGGATCTGGCCGCCGAGGGTGGAGAAGAGCCCGCCCACGCACAGGGTCGCGCCGTTCACCGCGATCGCGTGCACCGGCTTGTTCGCGCGCGGATCCCACGCCAGCGTGGTACCGGTTCCGGTGTCGATGGCCGCGAGATACCGCCGTTCTTCCGCGCGCACCGCTGTGAACTCGCCGCCCAGGTAGAGCTTCGTGCCCTGCACCTGGATCGACCGGACGATGCCGTTGACGTTGGCGCTCAGCGCCGTCGCCAGGCCGTCGGACGCGTTCAGCGCCGCCAGGTTCTGGCGCGACTGTCCGCCGATGGTGCTGAAGCTTCCTCCCGCATAGACGACCGATCCGCTCACGGCCATCGCGAAGACCTCGCCGATCGGCACGTTCGGATTCCAGGCGGTGGCGAGTCCGTCCGAGGCGTTGAGCGCGGCGATGCGGCGCCGGGTCTGGCCGCCGATCGTCGTGAACAGCCCGCCCGCATAGACCGTGGTGCCGTTCACGACGATCGCGTCCACGATGGTGCTCGCGTTGGGATTCCAGGCTGTGGCCAGGCCCGTCGTGGTGCTCAACGCCGCGATGCAGCTGCGCGACTGCCCGCCGATGGTGCTGAAGTCGCCGCCGGCGTAGAGCGTCGTTCCGCTCAGCGCGAGCGTGAGCACGGAGGTGCCGGTGGCATTCGGATTCCAGCTCGTCGCGAGGCCCGTGGAGGCGTCGATCGCGGCGATCCGGCTTCGGGTCTGGCCGCCGGCGGTGGAGAAGTCGCCGCCGACGTAGACGGTGGCGCCGCTCACCAGGAGCGCGCGAACGGGGCCGCTCGTTCCGGGATTCCAGGACGAGACGGTGAAGTTGGAGAGAACGCGCGCGAGGTTGGCGCGCGACGCGGTGCCGGCCTTCGTGAACTCCCCGCCGACGTACCAGCCGCCGGCGCCGTCCGGGGCGATGGCGTGCACCGGACCGTCGAACTTGGGAAACCCCACGAGGACGCTGCCCGCGCCGGAGTCGACGGGGGCCGCGCTGCCTAGCGCCGTGCTCACGCGCGTGAACGCGCCCGCCATGTACAGCGTGTTGCCCGAGAGCACCGTGACGTACACGGTCCCGTCCGTCACCGGGAAGTCGGGACGGACCATCTGCGCCGCCGCGGGGCTGGCGAGCCCGGCGAGCACGCAGATCGCGATCGGAAGCAAAAACGCGCGGCGGATCATGCTCGGGTCGGTTGCAAGGAGCTGACCACACGCCGGGGCTGGTACCGTTGCTAACCTATTGTGTGGTAGTAGATTGGCGTGGTTCAAAGTGGCCAGTGGCCGCGCTGGGTGAGATCGCCATATCGCGGGAGCCATGTAGGGTGATCTGGCGACGCACGGCTCGATCGAGCCAACGCCGAAATCAAAAAAGAGGGGGTGGAGCTTTCGCTCCACCCCCCAGAAACACCTCTTTGGCGCGCTAGCCTTCCATAGCGGACGCGCCCGGCCGAGGCCGGCCGTGGGAAGCTCTAGTACATGTCGTCGTAGCCGCCGCCACCGCCCGGAGGCATCGCGGCCGGCTTCTTCTTATCGGGAATCTCGGTGACCAGAGCCTCGGTCGTGAGGAGGAGGCTCGCCACCGACGCCGCGTTCTGCAGCGCCGAGCGCGTGACCTTGGTCGGATCGACCACGCCCGCCTCGAAGAGATCCTCGTACTTCTCGGTCGCGACATTGAAGCCGACCGATGCCTTCTTCTCCCGCTTCACGTGTTCCACGATGACCGAGCCCTCGAGCCCGGCGTTGTTCACGATCTGGCGGAGCGGCTCCTCGAGAGCGCGCTTGACGATGTTCAAGCCGACCTTCTCGTCACCCGTGAGCTCGAGCTTCTCGAGCGCGGGGACGGTGCGGAGCAGGGCCACGCCGCCGCCAGGGACGATGCCCTCTTCGACGGCCGCGCGGGTCGCGTGGAGCGCGTCCTCGACGCGGGCCTTCTTCTCCTTCATCTCGGTCTCGGTCGCCGCGCCGACATTGATGACGGCCACGCCGCCGGCGAGCTTCGCGAGACGCTCCTGCAGCTTCTCCTTGTCGTAGTCGGAGGTCGTGTCCTCGATCTGCTTCTTGATGAGGGCGATCCGGCCCGTGATGTCCGACTGCTTGCCGACGCCTTCGACGATCGTGGTGTTCTCCTTGTCGACCGTCACGCGCTTCGCCCGGCCGAGATCCTCGATCTTCACGTTCTCGAGCTTGATCCCGAGGTCTTCGGTGATCATCTTGCCGCCCGTGAGAATCGCGATGTCCTCGAGCATGGCCTTCCGGCGGTCGCCGAAGCCCGGCGCCTTGACGGCGCAGGCCGAGAGCGTGCCGCGGAGCTTGTTGACGACCAGCGTCGCGAGCGCCTCACCCTCGACGTCCTCCGCGACCACGAGGAACGGCTTGCCCTTCTGGGCCACCTTCTCGAGGAGCGGGAGGAGATCCTTCATGTTCGAGAGCTTCTTCTCGTAGAGGAGGATGTAGCAGTCCTCGAGGACCGCCTCCATGCCTTCCTTGTCCGTCACGAAGTACGGCGAGATGTAGCCCTTGTCGAACTGCATGCCCTCGACGAGGTCGAGGGTCGTGTCCATCGACTTGGCTTCCTCGACCGTGATCGTGCCGTCCTTGCCGACCTTGTCCATCGCCTCGGCGATCTTCTCGCCGATCTCGGTATCGCCGTTGGCGGAGATGGTGCCGACCTGGAGGATTTCCTTCGTCTCCTTGACCGGCTTGGAGATCGCCTTGAGCTCTTCGACGACGACCTTCACCGCCTTGTCGATCCCGCGCTTGATGCCCATCGGGTTCGAGCCGGCGGTCACGTTGCGGAGGCCCTCACGGAAGATCGCCTCAGCAAGGACGGTCGCGGTGGTCGTGCCGTCGCCGGCCACGTCGGAGGTCTTCGTCGCGACCTCGCGCACCATCTGCGCGCCCATGTTCTCGTAGCGGTCCTCGAGCTCGATCTCCTTGGCGACGGTCACGCCGTCCTTGGTGATCGTGGGCGAGCCCCACTTCTTGTCGAGCACGACGTTCCGGCCGCGCGGGCCGAGCGTCACCTTCACGGCCTTCGCGAGCGTCTGGACGCCGATGAGAATGGCCTGGCGGGCCTTCTCGTCGAAAATGATTTCCTTGGCTGCCATTCTGGATAGCTCCTTTATCGGTGAGAGAGGCTCGCGTTAGCCGACGATCGCGAGGACGTCGTCCTCGCGCATGATGAGGTACTCGTTACCGTCGATCTTGACCTCGGTGCCCGAGTACTTGCCCATGAGGATCTTGTCGCCCGTCTTCACTTCGAGAGCGACGCGCTTGCCGTCGTCGGTGACGCGACCCGGACCGACGGCGACGACCTCGGCCTGCTGGGGCTTTTCCTTGGCGGTGTCGGGAATGATGATCCCACCGCGCTTCACCTCGGTCTCCTCGAGACGGCGGACGAGAATGCGATCAGCGAGCGGCTTCACGTTCATGATTCGAGAACTCCTTATGGAATGTGGTTGGGTGACAAATGGGCAAAGGAGATGCCTCCGCCCCCTCCCGTCACCCTTGGATGCGCAATCACCGTGCCGGAGTGCTAACTTTCGGGACTAGCCCCTTGGCGGGCATCCACATAGACTGACCCGGCCTTCGGCGCGCCCGCCCGGCGCGACCCCGGCCCTTCGAGGAGATTGCCCATATGGCAAGCGGCTCGCGACAGAAGTCCCGGCGGCAAGCCTCAGGCGCGCGCGGAGGTAAGCCGCCTTCGCACGGCCCGGCCAGGCCCAAGGGGCCGTCCTGGATGGACCGCCTGAGACAGGCGGACCGGCTCGCGCTCCTCCTGGTTGCGCTCTCGATCGCGATCCGGCTCTGGGGCGTGGCCGACCGCCTTCCCGACCCCACGCTCCAGATCAACGTCCTCGACGACTCGGTGGTCGAGGAGACCGACCGGACCACGATGGGCCGCGCCTGGATGATGTGGAGCGGCGGCATGCGGCCCTGGGACCTGAACCCGCATACCGGCGGCTGGCCCGCGTTCAGCTTCTACTTCGCGCTCGTCTGCCAGTTCGTGTTCAAGGCGTGGTGGGCCCTCTCGCACACCGGCAGCGCCAAGGACTTCGTCGAGTTCTTCACGTCGCACGTGGATCAATGCTTCTTGCTCGCGCGGCTCGCGGGCGTGCTGGTCGGGGCGGCCACCGTGTGGTTGACGTTCCGGCTCGGCTCCCGGCTCGCGGGTCGCGAGGTGGGACTGCTGGGCGGGCTCATCCTCGCGCTCAACCCGCTCCACATCCAGACGTCGCAGCACGTCGCCGATCCCAATCTCCTCGCCCTCTTCTTCGTTCTTCTGGCCGCGATCGCGATGACGCGCCTCGCCGAGACCGGCTCGGACCGGGACGCCATCGTCGCAGGCGCGATGATCGGGCTCGCGGGCGCCTGCAAGTACGTGCCGCTGATCCTCGTCATCCCCCTCGCGGTGGTGTACGGGCGAACGTTCTGGCGGAGTCGCGGATATGGGTTGGCGCTCCTCGCCGTCTTCACGGCGCTCCTGGTGGCGACGCCCTACACCTTCATCGACTGGAAGACGACGCTCCGCGACATCGGCACGCAGCGGAGCGCGCTCTTCTCGGACTGGGTCGGACAGACCTCGTTCCCGTTCTCGCTCCCCACCTACATCACGGTGTCCCTGCCGCATGCGATGGGCTGGATCGCGTACCTGCTCGGCATCGTGGGATGCGGCCTGTTGTGGCGCCGAGGGCGCGCGGCGCGGGCAGTCGTGCTGATCCCCACCGTGATGGTGCTCGCGAACGGCGCGCTCAAGGCGGCGCAGGAGCGCTACATGCTGGTCGCGATGCCGGTGCTCTTCATCGGCGCCGCGATGGCGGCGATCGAGGCCGGACGCTGGGTCATGGCGCGGACGGCCGCACGCCGGGCGGCCGTGCTCACGCCCGCGTTTCTCGTACTGACGGCCGTGGCCTGGCCGCTCCCCGAGTACGTCGGGTACCGGCACGCGCTCGCGCTCCCGGATACGCGGCACGTGGTGCGGCGATGGATCCTGGCGAACATCCCGGCCGGAGCGCCGATGGCGGTCGAGCTCTACGGTCCGGTGTTCCGTTCGGACGAGCGGTCGATCGTGATCTGGCCGTTCTTCGCGACGCGCGCACCTCTCGTCCGCCCGGCGTATCACTGGGAATGGCTGGACGGGCTCGCCTACTACGTCGAGTCCCAGGAGGTTTCCAACCGCTTCGCCGTCGATTCCCTCGCGTATCCGGTCGAGTCGGCGTATTACCGCTGGATTCACGCGCACGCGCCGGCCGTCTGGAAGGCGGATCCCAAGACGATGTCCGGCCCCATCATCGAGGTGAGGCGCGTTCCGACCAGTGTCAGCACGCGCGCCGAGCGGGACAGTGTGTTCCAGCTCGCCATGCCCACCGCCAGCGCGGTGAACCGCATCGGGCTCTGGTGCGCCGATTACGCCGTGATGTTCGGCCGGCTGCGCCAGGACGACCGCGCCGAGGAGTGGGCGGACCGCGGACTCCAGGTGCGCGCGTCCCAGATGACGCCGCGCCTCCTCAACACGCTCGCCTACGCCAAGCTGAACCTCGAGAAGTACGACGAGGCCGAGCGGGTCGCCGCGCTCGGCGTGCAGCGCTCACCCAGCGACGGCGCCATCCATCTCTATCACGGCATCGCGCTCCAGGGGCTCGACCGGCCGAACGACGCTCTCGCCGAGTACCGAAGGGCGTACGAGATCTCGCACGACGCACGCGCGCTCATTCGCATGGGCATGGTGCTCGGGGAGATGAAGCGCTTCGACGAGGCGTTGCAGGTGCTCGGCCAGATTCCCGAGGGCCACCCGGACCGCTTCGCCGCGGCGCGCGAGGCGTCGTTGATCCTGATCAACGGCATGCACAAGCCGGCGGAGGGACTCGCGGCGATGCGGGAGGCGGCAAGCCTCGCCCCGGATCCCAGCGAGGCGGCGAGGATCAACCAGGAGATTGCGCGGATCGAAGCGGAGCTGCGAACGGGGCGGTAAGGAGGCGTGCGATTCGGGCGGTTGTCGGCGTTTCGATGGGTATGATCGGCTATCTTGCCCGCTGGCGGGCCTCTCTCTCGAGAATGAGCGTGTCCCGCCTTACCGTGATCAGTGCCCTGGTCGGCAGCCTGATGCCACTCGTTGCCGGCCTCTTGGTGCGCACGGCATTCCTGATCCTTGGCGAGCCGGTCCTTCCCGTTTCCCTGATCCTGAGCTTGACTCCCGTCTGGCTCATGATGGCGATCGCGTTCCTGTTGTGCGCACTCCCGGCCACGATGATCCTCCAAGTGGCGTGTGCGCGGCATGGGAAGGTCACGCCTTTCGGATGGGGACTCTTCCTGGGGCTTGCGATCACTTCCCTCGGTCTCTTCTCCTGGAAGTGGTGGGAAGATACCCATGGCGTGATCGAAGGGCTTGCTATGGGCTTCCCGATCCTCCTGCCCATCATCGCCGTGATCTACACCCTGGGCGCCTTGGCCGGCGGCGGGATTGGGATCGCGATCTCCCACTTTGTCCGAGTCCGCCGGGCACCATGACCCGCGCCGGACTACACGGCCCTACGTGTCCTTCTGGGCCTTGATGTGCACCCGCCCGGTGCCCTGCGTGGCGCCGAAGCCGCAGAACTCGACGCGATTGCCGTCCGGATCGCTGAAGTAGATCGAGCGCGCGCCCCAGAACGGGAACGAGACCGGCCCTTCCACCTCGAGCCCGTGCCGCTCGAGCGCGGCCTTCAGCTCCTCGATCCGCTCGTCTTCGGTCCCAAACGCGAAGTGAAGCGGTCCCTTCACGTGCGCCGCGCCGAACGAGAGCGGCCCCGTCGTGATTCCGATGCGCTGCGACTTCCCCGGCGGTCCCGCCCAGAGCCAGGCGAACTTCTCGTTGCCCGCGTTGTCGACGGCGAGACCGACGACGTCGCGATAGAACGCGAAGGATCGCGCCACGTCCTGCACGACGAGGATGACCTCGGAGATGCCCTGCGCCGGACGGCCACCGAGGGCCGGTGCCACGGTTTCGATGCTCACAGTCCGTACTCCTTCTGCTTCCGGTAGAGCGTCCTGAGCCCGATCCCGAGGATCTTCGCCGCGCGCTGCTTGTCGTAGCCCACGGAGCGGAGCGTCGCCTCGAGCGCGGCGCGCTCGATCTCGTTCATCGACATTCCCACCGACAGGGGCATGGCCGTCGCGGCCGAAGCCTGCTGCTGGCGGATCGTGATGGGAAGATCGGAGACATCGAGCGTCCGGCGCCCCTGCGCGAAGATCACCATCTCTTCGATCGTGTTCCTGAGCTCGCGCACGTTGCCGGGCCACTCGTACTCCATCATCCGGTCCACCACGCCGCGCGTCACGCCGGTGACCTTCCGTCCGTGCTCCTTGTTGAACTCGTGAATGAACGCGTCCACGAGAACGGGGATGTCCTCGCGGCGATCCCGGAGCGGCGGCACCTCGAGCTGGATCACCTTCAGACGGTAGAAGAGGTCCTCGCGGAACAGCCCGCGCGCCGTCATCAGATCGAGCCGGCGGTTCGTCGCCGCGATCACGCGCGCATCCACGGTCACCGTCTCGTTCCCGCCCACGCGCTCGAATTGCCTGTCTTGAAGCACACGCAACAGCTTGGTCTGGATCGGCGCGGAGATCTCGGAGATCTCGTCGATGAAAAGCGTCCCGTGATCCGCGATCTCGAAGCGCCCCTTGCGCTGCTGGTCCGCGCCCGTGAAGGCGCCCTTCTCGTGACCGAAGAGCTCGCTCTCGATGATGTTGGCCGAGAGCTCCGCGCAGTGGAGCTTCACGAACCGCTCGTCCTTGCGCGGCGAGAGCTGGTGGATGGCCTGCGCGATGAGCTCCTTGCCCGTCCCCGTCTCGCCATAGATGAGCACGGTCGCGCGGGTCGGCGCGATCTGCACGATCTTGTCCTTGAGGTCCTCCATCACGCGCGACTGCCCCGTGAGGCTGGGGACGCTAAGGCGGCGATCGAGGCGGTCGGCGAGATCCTCCGCTTTGGACACGAGCTGCTGATGCGAGAGCGCGCGGCGGATGACGGCGAGCATCTTGTCGCGATTCAGGGGACGGTGCTGGAAATCGTAGGCCCCCTGGCGCATGGCTTCCGTGGCCAGCTCGAGGGAGCCCTGGTCGGCGATGAAGATGACGCAGACTTCGGGATTCCGCTTCTTCGCCACCTCGAGGAGACGCATGCCGTCCACGCGGTGCGCCTTGAGCTCGGTGATCACGACCTCGGGACCTGGGGCCGCGGTATCCCCGCTCCCGTTGGCGATCGCGCCGTCGAGGATGTTGAACGCCTGCTCGCCGTCCTTGGCCCACTCGACATCGATGTCGTTGGCGGCCAGGAACGCCTTGAGCTCGGCTGTCTCGGACGAGTCCTTGTCCACGATGAGGGCGCGCGGTGGGCGCAGGCTCAACGGAGGGTCTCCTCGATTCAGGAGGAAAGTGGCGAAACCGTAAGAGTTTAGCGGGGGCAATCGCGGAGGTCAAGGCGGCGAAACGCGCTCGATTAGCACTCTATCCGGTATAATTGAGGCTCCCCTGGGCGCCGGCACGATCACGGAGGCTGTCGATGCATCCTTGGATTCGTGTCACGATGACCGTCTTCGCATTGGTATTTCTCCCAGGACCAAGCCTCGCGGCACCGTCCCCCAAACTATTGGCAAGCATGACTGGCCCGCCGGGTTTCGGCTTGCCGGTGAGCGCATCGGATCTAAATGGCGACGGGTTCGACGACCTACTGGTCAGCGCGGCGACCGACAGCATCGGCGCACTGCTGTTTTTTGGCGGGCCCGCTGCGGATTCCATCCCCGACCTCACAGTACTGCGCTCGCCGCGAATGCAAACATTCGGATGGAGCTTGGCTGCAGGTCACGACGTCAATGGGGATGGGTATCCCGATTTCGCTATCGCCAACTATTTTTTCGACGAGAAGGTTTGTGTGTATTTTGGCGGCCCAGCGATGGATGGGCAGCCGGATGCTGTGTTGGAAGCACCCGTTGTGTACGAATTCTTCGGACAGTCCATAGATCTTGCGGCGGACATCAACCATGATGGAATTGCCGATCTGGCGGTAGGCGCACCTTACGGGACGAACTTCGGCGGAACGCCGACCTATGGGTTCACTTACGTCTACTATGGGGGCAACCGATTGGGCCCTCATCCCAATTTGCGCCTCGAGGTTCACCCTCCATCCTACTTTACCTATGACTCCGGACTAGGAATCAACGTAGCAGGAGTGGGCGACGTGAATGGTGACGGGATGGACGATCTCCTCGTGGTCGATCATGGTCTTGACCTCGAAGCACCGCAGGGTCACTCGTCCGCCTGGCTCTTTGCCGGGGGCAATACGCCTAGCGCGCTCCCATCGCGTGGCTATGGTGTCTCCTCCGCTAATGGCTCTCCACTTCAGTCCATCGCGGCAGCTGGAGACTTCAACTCTGACGGGATCGACGATTTCGTTGCCAGTGCTCCCGCACAGCCTACCCCGACTTCGTGGACGACAGGCAGCGCCTACATTTATTTCGGCACACAGAATCCATCAACCTATCCGACCCCGGACCTTGTTCTCAGTGGGGAAGTTGGAAGCAGCTTCGGGATGAACGTTTTCGGAGGCCGCGACGTCAACGGCGACGGCTTCTCCGACGTGCTCGTTGGACAAAGAGGTTTCGTCTTCTTATATCTCGGTGGTCCCGGCCCCAAGGCAGAGCCGGCCATGGTCATTCCCTATCCTTCCCGGAACGGTGAGTACGAGCCGCACCTCGCCATGATGGATTGGAATGGGGACGGAGTCGCCGACGTCATCATCGGTGTGCCTGGGAACACCTACAACCGCATCCCCGGACATGTCTATGTGTACGACGTATCGGAACCAATCTTGGGCCGAGCGTTCGTGCGAGGAGAGCGACGCACCATTCCACTTTCGGGGCCACGCGGTCTCACTATTCAGCTCCAGCCTGTCACGGGCTCATTTGACAACGCATCCTTGGATCCTCTCAGCTTGCGCCTCGTGTCTTCGGGCACGGGCGCCGTATCGGAGATCACACCCGTCCCTGGAAAGACCATGATCGAACAGGACACCGATCATGACGGCATCCCCGAGCTCACACTGACGTTTGCGGCTCAGGATGTAGCGCAGCTCTTCGACTCCGTTCGAGGCCGTCAGGAGATCGAAGCGTCCGTAGAGGGACATCTCTTGTCCGGACGTCCGATGCGCGCACCCATTTCGCTCACCATCGCGGGGACCGGAGGACCGAGCGTCCCGAAGACTCGACTCTCGCCCAATCCACTAAACCCGAACGGCGTGCTCGAATTCATGATGGTCACGCCCGGCCGCGTAACCCTTCGCCTTTACGACGTGACGGGACGCTGCGTTCGCATACTTCTCCAGGACGAGACGTATGACCGCGGGAGCCAGCGAATCCAGTTCGCCGCGCGAGATGACGACGGCAAGACCCTTGCTTCGGGTGTGTATTTCTACAGGCTAGAGCTTCCAGAAGGCGTGCAGCGAGGAAGGTTCGTCGTAGCGAAGTAGCGGGGCCTACGTCAGCACGTCGGCGATGTTGATACCGTACTCCTCGGGGTCGAGCGCGGAGACGATGGTCACCAGGTAGGTGGCGTTGGCTTCGTCGCGGGCGGTGAGGTCGAAGATCGGGCCGTCGCTCACGGGCTTCCGGTCCGAATCCGCGACCACCTGCACCTTCGGGCGGAAGATGTCGGTCGCGTTGTGCGAGATCACGACCGCGATCTCGTTCGTGTCCAGCAGCACCGTCGTTCCCGCAGGGTACATCCCCACCGTGTTGATGAACGCCTTGATCAGGAGCGGATCGAACTTGTTCCGGTTCTGCGAGATGATCTGGTGGAGCGCGGCGTACGGAGGAAACGCGCTCTTCCGGTAGGCGCGGTGCGCCGTCATCGCGTCGTAGCAGTCGACGATCGCGACGATCCGGCTGAAGAGGGACTGGTCCATGTGCCCCTCGAGCTGAGGATAGCCGCTCTTGTCGACGTTGATGTGGTGCTCGTAGGCCACGATCATCGAGCGGAGCGCGAGGTCGTTCAGCCCCCGCATCCGCGCGATCATCTTCACGCCCTGGACCGGATGGTCCACCACGAGCTTCCACTCCTCGGGCGTGAGCTTCCCCGCCTTGTTCAGCACCCAGGGCGGGATGGAGGCCTTGCCGAGGTCGTGGAGGAGCGCGGCCACGCCCAGTTCTCCGAGCATCTTCTTCGAGAGTCCGAGCCTCTGGCCGACGGCGATGGACAGGATCGACACGTTCACGCAGTGCTGGAACGTGTACTCGTCGTGATTCTTGATCGCGGTGAGCCCGAGGAGCGAGAACTCCTCGTCGATGATGAGATCGACGATGGACTGGACCGCGCGCTTCGCCTTCCGGAGATCCACGGGCCGGTGGTCGCGCGCGCTCAGCATCACGGTGCGCGCGGACTCGATGGCGCGGTAGAAGCCCCGCTTCGCGGCCTTCCGGCTGTCGCGGCGCTCCTCGGCGGTGACGGCGCCTTCCTTCGGCACCACGGTCCGGATGGGGACGATGTTATGGACCGAGAGCTTCGCGAGCGAGGCGGTGAAGTCGTCGAACGGGCTCTCCGACTTCGGGTCCACGTCGAGGAAGAGCCGGACGAACTTCTTCACCTCGGGCGGCGTGAGCCGGCCGGCGAAGGAGAAGCCGCTCAGGTCGCGCGCCTTGAGCTCGTCGATCAGGTACTGGTAGCTCGGGTAGGACGACGCGTCCACGCGCAGGCGCTGCTGGTTCACGTAAAGGAAGTCGCCGATCGCCTGGAGCTTGAACTTCCCCTCGGCCGTATACATCTGGTCCACGGTCTCGATGATCGCGGACATCGGCCCCTGGAACGCCAGGTTGCCGACGTCATGGATGCGCGCCGTCTTCAAGAGCACGCAGAGCTGGATGGAGAGGCTCCGCCCCTGGAGGACCAGACGGCCGGAGGTGTCGTCCCTGGTCGCTCGCGACGCGGGGAGCATGGTGCGGGTGGCGCCGCTCACGCGTCCTCCTCCTCGCCCGGAGTGGAGTCCCTGGTGGTGAGGCCCGCGTTGCGCACCGCCGAGAGCGCGGCCTCGACCGCCCTCCGGATCGGCTCGCGCTTGCTCGTGATCTCGCGATTGAGGACGGCGAGCGCGTTCGGGGTGCCGAGCCATGCGAGCGCGAGCGCGGCGTGGAGGCGCTCCTCCTCGTTCGCGGAGCGGAAGAAGCCGCCCTTCGTCAGCATCGGCTCGAGCCGGGGCACGAGCGAGTCGGAACCGCAGCGGCCGAGTGCCTCGAAGAAGGCCTGCCGCTCGTTCGTGTCCCGCCGTCCGAAGTCCGATCCCTGGATCACGCTAAGGAGACTCTGCGACGCGCGATCGTCGCGGCGCGCTGCGAGCGTCATGGCGGCCTGGATGCGCACGCCCGCGTCGGTGTCCCGGAACGCGGACACGAGGTAGGCGCGGCTCGTGGGGCTCTCGATATTCCCGAGCGCGCGGACCGCTTCCTTGCGCACGCGGACGTCCTCGTGATGGAGCGCCCGGTCGAGCGCACGCTCGACGCCCTGGTGCGCGATGCGGCCGAGCACGTAGACGATGTTCCGGATCACGTACCAGCGCGTGTCGCCGAGCCGCTCGATCAGGACCTCGACGTCGTTCTTGCACGAGATCGCGAGCGCCTCGCAGAGCGCGCGGCGGAACTTCATGTGGTTGACCTGTCCGAGCAGATCGCAGATCGCCGGCGCCGCCGACGGGCCGAGCTGGACGAGGAAGTTGGTGAGGATGCCGGGGTCGATCTCGGGGCGCGCGTTCAGCGTCGGCGCCATGAGGCCAAGGAAGCTCGGGCGCCCGACCTCACGCACCACCTGCTCGGCGAGTCCCGGGAACTCCGCGTTGGACTTGGCGCAGTCGGCCGCAATGCTCCGAAGCCGCGCGACGAGGTCGTTGGCGCGGGCCACCTCGCCCTCCTCGATCGCAAGCTCGATGAAACGCTGGAACGCCGTCGCGGAATCGAGGAATCCGGCCGGCGTATCCTCGTGGGCGAGGATCGTGGCCACGATCTCGAGCACCTCGCGGCCGAGCTGGCGCCCTTCCTCCTCGCCGATCGCCACCGCGAGCGCGGCGTTCTCCTCGTCGGTGAGGCCGAACTGGACGCCGATCGAGCTGTCGTACGCCGGCGTCGGATGGACCGCCGGCTCCCAGTCGTCCGAGCGCTCGCGAACCGGGCCCGTGACCGTGGGCGTCTCCCCGGTTTCCGCCGGAGTATTCTCCGCCACCGGGGCGGGCGTCTCGTCCTCGGACGAGGGCGCGAATCCGGAGGGCCACGGAATCCCGCCCCCTTCGCTCACCGCATCCTCTTCGTCCTCCGGATTGACGATCTCGCCCGACTCCTCCGTGAGGTCTTCGAGCGGGATGAAGGCGTACTCGATGTGGCGGAAATCGCGCTCCCAGAGGAGCGTCACGACGTCGTCCTGCACCTGCGCCGTCTCCATCGACCGCTTCAGCACATCGATGAATCCGCGCAGCTCGTGCGGCTCGAGTCCCTCGCGAAACGTGATCTGCCGCACGCCGTCGCCGTAGAGGCGGAACGCCAGCGAGTCGTTCCGGTCCGCGTTGTGGTAGACGGAGTAGTTCTCGTAGAGGAGATCGAACTGCTGCACGAGGAGCGTGATGTCGCCCGCCTCCTTGAGGCACGACCACGTGCGCGATTCGAGCTCGACCTGGAATTTGTGGAGCGTGGGGTTGTTCGCGAGATACGTCCGAGTCGCCTTGATCGTGCGCACGAGCGCGCCGATCCAGTCGGCCACGCGCTTCACGTCGAGCGCGAGCACCTGATCGCGAATCCGATCCGCGCGCTGCTCGGGCGAGCCGGGCTTCGCGGCGGTCGTCGGAGCGGGCGTAGGACGGGTCGGGCTGGGCGGACTGCTCGGGGTTGTCATACGAGACAAGATTCGGTCCGTTCGAGCCACACCTTGAGCGGAAAGAGATGCGGAGCTTGGGTTTGGAGGACTTTGAAGCGGGCCGCCGGGGGCGGCCGGCTAGCTACGGGCGGACCGAGACCTTGGTCCTCGGCTCTCGCGGCCGGGCGACCGCGCCGACGCCCATGACGTGGGCTTCCCGGACCTGGTTCAGAACGCCCCGATCGTGCGTCAGGAGAAGGACCTGGATGTCCCCCGCCAGCTCCTCGAGGATCCGGATCAACGAGCCCCGGCGCTCCTCGTCGAAGTGGGCGATCGGGTCGTCGAGAATGAGGGGCAGCGGCTCCCGCGCGGAGAGCTCCTGCGCGAGGGCGGCCCGGAGCGCGAGATAGAACGCGTCCCGCGTGCCCCGGCTCAGCGACTCGAGCGGGAGTCCGTCCCGCTCCGGCGTCGCGAGCGCCGGCTTGAGGTCGGCGTCGAGCTTCACCTTCACGTAGCGTCCCTCGGTGAGTTTCTCGAGGGTCTCGCCCGCCTCGCGTGCGAGCCGGTGCACGTGCTCTTCCTGGTAGGCGAGCACGGAATCGCGGAGCACCTCGAGCGCGATGAGGAGCGCGTCCCGCTGCCGCTCCTCGCGCGCGAGCGTCTCCTCTTCGGACGCGATCGTCTCGTCCAGGATCTCGAGGTTCTCGGCGTCGTTCTCGGAGGGGCCGCCGCCGCCGCGCCGGAGCGCCGCGTCGAACGAGTCCTGCTCCGCCTGGATCTTGGTCTTGAGCGCCGTCGACTCGCGCCGGAGCCGCTCTGCCGCCTCGGCCGCCTTCACCGCGTCCTCGCGCAAGGGCGCCAGGAACGGCGACTGCTGGAGAAGCTGCTTTTCCCTCGCGCGGAGCGCCGCAACGGCCTCGTCGATCTCCTTCGACTCCGCCTCGAGCCGCTCGGGCATCGGCATGGAATGGAGCACGGCCGCCGACTCGCGGCGCTCCTGCATCATCGCGCGATAGCGCTTCACGTCCTCGAGAACCACTTCCATCGTGCGACCGGCCAGGTAGGGATTCACCCGGATCTCGACCTGGTCGATCTCCTGCGACAGCGTGCGGATGTTCTCGTCGAGCACGCGAACGTGCGTCTCGGCGAGCGAGCGCGAGCGCTGCGACTTCTGCCCCACCATGACCCCGGACAGCACGGCGCCGATGAGGCCCACGGCTGCGATGCCCCCCGCGACGTAGAGATCGTGGAGCGCGAACCACGCGCCCGCCGCGCCTCCACCGCCGAGGAGGATCGAGATCAGGATCGCGACCACGGGGGAGCCCGAGCCCGAGCCATCGGTCTTCTTCCGCGCTTCCTCGGCCGTCCTCTGGTGTTTGGCGCGCTGGGAGCGGAGCATGCCCAGGCGCATGAGATCCGCCTCCGCCTCCTCGGGCGCGTTGGCGAGATAGCCGAGGTCATCTTTGATCTTCCGATCGATCTCTTGAACCTGACCGCGCGCGCGGCGCACGTTCACGAGCTCGGTGCCGATGTCTGGCGCGCGCTTCAGATGGCGCCGCTGGTCGTCGCGAAGGCGGACCCAGATGTCGAGGTCGTTGACGAGCCGCTCCTTGGTCGCGAGCTCGGACTTGAGAGCAGAAAGCCTCGTCTCCATCTCGTCCCGCTCCGCCACGCGCGACTTGAGCTCCGTGAGCACGCTCTCGGAGCGCTTCCGCCGCTCGCGCAGCTGCTGGAGCCGCTCCTGGCGATTCTCGATCGAGCGGTTCACGCGCTTTCGCGCCTTGGGATCGAACGGATGCTCGCGCGTGAGCGAGTCGAGCCGCTCCATCAGCGCGTCCTCGATCTCCTGATAATCCGCCTCGACGGCCCCCGAAACGAGGTGGCGCAGCTCGGGGCTGACCTGGGTCTCGAGTCCGTTCTCGTGGACGAACGAGGATTCGCGGAAGAGCCGCGCCTCGGTGAAGCCGAACCAGCCGCGCAGGAGCTCCTCGTACTGGAGCTGCTCGGCGCTCCGGCCGCGCGGGTTCGCGATCCCCTGGAACACCGTGGACTCGACGGTGTCCTGATCGCCCGCCATGCGGTCGACGCGCACCTCGTGGGACGCGAAGTCGCGCCGCACGCGGAACCGACCAGTCAGCGTGGTGAACGTCACCGCCACCGCGTGCTTGCCGCCGGCCCAAGGTTTCGTGAGGTTTTCGTGCTCCACGGACGCACAGCCGAAGATGCACGAGACGATGGCCGACGCGAACGTCGACTTCCCCGACTCGTTCGGCCCGATGAACAGGTTGAGCCGCTTCGGCTCGAGCACCGCGTCGAAGTTCGTGAGGGGGCCGAAGCCCTCGACCGTCACCCGCTCAAGGCGCATGGCGCGGATTCTGGAACTCGGCGAGTCCCAGCCTGAGGGCGTGGGTGGCGGCCTCCCGCGTCGCGACGTCGGGAGCGCGGTCGATCTTCTCGAGCATCCGGCGCACGAACACGCCGCGCACCGTCGGCTCGTCCTTGTAGCGGGTCAGGAGCGCGGCGTTGACGACGTACGTCTTGTCCTCGATCTCGAGGTGGAAGAACTTGGGTAGGAGCCGCTTCTGCACGCGATCCGAGTCGAAGACGAAGTCCGCGGGGCCCTCGATCCGGATGCGCGTGATCTCGCGATCCCCGGCGAAGGCGAGGAGGCGCTGCTCGAGCTGATCCTCGCCGCGAAGCTCCGCGAGCCCCAGGTCGATGACCGCGTCGTGGAGCGTGCGCACATTCCAGGGCGTGCGGTCGAGCGTGACGCCCTCCCGGCTCAGCGTGGCGACCACGAGATACCGGGGCCCGTTCTCCCCGAACCGCTTTCCCTCCAGCGTGCCCGGATAGACCGCGACGACACCGTTCTCCCGCACCTCCGCGAAATTGTGGAAGTGCCCGAGCGCCACGTAGTGGAGCCCCGACTTCGCGATCTCCGCGCGCGTCATGGGGAGATCGGTCGGACGGATCTTCCAGGCCGGATTGTCCTGGAGAGCGCCGTGGGCGATGGCGAGGTGGTAGTCGACGAGCCCCGACGGGCGGAAATCGGCGAACGGCCGCTCGCACACCGTCGAGTCGTAGGCGATGCCGTAGGTCTGGACCGTCTCCGAGCCCACCGTGATCAGCGGACCGACTTCGAGCGTGGGCGAAAGGAAGATGTGCGCGCCGGAAGGGAGGCGGAGCCTGCGGTACACGCAGCGCCGATAGTTCGGAGCGTCGTGCGTGCCGGGAGCGATCAGGACCGGAAGCCCGGCCTGGGACAGCCGGTCGATCGCCGCCTCGACCTGATACACGAGGCCTTCCTCGGGGTCGTGCGTGTCGAAGAGATCGCCCGCGATCACCACCATGTCCACGGGCTTCGGGTCGCGTGTCGCGAAGTCGATGGCGCGGAGGAAGGCGGCCAGCAGGTCGCGCGTGCGCTCGGGACCACGCTCCCGGATCGACGGGAACGCGGCGCCGAGATGCAAGTCGGCCAGATGGAGAACCCGGACGCTCATCGACGCTCCTTCGCTAGCCATCGTTTCAGATCGCGCAGCGCTTCCTTGTGCGAGCGAAACGCGATCGGGCGAGGCAGACGGTCGAGGGGGAAGAACTCCACCTCGCTTGCGTCGTCTCCCGCCACCAGCTTCCCACCCGTGATCCGGGCTCGATACAGGATCAGGACCGCGCGCGTGCGCGGATCGTCGCGTCCGGCGTACACGCCGAACAGCCCCTCCAGCTTCACGCGCAGCCCCGTTTCCTCGCGGGCCTCGCGAACCGCCGTCCCTTCGGGATGCTCGCCGTACTCCATGAAGCCGGCGGGAATCCCCCACGCGCCGATCCTCGGCTCGTGCGCGCGGCGCGCCAGGAGCACCTGGCCGCGACGCATCACCACCACGCCGCACGCGGGCACCGGATTGCGGTAGGCGATGAACCCGCACTTCGGGCACGCCTTCCGCGGCACGCCGTGCTCCCGGATCGTGCGGAGCGCCGTGCCGCAGAGCACGCAGTGTCGCGGTACGGGACGCGTCGCACGCACGCGGGGGGCGGCTGCGCTCGTTTGCTTGCCCCTCACCCCGGAGCGCGCGCCCCGTTTGCCCTTAGCCGTGGCCGCCTCCCCGCGTGTATCCTCGTTGGACGTAGTGACCCGTACGTCCCATCGGCTCGGTCCAGCCATTCCTAAAGTGCAAACGACCCGACGCAAGACCCGTCCGAAGTCCCGCCGAAAGCCCTCGCCGGCCAGACCCCGCCGCCCATCGAGCTCGCGGAACACCCCGCCGGCCAAGGTCCGTCCGGCTCCCCCGGCTCCCGCGGAAGGTCCGCTCATCGGCGCCCACATGAGCACCGCCGGCGGCCTGGCGAACGCGGTGGCCCGGGCGCTCTCCGTGCGCTCGCGCGTGGTCCAGCTCTTTACCAGGAATTGCAATCAATGGAAGGCGAAGCCCTTGGGCGATCTGGAGGTTGGAGCGTTTCGCGCGGCGTGGGAGAAGAGTGGGCTCGTTTCCGCCGCCGCGCACGACTCCTATCTCATCAACCTCGCGTCGCCGGATCCCGTGCTCCGGGAGCGGTCGATCGGGGCGCTCGCGGAGGAGCTCCGGCGCTGCGAAGCGCTCGGGATTCCCTATCTCGTCGCGCACCCCGGCGCGCACGTCGGCGAAGGCGTGCGGGACGGTTGCGATCGCGCGGCGGAATCGTTGAACCGCGCTCTCGCCGAGGCGCATGCGCCGGACGTGATGGTGCTGCTCGAAACCGTGGCCGGCCAGGGCACGACGCTCGGCCGCCGCTTCGAGGAGCTTCATCGCATCCGGGACGGAGTCGAGTTGAAGGGGCGCGTGGGGGTGTGCCTCGACACGTGCCACGTGCATGCGGCGGGCTACGATCTCGTGACCGAGCGGGGGTGGGAGGAAACCTTCATGGAGTTCGACGCCATCCTGGGGCTCGAATCCCTCCGCTGGATGCACCTCAACGATTCGAAGAACGAGCGCGGAAGCCGGGTGGACCGCCACGAGCACATCGGACGCGGACGTCTCGGCCTGGAGCCGTTCGCGCGGATCCTCGGCGACCCGCGGCTTCACGCGGTTCCGAAGACCCTGGAGACTCCCAAGGGACGCGATGGCGTGGTGATGGATCGAAGGAATCTGGCGCTCCTCCGGAGACTTGGTGAGTCCGGTTGAGCGCGCCGGTCGAGCCGGGGTGAATCGGGAGCCGCCGCCGAGCGCCTAGAAGCTGCGCTCGTCCTCTTCCTCGTCGTCCGCCTCTTCCTCTTCGGCTTCCTCCATGCCCCGCTCCTCCTCGTACTCCAGCATGAAGTACTCGCGGAAGGGGTCGACCAGATCATTGAATGCCTTGTGCGGTGACGCCACGCCGTATTCCCGCAGCTTGTCGCAAATCTCGCCAATCAGGGCGTCCATTCGCGCCGACAGATTGGTCTCCGCGATGAGGCGTTCTACGATTTCCTTGTCCTGGTCGTTCGGGCTCATGGGTGTCGCTCCTCGAAGGTTGGTCCACCGGACGATGGACGGCGTCCGGCCGACCTCAATTATACCAGACTCGCAAGGGCGCCCCCAGGTTCCAGAGATGGCCGGGGAGGGCCAGGCGGCGGCCGGCACGACGGGCGCGCAAGTCCAGGGCCGCGATAGGCTTGACACGGGGCGCGCCACCGCCGACGATGCGGCTCCGTGACCCCGCGCGAGGATCCCCCGTCTCAGCTTCCGCTACTGCCACCTGACCCTGCGCCGGAGCCGCCCGGGCAGGAAGGTCAACCAGCCGCTCCGCCCGTCGAAGCGCCCCCACCGCCCGCGGCAGGAGGGGGACCCCCCGCCCGCGATCGCAGCATGACCCGCGCGGCCGGGGTCATCTCCCTGGCCACGTTCGTGAGCCGGCTCCTGGGGCTCGTGCGCGAGCAGGTGTTCGCCGCGCAGTTCGGCGCCGGGTTCGCGGTCGATGCATTCCAGGTCGCGTTCCGCGTGCCCAACCTCCTCCGCGATCTCTTCGCCGAGGGAGCCATGAGCGCCGCGTTCGTGCCGACGCTGGCGCGGGCCCAGGAGCGTGGCGGGCCTCAGGCGGCCGTGCGGCTCGCGAATCTCGTCTTGAACTTCCTCGTCGTCGCGATCTCCGCGCTCTGCATCATCGGGATCATCGGATCCGATTGGATCGTGCGCGCGCTCGCCCCCGGCTTCGCTTCCGTCCCGGGCAAGATCGAGCTGACCGCGATGATGACGCGCATCATGACGCCGTTCCTCTTGCTGGTCTCGCTCGCCGCGGCGTGCATGGGCTTCCTCAACACGCGGCGCGTCTTCTTCATCCCCGCGCTCGCGCCGACGATGCTGAACCTGGGATTGATCCTCGCCGGCTATCTCATCGCGCCCTTGATGCCGCGCTTCGGTCTCCAGCCCATCGT
>Ga0068858_100000172_pt1 | contig 68410 bp, 51 predicted proteins | sample KBSSwiS12_FD_66589 | JGI IMG/M metagenome (GOLD analysis project Ga0068858, IMG submission 66589) | Switchgrass rhizosphere microbial communities from Kellogg Biological Station, Michigan, USA - KBS Switchgrass S1-2 | ecosystem: Host-associated > Plants > Roots > Rhizosphere > Soil ...
CCGCCAGTTTGTCGACGGTCTCGCCACCCGCATCATCGAGTTGAAGCCGGGCGGACAGATCGCGGACTTCGCGGGCACGTACGAAGAGTATTTGAAGTCGCAGGGGCTGGAATAACGCGGTGCTGACGGCCAGCCGCGGTTGCTGGGCCCGGACACAACGGCGTTAACGGCCGGCCGTGGCGGCGGGCCTGGACGCAAGCGGCGGTGCGACCGCCGGGGCGGGCTAATTCACGGCAGTGCGCGGTGGCCCTGGCGGCAGCGGGGGTATGCCCTGCCGGATATCCTGTGAAAACGTCGCACTCTGATCCGCCGCCCTCGCCCGCTCAGTAATCCTGCCAAACGCCCGGAGCTGCTCGAGGGAATACCTCGGATCCAGGCCGCCCACCTCGTAGACATACTCGGGCAGGTACCCTGAGAACAGCAGCCTGTAGTCCAAGGGCAGCGTCCCCACGATCCGGTTCATCATGTGATACACGAGCGTCGTGCAATTGACGGTAATCGTGTTGTACCACCGAGGCGTGTTGACCAGCGTATTCGCTTCGTTCACATACGCCAGGAACAACGACCGCATGTGCTCGGCGGGCATGCGGATGTGATACAGATAGTCATCCTCGCCCCGGACGTTGGTCCTGACCCGAACGACATCCCGCTCGTCGGCGGCGATGACACTCAGCTCGAACTCTTTGAAGAATCCGCCAATCTCCGAATAACTCTCCCGCTTCTCGCGGCGTATTTCGACTGAGAAGACCACGTGTTGGCCGTCGTTGAAACCGAACGACACCAGGACGTGGGCAATTGCCTTCATTGACCAGTACGATGTGATCAGATCGACTGAGTCGAGCCGGCTCAGATCATAGGTACGGGTTTCCCAATGTTTGGTGTAATCGGTATCGCTACGCCACTCGAAATTACGTACGTCGTGCAACGTGACGAGATTGCCATCAACGCGCCCGGACAACGTCCGAGACACGTCGTCCGCCCAGACACGATTGTTTGATGGGGGTATCTGGTTCCACCAGACCAGAAGCACCGCGAAGGCGACAGCAAAACAACCCATCCCTACGAAGGGCCTTCCCTTCACGGCGAGAACCACCGCCGCAAGCCCGATAGCGACCCAAATGATTGCGCCGAGCACCTTCACGACGACGCCGCCGGGTAGCTGATACCAGAGCGCCAGGCCGCCCCACAGTGTCAGCAGCGGCAGTACGATGACCGCCACCGTTATCATGATTCGTTTACCGACCCGCCGGAGCGTCAGCGTCCCGCGGCTTGGGTTTACCTCTGCCATGCAGTGCGTCGTCCTCTATGAGCCGCTTGCGGACATAGAGGAACCGGATGACCTCATATTCGAAGGGCGATCCCGTCGCATAATAGCGGAAGCCGACATTGGAGCGCGTGTCGATGGCATTCAGGGTACCCAGCGCGTACGACTGATAACCGCGGTACAGGTTGAACAGATTGACGCCGTAATCCAACCCATAGTCACCCAGATATCCGACACCATCGCGCAAGGTGGACGGGCCGAGAATCGGCATCACGAGATAGGGTCCGGGATGCGCGCCCCAGGTGGACAATGTCTCGCTGAACCCCGTCGGCGCGCTGGGCAGCTTCATGTGTTTGGCCACATCGAACAAGCCGCCGATGCCGATGGTGCTGTTGATGACAAACCGCCCCAGGCTCCTGGCGCTGCCCCCAAGCCGCGCCTGCAGGATGTAGTTGGCGACGCTGTCGACTTCGGTCAGGTTGGAAAAGAAGTTGTGCACCCCCAACCGAACCGGCCCCGGCACCCGCCGGTAGCCATTGGCCACCGGCAAAAAGATCGCTTCGTCAAACCGGGCGTTGAAGCGATAGGTGAACCGATTGAGCCGTTCCCACGGGTCATAGGTATACATCGACGGCACATCCTCGTCCGTCAGCGGCACGAGAGGTTCTTCCTGGGCGTCAGACGTGCCAGCGCCCGGAGGAGCGGCGCTCGCCGTCGCCGCACCAGCAACGTTAGTCGTCGTCCCCGGCCCCGTCTGCACCGGCTGCGTAGGAAACGTGCCTTCAGCCACCGGGCTGGGCGCGCCGTCGGCAGCCTGCTTGGCTGCGGCTTCCATGGCCTCCACAGCACGCACGGCCGATGCGTTCACCGCTGCCGGCGTCTCAGGCGGCAGGCTGCGCATCGAGAACTCAGACGCGCAACCGCCCAACGCCGCGCCGACAAAACCAACCAGCACGGCGGCAGCCAATCGGACCGGCCGTCCCGAGCCGCCCTCCGCCGTTGCAGCCGCAGGCCACGCGCGACGCATGTTGCTGACGGCGACCGGCAGCGCCCGAGTGACGCCGCCAACCCAGTCGCGCCCACGGGCAGCGGTGACCCAGCTCACTTTGCGGGCTCCTGCCAGCGTCCCGCCAGCATGGTCAGCATGTCGTCGATCTGTTGTTTTTCGCCCAGGGTGCCGAGGTGGCCACCGTGGTCGTAGACCACGATCCGTTTGCCGAGAGTTGACTTCAACCAGCTCAACTCCTGCTGATCGAGGATCAGGTCGTCGCTGTTGGTCTGCACGTAGTAGTCGGGATTGTCGCGCAGGTTGTCGGCAATGATGTCCAGCCGGCTTTCCGCCAACAAGGACTCCGCCGTGGCGCCGGGGCGCCGCGCCAGGTAGTACGGCGCAAACACGCTTTCGAAGTACTCACGGAACGGTTTGTCGCGCAATGTCTTCGTGATTTGCTCCAGGGAGTCGCCAACATGCGGCGGATGCCTCGGGTCAGTCACCACCCCGGTGCGGGCGTAAAGATCCCCGGCAAAAAACACATTCATCAGCGCGATCCGGAAATTCAACGCAATCGCCGCCTGAAAGTCCGCGTCAGTCTTCAACACGCTGCCGGCCGCCGCCAGCACATCGTCACCGTCAATGTGCACCTTCTCGTTGGCGCGATAGTAATTCGCGAGCCGGGTGTACAGTTTCCGATAAAGTCGGTCGGCAGCCGCATCACCGGCGCCGATGCTCGACGCAAACAACTTGTCCAGCCGGTCGATGGAAGTAAACAGGCTGACGGGCGGATTGATCATCACCACCCGGTGAATCTTCAGCTTGCCCGCCTTCTCATCAATCGACTTCACCACCGCCGCATTCGCAGCTCCGAGGCTGTACCCCAGCACATCAATGTCAGTAATCCGGATCCGGCGCGGCAGGTGCGCAATAATCTGCTGCATCACCTCGTACAGATCCTGGCTGTCCTGGTGCAGATCCCCCACGACTCCGGTGCTGGAAGCCGCCACGATGAATCCAGGGAATGTGGGTGAAGGCAAGGACAGCACGTGATAACCGGCGCCATACAACGTGGCGCGCAACATCGAAATCTTTCCGGTATTTCCGTCGCTGCCCGTACCCGAGATCAGAATCGCGAGCGGCGCAGGCCCCTTCTGCTCCGCGAACCACGCCCGCAAACGCTTATCGAACCAGAAGACCTCGGGCACCGGTGGCTTCCAGGGCAGAGAGATATTGATCTCCTGCAACGGCACCGTTTCCGGTACGGGTGCAAGCAACTGCGGTGGCGTGCCGTACACCGTTGCACGCAACGCCGCCGAGTCAGCCAGGCCGGTTGGTGGACCGCTGTCGGGGAAATGAATGGGTGTGGTAGCGGAGGCGTCTACCAACCTGAACCCGAGGAACAAAAATAATAGCTTCAGCGCGAGACTTCGAGTGATCGTCAATTCGGGCCCTCGAGGAGGCATCGACAAAAGTTGGCTGGGCGAACCCCTCCAGGAAGAGATTAGAGTATATCCCACGGCGAAACGCCGGGCGGCCAGCCCGCGGCCACCCGATACTTCAAGCCTAAAAATCCAGCCAGCCGACGCGGTTGGCTGGGTTACTCTCTCGGTCCGTCTTCCAACTGCGGACCGGGACTCGATGAAAAGACCTCTCCTCGGCACGACCTGCCTTCTCGCCCTCTCCCTGACTGTCCATGCAGCGCCACCGGACGTCGGCTCGGCGGCCTCGGAGCCGCAATTCCGTGAACTCTACAAGGAGCTCGTTGAGACGAACACGACCCTGTCGTCCGGCAGTTGCACACTCGCGGCCGAACGGATGGCGGCGCGACTGAAGGCGGCTGGCTTTCCTGACAGCGACCTGCACCCTTTCGCCGCCCCGGATCATCCGAAGGAAGGTGGACTGGTCGCCATCTACCCCGGCAAGGACAAGAAGGCGAAGGCCATCCTCCTGATGGCGCACATCGACGTCGTCGAAGCCAAGCGCGAGGACTGGACGCGCGATCCATTCAAACTCGTGGAGGAGAACGGCAACTTCTATGCTCGCGGCTCCTTCGATGACAAGGCGGAAGCCGCCATCTGGGTCGACACCCTCATCCGCTACAAGAAAGAGAATTTCAAACCCCGCCGCACTCTCAAGCTGGCGCTGACCTGCGGCGAGGAGACGGCCGGTGCATTGAACGGCGCTCAGTGGCTGACGCAAAACCAGCGCGAGCTGATCGATGCCGAGTTTGCTATCAACGAAGGTGCCTGGGGCGAGCTCGATGCCCAGGGCAACAAGGTCGTCATGCAGATTGAGGCCGGCGAGAAGTATCCGCAGAACTACCGGTTGGAAGTGACCAACCGCGGCGGTCACAGCTCACGGCCGGTCAAGGACAACGCCATCTACCACCTCGCGAATGCACTCACGAAGGTAGAAGCCTACGAATTCCCCGCCATGTTCACCGACGCGAACCGGGCCTACTTCACGGGAATCGCGAAGATCCAGGCGGCGAAGGGAAATAAAGACGTCGCGGATGCGATGAATTCACTGGTGAAGGACCCGATGGATGCGAAGTCGATCGCGCTCGTGTCGGAGAAGGATCCGAGTTGGAATGCGACGATGCGTACAACTTGCGTTGCGACGATGCTGGAGGGAGGACATGCGACCAACGCGCTGCCTCAGCGAGCGCGCGCCACCGTCAACTGCCGCATCTTCCCGGGCGTGAGCCCGCAAAGCGTGCAACAGAAGCTCGAGGAGATCGTTGGAGACTCCGCGGTAAAGATCACCATGCCGGAAAGCCGAGGCCCGTCACCGCCCTCGCCACCTCTGACGCCCAGGATCCTCGGCCCCTTCCAGAAGCTGACCGCGCAGTTCTGGCCGGGACTGCCCGTTCTACCGCTGCTTCAGGCGGGAGCCACGGACGGTGAGTTCACGAATGCGGTTGGAATCCCCACCTACGGCATCATGCCGGTATTCGCCGGACCTGATCTCGGCAACATCCACGGCCTGAACGAATACGTGGGGGTCAACACGCTGTTGGAAGGGCGTGATTTCCTTTATCGGCTGATAAAGGTCTACGCAAACCAATGAGTCTTTCGGGGTGGCCCCGTCCCGACGGCGGGGCCTTCCCACTTCAGGTTTTGATCGGCTTTCCGCAGTTGGCCAACACGCCGCGCAGGTCCTTGATGGCCGGGAACACCTCGTTGTTCCAGTCCCCACCTTGGCGCTCATACGCAGCCTGCTCGTACTCGACGATCTCCTTGTCCTCGGCGAAAATCCGCTCCGTGAACCAGGTGACGAACGGCCACACCACATGAATGAGCCCCGGGACCGGCGGCTTCTTCACTGACAGGTAACCGTAGGTGCGGTTGGTTTTCTGCTCCGCATCCAGCGGCGTGTAGTTCAACCAGACTTCCAACACCGGATCGTCGGTGTCCTTGATGTCACGCCCCACCCAGACCCGCAGGCTCTGGGTCGGATAGTCGGTGCGAATCCGCATGTGATCGGAGAAATCCTTCTTCGCCTCACCGCGCTTTCTGACGAGGTCGACGATGACACGCTCGCCGGCGGACGGCCGGCCGCCGGTGCGGCTGAAGGTGTACTCGACCTGCGCCCAGTTGTCGCCGTGCTCGCGACCGATGCAGCGGGCCTTGATGGAACCCATGTTCTTGCGATGCATGAACTGGTGGTTCATGTCGAACAGGTTCTCATGCATGAAGGAGTAGTGGCAGGCCACTTCGCGGTTCAGGCGCCGCGTCTTGTAGTCCTTCCTCTGTGACATCCCGAGAGTCTTCGGCAGGCGGCTTTCCGCCAGCGACGGATCTCCCGGAAACACAAAGATCAGCCCGTCAATCTCCCGCGCCGGATACGACCTCACCCCGTTTGGCAGTCGCTCCTTTCCAAGATACGGCACGTCCACGCATTTGCCGGTCTGATCGTAAGACCAGCCGTGATAGTGACACTTGAGCTCGTCCCCGCAGACCACGCCCAGATGCAAAGGAACCTGGCGATGCGCACAGCGATCTTCCAGCGCAAACACCTGACCGCCTTTTCCGCGGTAAAGCACGATGGGATCACCGGCAAAATGGCGGCCGAGGGTTTTGCCCTGTTGCAGCTCGTCGGACCAGGCAACGGCGTACCAATGGTCCGGGTGTGCGCCTACGCGGCGGAGGTCGAACGCATTCGGCGAGTTCGCCGGGCGTAAATTCACCAGATTTGAGCTTTCTTCCTGCACAGGGGCTCCAGGGCCGCATTCCAAGTCGTTGAGCTTAGCTCTTTTTGTCCAAAAAGGCCTGCAGGGCGTCCGAGCCACCGATCAGCTTCCCCTCAATAAAGACCTGGGGGACCTTGGCGGCGCCCGATGCGGCCCGCACTGAATTCATGGTGATGCCTTCGCCCAGGTAGATCACTTCAAAGGGAATACCTCGCTCCGTGAGCATGGTTTTGGCCCGTTCGCAGAATGGGCAGCCATGCCGCGCAAACATGGTGACGTTGCCCATCTTTCGGGAGGGGTCAACATAACGCAGGGCCGTATCGCCGTCGGACACGCCAAACGGATCTCCTGGCTCATCCGGCTCGACGAACATCTTTTCAATGTGCCCATCGTTCACGACCATTGAATAGCGCCACGAGCGCTTGCCCAGGCCGGCCGCGGACTTGTCCACCAGCATACCCATGGCGTTGGTGAACGTGCCGTCGCCGTCGGGCAGGAAAGTAATTGACTCAGCATTCTGGTCACGCTGCCAGGCAGCCATCACAAACGGGTCGTTCACAGACAGGCAGATCACATCATCGATCCCATGTTTGCGCAGCTCGGGAGCCAGCTCGACAAAGCGCGGCACATGGCCCGTTGAGCACGTTGGTGTGTAAGCGCCCGGCAGGGCAAACAGGATGACGCGGCGGCCTTTGAAGATTTCGTCCGATGGGATGTCCCGCACCTTGCCGTCGCGCAGGACCTTGAAGGTCGTGTTGGGAATGGAAGATCCTTCGCGGCTCGACGGCATGGTCTGGCTCCAGGTAGTCAACGGAGAGGGTTGGGAAGCTTACCGGGAAATCGATGGCATGCGATCTGCCCATTCGGGGGATAAGGGCACGGCGTGCGTCATCGCGGACGGCAGCGGCGGCACAGGCGCCCGCGTCATGGCACGGCAATCGGCAGTGGAATCACCCGTTCCGGGCCCGCCGCGTAAAGTTTGTCCCCCAGCTCGAACGCAACCTCTGCTCCGCCGGTCATGGAGCCGAATGAAGGAAGTACCAGGCATTCACGACGCTGCCAGAAAACCGGCACGCGTCCGGCTCCACTGCGGCGGCGCAAGCGCATCACGGGGTGGATGTGGCCCGCGAGTACGTAGCCTTCCGGGTGTGCGGTGGGTTCATGCGCCAGGACGAAGGGAGGTTCGACCAACGGACGGGTATGCCAACCCACCATTTGTTGCCAGAGTTGCGCCGGTTCCCGCCGGTCGTGGTTTCCAACCACAATGTCGACGACCAGACTGCCATGGGCCTGGCGCCAGAGGCGGAAGGCCTGCAGGAAGCTATCATCTGCCTGCGTCATGCCATGCAGGAAATCGCCCAACACAACCAGCCGGGTGCAATTGTTGGCAACCACGAGCTCCGTCAACCGCTGCAGATCGGCAATGGCCGGCCCGCGCGGCAGAGCGATTCCGTTACGGCGGAAAATATCGTCCTTGCCGAAATGAGGGTCCGCGATGACCAGCGTCGCACGAGAGGGCCACACGAGGGCCCGCGACGGGTGAAGTCGCAGTTGCTCGCCGCGCAGCTCCATGTCAAAGCATTCGAGCGGCACGGGATGCCTGGGCCTCCAATTGCTGCGCGGCGCGCTCGATGCGCTGTTGCCAGGACTCGGTGGAGATCATCTGCGTCTGCAGTCGGCTGGCCCAGAGCGGGAATGCCAGGGGCGTGAAACGCGACGGTGTCGTGATCAGGATCCGGCGGCCGGCGAGGCGCTCCAGGGCGCCGGCGATGCGCACAAACTCGAGCTGAGCCTGCAACACCTCCAACCGGGACTGACGCAACAACAGATTGTCAGGGTCGTAGTTGTTGAGCACGTCAAACACGAGGCTGCTGGAAGCCTGGATCTGCCGGGTGCTCTTGCCTCTTCCCGGGAACCCCTGAAACACGAGGCCGGCAATCCGGGCGATGTCCCGAAACTGACGGCGGGATATCTCCCCCAGGTTGACACCGGCAAGGAGGTCCTCAGCGAGGTTGTCGACACTCAACGCCGCCTCGAGTCGCGACTCACTGACATCAATTGGATTGGCTGACAGGAGCTCAAACCCATAGTCGTTGGCACCCACGGAAAATGTCTGCGGTGATTCACGGGCCCATCTGGCCGCAACCAGTGTTGCAATGCCTTCGTTTGCCAGGCGCCCGCAGAAGGGGTAGACAAACAGATGCGAGCCTTCCCGGCTGCGCACCTGCTCAATGAGCAGCGCATCCCTGGAGGGCAGCGCGGACCAGCGGGCCTGCACTTCCAGGAGCGGTGCGATGGCCTGCATTTCAGGATGCCGGGGCCACTGCCGCGCGGATCCGAGCATTTCCAACACGGAGTCGGCCAGCTCGACTGACAGGGGCAGGCGACCGCCTTGCCAACGGGGCACGCGCGTACGGCGGGCTGTGGAGGCGCGGACATACGCGGTCATGTCTTTGACCTGGACCAACTTCAGGACCCGGCCGGCAAAACCGAAATCATCGCCGGGTTTGAGGCGCCCGATGAATGATTCCTCCACGGTGCCGAGACGGGCGCCGTTCATCCATTTCACCATCATCTCCGTATCACTGGAAATGGTGCCTATGGCCATGCGGTGGCGGCGGGAAATCGTTTGATCGGCCGTTCGCATCAGGCCATCTGCCGCGCGTGCAACACGGCGATATTGTGGATAGCCCTGCAACGCGGAACCACCACGGGTTACGAAGTCGAGCGCCCAACTCCATTCGGCATTGCTCAGGCCTGCGCAGGAATACGTAGAGCGCACCTCGGCTGACAGCTCGTTTTCATCGAAGCCGGGGCCTGCAGCCAGTGTCACCATGTGTTGAATCAGAACGTCCAGTGCCAACTTCAGCGGGCGTCGTGCTTCCATTCGTTGGGTCTCGCTGGCCACGCGCGCGGCTGCGATTTCAACCAGCTCCCAGGCGTGGGTCGGCACACACAGGATGCGGCTCGCGGCGCCCGGGCGATGCCCACTGCGACCCGCTCGCTGAATGAGCCGGCCGATTCCCTTCGGACTTCCAATCTGGATCACCTGCTCGACCTGCGGGAAATCAACGCCCAGGTCGAGTGAGGAGGTGCACACCACGCAGCGCAGCTCGCCTGTTTTCAAGGCCTGCTCAATACGCGCGCGCAGCTTGCGATCGATGGACCCGTGGTGCAGGGACACCGTGGTGAGCCAGTCGAGTCGCTTTTCAACGAGCGAGCGATACCACAGTTCCGCCTGGGAGCGGGTGTTTGTGAACAGCAGCGTCGTCGCTGCTTTATCAATCGCGGCCACGACTTCGTCGAGCAGACCGGTACCCATGTGACCGCCCCAGGGAAAGCGGCTGACGTCAGGGGGAACGATGGAGTCAACTTCGACCCGCTTGTCCGCGTGGGCGCGAACGATACGACCGGTGATCGAGTTGCCCATGAGCACATGCAGCGCCTCGTTCAGGTTGGGAAGCGTGGCTGACAGGCCCCAGATGCGCAGGTGCGGGTTCAAACTGCGCAGGTGCGCGAGGGTCAGTTCCAACAGGACGCCGCGCTTGGTGCCCAGGAGCTCGTGCCACTCGTCTACCACCACGCAGGTGAGGTTTTTGAGTTGGTCACGGGAGCTGGCGTAACTCAACAGGAGCGAGGCGCTTTCAGGGGTGATCACCAGCGCGTCGGGTGGTTTTTCGCGTTGGCGCTTGCGAACGGAGGCGGAGGTATCGCCTGTTCTGACTTCGACGGTCCAGGGAACCCCTAAGGCCTCGAGTGGTTCGCGGAGGTTGCCCACGAGATCGTTGGCGAGTGCACGCAGCGGCGTAATCCAAAGGACGCGCGGGCCAACGACGCGGGCGTAGTTGGCCGCGGCGGAGGTCGCAGCGCCGGCGCCCGTGTGTGCCTGGGACAAACGCGGCTGCCGAGCCGACCGCCTGCGTGCCGCTTGGCCGTTGGCCTGTTGGCTGGCGAGGGCCTCCATCACCGGCCCCAGCCACGCCGCCAGAGTTTTACCCGTGCCGGTGGGGGCGTTGATCAGCCCCGACTCGCCGTCGAGGTACGCCTGCCAGACCTCACGCTGAAAATCGAAGGCCGTGCGGCCGCTATTGGCGAACCAGGCCTCCACGCTGCGCAGCGCCGCGGTGGCCCTGGAGGAATCGCCGTCGGGCCTACGGTTGGGAGTGGACACCAGGGCAAAGTTTGGGGTTCCGCCTCGGGGATGCAAGCTGGGCGGTCATGTTAGGGACCTGTATGCTCCCTCCATGCCAACGCTTTACGTCGTCCGCCACGGCCACGTGCATCCCAGCCCCACGGATCCCGAGGATCCTGAATTGAGCACCCAGGGGCAAAGCCAGGCAGCCTCCGTCGCGGAGGAACTGCACGCGCGCCTCCCCGGCAAACTCCCAATCATGACGAGCCCGATGCGGCGCTGCCGCGAAACGGCCGCCCCGCTTTGTGCGATGTGGGGCGTACAGCCAATAGTTGAGCCACGGGTTGCCGAAGTGCCAGGGCCACCCGCTGACCGACTCCCCCGCGCGGAGTGGATCCGCCGCTCACTGCTCGTGGACTGGACCGAGTTCATTGAGCTCGGCGGAAGCCTGTTGCAGGGCCATGACTCGATCATGACCCACTGGCGCGCCGGTGTGCTGGAGGCCATTTTGGCCTGTCCGCACGATGCCGTGATCTTCTCTCACTTTGTACCGGTCAATGTGCTGACCGGACGGGCCACCGGATCCGACAGGGTGGCGTGCTTTCTGCCCGATCACACATCCATCACCGTATTTGAAACGACTGACAGCGACATCCGACTCATTGAAAAGGGTCGCGAGAAGCAACGCTCTACAGTGCACCCCGGTAAGTAATCCCCAACAGGAACTGCCGGATCGGCGCCGCTGTGTTGAGGCGGCCGCGGTAGCCAACATCCAGATCGAACCCGGGTCGGACGGTGTAGATCACTCCCAGCAGGGCCACAGCCGGCGGCATGGACTGACGTGAGTCAGGGTTCGAATCGACCGCGGTGTCGAGAACCAGGAACGCCCGTTCGTTCACGGCATACATGGCCGCAAGTGAAAAATGCAACAGATCGGTCCGCGCGCCCAGGAATTCAGGCATGCGCGAATAACCGAGGTTGGCGTCCAGGGTGATGGGATTGAGGTCACCTGTCAGGACGAGCAGGCCGTGTGCAGAGACTTTGTGATTCGGCAGACCCAGACCAGCGTGCGCTGTGGGGACCTCCAGGCCCGCACGCACTCCCAGTGACCAGGGTGCCGCCCCATAAAAGCGCCATTTGAAATCGAGGTTGGTGTCGCCCGGCCCCTTCCCGCGGCCAGCTGTGCCCGGAGCATCGACGATCGTCCAGGATGGTTGGATGATGAGATCGAATGTGGTGGAGGTGCCGTAGGAGAGTTGCGGCTGAAAGAGGAAGATGTCGGCGCCGTGATCCTGGCTCCAGGCATATCCCAATTCGAGCTCCGCATTGCGGATGCCCTGGGTCCCCGTGTCCTCGCTCAGCATCGGATGGCCGGCGTAGGCGGCCGATGTTGCCAAGGCCAGCGCCCACAGTAAGCTCCCCCGCCAGGATCTTTTCTTATGCACTCACGCCGGCTCGAAACAATTTTTTAGCTTAGCTGGGGAATAATACGATTCGATGACGACCCGAATTTTCTGGATGGCAGTGGTGGCAGTGGCGGTCGCACATGCGGCGGCAGCCGAAGGGATTCACGGCGCTGGCGCGACCTTCCCTGCTCCGGTCTACAACGCCTGGGCCACGGCCTACCAGGCCTCCGGCGGCGCACAGGTTTCCTATGATGCAGTTGGTTCAGGTGCCGGCATCGACCGCATTCGCCGCCACGAAGTGGACTTCGGCGCCACTGATGCCCCGCTGACTTCCGGTGAGCTCGCGGGCTCACAACTCATGCAGTTCCCCGTGGTCGTCGGTGGCGTTGTCCCCGTGATCAATATCACCGGCATCAAACCCGGCCGCCTGAGATTGACTGGCGCCGTGCTCGCCGACATCTATCTGGGCCGCATCAAAAAGTGGAACGATGCAGCCATCGCCGCCCTCAACCCGCACCAACCTCTCCCCAATACCAACATCACGGTGGTGTATCGCAGCGACGAGTCGGGGACTTCATTGCTGTGGACGGACTTCCTGTCGCGCTCGAGCGCTGACTGGAAATCCAGCGTCGGGGCGTCACTGAAGCCCAAGTGGCCAACCGGCGTCGGCGGCTCGGGCAACGACGGCGTAGCCTCTTACGTTCAACGGACGCGGTTCGCCATCGGGTACGTCGAGTACATCTACGCCCGAAAACATCAGCTGAGCGACGTCGCTTTGCGCAATCACGATGGCCGATTTGTCGAGGCCAGCCGCGACACTTTCCGCGCCGCGGCCGAGTCCGCCGACTGGCACGTCGAGAATGGCTTCCAACAACTGCCGGCCGACCTTCCAGGCAATGAGAGCTGGCCCATCACCGGGGCCAGTTTCATTCTCGTCGGAGCGGCCCCGGCCGCGGGCGGGAATACGACCCCGGTCTTGCGGTTCTTCAATTGGGCATTACATCAGGGAGAGCCGATCGCGCGGGAATTGGACTATGCGTCCGTGCCGCGTACAGTCATCGACGCACTACCCTCACTCTGGGGTACGCTGCGCGACAGTTCCGGAAAACGTTTATGGACCGAGGACCCCTGAGTCAGACATGTCACTGGTGAATCCCGCCGACCTTGCCTACGGATCCGACAAGACCGGACTGGTCTGGGGGTATCTGTTCGAGCCTGGCAAGCCGCCACGGCAGGTTGAGTGCGATGCAGCCCTGCACTGGCTCGCCACTCCCGCCGCACCCGGCCACTCAGGCTTTGTGTGGCTGCACCTGTCGTTATCCAATGCGGCTGCGGAGCGGTGGATGCGCCAATCTTTGCAGTTGGCCGATGCGTTCTACGAGTCGCTGCATGAGGGTGTCGGCTCAACCCGCCTGGAAGTCGAAGGCGACACGCTGGTCGCCGTCATGCACGACGTGCTGTTCAACCTCAGCTTTGACGCGGCAAACATATCAACTGTATCCGTATGCATGGATCCGCGCCTGGTAGTCACCGCGCGATTGCGCCCTCTGCGCGCGGTCGACCGGCTGCGGGCGACGGTCAAAGCCGGCCACATCGTTCGCTCACCCGCGGAGTTGCTTGCGCAACTGCTGCATGACCAGGCCGATGTGTTGGTCGACATCACCCGGCAATCGACGGCCCGGGCGGACTCCGTCGAGGACAACCTGCTTGCCAACCGGGTCGAAAGCAGTCGCGTGGAACTGAGCGCGCTGCGCCGCTCCCTTGTGCGCCTGCAACGACTTCTGGCCCCGGAGCCTGCCGCGCTGTTCCGGCTGCTCAACCGGCCGCCGGCCTGGTTGAATGAGGACGACCTCGCGGACCTGCGTCAGGCAGCTGAAGAATTCTCAACTGCGGTGGTGGATGCAGGCGCATTGACCGAGCGCCTGAAGCTTCTCCAGGAAGAGCTGACCGCCCTGGTGAATGAGCACAGCAACCGGACCCTGTTCATACTGACAGTCGTCACCGTTCTCGCACTGCCCATCAACCTCGTGGCGGGCCTCCTGGGCATGAATGTCGGTGGGATTCCCTTTCAGCAGCACCCGCAGGGATTTATGTTGGTTCTGCTGGCACTGACGGGCCTCACGGGCGTGCTCGCCTACATCTTTTTCAGCCGGCGCCGCGACTGAATGTCCAGATTACTCGCTCCTTTACGTCTACCAGTAGGGGAAAGGAGTGATGATGCTGAGGAACACTTTATGGATGTTGGCGACCCTTGTCATTGCAACGGGTGCCATCGCAATCGGGGACGATCGTTTCACTGAAGCGGAAACGCAGGTGGCCTGCACCGGCCAACCGATCAGCCGGCAGTTGGACAACACGTTGTTTACGGCGCGAGCGCTGTCGCAGAGCGGGGCGGATCCTGTTTGCACGCCGCCCGTTCGTGATGAGGATGATCTCGATGGTGCGATGCTGTCACACCGTCGCGGCAGTCGTTTTGAAAGCCCGGAGCTGGGTTTCTTCGGCTATCAGCCCCGCCGCCGTTAACCTGCGGCCTGGAGCCTGGAGCCCGCGGCTAAGACGCGGTCGACAACTCGCTGCTGGCGGGCTGGCGACTACCACTGAGCTTGATGTTCAGGCGCAGCTCATTGGCCGAATCGGCATTGCGAATGGCCTCCTCATACGAGATCACGCCTTCGTTGTAGAGCTCGAACAGCGAGTAATCGAAGGTCTTCATGCCGAGCTCGCGGGACTTGCCCATGATGGCCTTGATTTCGTGGAACTCGCCCTTCAGCAGCTTGTCGGCCACGATCGGCGTGTTGATCAGGATTTCAATGGCGGCCCGGCGGCCCTTGCCATCCGCGGTCTTTACCAGGCGCTGCGAGATGATGGCGCGCAGGTTGCTCGACAGGTCCATCAACAACTGCTTGCGGCGCTCTTCCGAGAAGAAGTTGATGATGCGGTCGATTGTCTGGTTCGCGCTGTTGGAATGCAACGTACCCAGGCACAGGTGACCGGTCTCGGCGAACGCAATCGCGTGCTCCATCGTTTCCGTGTCACGGATCTCGCCGATGAGAATGACATCCGGCGCCTGGCGCAGGGTGTTCTTCAATGCGTTGTGCCACGAGTGGGTGTCGATTCCAACCTCACGGTGCGTGATCAGACACTGTTGCGAGACGTGGACGAACTCAACAGGATCCTCCACCGTCACAATGTGGCCGGCCGAGTTCTTGTTGCGATGATCGATCATCGCGGCCAGCGAAGTTGACTTTCCCGAGCCGGTCGCGCCCACCACGAGCACGAGGCCGCGCTTGCTCATGATGATTTCCTTGAGCGTGTCCGGCAGGCCGAGCTTGGCGAAGTCCGGAATCTCGTTGGCGATGGTACGGATCACCATTCCAACATTCTGCTGCTGCATGAAGACGTTGACGCGAAAGCGCGCCACGCCTGGCAGGGAGATTGCGAAGTTGCACTCGAGGTCACGGGTGAATTCTTCGCGCTGCCGTTCGTTCATCAGCGAGTTGGCCAGCTCCCGGGTGACATCGCTCGTGAGCTTCTGGTTGGTGAGCTGCTGCAGGGCGCCCTGCAGCTTCATGGCCGGAGGAAAGTCCTTGGACACGAACAGATCGGATCCGCCTGCCTTACTCATGGCCGTCAGCAATTTCGTGATATAGGCCTTGGCCTGCTCTTCAGTAAGGCTCGCCATCGCGATCTCTCGAGGAATCAATGGGTTGCGGCGATCCTAGCCAAACGCGGATTTTTCGGGCGGTATTGCTTCTCACTGGGGATTTCTGAGAGCGCAGCCGGCGGGGTGTTTTTCAGGAATTGAGACTGAAGGCCCCCCAATCCGAGAGATTCAGTTCGCCGACAGGAGCCCTTAGCATTCCAGTCATATCGGGCGCGACGGTGGGGGACGGCGCTTCCGTCCCTTGATTGTCACCGAGGACCTGCGTCATCGAGCGGAAATCTCACCCCGCCCTGGTTCACTTTGCCCTGAGCATTGGCGGGTTCGCGATCGGTACGACCGAGTTCGCGACCATGAGTCTGTTGCGCTACTTCGCGCGCGACTTACATATCGACGAGCCGACGGCCGGCCATGTGATCAGTGCCTATGCCCTGGGCGTGGTCATTGGAGCACCCATCATTGCCGTGCTCTCCGCGCGGCTTGCACGGCGCACGCTGCTCGTCGGCTTGATGACCATTTTCGCAATAGCCAATGGCCTGTCGGCTTTGTCGCCCAGCTACGAGTGGATGCTGGCCTTCAGATTTCTGAGCGGACTCCCGCACGGGGCGTATTTCGGAATTGCGGCACTGGTCGCTGCGTCGCTGGTCCCTCCCGAGAAGCGCACGATGGCAGTGGGTAGGGTGTTGTTGGGGCTGACGGTCGCGACGATCATCGGTGTGCCGGCGGCCAACTGGCTGGGTCAAGCCGTTGGATGGAGGTGGGGATTTGCGGTCGTGATGGCGCTGGCGTTGACGTGCGCCGTGATGGTCTGGATCTTCGCGCCCGCGGATCGGCCCGCTTCCACTGCTAGTCCGCTTCGTGAGTTGAACGCACTGCGCAGCCCGCAGGTGTGGCTCACCTTGGGCATTGGCGCCATCGGCTTCGGCGGACTGTTCTCGGTTTACACGTACTTCGGATCAACGCTGATCGAGGTCACGCACGTCGCACCCGCAGTTGTGCCGTTGGTGTTCTCTGCGTTTGGCATCGGGATGACGGTCGGTAACCTCTTTGTGCCGCGGTACGCTGACCGCGCGCTCATGCCGACGGCGGGAATTTTGTTAATTTGGTCTGCAGTGGTACTAGCGCTCTACCCGCTGGCCGCTCATAACATCTGGACGGTTGCATTGGACGTGATGGCACTGGGATTTGGTGCGGCTTTGGCTACCGTGCTTCAAACGCGCCTGATGGACGTCGCGGGGGAAGCGCAGGCGCTCGCCGCTGCCTTGAATCACTCGGCATTCAACGTCGCCAATGCGCTGGGTCCCTGGCTGGGTGGAATGGCCATTGCCGCGGGGTATGGTTGGACATCCACGGGTTGGGTCGGTTGTGGCCTCGCACTGTGCGGGTTGATTGTGTGGGGCATTTCGAGGGGATTGAAAGATGACAAACGCCTCACGGATGGTGCTGCTGATCGCCATCCTCGCTTCGCCGACGATACGAGCCACTGACCTGCCGGCCGACCTGGCCAAGGCCGTCAAGGACTACGACCAGGCGCAGATCGAGGGCAACCGGGCCGAGCTGGTGCGCTTGCTGGCCGATGACTACACACTGGTGAACAGCGCCGGGAAGACAGAGACGAAGGCGCAGTTTGTTGCTGAATCCACCGCGGCGGACTTCAAGCTCGAACCGTTTGTGGTGAAGGAAGCCATTGAGAAAGTCTGGAGTGACGGCGCCGTGATGGGAGGGGTCGCCCACTTGAAGGGCGTCGATGGCGGGAAGCCGTTTGAGGTGGACCTGCGGTTCTCCGACATCTGGGCCAAGCGGAATGGGAAGTGGCAGGTTATTTACACGCACGCCTCCAGGGCGGCGGCGAAGTAGACAGGTCCAACCTGCCCTTCAGCCCGCGCCCAACGCCGGCGGCCCGCGCCGACTGTTGTCCGTGGGTGTTTCAGCCCATTTTGCCCGACCTCCCTCTGCCACCTTTCAGACGAAAAACGGGGGCGTCTGTTGATTGCCGGCGGTCCTTGCTGGGCAGGACGCCGAAGACGCGGCGGTAGACCTTGGAGAAGTATTCAACTGACGTGAAGCCCGTCAGGGCGGATACCTCGGTGACGCTGAGTGCTGTTTGCTGAAGGTATTGGTGCGCCTTTTCCACCCGCACCTGCATGTATTCGCTGTGCAGCGTTTGTCCCAATTGCTGTTTGAAACGCCGCTCCAGTTGGCGGAGCGACAGCCCTACCTGCTGCGCAACCGCTTCGCATGGAAGCGGGTCATCAATGTGGGATTGCATGATCGTCCGGGCCCTGGCGACGACAGCGTCCTGGGTAAACGGGGGATCGGCCGGGCGCGAGTCGCCATAGCGTGGGTCGCCATAGCGTAGGTCACCGTGGCGTGGGTCGCCGTGGGATGGGCGGCCGTAGCGCACGTCGCGGCCGGCGTTCAATAAAAGATGGCGCGCAACCTCGGACGAGGTTTGTGCGTCGGCGTGTTGGGCAATCCAGGCGATCATCATGTCCAGGATGGCCGCGGCGCCGGCGCAGGTGACGCGATTGTGGGAAAACGAAAACAGCGACTGCGCAATCCGTATTTTTGGAAACAACTCCTGAAAGCCGGCGAGGTTGTCCCAGTGGACCGCGGCGGAATGTTGATCCAGGAGGCCCGCCTCAGCGAGCGCCAGGCTACCATTTTCGATGCCGACCAACTCGGCGCCCGTGCGAGCGATCCGCTTCAGCCACCGCGTGCGGGCGCGGCTTCGCGCCGTCCGCGCGGGGTCGAAGCTGGCAAGGACGAAAAGCGCAGCGCAGCCCGCCGCGAGCCCAAGGTCGCCGTCGACCGGGACAACACCACCGTTGCTGGCGCGGACCGGCTTGCCGTCGTCCGACATAGTCCGCCACTCAAACATCTCGTCCTGCGACAGCCAGTTTGCGACGAACAACGGCTCCGTCACGGCGGCGAGACCGAAATTGGAAAACTCCGGGAGGAGCAGCAGAGCGAGTTTTCGCACGGAATCTCCAAGTTGAGGTCACCACCGGGCAACACCGACCCGACGCGGCGACGAGGCGTCGCGCGCTATACCCACGCCCGCACGTCGAATGACCGCCCGAATGCCACAGCCGCGACTGGCCCGACGAGGCGTCGCGCTATACCCACGCTCGCACGTCGGATGACCGCTTAATGCCACGACGCCGCCCATGCCCGGCAGCATTAATTCGACATGCTTATGTCGCAAATTTGCAGATCGACGTCAAGCCTGGACCCTAATCTGGCGCCCATGAGCTAGTCGCGCCGCCCTTCAAAAGGCGGCCCCTGATTGAGGTTGTGCAATGTCGGTCCAGTGGAGCGAATCCGAAAAAGCGGCGGGATGGTCCCTGCCGGCGCCCTATTTCTATGACCCGTCCGTGTTCCAACAGGAGCGGCTGAAGATTTTCTTCCGCAGTTGGCATCTCGTGGCGCATGTGAACGATCTGAAAGCACCGGGAGATTTCGTCACGCACGACATCCTGGAGCAAAGCGTCATCGTGACCAAAGGCAAGGACGGTGAAATCCGCGCCTTCCACAACGTCTGCCAACACCGCGGCAATCGACTGCTTGATGTAACGCGAGGCCATACACCTGCGATAACCTGCGGGTATCACGCCTGGACTTACACGCTGGACGGACGCCTGCGCGGAGCTCCACGCAGCGAATGCGTTCAAGGCTTCGACAAAAACAAACATGGTCTGAAGCCGGTTCGAATCGAAATCTTCGCCTCATTCGTCTTCATCAACCTGGACCCCGACGCGCAATCGATCGCGGAGATGGCACCGGGCGCCGAGGCAACGATGCGCAAGCACCTTCCTGACATCGATCGGCTCACCCTGATCGAGCAGGTCGACGTGCCCGTCCCCGCCAACTGGAAGGTGATCCAGGAAAACTCCATCGAAGGCTATCACTTCGACTACTCGGGCCCGGTGCACAAGCAACTGGTCGAGCTCATTGATTTCGAGGGCTACGCCCTCGAAGCCCACGACAAGTACTGGACCTACATCGGCCCACCGGCAAGAGGTGCCACGCACGCGTACGGAGTGCCGCTCGCTGATGCCCGCTGGCAGACGGACGGCTTTTTCAACATCGGGCTTTGGCCAAACGCCACCATCTATGCCTTCCCCTACTCCGATGTGATCGGCACATTCATCATGAATCCAACCGGTCCCGAAACCTCCTCACTGCGGTTCGGATACTACGGCGTGGAAGGACGCCCCCTGTCAGACGTAACTAAAGCCTGCATCCGCTGGATGAATGAAGAGTTGGGTCCGGAGGACATTCGCCTCAACATCTCCAATCAGAAAGGCCTGCGCTCAATGGGATTCACCCAAGGCCGGTATCTCATCGGCGACGGCCTGAACAATCGTAGTGAGCACCTCGTTCGGCACTTCCATGAGCTTTGTCATGCCGCGATTGAGGCCCCGTGACCGATAGTTACGACTACATCATTGTTGGTGCAGGCTCGGCGGGGTGCGTGCTGGCGTCGCGCTTGACCGAAACCGCCGGCGTTCGTGTTTTGCTTCTGGAGGCCGGCCGCCCCGACAGGAGTTGGCAGATCGACATGCCGTCCGCGGTCGGCAGCCTTCTGTCTTCGGACAGGTTCAACTGGAACTACACCTCCGAGCCGGAACCTTACCTCGATGGCCGTCGACTGACACATCCCCGCGGCAAAGTCCTCGGCGGCTCGTCCTCAATCAATGGGATGGTCTATATCCGCGGACACGCGAAGGACTACGACGGGTGGGCAAAGAGCGGCGCAGGCGGCTGGAGTTACGCCGAAGTGCTGCCGTACTTCAAACGCGCGGAACAGCATTTTCTCGGTGGCAACGCCTACCACGGCGGAGACGGTCCACTGTCTGTCTTCGCACCTGATTTCAAACAGTCACCCCTGGCAGCCGCATTCGTTGACGCCGCCGTGCAAGCGGGTTATCCGCTGACATCCGACGTAAATGGCGAACAACAGGAAGGCTTCGGCCGAATCGACCGCACCACGCGCAACGGTCGCCGCTGGAGCGCCGCCCGCGCATACCTGCGACCGGCACTGAGCCGCCCCGGCCTGATTGCCCGGACTGACGCCCTCGTGCATCGCATCCTCCTGGAAAGCGGTCGGGCAGTGGGAGTCGAATATTCGGTCCGCGGCGAGAAGAAAGAGGCCCGCGCCGACGCTGAAGTCATTGTGTCCGGCGGTGCCATCAACACACCGCAGATTCTGATGCTGTCGGGAATTGGAGCAGCGGATGAGTTACGCACCCTCGGCATCTCGGCCACTCACGACCTGCCAGGCGTCGGCTCGAATTTGAACGATCACCCCGACATTGTCGTGCAGCACCGCTGCCTCCAGCCGGTTTCGCTGTATGGGATCAATCGCGGAGTGAACAAACTCCTGGTCGGCATCCGCTGGTTCCTCGGGCATGATGGCCTTGCGGCATCCAATCACTTCGAAGCTGGGGGCTTCATTCGAAGTCGTCCGGGCGTGGACTTTCCTGACCTGCAACTGACGTTCATGCCGTTGGCCATCCAACCAGGCACCGTCAGTGACGTTGGATCACACTCGTTCCAGGTGCATATAGACCTGATGCGACCGCGGAGCACGGGTCGTGTGAAACTGCGCTCAGCCGACCCGAAGGCACCACCCTCACTGCTGTTCAACTATCTGAAGGACCCGCAGGACCGGGAAGACCTGCGTACCTCAGTGCGGTTGACTCGGGAGATCCTGGCACAGCCTGCTCTTGCGCCGTTCCGAGGCGAAGAACTGTCTCCCGGGCCCAAAGCGCGGTCGGATGCCGAACTCGATGCCTTCATCCGGCAAGGAGTGGAAACGTGTTACCACCCTGTTGGAACGTGCCGAATGGGCGCGGGTGCCGATTCCGTGGTTGACGAACACTGCCGTGTCCATGGAATCGACGGATTGCGCGTCGTCGATGCATCGATCATGCCGGCAATCGTCAGTGGCAACACAAACGCGCCCACCATCATGATCGCGGAGAAGGCGAGCGATCTGATTCGCGGCAAATCGCCCCTGCCGAAATCGGATGCAAAGGTCTGGATTCACCCTCAATGGCAAGCAGCCCAACGCTGAGGTTCCCATGCCCTCGAGCTTCGAGAAAGAAAGAATCGACCTGGCCGCCGCCTTTCGCTGGTTCGCGCGGCTGGGCATGGCTGAGTCGATCGCCAACCATTTCAGTATGGCGGTGTCGCAGGATGGGAGCCAGTTTCTCGTAAATCCCTGTCGTCGACACTTTTCGCAAATCAAGGCCAGTCAGATGTTGCTGCTGAGTGCCAATGATCCGACGACTCTTTCGCAGCCTGACGCTCCCGATCCGACTGCCTGGTATCTGCACGCAGGCATTCATGCGCAGGTGCCCCATGCACGCTGCATCATGCATCTGCATTGCAGATACGCCACCGCACTTGCCTGCCTCGAGGACAACACGCTCTATCCAATCGATATCAATGCTGCGCGTTTCTTCGGGAGGATCGCTGTAGATTCTGAGTTCGCGGGGATGGCATTGTCGAGTGATGAGGCGGGGCGGCAGGCGCGCATGCTGTCAGGCGGCAAGAGCGTGCTGCTGATGGCGAACCACGGTGTGATGGTGGTGGGGGCGACGGTTGCAGATGCTTTTGATGAGCTGTATTACTTTGAGCGTGCTGCTCAGATGTTACTTACGTGTTACTCCACGGGAAAACCATTGCGGTACATGTCGGATCCGGTGGCGGAACTGACAAAACAGCAGTGGCTGCAGTACACCGGGTTTGCATCCGATCACTTGAACGCAGTCAAAGAAATATTGGACCGGGAAGAGCCGGAATATCGGAGCTGAGCCCGCTCGGCTCAGGAGTGTGACTGGCTCAAGGGCGGGTTGGCTCACAAATGGGGAGGTGTCTCGCATGACCGATAACTTCAGGCGAGCGTGTCTCGTGGGTGCGGTGGTCATCGGCTGCGCCTGGTCGGCGGTTCAGATCCTCCATGATGTTCGGGTTCCCGTGCAGTTGCTCCCCGGGGTGGCCGCGAGAGTCAACGGGCGTTCGATTGATACGGACAGTGTCAATCGAACCGTCGCGGGAATGGATGCGCGAGTGCGCAGATCCGAAGTGACAGCGCGGCACGAGGTGCTGGGGCGGATGATCGACGAGGAGCTGTTGGTCCAACACGCCCTCGACAGCGGGGCTGCGGAAACCAACCCGGAAGTCAGGGCAGCACTGGTTCGCAGTGCCATCACCCGCGTCAATTCAGAAGCGGCCGGGGAGCCCCTCTCTGAGGCCGAGCTGGTGGCGTATTTTGACGCGCACAAAGAGGTGTACGCCACAGCGGCCAACTTCGACGTAACGCCGCTGTATTTCGAGGCGGACGCCAGCCAGGCGAGCGGGGTTGACACAACGGCGGCCCGGGCGACTACGGCCCGGGCGACTACGGCCCGCGCAGCCGCGGCCCGAGCTACTGCGGCGCGTGCGGCGCTGGAGGCGGGGACGCCGGTGGAGCAGATTGCGGCCGCCGCGGATCCGTTGCCGTTTGGGTCACCCGGCTCGAAGGTCAGTTCGCGAACATTGGCGAACTACTTTGGGCCAGCGCTTGCGGAGTCTGTAGGGCGCGTCGCCGTGGGACACTCCACGGAACCAGCGCAGCTCGGAAATGGCGTCGTAATCCTCTATCTCAATAACAAAACCCCGGGCGAAATCCCCAGCCTCGCCAGCATTCGCGATCTCGTTGCTGCCGACGCATTACGCGACAGGCAGGAGCATGCGCTGGAGGCTCTGTTGGCATCGCTCCGACAGTCTGCACACATTGAGTTTGCAACATTGCCCAACCCGGCCCCGCCGGTAGCCGCTTCCCGTTGAGGGTCACCGTCATGAAAAACGCAAACAAACTTTCGATTTCCGCCCTCTTCCTGATCACTGCATCGGTCGCAACGGCAGGGCCGCACAAATCGACCGGGAGCCTGGCCGATCAAGGCGCGGTATTTGAGAGCGCGAAGGTGGATTCTGCCGGCACGGTGACACCCGCAGCGCGTCCGGCGGATCTCATGAAAGCGCTCCGCGCGAAGTCAGCCGACAATGAGCAGATACTGTTTGGCGATCTGCACGTGCACAGCACGGTCTCGTGGGATGCATTCGTCTTCTCACTGCCTGTGTTCGGCGGCACCGGGGGACATCCGCCAGCGGAGGCATGCGACTTCGCGCGCTACTGCTCGTCTCTCGACTTCTTCGCTCTGACGGACCATGCGGAAACACTGACGCCGCGCCAGTGGGGCGAATCCAAGAGAGTTTTGCGCCAATGCTCAGCCGTCGGCAAGAACAACGACGACGGCGATCTGATTACCTTCACCGGGTTTGAATGGACGCAGGCCGGTACGACCGCCGAAAATCATTACGGCCACCGCAACGTCATCTTCCGCGACCAGGACGAAGAGCATCTGCCGAAGCGCGCGATCTCACCGATGCCGCCCTACTTCGATCCGGATCTCACCGTGCTCAAAAACCTGCACGAGCCCAGAGTCGGCTCCTATGTCGCCATGATGCAGGAGCTGTCGAAAGTCCCTGTCTGCGAGCCCAACCAGGACACAAAGTCACTTCCTGACAATTGCTTCGAAGTCGCGCTCACCCCACAGGACCTGTCTCGCAAGTTGGATCAATGGGGATATGACGCGCTGGTCATTCCGCATGGGACCGCTTGGGGCCTTTCAAATCCGCCGACCGCGGATTGGGCGCATGAGTTGACTCCTGGCATTGCCAACGACAAGCGGCAATCCCTGGTGGAGGTGTACTCCGGCCATGGCAATTCCGAGGAATATCGCTCCTGGCGGGAATTCACGATGGGGCCGGATGGCAGGAAGCATTGTCCTGAGCCCACGAAGGACTACCTCCCCATGTGTTGGCAGGCGGGCCGCCTGATCCGGGCGCGCTGCGAGGAAGCTCATCTGCCCAAACAGGAATGTGACAAACGCGAAGTCGAAGCAAGGCAGCGCGAGTTGGATGCACCGGTTGGTTTTGCAGCAGCCGGATTCCTTGCAGTTCCGGGTGCGAGAACCGAGGAATGGATGGACGCGGGTGAATGTCGAGATTGCTTCCTGCCGACGTGGCATCACAATCCACTGGGCTCGGTTCAGTACATCCTGGCCCTGGGACAGGACCGCGATGGAGAAGACCCACTTCGGTTTCGATTTGGGATGATCGGTTCCACTGACAATCACAACGCAATGCCCGGCGAGGGCTACAAGGAAGTCGCGCGGTGGAATTCCATTTTGCTCCTGCGGCTGGGAAATCCCGAAGCGAAGCGATTCTTCCTGCCGCCACCGGCTGAGCGAAAAGCGCAGAGTCGGCCGGTCACATCGGACTTGTACTCCTCGTCCTGGGCGACCTGGGATGTCGAGCGCACCAACAGTATGGCAATCACCGGTGGCCTGGTGGCCGTGCATGCGACTAATCGGTCGCGGGCGGCAATTTGGGACGCTCTCGAGAGCCGCAACGTATATGCGACGAGTGGCGAGCGCATGCTGCTGTGGATGAATCTGACGAATGGACCCAAACACGCGCCGGAGCCGATGGGATCGGCGGTCCGCATGAAAGGCAACCCGGAGTTTGAAGTGAAGGCCGTGGGTGCCTTCATCCAGAACCCCGGATGTCCGGACTTCCAGCGCCGGGTGCTCGGCACGAAGAGACTGGAGACGTTGTGCCACAACGAGTGCTTCAACCCGTCAAATCGCCGGCGACAGATCACACGGATTGAAGTTGTACGGATTCGGCCTCAGCGCAATCCGTCCGAGCCGGTTGGGCCATTGATTGAGGATCCCTGGAAGACGATCAAGTGCGCACCCAATGAAGCGGGTTGCACCGTGAAGTTCTCAGACCCCTCCTTCGCCAAGGGCGGGCGAGATGCTTTGTACTACGTCAGGGCAATTCAGGAGCCATCGCCTGCGGTTAATGGTGGTCAGTTGCGATGCAAGTTTGATGCATACGGACGCTGCATCAAGGTCAACCTGTGCTCCGGCGATCCGGCTAAGACGGCGCCGACAGATGACTGCAAGGAGGCGATTGAAGAACGTGCGTGGTCATCGCCAATTTTCGTTGATATCCAACGTCAATGAGATTTTGGGCAGGTCTGATCGGACTGCTGTTCGCGTGCCTTGCGCAGGCGCATGAAAGGAGCGAGTCGACGTCGCATTGGACGCTCATTGACGGCGAGTTGCATGGCGTTGTCACGGCACGCACACGGGAAGTGACGCGATTGACGTTGCCAGGTGATAACTACGCATCGCTTGCGCAGATATTCGCCGCGCATGTTGGACGCAGCATCACAGCGTCGGTTGATGACATTGCCTGCACACCACATCAAGCGCCAGCCATTCTCGAGTCAGAGCCAGGGTACGTGAGAGTGGATGTACGTATGCGATGTGGTGCGTCGCCCGGGAATATGGGAAATCGGTTGGCGCTGACGATTGATTTGTTATTTGGGGTAGCGCCGTCTCACCACCACTTCCTTTATGTGGCGGCGGGGAGCTCGAGCCGTGAGGCCCTTCTGAGCGCGTCGGAGCCGTCAACCGAGATTGAATTGCGGCCGTCCGGCGGCGGGCAGACCCGCTTCCCGCACTTCATTGGCATGGGTATCGAGCACATTGCCACAGGCATCGACCACCTGGCGTTTCTGCTCGCATTGCTGATCACCGCGCGGACGGCACGGCAGGTGTTGGCCATTGTCACGGGATTCACGGTGGGGCACTCGCTCACCCTCAGCCTGGCCGTGCTGGGGGTCATTCAAGCCAACCGGGGCGCGGTGGAGTGTTTGATCGGGCTGACCATTGCGATGGCTGCGGCGCAGAACCTGATCAGAGGCGAACGCGAGGGCCGCAAGGCCGGCCTCGCGGCCACGGCAATCGCCGCATTGCCGCTTCTGATCCCAGCGGACCTGCGTCCGGACATGCCTGCGAGTCTGATCCTGGCGATCGCGGTCACCACCGGCAGTGCGGTATGGCTGGCTAGCATGCGCGCCACGCGCATGATGGACGGCACCACCGCGGGCATTGCCACTGCGGCCGCCGTGACCGTTGAGGGCTCGGGCCAACCGCACGATGCGAATGCCGGCGGGCGCGCCACAGCCCCCGCAGCGTTCTCCATCACCGCCCGCTTCGCCATGGCAGCAGGCTTCGGCCTGATTCACGGCCTGGGTTTCGCCAGCGCCCTGCAAGACCTGCACCTCCCGCGCGCAATGCTGTTGTCATCCCTGTTGGGATTCAATGTGGGCGTGGAAATCGGCCAACTCGCAGTAGTGTTGGCAGCAGTGGCGGTAATCACCATTGCAACCAAGGCGGTGCACGTCACCGAGCGCCGTGCCGAGACGTCCGCGGTAGTAGCAAGCGCGGCGCTGCTGGCCGCCGGCTTGGCGTGGTTCCTGACGCGCGCGTGTTAGGCCAGCGGGGCGCCGCCCGCACCGTGCGGACCATCCGCATGTGCAGCGCCAAACGGCCAACGGCAGCAACGTATCAAGGCGCACCAGGCGCATGCGCCGGTGTTGACTCCGCACCAGCGCCCCGACCGAGAGACAGCGGCGGCCGGGACAATCCGACCGCCGCGCCAAGGTTCAGCCACCCCAAGGTTCAGTCACCCCGAGGTTGAGCCGCGCCAGCGTCAGAACCAATAGCCCGCCGCCAACACCGCAGCCCGTGGCCCGAAGGCCACGTGGGTCTTGCGGAGCACGCCGGCGGTATTGGCTGTCAGGTCGGAGTCGACCTCAGAAGCTGACACCGACAGGATGGCGTAGAAGCGGCGAGTGATTCGGTAGTTGAGGCCCACGGTCGCTGCCGGGCCGACTGACGTGGTGAGTGAGATCGACGTTGGGCCACCGCCCACGGCATCGCCGGCCGGGGTCGATTGGCGCGAGTAGAAGCGCGTGTAGTTGATACCCGCTCCGATGTAGGGCCTCAGCCGGACAGACTCGTCGAAAAATGTGTAGTTGAGCAGGAGCGTCGGCGCCAACCAGCGTGCCGTCACGATCTCCTGACCGTTATACGGAACCGAACCCAGCTTGGCCGGCCCCTTGCCATAGGTCTTCGTCAACGGCGGCGCCCCCATCGCCAGCTCGACGCTGAAGTGGTTGGTCAGACGCCGCACATAGGCGAAGTAAGGCGTGACGACGTCTTTCAACTTCAGGTTGACACCCCCTGGCACGTAAGGCCCCCGCAGGTCGTCGGCCTTTGTATCGTAAGTAATGTAGTAAGCACCCAACCGGACGCTGTTGGAGAGGACATCCTCATCTGCGTGCGCACAAACCGCCAATGTGGCCGCTAGTGTCCCGAATGCAATCTTTGCGAAACGTGCAATCATTTTCGGCTCTCCCCCTAAGCTCAAAACTGACTGAAGAAGCCGCGTGCCGCCACCGCGCAGAACGGTGCGACCGTGGTGTGGTAGTTCTCAACCACAGCTTCCTGCCCACCACTGGCTAACAGACTCGCGAGCGTCGTCTGGAAACCAACCTGCAGCGGCGCGAACGGGCTCTGGGGATTCGGCGTGGCATTCACATCCAACACCGTCACCAACCCCGCCGGCAACCCGGCCCAGAACGCCTGCATGGTTCCAGTATTCACGCTGAAGAACACCGTCGGGTCCTGGGCACCGCCACACAGCAACATCGGCCTGGCAGGCGTCCAGCTACGCATGTCGTTTGCTTTGAGATCCGCACGCAGGGGATTCCCCGGCGCCGCAGCCAGAGGCACGCCAGCATGCGGCGTGGGCACTGCACCGTCCGGGTTGTTCACCGCGTCCAGGACATAGCTCAAGCGAAAGTCATTGGTGATCAGATTTGATTTCCCGAAACCCAGTGCGAAAACCGGGTTGGCGGGAATCGCCAGCGCCGCGTCGAGCTGCGCGTTTCCGGTTACAGGCGGGGTGCTGTTGAACAAGGCCGTCTGCGGCAGCTTGCCCGTAGAAAACAGCGTCGCTACCGGCGTAGCGCTCGGGAGAATGTCTGCCGCCACATTGGCAGCGTAAGTAGCCTCAAACACCTGGGTCGGGGTCGTGTACAGATTGCCGTACGAGTGCTGGTAGCTACTCGCGACCATGCTGCCGAATACCGTCGACCCGATGTCTACGCTGCCATAGAAAATCGCATCGCCAAACGCTTCCAGCGCGTACGGGCCGGACATCGGAGCGGAAGCAGTCACCGCAACGCCAGCCGCCTGCAGCGCCTTGTGTGTCGCCATCGCAACATAGCCACCCTGAGAGTAGCCCGTCACGAACAGCTTCCCACTGTCCGAAGTCGCCGAAGACGTCGTATGCGGCAGAGCGGTCCGCGCCGCAGTCAGGGCGTCAATCATGTCCTTCGACTGCTGATCACCGTTCAGAAATGGATGATACGGCAGGCTCGAAGTGGCGTAGCCGGCGTAATTGGACGCAACGACCACAAAACCGTGAGCAGCGAAGACGGCTGCGATCAACGCGCCCTCAGTGTTGCCGGGGTTCTGGATATCCGCCAGGTCCGCTGTCTTGTCGGTCTGCGTCCCATGAGCGTAGAGAACGATCGGCCTGGGTCCCGAGCAGCCGGGCGCGGTGCCCGTGGGCACCATCATTGCAGCGGAAGACGTGGTTTTCTCGGCCGCCCCGCCCACTGTGTTGTATTGGATGGCGTAGATGTCCACGCCACAGGCGGGCTGACCCGCGACGGCGATGAGACTTGCTCCGGCCGCCTGGGCCGCCAGTTGAGCCCCGAAATCAGCCGCCGTCAGCGACGCAACTCGGATGGGCGGGTCGTACACCAGCGAGCCGCGATCCGTGCTGGTGCCCGCCGTCACCGCATCCGTATCCGACCCGCATCCCGCAAGCCCCAAGACCCCGACTGCGATCCCTAAAGAACAGAGTCCAGTAACTAGACGAAGCATTTTGCCCCCCTTCATCGTCTAACGCGTCACCGGCGCCGATCTTAGCAAGTTGTGCGCCTGCGAGGGCACGCGCGCGGCTTTTATGCAACAGCGGTGAGACTTTGGGCCTAGAGCCTGGCGACCCACCCGGCACCCTCCGAAATCGCCCGCCCGGAGGCAGCCAGATGGGGTCAGCGATGAGCCGGGCGGGTTCCGGCCGCCTCCGGGGGCTGTGAAAGCGGTCTTCGCCTGCTATAGTAGGCAGCTGCCCTCCTACGCCCCTCGATCCCGGACTTGGTACCAGGGCTGTCCAGCAAAAGCTGGCATGCGCGGGATTGCGAGGGCGCGAATCACTGCAATGTAGGACGACCAAATTGACCGAAGCCGCGTGCCCCAGGGCATAGGCGGTTCCGGCTCGTATGGGCCGATTTGATGCAACCCAAAACTGTCACGGAAATTTGCCATGCCGCGTACAACCCCATTAGCTGACATCCGCAACATCGGAATCATCGCCCACGTCGATGCCGGAAAGACGACGACGACCGAGCGGATCCTGTACTACACGGGGCGCAAGCACACCATCATCGACATCCACGATACGAAGGATCTGAAGACGTCGACGACGACCGACTACCTCGAGCAGGAACAGAAGCGCGGCATTACGATCCAGAGCGCCGCGGTATCGGCTTTCTGGCGCGACAAGAAGATCAATCTGATCGACACCCCGGGGCACGTGGACTTCACGATCGAGGTGAACCGTTCGCTGCGCGTGCTCGACGGCGCCGTGGTTGTGTTCGACGGCGTTGCCGGCGTGGAGCCCCAGTCGGAGACGAACTGGCGCCTGGCGGACAACTATAGAGTCCCTCGCCTGTGCTACGTGAACAAGATGGACCGCAGCGGCGCGAATTTCCTGCGTTGCGTGGACATGATCCGTACCCGTCTGAATGCCCGCCCGCTGCCCGTGCAGCTCCCGATCGGATCCGAAGACAATTTCAAGGGCATGATCGACCTGGTCGAGATGAAGGCCCTGGTCTGGGATTCGGATGACAAGGATGCCGAGTGGGCCTCCCTCGACATCACCGATGATCTCGCCGACAAGGTGGACATCCAGATTCCGGCCGACCGGAAGATCCTGAGCGAGATCGCCAAGTATCGTACCGAGCTGATCGACACCTGCCTCGAGATGGACGACGAGGCCATGGAAGCGTATCTCAACGACGGCACTGCCCCGTCAGCCGATGTGCTGAGGAAGTGTCTCCGCAAGGGCACGATCACTGGCGCGTTCAACCCCGTTCTGTGCGGCTCCTCGTACAAGAACAAGGGCGTGCAACAGGTGCTCGACGCAGTCGTCGATTACCTGCCGGCCCCGACCGACGTCGAAGCGATCAAGACCGTGGACGCTGACGGTAACCCGATTGGCGAGCGTAAGACCTCAGACGACGAGCCGTTCTCAGCGCTCGCGTTCAAGGTCATCAATGACGCCTACGGCGCGCTGACGTTCGTCCGCGTGTATTCGGGCGTTTTGACCAAAGGCGCCTCGGTGATGAACTCAACTCGCGGCAAGCGCGAGAAGATCGGCCGTATGGTGGAAATGTTCGCCAAGGAAGCCAACCCGATCGAAGAGGCGCGCGCGGGCGACATCATCGCTCTCGTGTCCATGCAGGAGACGGAGACAGGCGACACGTTGTGCGACTCTGCCAACCCCGTTGTTCTGGAGCGTATGCGCTTCCCGGACCCGGTCATCAGCGTGTCGGTGAAATCGAAGGTCAAGACCGAGCAGGAGAAGTTCAACACCGCCCTCGGCAAGATGGTTCGTGCCGATCCCTCGCTGCACCTGGAGACGGACCGTGAAACCGGCCAGACGATTCTGCGCGGCATGGGTGAGTTGCACCTCGAGGTGACCCTCGACCGTATGCGCACAGAGTTCGGTGTGGAGGGTGTCATGGGTCAGCCGCAGGTGGCGTACCGCGAGACCATCACGCGCAAGGTCCAGGAAAACTACACCCACAAGAAGCAGACCGGTGGCTCGGGCCAGTTCGCCGAAGTGTGGATCGTTTTCGAGCCGCTCGAGCGCGGCGCCGGCTTCATCTTCGAAGACGAGACGGTTGGCGGCTCGGTGCCGCGTGAGTTTGTGCCGTCCGTTGAGAAGGGCCTGAAGATTCAGAAGGAAGCCGGAGTCCTGGCGCAGTTCCCGACAGTGGACTTCAAGGCAACCCTCATTGACGGCAGCTACCACGACGTCGACTCGAACGCCCTGACGTTCGAAATCGCCGCGAAGGCTGCTTTCCGCGAAGGCTTGAAGAAGGCTAATCCAATTCTGCTCGAGCCCGTCATGAAGGTCGAGACGGTGACCCCGCAGGACCACCTGGGCGATGTGATCGGTGACGTCAACCGTCGTCGTGGCACCATCCTGGAGCAGATCGAGCGCGGCGCCAACATCGCCGTGGTATCGACTGTGCCACTGTCGGAGATGTTTGGTTACATCGGACAGTTGCGCAGCATGACCTCAGGTCGTGCGTCGTACACGATGGAGTTCTCGCACTACGAGCCTGTGCCGAAACAGGTTGCGGACGCAGTCATCGCCGACGCCAACAAGGCTCGCGCTGCCGGCAACGCCTGATAGAACCTGGTCCGGCGCGGCACCTGCCGCGCCGGTTAACCACAGGCGCAGCCGGCAAAAACGACGCTTTTTGCGGGGGCGCCCAGCCCGGCGTATTAGGACTCGGGCTCCGCGCGGCCAGTGCCGCGCTTGTTAACTATAGAGCGAGTGACCCCCACCGGCAGGGAATCCACCCTGCGCATCTCTTCATCGTCGAACCTCGCCGGATCCTGCAGGTAATCGACGAGCATTTCAAAAGCATCGTGACCCCAGAAGAGCTCGTTGCCCGCAACATACGTGGGCACTCCGAAAACGCCCTTCTGAACCGCCCAGTCCGTATTGCTTCGCAGCTTCTGTTTGACCAGCGAATCGCTCAACGCAGCGTTCACGTCGGCGATTCCGAGCGCCTTGCCGAGCTCTGCGAGCACCGCCGGATCTGACACGTCGCGCCCCTGACGGAACACGAAGTCAAATCCCGTCTGAACGGCCGCAAGATCACTGCCGGCCGCAACCACGAGTCTCATGGCATTCAAACAGTTGAAAGGATGGGTGGGTGGCATCCGGAACGGCAGGCCCAGGCTGCGAGCTCGCCACACCACAAATCGATAAGTGAAACGTCGCTTGGAATCGATCTCCGCCGGCCCGACCTGTCCATGGTGATTCAACATCACGCCGAAGAGGACCGGAACCAATGTCACTTCCACTCCAGGCGGCAGCCGAGACATCTGTGCGAGCCCCAGATAGGCATAGGGGGAAATCAGGTCGAATGCCCAGGAAATCTTCACGCGCTCCTCCTGTCCGCCGATACAAAATCAATGAACGCCCGCAGCGCGGCCGGCAACTGGCGGCGTCCCGGGTAGTACAGATAAAAGCCGGTGTAATACGGACACCAGTCCTCCAACACCCGCACGAGCTTACGCGCCGCAATCAGGTGTTGCACCTGCGACTCGAACGCAAACGCAATCCCGACCCCGTCGAGCGCCGCCGCCACCATCAGATCCGGATCCCCCAGGGTGAGCGGTCCCGCCACCTCGATTTTCAGCTCCACCCCGCCCTTTTCAAACTCCCAGGAATACAACCGGCCGCTGCCGAAACGAAACCGGATGCACGGCAGGTTCTTCAGTTGCTCCGGGCGGCGCGGCTTCGAGTAACGATTGAAGAATTCCGGTGCGGCAACAATGGCCGTACGTTGGCGCGGACCCAGCGGCACCGCCACCATATCTTTGGCGATGGTCTCACCGAAGCGCACGCCGGCATCGAAGTTTTCCGACACCATGTCGACGAGCGCGTCGTTCACGACAATCTCAACATTGACCGCGGGATGCGCCGCCAGGAAACGAGTCACCAACGGCAACAACACCATTTGAGTCGAAGGACGTGAAGCGTTGAGGCGCAACGTGCCGATGGGTTCCCCGCGAAAGTTGTTCAAATCATCCAACGCATCCGCTATGTCGCGGAACGCCGGAGTCAGCCGCTCGACCAGGCGCTCGCCCGCTTCGGTGAGCGCAACGCTGCGAGTGGTGCGATTCAACAGGCGGACCTTCAGCCGTGCCTCGATATTGCGCAGAGAATGGCTCAGCGCAGAAGGCGTGCATCCCAGCTCGTCGGCCGCTTTGCGAAAGCTCCTGTGGCGGGCAATCGCCAGGAAGCTGCTCAAATCAGAGTGGTCCGCAGCCCTCATTGATGAATTGTGCTCATTAACGTGGAGACAATTTGCTGGATTATCTCAGCTATCGCAAGCCCTACATTGAGCCCCAGGCAATCACTGAGCGGGCAATGCCCGCGCAAAGGAGAGACGACCATTAGTACCTGGTTCATCACTGGAGCTTCCCGCGGTTTCGGCGCACTCATCGCTCAGGAGGCGTTGGAAAAAGGCGATGCGGTTGTCGCAACCGCCCGCGATCCAAAGGCAATCACCCAGCGACTCGGCGACCACCCCAACCTGCTGGCAGTGGCACTGGATGTCACCCGTGAGTCGCAAGCCCATGCAGCCGCCAAGGCCGCCGTGGAGCGCTTCGGCCGGATCGATATTCTCGTCAACAACGCCGGATACGGCCTGCTGGGCGCCGTGGAAGAAGCATCCGCCGAGGAGATCGAATCGGTCTACCGGACCAACGTGTTCGGCCTGTTGGCCGTGACGCGCGCCGTACTGCCTCACATGCGGCGCCAACGGTCCGGTCGCATTCTCAACATTTCCTCAGTGGGCGGCTATCGGGCGTACGCGGGCTGGGGCATCTACTGCTCAACCAAGTTCGCGGTGGAAGGCCTGTCTGAAGCCATGGCCCAGGAGCTCGCTCCGCTGGGCATCCATGTGACGGCGGTCGAGCCGGGATACTTCCGCACCGACTTCCTCGATCAGTCCTCTCTGATGACCGTTCCCACGGTCATCGATGACTATCACCAGAGCTCAGGCGCCATGCGCAACTTCGCCGCCGAGGTCAACCATCAACAGCCCGGCGACCCCGCGAAGCTGGCCAAAGTCCTCACAGCCTTCGTGGACACGCCGCATCCTCCTGTTCGCCTGCCCTTGGGCAGCGACACCGTGGCCGCAATAGAGAACAAGGACGAGCAGACGGCGGGGATCCTCGCTACCTGGCGAGCCACTGCGGTGTCTACCGACTTTGTAGCCTGAACCTGTCGGAGTTGCGGCCCCCGATGCGTCCTTTGGACTTCGAGACTGACGAAACCAGCCGACGCACCGGAGGCCGCCGATGACCGCAATGCCACAGATCGTTTCAGCCAGCGAATGGCAGAAAGCGCACGATGCCTTACTGGCAAAAGAAAAGGACCTGACCCACGCCCGCGACGCTCTAGCCGCCGAAAGGCGCCGGATGCCCATGGTGGAGGTTGAGAAGAGTTACGTTTTCGACGGCGGCACGGGTCCAGTCACCCTGCTCGACCTGTTCGAGGGTCGGCCACAGCTCCTTCTGTATCACTTCATGTTTGCGCCCGGCGTACGTGGTTGGCCGGACGCTGCCTGCCCGGGGTGCTCCATGTTTCTGGACAACATCGGTCAGTTCACTCCGGTCCATCTACAGGCGCGAGGGATATCACTTTCGGTGGTATCGCGTGCACCGCTCGCCAATATCCAGGCCTATCAGAAGCGAATGCAGTGGCCTCACCGCTGGGTCTCCTCCGCCAACAATTCGTTCAATGTCGACTTCGGAATGACTGTCCCGGAAGGCGAGCACCACGGACTCAGCGTGTTCCTGTCCAGGGACGGACGAATCTACCGCACCTACTTCACTTCACAGCGGGGTACCGAGGCACTGGGGAACGTCTGGGGATTCCTGGATGCAACGCCTTACGGGCGCCAGGAGAACTGGGAGAAGTCGCCGGCGGGATGGCCGCAAGGAGCGCCCTACCAGTGGTGGCGGCGCCATGACGAGTACGGTAAATAGGAAGGATGTCATTCGCAGCAACGGTGATCTTTGCGCTTTCGGCGCTCGCTCAAGGGGAGACAGACGAGTACACACGCTACGAACTGTTGGCGCCAGAGACCTCGAGCTTCAGGATCTACTACGAGGTCACCGCAACAACCGCAGGTGCGAAGTACTTCTACAACCCGATCCGCAAAGGCAGCACGGCGAGTGATGAGCATGTGCTCGACGCAATGAGCGGCAAGCCCTTGCGCTTCGAAGTGGTGCATGGAGCGCAAGTCCGCAAGGATCCGCTGATGGCCGATGCGGACGCGGCCACCGACTACATCAAGGTGACGTTGGCGCGACCCGTCCCGGAAAACGGCCAGGGCCGCATTATCATTCTGAAAACCTACGAGGACGAGAAAAGCTACCACGCGGACGGCAGCAACGGCCTGGTGTTTGATCGGCCGCTGGGCATCAAACGCAACAAAGTCGTCCTGCCTCCCGGATATGAAGTGACCGGACTCACCGTCCCTTCACAGATCCTGACCGAGAAAGACGGCCGTATCGCCATCAGCTTCATGCATGCGGGAACCGGCGAGGCACCTCTGGTTCTGAAAGCCATCAAGGACGTGGAACCCATGCCACCCAAACCCCTGACTGAAAAACGCAGTTGGGAATCACCGTTCACAGGGGAAAGCGAGGAATCCCGCCTGTCCGAACGGGCGCACCAGGATCGCGACATCGTCTATTTCCTGCAGCAACCGGAAACCCACGCGTTCGACCTCTATCACGACTACACGGAGAGTCGCCCGGGCATCAACGGATACGCGAACGTCGTTCGCGAAGGCAGTGTCGCCAGCCGGCCCGCCGCGAGCATTCTCGATACCGGCGAGAAGCTGAAAGCCGTGGAAATGAGCGGCGCCGGCCTGATGGCCTCCAAAATCAACGTTGGCGAGAAGGTGGACCCGAAGGCACGCGTGGTTGTGATTCCCTTCCCGACAGTCAGGGACGGCGAGTCCATCCGGCTGCGAATCGCCGAAACGTACACGGCGCCAACGAGCTACGGGCTGGACGGCGACGAGTTGGTCTTCGATCGGAGCCTGGGTCGCCCCAGGAATGCGGTAGTGTTACCGCCGGGTTGGTACTGCACATTCAACTCGATACCGGCCACCGTGACCAGCCAACCCGAGGGAACCGTGCGGCTCGATTATTGGGATGACCGACCGGAGCCGATCGACGTATTGCTGAAAGCACGCCGTCGGCTCAAATCACCTCAGCCGTCTCAGCCGTAAACAACATACCGGCGCTCTTGTGGCGCTCAAAGACTTCCGCTGGGAGCGAGCGCACCGCGTTCTGCGGCGCCCGCTCCAACAATGAATGAATACGCTCCCGGGATTGGGCGGCGAACTCAGCGGAAATGACTCCCTGCTGCTGCGCAGTCAGCATGGCTCGAGCGAACCCGCGGCAACGGTCCGTATCCGTAAAATACGAGCAGACCATCATGAGATCGGTGCCCGCCAGCAGCAATCTCACCGCGGCGGTTGGATCATCAAACAACCGCGACACGGCATGCATGCCGATATCATCGGAAACGACAACCCCGTTGAATCCCAACTCCGCCCGCAGGATTTCCTGGCCAAATTTCCGCGACAGAGTGACGGGGTCGGTGGGATCGAGCTGCGGCAGCAACAGATGACTGGTCATCATCATGGGAATGCCGGCTTCAATGGCAGCCCGGAACGGCGGCAGCTCCCGCTCCCGCAGGCCCTGCAGATCCCGGTTCAGGACCGGCAGCTCCCGGTGCGAGTCCGTATCCGTGTCGCCGTGGCCAGGGAAGTGTTTACCGCAGGCCAGGACGTGCTCGGCCTGTAGCGCCCGCATGAAGGCCAGAGCCGCGGCGGTAACCTGCTTACCAGTGGTGGCAAACGCACGCTTGCCGATAACCGGATTCGCAGGATTGCTGTGAATGTCGAGCACGGGCGCGAAGTTCAGGTTGACGCCCAACGACGCCAACTCGACCCCCATGGCCTGTCCGACGGCGCCAGCCTGCTCTGCCCATCGCGCCGCATACGAGAAACGGGTAATCGGAGCGGGCGTGCGGCACACCCGGCCGCCTTCATGATCGATGCCGATGAAGATCCGGTCGCGGCGAATCGCGTCGCGCACGTCATCGACGAGCTTGCGCAGTGTCGGCAGCCAGTGCTCATACGGCTGGTCCTGCTGAAAATTGCTCTTGAACAGCACTACGCCCGCGGGCCGCAGGTCCGTCAGCAGCGCACGGTCACGCTCATGCAGCTCCGGCGTGGGACGCAAGCCGATGAGGAAATGATCGCCTGCCGCGCTGATGTCTGATTTGCTCATTGTACGGCCATGATACCGAAGAGCGGGCGGAAGACCCGAACGGACAGTTGTAAGGTACAAGCCTGCGCAACATGCACGGTGTAGGTTCGCCCGACCGCCCGGGAGAACCTGCACCATGTCCTCAGAACAACCTTTCTCATCCACCGACGTCCGCTCAGCCGTAAGCAGGGCCATTCACCGGCACTGGGGTCTCTTTCTTGGCGAAGGCATCGTGCTCATTCTGCTGGGCACGTTCGCCGTTCTGATTCCCGAAGTCGCCTCCGTGGCGGCAACGGTGGTATTTGGATGGATTCTCCTGCTGAGCGGTGTCGTCGGCCTCATTGCCACCTTCCGGGCGCGGGGATCGCCGGGCTTCGTGTGGTCGCTGATCTCCGCGATCCTCGGAATCGCAGCAGGCGTCGTCCTGCTCTCAATGCCCGTTCAGGGCACCCTGACCCTCACCGCGGTGCTCATCGCCTTTCTGCTGGTCGAAGGTGTGGCCACCTTGCTGTTTGCCCTGGAGCATCGCAAAGGCTCATCCGGCCGCTGGAGCTGGGTGCTCACGAGCGGCATCGTGGATCTCGTACTGGGACTCATGCTGCTGGCTGGCTTGCCAGGGACTGCGGTCTGGGCGTTGGGACTGCTGATCGGCATCAATATGATTTTCGGTGGATGGTCGCTCGTGTGGATGGCGCTCCACGCCCGCTCGGAGGTCATGGCGACAACCGCGCCATGACCGTCTGCGGAAAATGACCCGGGTCCGGGCTCAGAATCTATACAGCAGCGAGAGCCTGTATGCTCGTCCGAGGATCGGGCGCGCAATGAAGGTGTTGGCTCCCGCATCGGTGCTTTGCACTTCACCCTGGCGGGGATTGCCTTCCGTGAGCCCTTGTGAGTTCGTCACGTTATCAACGTACCCATACAGCTCGAAGTGGTCGGTGAACGAATACCGCGCGCTGGCGTTGAGAACGTCGTACTTGGGCAGCACCACGGAATTCGCTGTATCGACGTAGCGGGCCCCTTCCCATTCCCAGGAAACCTGTAGACGCAACCGCTGATCGAACAGGTTGAACCCGGGAACCACCCGCACGCTCACCTTCGGCACGCGAATCAACTGATTGCCGTCGTAGTCGCGCCGCACCGGCGCGTTATTGACATTGTCGAAATACACCAGCCCGTAGTACTTGGGTTGTTCCAGGGTGGCGCTGAATGTGAGATCGAACAATTCAACCGGATAGATGCCGCCGTCCAGCTCCACGCCATAGGTCTTCGTGTCCGCATAGACCTGCTGCGGCACCGGCGGCAGGCTCGTGTTGACGTTGAAGACGTTGTTGGTGAAGCCGACGTTGTTGTACTTCGTCCAGAACGCGGTCGCATACAGGTCCGTCCACTGGTTGGCGAACTTGTAGCCGATCTCAGCCAGATCCATTGTTTGCGTGATGGGTGTCGTCACAGCCGGATTGGTGGTCGTGGGCGATGCGGTGGTGTAAGAGCTCAGGTTGGGCAGGCGGAACGTCGGCGTATACCGAGCGAATAAACCCTGGGTGTTACTGAACTGCCAGTTGGCACCCAGCGTCCAGCCGACCTTGCTGAAGGTGTGCTCGAGGTGCTCGAACGTACCGGTCCCCGTCAGGATCGTGGACGTGACGGGCGTCCCCTGATTGACGGTTGTGCGCACCTCGGGGTTCGCAGTCAGATGTACCTGCTCCCACCGCGCTCCGGCATCGAGCCGCAGTTGGTCAGTAACCTGCCACTCATCCGCCAGGTAGAAGGCAGTCGTCGTCGATTGTCCGGTCGCGTTGGCCCACTCGTAGCCGTAGTGAAAGATACCCTTGTCAGTGAGGTATGTAGGTGTGCCCGAGGGATCCACGGACACCAGGTCGAGGAGCCGCGAGTTGTTCCCGACATCGAGCAGCGCGGTGGATGAATACCGCGAGAAATTCTGGTTGACGTCGGCGCTGTAAAACCCGAGTGTGACATCGTGCGTCTGACCGGCCAGGTCAAACTTGTGCATGATGCGCGCGTCGTTCATGAACTCCTTGACGGGCGAGGTCACACTCCTCAGCCCTCCGACAACCATCAATCCATTGCCGTTCTGATTGGCCACATCGAAAACCGTGCCCGGCGAGTCTGTATAGCGCAGCTGCAAAGTGCTTCCAGCGGGTAGTCCCTTCGATTGCTGTGCCAGGAAGCTGGACGCGCTTTGCACGCTGTTGGGATACACGCCATTACGCAGAGTGTCGGTCTGATTGTAACGGGCGTGATCACTGAACCTGTAGCCCTCGGCGAATTCAAACTCGAAATTCAACGTCGCCTGCGTACGTTTGATCTGGGTACCGAGGGAGTTGTCGAACAGGAAGTCGCTCCCCACCGCGGCCGTCTTCATTCGCACATACTCGGTCTCCGGGCCGGCAATCGTGCCATAGTTGCCGTCGAATCCCGGCACCGCGCGGATCTTGCCGTCCGGATAGGTCCGCATCGGAATTCCCAGGTCCAGGTAGACCTTGTCATCCATGCGCTTGATGTCGAACGACACTTTGCCGCGTTCGAATTCCCGCGCCGCAGATAGGCGAAACTGGCCGCCATCATCGCCATGGAACCCCGGATCGCGGATGCCATTGTCGTAGCGGTAGAAACCACCCATTGCGACCTTCCAGTCACCAACAGGCGCACCGTACCACAAGTCCAGCCGATTCAAACCGTAGTCACCGGCCGTGTACTTGACGACCCCCTCGGCCCGATCGCGCACGCTGCGGGGAATGTAGTTGACCGCGCCAGCCGGCGCGTTGGAATAGAAAATGGAGGACGGACCACCGCGGACGACTTCGATCCGGTCGATTGTCTCGTCGAGCCGGAATGCCTGGTCGCCGTTGAGATAACCCAGAGCGGGGTCATGTTGAACCGGCATTCCATCTTCGAGCAGCGTGATGGAGCCAAAGCCGTCCACCGGAATGCCGCGTGCGCGAACGTTACCGCTCGCCTCGCCGCCGGAAGACTCCACCCAAAAGCCGGGCACCGATTTCAAGGACTCGGTGACGCTGGTCGGCCCCTGCTGACGCAGCTTTTTCTGGTCGATGGTCGTGACGGAATAACTCGTCTCCTCCTTCGTGCGCTCATCGATGCCGGCGCGGCCGGTCACAATGACTTCCTTGAAGTCAGCGGTGCTTTCAGAAGCCTGAGCACCGTCGGAAGGCCGCGAGGAGCTCGTTTCCGCGCGCTTGATGATCACCGCGCCGGGCTTGAAAAACTCGTATTTGAGTCCGCTGCCCGCCAACAATTGCGCGAGCGCCTGGTCCCGCGTAAACGTGCCACTCAGTGCCCGGGCTGTCATGCCCGCGACATCGGATTCGGAGAACAGGAGCTGCAGTCCCGCCTGGGACGCAAACTGCTGCAGAGCTGCGCCCAGAGCCTGGGCATCGACGCTGTAGGTCTGTGTCTGCGCCCTGCTGCTGGTGGCGGCATCTGACTGCGCCCACGCATCCGGTCCGGCGGCAAGTCCCAGACTCAGCAACAGCGCCAGGCCTGTATGTGTTCTCATCATGACTGACAGTTTCCGTTGGTGTCTCGAACCTTCTAGGACGAAGCCTGTGATACGATCCTCAGCGTTGTCACTAAAGTTTCATGAAAGACCTCGATAAGGGGCCATGGGCGCGGACAATCTCGTAGCGATCGGAGCTGACTGCGGATGCGGGCAGGACGGCTGCATCCATCGCCGCGGCGTGGAGCTGAATCGCATCGCCGATCGTTATTACGATCGCCTGGTGCGTTTTTTCCAGCGCCGCAGCCGCTCAACGGATGATGCCGCGGACCTGGCCCAGGACACCTTCGCGCGCCTCTGGTCAACCGATCTGGGTCAGATCCAGAAGCCCGAGTCCTTCCTGTTCACGACTGCCCTCAACCTGTTGCGGGACCGCGCGCGGTCGGCTCAGGCGCGCTACGCCGCGTTGAGCATCCCCGCCGAGGAGGAACAGTTGGTCTGCCCCGCTCCCCAGGCCGAGCGCGTTCTCGACGGCGAGCAGCAGATGCAGATTCTGGAGGCGGCGTTGGGTGAGTTGAATCCCAAGTGCCGCGCCGTATTCGAGCAGTTCCACTTCGAGGAGCGCTCCCAGAAGGAAATCGCCGAGAGCCAGGGGATCTCCGTCTCCATGGTTGAGAAGTATGTCAGGCAGGCAGTCGTGCACTGTCAAAAGCGCCTGAACGAATCCGGCGCCGCGCCAACGAACACCCGGAAGTTGGTGTTGGGAGCCACGGCGGCCGTGTGCGTCGTCGTGTGTTGTATCGTTGGCTACGTGCACACGCAGGCACGGAATCTGTTTGCAACAGTCAGCGGCGAAACCCGGCCGCTCGACCTGGAGGACGGCTCGCGAATCGTCCTCGACACGAGATCGCGCCTGCGCGTGAGCTATACGGACGGCGGCCGCGATATTGATCTGCTCGAGGGCCAGGCGCATTTCGAAGTGGCCAGGGACAGTCACCGGCCCTTCCGAGTGCACACCCCCACGGCCGAGATAGTTGCAGTCGGTACGAAATTCGATGTTGCAATCCTCCCGGACCGCACCACCGTGACCCTGATTGAAGGCAAGGTGAATGTGCGGACGCTGCGTGAGGAAGAGTCCCATGTTGCCACCATGGTTCCGGGCGAACAGGTACAGGTTACGCCCGATGGACGCCTGCTCGATCAGCCATCCGTCAATATCGAGAATGTGACGGCATGGCAGCGCCGTACGCTCGTTCTCGATGATGTACCGCTGCCGGAGGCGCTCTCGCAGATGAATCGCTACTCGGTGACACAGATCGTGGTTTCCGGTCAGGATCTGCAAACCAGACGGGTCAGTGGCGTCTTTCGCGTGGGCGATGTTGAGACCGAGGCGCTGGCATTGCAGCGTTACTTCAACCTGCGCGAAGTCTCACATTCCGACCGCGAGATCGTTCTCCAGCGTTGAACCAGCGCAGGCACCATCCTTGCTAGCGAGGACGGGCTTTAAAATTGAAGTGCCGACCTCCCGCGAAGATAGATGATCGACCGCCGCTCTCTGCTCACAGCCGCAGCTTCCACAATCGCAGCTTCCACATTCGGACTCTCGGCGCTCGGGCTGCCCCTCGGGGCCAGCGCCGCCGCGGCGGGTCTGAAGCTCGGAAAGCCTCAGCCGTTCTCGTTCGACGCGCTCATCAAAGAGATGCAGGCGCGTGCCGCGCAGCCGTATGAGCCGCAGAATTCGTTACCGCAGTCGGTGCTGGAACGCATCGATTACGCCGAGCACGGCAAGATCAAGTTCAACACTGACTTCGCCTCGTTCCGCAACGGGCCGGGCGACTACCCGGTCACCTTTTTTCACCTGGGCAAGTATTTCCGCGCACCCGTGCACATGTACGTGCTGTCCGCTGCCGGACCGAACGCGACCGCGGCCGAGATCCTCTACGATTCCGCCTACTTCGCCATGCCGCCCAACAGTCCGGCCCGCGAGCTGCCGAAAGGCGCTGGATTTGCCGGCTTTCGCCTGCAGGAAAGCCGCACGGGCGACCCGCAGAAACTCGACTGGCGCACCAATGACTGGGTGGCCTTTCTCGGCGCCTCCTATTTCCGCGCCATTGGCGAGCTCGCGCAGTACGGCCTGTCGGCCCGCGGCGTGGCCATCGATGTGAGCGCCCCGGGCCGCAGCGAGGAATTTCCGGACTTCACGCACTTCTACTTCGAGCCGGGGACCCACGGGTCAACCGACTTCACCGTGTATGCCGCTCTCGAAGGACCCAGCGTCACGGGCGCGTACAAGTTTGTCATGCAACGGGACAAAGCCGTTGTCATGGACGTCCAGGCGCAACTGTTTCTGCGCCGTGATATCGGCCAGCTCGGCATTGCCCCCATGACCTCCATGTACTGGTACTCCGAAACCAACAAGCCGGGGGCGGTGGACTGGCGGCCCGAGATCCACGACTCGGACGGGTTGGTCATGTGGAATGGCCCTGGTGAATACATCTGGAGGCCACTCAACAACACCGCACACCCGTCGACTTCCACTTTTGCGGACGAGTCGCCGCGCGGCTTCGGCCTCGCACAGCGCGATCGCAACTTCGACCACTATCTCGACGGCGTGCACTACGAACGCAGGCCCAGCCTGTGGGTGGAGCCTGTAGGCGATTGGGGTGAAGGAACCGTGCAGCTCGTCGAGTTACCCACGGATGATGAGACGATGGACAACGTCGTCGCCATGTGGGTACCCAAACAGCCTGCGAAGGCTGGCACCAGCCTGCAGGTACACTACAAACTCTACTGGAGCGCTGGCGAGCCTCACGAAACCAACCTCGCCCGCGTCATCGCCACCCGCACGGGTCGCGGCGGTGAGCCGGGTCAGAACCGCCCCAGGGGTGTACGCAAGTTGGTTGTTGAGTTTCTGGGAGGCCGGCTGGCGTCACTCCCCTTCGGCACGAAGCCTGTACCGGTCCTGTCAGCTTCGTCGGGCAGCTTTTCCAATGTCTTCACGGAAGCGGTGCCCGACAGTGTCGCGGGACACTGGCGGGCCCAGTTCGACTTCACCGCTTCGGGCACCGATGTCGTCGACATGCGGTTGTATCTAAAGGACGGGGATCAGACGCTCTCGGAGACCTGGTTGTATCAATACCATGTCTCCTGATCATTACTTCTCGCGATCGATGGCGTAAAGCATGGACAACAGGGGGATCTTCTTATCCTCCTGGTTCGGGTCCTTACCCTTCATTCCCTGGAAGACAGCCTGGCCACACAGAACCCGGCCCGCCTTGCTGGGTTTGTCGAGCGTCATCGCCTTGCTGTTGCCGACCGTCTCCTGATCCTGCTTCGTGATGAAATCCTGCATCTCCGCCGTCTGCACCCGCGAACCGTCCTTCATCTTCAGAATCCACGCCCAGCCGCCTGCAACGAGCTGATCACCTTTTTCAATCGTGCCGCGGATGAAGACCTCGGTGTTCGCCGGCAGATCAGCGGGCACGGTATCCGTCAGATAAACCATCTTCTGGCCGAACGATCCGCCCGCAACATTCGGCGGCCGGTTCCAGCGCATCGCCGTTTCAAAGTCCGAGCAGGTCTTCGCCTCCCAGAAGTGGGCGTACGCCTTGCGCCCCTGTGGACCCGATTCTTCCGCCGTCATGTAGCTGATCTTCTTCAGCTGCTCGTCCGAGGGAACCTCCGGCGGCCCCATGGCTTTTTTGGCTCCGCCGAGCTGGTCGCAGCCCGCGAGTCCGGCCGCCACGAGAAATGCGCCAATGGAAACTGATTTGGAGTATTTCATGGATAGCTCAACCGTCGGCAGCGCCGTTGGTTCCCCAGCTTGGCAGAAAACCTGAGTGTGGGGTCGGCAGGCTGAACGGGGGATTAAGCTAGTCCCGCGGCGTCGTACGCACGGGAGGACTCTCGGCTGCGGCGGCCGGGTGCGCAGCCAACCAGTCCATGCGCTCAGCCTGCAAGCGGTTCGCAGTGATTTCATCCCCAAGGGACAGATACTGCTCTTTACGAGCCGACCAGGCTGGCCATTTCAGATCCGCTGAATCCGGTGAGCCGGTAGCGGCGAAGTGAATGAGGGCCTGCAGCATCGCATCCGACAGATGCCGGTCATAGTCAGTCCAGACACGGGTCACCCGGAAGAGATTGAAGGCATCGAACGTTCCCAACCAGTACGGAATATCAGCACTGTGGTAAGCCCCCACCGTCACAGGATCCTGGTCGGCAAATTTCACATCGGATGAATAAGGGTGTTTATGCGAAAACAGACTGATGTACGCCGGGGAGCCGTTTTGTTTCTGTGCGCAACTCCGTGACGCCTTCAACATGCCACTTTCGCGCGCAGCCGCGTGGGCCGCCGCATAAACATCCGCGTCCTTTTTGGCGGGAAACAAACTCAGGAACTTCCCGGCGTCCGCTCCATAGAGCTCGCGCGCAATGGCTTCATACTCCTGGACCGTTTTCGCCCGCGTCAAGGGGCTCATATTGGCATCGAGATCATCGCCATTTGAGCTCACCATGATGGGAACATCCACGGGCACGTTTCCCTTCGGCCCAACGGTGAAATAACCATCAATCAACGGTGGAGTGCGCACGCCTTGCACCTTCGCTCCAACCTGACTCTCTGTTTGTTGAGCCAGGATTCTGTCAGCGGGCACGTATCGCATGGCTTCCAGGTCGGCAGCCCCCAACCGATGCTGGAGATCCAGGCCCGCCTGTTCGGCCGTCTGCAAGTCCGGCCCTGAGGTGGTGAAGTTGCAGGCGCTCCACATGGCAGCGCCTCGAAACAGCCCTTTCGACAGCGGGCTGAACATCTGTGCCGCGACCGAACCTGCACCAAACGACTGGCCTGCCAGAAGCACTTTGGAAGGGTCCCCACCAAAGGCCGCGATGTTGGCATGGATCCATTGCAGAGCGGCGTTCTGATCCAGGTAGCCATAGTTTCCAGAGTGGCCGCCCTGCTCCCGCGTGAGCTGCGGATGCGCCATGAAACCCAGAGCGCCTACGCGGTAGTTCAAGCTGACGAACACCGCGCCGTGCGCGGCAACGGTATCGCCATCGTAAAGAGCCATGCCGGACGATCCGATCGTGCCGCCACCACCGTACAGGAACACGATGACCGGCCGGTCTTTCGCGCCGGCTGGCGTCCAGATATTCAGGTACAGGCAATCTTCGCCGGAAGGCTCCTCACCGAAATAGTGATTGATGTTATGAGGCCGCAAAACCTGGATACACTCGGCACCCTTGCGATCAGCAACCCAGACGCCGTCCCAATGGATCGGCTGTGGAGGCTTCCAACGCAGGTTCTGAGTGGGCGGCGCCGCATAACGAATCCCGAGATACGCGCGGACCCCGGACTTCAATTGCACTCCGGTCACCTGCCCACTGGTCGTTGCAACGGGATCGCCTGACATTGCCGGCTGCATCAGTGTCCGGTGCGCAACCCGATCCGCCTGGTACGAGCCCAACCAGAGTTGATTCCCCACGATCACGGCGGCTGAAACGCCGTTGAAGTCGGCGTTCGGCCCCGAATATGCCACCATGTTGAAGGTCAGCGTCGCCGGATCGAGCTCGGCCACCGAGAATCCCCGATGACAACGCATATCGTCCGCCTTGCCATTGACGATTTTACGAGACCCGCCGCAGGCAGGCTCATCGAGTTGCATGCCGGCCGCCAGTAATCGTCCGCCGTCCCAATGAATGTTATCCGGCATGAAACCCGGCGCCACGACCACCTTGGAGGGCTCGTCGGGATGAGCACGTGAGAAGACGACTACGGCATGCCAGCCGAAGGCGACCACGTAGAAGCGCTGATCGTCGAGTGAAGTTTCCAGTCCATTGTTGCCGGGAAGCTCGGTGCCCGGAATCAACTCAAACGCCTTCGTACCCGGCTTCCACTGAAACACGGCGCCCGTCCTCGCGCCCTGCACGAAATCCGTGATCGTGGTGCCCGGCCGCGTCAGCACCGACGCGAGGATTGTTCCATCCCGATAGGCAGCCACGCTGTTGGCAGCCATCCCCTCGGGCATCAGTACGCACCCTTTCCAGACGAGGCCCGGCGGCCCCTCACCCTCAGTGACCGAAAAGACTTCGATACTTTCCCGACCGCCATGATTTACCACATACAACGTCTGCTGCTTCAGGTTGATGCCATGCGCATTGAACACAGCCGCATCCGGCGCTGACGGACAGTCGGGATACAAACGCGTGTCAGGCTGAATCTGCTCCGGCGCGCCTGTGTACCAGCGACTCACTGTGTCGTTGCGCGTGTCAATCAGCTTCAGTCCGGCCCCATCACTGAATCCACTGGCGATGAGCCAGGGCGTGCCCCCGATGTGAGCCAGATCTTCCGGATGCTGCGCGCCACAGACGAATGTCAGCTCGCCGGAGGGAGGGCACGTTAACGCCAGCAAAGCGAGTATCAGCCCCGTCATAACGTCAGATGCACACCCACGTAGTACGACCGGCCGATCACGTCAAACACGCTCTGATCGGTGCTGAACTGCGAGCTGGAAACCAGCACCGGACCATGATTGCCGAGATTGGTGATTCCCGCGCGCACCTGCCACGTCTTGTTGATCTCATAGGAGCCCAGCAGGTCCACGAGGCTGTACGCCGGCACTCCCACGCCAGGATTTGCCGGCGTAGTGACGGCGGTCACGTCCTTCATGGCATTCTGATATCGCCACCGCAGGGAGACCGTTGCACCTGCCTGACCGTAGCCAATGGTCGTCACCGCCTTCCACTTCGGGAAACTGGAGCTCACGTTGTAACTGGCTGCTATGGTATTGGTGCCCGCGTAATTCTGAAAGGGCGATCCCGGCAGCGTTTGAATCGAGTAACCGCGCAGGAAACCGATGCCGCTGTTCGCGAAAACCCGTGCAGACGTGCCCGTAAGGCCGATGTCGGCGAGCGCCAGGCTCCAGGAGCTTTGGATGTCGATGCCGTCGGTTTTGAGCCCGCCGAGATTCAGGTAGGGTGTATCAATCAACTGCAGCAGACCATTGGCATCACGATGCAGCAGCGCGCAGAACTCGTTGCTTGCCGAGTAACCCGGGTTGGAGCCATCGAGGTTGTAGCATTTGCTCAGGGCCGTGAGCCCGGGGACCACTGAAATGACTTTGTTGATCTTGATATTGTAGTAGTCCACCGAAGCCGACAGACCGCTGAGCCACGGCGAGGTGAGGTGCGAGGTCCAGGAAAAACCGAGGTTATACGTATCGGCTGTTTCCGGCTGCAAATTGGGATTGCCATGAGCATCTCCCGCGGTCGCGGTCGTCGGAAAGGTGTAGTTGTCGATCACCGCCGCTGGAACGCCCTGACCCAGACACAGCGCTCGAACTGACGCGCCGTTTGCTCCTGTGCGCGCACTAGAGCGGACGTCGCACGGATCTCCGACGGCAGCGGGCGGAGTACCAAACGCAATCTGTGAACCACTGTCAGCCGAGAACAGCTCACCGATATTCGGCGCGCGTACCGCACGCTGATAGCCGCCGCGTACGAGAAAGCTCGAGACCGGCGTCCATTTCAAGTCGCCCTCGAAACTGTTTACACCGCCCGACGTCGTATAGTCTGAATGGCGGAACGCAGCGCCCAGACTCAACTTCTTGATCAGCGGCAGGTCACTGAGCAGGGGCACATCCACCTGGGCCGCGACCTCCTTCACGCCGATGGCGCCTCGCGAAGGCTTGGAAGCAATCACGGCTTCAATGTTCTGGCTCGCGAGATTGGAGTCCGGGCTGTACCGGTAGGTATTGCGACGGAAGTCCGCCAACACGGCCGCTACGACATCTCCCGCCGGCAGCGCGAACAACGCCCCCTGCACCGTGCCCTGGACATTGGTCTGCGTCAGGTTCTCGGTGCTGTGGGCCGTCGTGGACAGGTAGCTCTGGCAGGCCTGCGAGATCGCCGAGCTGTTCGCCAGCCCAAAGGGATCGAAACCACCGGCGCACAGTGATGCACCGCCGTCGGGTGCGTTCAACAGGTTCTGCACCTGGCTCTTCAGAACCGCGTTGAAATTCGACTGGTTGTGATCTGTGGTGTCATAGGACGCGAACACATCCCACGTCCAGTCCTTGACAGGCAGGCTCCCTTTGAGACCGCCGAGATACTGAGCGGTGATGTAACGCTCTTCCCAGGACTTGACCGGGATGCCTACATACCGGCCGTTCCAGGTGAACGGTGCGTTGGGATTGGGCCGCGAAGCCAGCAACGTGGCCAGATCCTTCGGTATGAACGGATTCGTTACCGGGATCGTGGTCAGATTGCCGAACTGCGTCAGGCTGTAACCGCTGCTGGTGTTGACCGTCGAGTCGACATACAGGACCTGACCATAGGCGGTCACTCCCGGAACCAGCTCGTAGTCGACTTTGCTGAACACCGATTTGCGGTTCAGCGGATTTTCGATGATGGTCTGGGGTCCGACCGGCATGCGCACATTGCCGGCTAGAATCGCGTACCCGTTGCTCGTGGGGCCTTTGTAGTTCTTCGCGCCCGTTTGAGTAAACAGCGAACCGTCATCATTGAACCCGAGGTTCAGCGTATTGCTGACCGGGGTCGCCACTCCATAGCCGCCGAACAAAGAGCTCACTACTGCCGGGTTCGGCAGGTTCGTGGGCGCGGGCACGAAGGTGCCCTGGCCGATGAATGACGATGGCGTAACGAGATTGAAAAAGCCCCGTTGCCGGCCGTCCAGCTCCTGCCGGTAGGTGTAGCCGAGAGACAGTAGCGCATGCCCCCGGTTATCCGCGAATTTCGTACCAAAGGCCGTGGATCCTGAAAACTGTCCGTAGTCGCTCTTCACCGAGTTGCCGTACTGCAGATCGGTGCTCATGCCCTCGAAGTTGGAAAGCGTGATGAAGTTGACGACGCCGGACATCGCATCCGAGCCGTAGACAGCGGAGGCGCCGCCCGTGATGGTCTGGACACTCGACAGAATCGACTCGGGAATGAAGTTGATATCGACATCGCCGAAAATATCCGCCAACGGCAACCTTCGGCCATCCAGCAGAACCAGGTTGCGATTGGAGCCCAGCGCATGCAGATTGACAGTGGCGTGCCCGCCGGTGCCCTGGCCACCGTTACCGGCGGTTCCCGCGGCCGAGAACTGCGGCAATTGATTCAACGCCGCCTCAATGGATACCGAGCCGCTTTGCTTCAAATCCTCGGAGGAGGTGATGACAATCGGGCTCGAAGCCACGTGATTGGGATCGGTGATCAGCGAGCCGGTGACTACGACTTCGGCGAGTGTATCGTTCGCGGCCGCAGTGGTGTTCTCGGCTGCCTGCACTCCCGCATGTGCCAACAGCGCGACAGTGGCCGCGACGCATCTTCGTGAGACGTTCATTTCTTCCCCCTCGCACCGATTGTTGTATCGATGAAGTCGAACACGCGGTCCAGCGCCGCGCGGCTCGCTTTCTCCGTGTCGGCCGGTGTCTTGCCGATAAAGCTGTGATCCACATCGGGTATCAGCAGCAGTTGCGCGGAGACGCCGGCAGCGTGCAACCGGTCGTACATTTCCTGCGACTGCCGCATCGGAACCGTCTTGTCGGCGCGGCCATGAATCAACAGCATGGGCGGCGTGTCCCGCTTGATGTAGGTGACGGGACTGGCCGCCGACACGACCCCCGGGTCGCATTTCGAGACCTGACAGCCCAGGTACTTCGCACCCGCGGACTCGGGACTGTCCTGCGCCCCCAAGGTGCTGAAGTCAAAGATCCCGTACCAGGTTACGGCCCCCTGCACGCAGTCTGATTCAGCAGGCGCGCCCGTGGGTTGCAACGCCGCGATTCCACAGGATGTTGCGGTCAGCCCGGCGAGCTGCCCACCGGCCGAAGCACCCCAGATGAGGCCACGTGTCTTGTCGATGTGATAGGTAGACGCCTGGCTTCGCAACCAACGGATCGCGGCTTTGACGTCCTGCTCCGCGGCTGGAAAGCGCGCTTCGGAGCTGAGTCGATACTCCACGGAAGCCACTACATAGCCGCGCGCCGCAAGTGTTGCGAGCACATCAGGCCAACTCGTGAACGCTCCGGACTGCCGGGTATGGCCGCTCAACCAGCCGCCGCCGTGTACATACACAACGAACGGATGTAGTGTTTTGTCGGGCCCGCCGCCGCGTCCATCCGCGGGTTGGTACAGGTCGAGATGCAGGGGCCGAAAGCCCGGTAAAGTCTGGTAGACGAGATCGGGATAGCCCGTCACCCCGCCCGCGAATTCGATGTGGCGCGGCGGATAGGAGTCGCCGGGCACTACCTGCGCGCTGACCGCCACGGCCATGGCCGCGATGACACCCCAAACCATTGAATGAGCCCCCTCAATCAGGTACCTTATGATTAACTAACTGGTTAATACATGTCAACGACCTATCTCACCGGACTCATTGGCAAAGGCATCGCGCGCTCGAAATCACCGGCTCTGCATCAGCAGGAAGCCGACGCGCTCGGCCTGCGCTGCCTGTACCAACTCCTTGATTTGACGGTGCTCGGATTGAGCGTGGCGGATCTGCCACGGCTGCTGTCGAGTGCCGAGCTGACCGGCTTCGCGGGGGTTAACATTACTCATCCCTGCAAACAGGCCGTCATCCCGCTCCTGCATGAGCTGAGCGAGGAAGCCCGCGCGATTGGAGCAGTCAACACCGTGCGATTTGCCGACGGCAAACGCCACGGATTCAACACCGACGCACAGGGATTTGCGGAAAGCTTCCAACGAGGACTGCCGGACGCTGCACGCGATCGCGTCGTGCAGATCGGAGCCGGCGGCGCGGGAGCGGCGACGGCCTATGCGTTGTTGAAGCTGGGTGTCAGCACGCTCTCAGTGTTTGATGTGGATATGGGGCGTGCCGCCGCGCTGGCTGACAATCTCGGCAGGATTTTCGGTGCCGGACGAATCGGTGTTGCCCGGGAGCTCCCGGTTGCCCTCGCGACGGCTGACGGGGTGGTACACGCAACCCCGGTGGGCACCCGTGAGCATCCAGGAATGCCTTTGTCGGAACGGCTGCTGCGACCCGATCTGTGGGTTGCGGAGATTGTCTATTTTCCGCTGGAGACGCCCCTGTTGAGGACCGCTCGCGCAATGGGGTGCCGAACGCTCGACGGTGGCGGGATGGCGGTGTTCCAGGCCGCCGCCGCTTTCGAGATCTTCACCGGGAAGAAGGCCGATCGCGAGCGCATGCTGCGGCACTTCCATACCATCCCGGGGGACTGAATCGATGTGGTACGCTAGCCCCGATGGCCCAACGAGCTCAGACAAAAGCGGCAGTTCCCGCGGCCCGGCGTGTCGCCAAACCCGCCACGGGCGCGGATCGGGATGCCGATGCCACCAGGGCCAACATCCTGTCAGTGGCCATCGAAGAGTTCTCCTCCAAGGGACTGGCCGGCAGCCGGGTAGACGAGATCGCCGAGCGCACGCACACCGTGAAGCGGATGATCTATTACTACTTCGGTAGCAAGGAAGGGCTGTACCGCGCCGTGCTGGAGCATGCGTACGATCACATTCGCACCATCGAGTCCGATCTCGACCTGGACTCGCTCCCACCCCTGGAGGCGTTGCGGCGCCTCGTGCAGGTCACCTTCGATTATCACAACAGGCATCCTGAGTTTGTTCGCCTGGTCATGAATGAGAACATTCACAAGGGCGCGCATATCGGTCACCTGGCGAGCATCAAGGAACGCAACCGCACGGTCATTGCGACCCTGCGCAAGCTCATCGATCGCGGCACCAAATCGGGCGAGTTCCGCCTCGACATCGATCCCATCGAGCTGCACATGTCGATCAGCGCGCTCTGCTTCTACAACGTGTCCAACCGCTACACCTTTTCGACCATCTTCGGACGGGACATGACCTCACCGAAGGCCGTCGGCGCCCGCCGCGAAGTCGTCGCGGACATGATCGAAAAATGGTGCCGGGCGCCGAAGCGCCCCTGACCTTCTGATTGAGCGTTCACCGGTATGCCGGTCTGTCGGTCCTCAATTAACGATCTAGTGGGTTAACAACATGCTCACCTCCATCGCAACCGTCTCGATCAGCGGCACCCTCGAGCTGAAGCTGCGAGCCATCGCCCAGGCGGGCTTCGACGGTGTGGAGATCTTCGAAAACGATCTGCTCACGGCGCATCAGTCACCCCGCGAAATCGGCGCCTTGCTGCGCGAGCTGGGACTGACCTGCACCCTGTTCCAGCCGTTCCGCGATTTCGAGGGCATGCCCGACAACCTGCGGTCCCGGGTGTTCGAGCGCATGGAGCGCAAGTTTGATGTCATGGAACAGCTCGGCACCGACCTGCTGTTGATATGCTCAAATGTCTCCCCGGTCTCATCCGGTGAGCGGTCCCGGATCGTGGCCGACTTCCGCGAGTTGGGAGAGCGCGCAGCCAGGCGAGGATTGCGCTGCGGATATGAGGCGCTGGCCTGGGGAAAGCACGTCGCGGATCATCGCGACGCCTGGGCGATCGTTCGCGAAGTCAATCACCCGGCCATTGGGCTGATTCTGGACAGCTTCCACTCGCTCGCCCGAGCCATCCCCAACGAGAGCCTGCGGGAAATCGATCCCGCCCGCATCTTCATCGTGCAACTCGCCGACGCGCCGCTGCTGCAGATGGACTACCTTTCCTGGAGCCGCCACTTTCGCAACATGCCCGGACAGGGCGAATTGCCGGTCGTGGACTATGTGGCCACCCTGCTCGCCCGGGGCTATCAGGGGCCCCTGTCACTCGAGATCTTCAACGATCGGTTCCGATCCAGCTCGGCCTCCGCTGTCGCGCTCGATGGGCATCGCTCTCTGACGTTCCTGCACGATCAGGTAGCCAGACAACTCGCACCGAGATTCACGGCGGACCTGCCTCCACGCGCACACGTGCGCGACGTCGAATTTGTGGAATTCGCGGCGGATGAAACCGAGGTTGAGCAACTCGGTGGCCTGTTTACTTCACTGGGCTTTACACGCGCCGGCAGACACCGCAGCAAGGACGTCACCCGCTGGAAGCAGAATGGCATCAACTTTGTTCTGAATGGCGAGCCGGAGAGCTTTGCTCGTGCCTACGACAGCATGCACGGTGCATCGGTGTGCGCGCTCGGGCTGAGCGCGGAAAATGTTGCAAGCACTCTGCGACGCGCCCGCGGATTGCAGATTGGACAGTTCTCGCAACCCATCGGTCCCGGCGAGATGCCAACACCCTCGATATATGGCGTGGGCGGCAGCCTCATCTATCTCATGGAAGCCGGCTCGGAGAGCGAGGTTTGGGACACGGATTTCGTCGCCGAGAAGGCGCCGGTTGCCAACGCAGGCCTGCTTCGTGTCGATCACATCTCGCAGACCATGCATCACGAGGAAATGCTTTCCTGGCTGTTATATTACGTTTCCCTGTTCGAGGTCGCCAAGGCACCGCTGGTGCAGATCGCTGATCCGCTGGGACTGGTGCAATCGCAGGCAATCGAGTCCGCCGAAGGGGGCTTGCGCATCACGTTGAATGGCTCGGCGAGCCCTCAGACCCTGTCCTCGCGATTTCTCCAGGGGTTTCACGGCGCCGGTGTTCAACACATTGCCCTGGCGAGCGCGGACATCATCGCCACCGCGCGCAAGCTGCGCGAGCTCGGGCTCGCCGTTTTGCCGATTCCGCACAATTACTATGAAGATATCGAAGCGCGCTTCGGTCTGGACGCGGATCTGCTGCGGCAACTCGAGCAATTCAACATTCTCTACGACCGCGACAATGACGGTGAATATTTCCAACTCATCTCGCGGGCCTTTGCGAAACGGTTCTTCTTCGAGATTGTCGAGCGGCGGGGCTATCGCGGCTTTGGCGCGACGAATGCCTCGGTGCGCCTGGCCGCGCAGTCACACTATCGGGGAGATCTGGAGAAGACGATAATGGCTGGATGAGTCTGACACCGCCCATGCCGCCCATGGCTTCCAATCGCATCGGAGGCCTGCAGTTACTGTTCGCAATGCGCCGGAACGCGCTCAGCGCCTTTCCGGAACGTTGCATCGACGAACCCGTAGTGAGGCTGAGGGCCGCGGGACGTCCTCTCGTACTCGTGACAGCGCCCGATGCCGTCGGGCACATGATGATCACCCACTCGGAAGACTATGTTCGACTGCCTTTCGGGCGTCGCGTTCTCGGGCCCATTGTCGGACGCGGCTTGCTCACCAGTGAGGGGGAAACCTGGCGGCAACAGCGTCGCGCAATGGCCCCGGCATTCACGCCGCGAAATGTCCCGATCATGAGCGCACACATCATGCGCTGTGCCGAAGCTTCTTGCGCTCGCCTGGAGCGGGCGGCAGGCCAGCCGATCAATCTCCTGGAGGAGATGCAAACGCTCAGCCTGGAAATCGCGGCCACATCCCTGTTCTCGATGGAGGCTGCCACGTTTGCAGATCAGGTACGCGCTCTGGTCTCGGAATACATGGGAACAGTCGGTCGGTTGTATCTGACCGATGTGTTTCTACCGGATTCGATACCGACACCGATGCGCCGGCGCCGCGCGGATTTCCGCAGGCGTTGGACGAGTCTCATTGCTTCGATCATCCAGGCTCGCCGTCAGTCCGGGACGCGCGACGCACCTCGGGATCTCTTCGATCTGCTTTCAGACGCACACGGAGAAGACCGGCAGGACCTGCTGGTCGACGAAGTAGCCACCATGATCGTGGCCGGTCACGAAACGACGGCACTGGCCTTGTTCTGGATGTGCTCACTGCTCGCGAAATCGCCTGAGTGGCAGGCCAGGCTGGTGGCAGAAGCGAGCCACCACGATCTGTCTGCGTCGGCCGCCGGGAAAACGCTTCCCAGGCTCGAGATCGCCCGCGCAATCGTGCAGGAAACGCTCCGCATGTATTCACCGGGCTTCATGGCAGGCCGCCTCGCAAAAAAGACCCACGAGATCTGCGGTGTCACCGTGCCCAAAGGCTCCATGGTGCTGATTCCCTTCTGGCTGATTCACAGAAATCCGCAGTGGTGGCCACACCCGACGTCATTCGATCCCTCGCGCTTCCTCAATGGCGCCGAACCGACTCGCCATACCTATCTACCCTTTGGCGTGGGTCGTCATGTATGCATCGGAGCGCAGCTGGCGATGTCCGAGGCAATCCTCGCCATTGCTCGAATCGCACAGCAATTCACAATCCGTATGGTAGACGACCGACCCATCCTGCCGGTGGCCACGCTGACGACACGACCTGACTACGCGCCGAGGTTCGCTCTGCAGACTCATTGAGTCAGCGTCACCCGCATTCGGTTATCGTCAGAGACTCGGTCAATCAGCTTGTTGTACGGGTCGATGCCTGCCTCAAAAGGTACGCTGTCCACCGTGAGCGTGATGCTGCTGTTTCCGTCCGGCACCGAGCGCTTTGCCAGATACAACACCTTCTGATGTTGCTCCTGCCCATCCGGTGCCTGGCCGAACACACCGACATCGATAGGATCTGAGACCGTGGCGGGTGATTCCCGGCCAATGCCGTCCAAGTAGACCTTGCTGGCGCGCACCTCGAGAGTAACGTCGTACTTTCCATCAGGACGATGCTTCGCCGTCGCTGACACCACGCGGTTGTCAAACATGGTGATCTTCTCAAACAGGTCTGCAATCAGCGGCGACCACTTCGGTCCCGCCTCCTGCCGCAGGTCCGTGAGGAATTCCCGGGTAGTGGTGTAAGGCGGCATCTGGAAAGCATTCTCCTCGTCAAAACGCGCAAGCGTCCTGTCTACCACGTCCTCACCCAGGTAATCCTTCAGTGAATACATCACCACCGAGCCCTTTTGGTAGTGAATGTACTGTTGGTTCTCTACCAGGCACAGAGGCATTTCCTCCACCAGCTCGCCGCTGCGATCCCGGAGATATTGATCCAGCTCGTACTTGAGGAATTTGCGCATCCGGGGCCAGCCGTACTCGTGCTCCTGCACCATCAGCGCGGAGTACTGCGCGAAGGTTTCATCGAGCATCGTCACACCCTGCAGGTATGCGCCGATGACCTGGTGCGCCCACCATTGATGGGCGACTTCGTGCGCGGTGACATAGAAGACATAGTCGATGTCCTCGGGTTTGCGCAGATCCGCGATGAAGCCGATACCTTCCGAAAACGGCACGGTGTTGGCAAAGCTCTGTGCGAAGCGCTCATAGCCCGGAAACTCGAGGATCCGCAGCTGGCGGAACTGGTATGGCGAGTAGACCTCGCTGTAATGCTCGAGTGACTTGCGGGCTGCGTAGATCATCCGCTCGACGTTGTAAGGATGCTGTGGATCGTAGTAGACCTCCAGCGCCACATCCTTCCAGCGATCCCGTTTGACGGCATAACGGGCCGACTGAAAGGAGAAGAAGTTGAGAATCGGCGTGTCCTGTTTGTAGTGGAAATAGCGCCGGCCGTTGGCGGTCCATTCTTTCTGCAGATATCCGGGCGCCAATGCAATCTGATCGGGCACGGTGGAGACTGTTGTTTCAAACGTCACCCAGTCGGAATCGAGCCCGATCAAATGATTGCGGCGCGCGGACTCGTCGCCGATCTTCGGCATCCGCGGCACTGGACCGAGCCCGTACCTGCGGCGCTCGTTCCGATCCTCGAGCTGTCCCTGATCGTCGTAGCCGAACTGCGGAAAGTTCGAGCTGTCGATGAACGTGCCATTGTCGACGACCCGATGATCATCGGGCGTGTTCCTGAATCCGCGACTCAGATAACGCAACGTGAAGTCGAAGTCCATGGCCGCGCCCGGCGCCAACGGTTGCGCCAGGCGATAGATCGTGTATCCATGATCGCGATCATCGCTGACCACTGAGTGCTCGGGAAATCGGACATCCACGAGATCCATGTAGACCGGCAGACGCATGTGCAGATCACGGATGGCGACCTGCGCCCGGTTGATCAGATGATAGTGACCCCGAACGTCCACATGCCGCTCGTGCGGAAAGATATCCATGTCGATTTTCACATCGACGATCCGTGGCTGCGGCAGGTCTTGGTATTGGCGATACTGCTTCTCGTAGCTGGCGGCGCGTTCGTTCTTCAGGTCTTCAGGTACGTAGTGGTTGATGATATTGGTGTTGTAGAAAATCCAGGCACCGAGCCCCGCGAACGCCATCAGCGAAGCTGCAAGAAGCGCGCGCGCAGGAGCATCAAAACGCTGCCGCGCAATGCGGGTCCGCTCCTTCCAACCTTGCGATGTTCCACGCAACCAGTACAACGCCGCTACGACCATCATGGCCGCGGCGAGACAGGCCCAATACGCCTGGAACCACAGATGGCCCGCCAGGAAGTGGCCATAGCCGTTCATATCGGAGTATTTCGCTTCGGGCGCGCTGCCGAAATCGTACAGGTGATGGTCAAAATGCAGTTGGGTGAGCACGATCTTGCTGATCAGGAAAATGACCGTCAGCAGGTATCCCAGGAACTTGTTGTTCGAGAGAACCTGCAGGAACAGCAGCAGCGTCCCGATCAGCAGAAACTGCAGGCCCTCCAGCGCAATGTTGGACAGATACAGCCCCGGCTCAATGCGGGAGTACCCCCTGATGAGCTGATAGACCATTGTTTCGAGGCTGCCGACCAGGAGGAATACACCGATGACGGCCGCGAGAGCCGCCAGTTTGGACAACAGTGGAATCCAGTCCGACAGCGGGAACGCATCAGTAACCTCGTTGACGCGCGCACCGCGCTCGCGCCAGACGAGCTCTCCCGCGTAGAACGCAACGATGATGAAGAGAAGGAAATTGTAGGTTCCATCCATGGCCTCGATCATCAGATGAGTGACCGGATAGACCCGGGTGCCATAGAGTTCATTGGAATTGGCGACAAAGCCGCCGAGGTTGGCCATGGCGAAGCCCAGCATCACCAGGAACGGGACCCCGAACAACACGCTGCGGGTTTCGAAACGGGCCAGTTTCACGAATTGCTGGAATCGGGCCGCGGCGTCAGTGCGCAAAGCGACAGGCGGAACGGCCAGCCGGCCACGGGCCGCGTCCGGTGTTTCAGGACCCGCCACCGCGCGCCGCCGTCTCGGCCACAGCCGCAGGGGTTCGCGGTTCAGGCGAAAGACCGCCAGCGTCGTCGCCACCATCGCGGCACCCACGCAGAACCAGAGTACCCGGTTGGCCAACAACAGCCCTGCAACTTGCGGCAACCGCGTGTTGCGATCGTTGGCAGACCAATAGCGCGTCACGACATCGAATGCTGCCACCCCGAATGGATCAATCAGAGAAGCGAGCGTCCAGTGATCAATGTCATCGCGGATCAGCGTCAATGCCACCTGCCACAGCACAAAGAACGCGATCAGGCCGACATACGTACCCAGCATCGAGCGAGTCAATGTCGCCAGCAGGAACAGGAACGCCGCGATAAAAAACATTGTCGGCAATACGAAAACGGCGAAGCCGTAACCATAAGCGGCGAGGCTGGTCGCACCCAGGCGGGCCGGATCGACCCACGGCATCAACACTCCCAGGTACAGTCCGACCGCCACGAAAACAATCACGACCACCGAGGCAAGGTAGCCGGCAATAAAACGTCCCCCGAGATAGGCTCGGCGCGAGACGGGTGTGGCAAAGATCATCTCCGCCATGCCGGTGTCAAAATCGCGCAGTGCGGCGCCCGCGACAAACACCGCAACCAGGAACATCCCGATCACGGTGAATATCAGCAACATCTGCGCGACAACAAACGGCGCGTTTCTGTGGATGTTGCCAATGCCACCACCCACGCGGATGTGATCGGAGCCGGCCGCGGCGAAGGCAAGCCCGGCAAACGCGAGGGCAATCACCCAGAACAGGGGACTCTTCAGTTGCTGACGCAACTCGAATCGCAATACTTCCCTGAGCATGATCCAGCGCTCAGGCGGCCGAGCGGGTTGCGGCCTGCTGGCGCAACTGCCCGAAATAGACATCTTCCAGATCCGGTGCCACCGCGGTGAAGCCCTCCTCGGGCAGACCGTCGGCGAGCACGTGAATAATCGTTTTACCGCCGGACAGGCGGGTGGAGAGAACAACAAACCGCGCCTTGCAGGCTTCGATGTCGGAATGCGCGATGGCCTTGCGCCAGACCCGTCCCTGCAAGGCACTCAGGGCTTCCGCCGGCTGACCGCTCAACAGCACACGCCCCTGCGAGATGATCGCCATCCGTGGACACAGGTCAGTCACATCCTCCACGATGTGGGTGGACAGTATGACTACGACGTTCTCGCCAATCTCGGCCAACAGATTCAGGAAACGGTTACGCTCCTCCGGATCGAGACCGGCGGTCGGCTCATCGACGATGATGAGCTTCGGCGAGCCGATCAAGGCCTGCGCGATCCCGAAACGTTGGCGCATGCCACCCGAATAGGTGCCCAGCTTGCGTTTGCGCACATCCCAGAGATTGACCTGATGCAACAGTGCTTCAACCAGCGCCTTGCGCTCGCCGGTGGCAACCACTCCCTTGAGCACCGCGAAATGGTCGAGCATGGCTTCGGCGCTCACCTTCGGGTACAGCCCAAACTCCTGCGGCAGGTAGCCGAGCAGGCGTCGCGCCGCCGGCTTGTTGGCCAGTACATCGAGCCCATCGAGTTGGATACCGCCGCTGTCGGGATCCTGGAGAGTCGCAATGGTGCGCATCAGGCTGGACTTGCCCGCGCCGTTGGGACCGAGCAATCCGAACATCCCGGTAGGAATCTGAAGCGAGACATTCCTGAGCGCCTGGACGCCGTTCGCGTAGGTCTTCGACAGATCGCGGATTTCCAGCATGTGCATCCCTGAAGAAGCTGTCCCCGCCTGCAGTATAGGACAGCAGAACCGCTAATCGATTTCGGTTCGTCTCAGCAGATAGTCGAGTCCTCCTACCCGGTACCAGCGATACCCGTAGGCTTCCAGGAGCACCCGGTGCTTGCCGCTCTCATTCGCCCGGCTGTGGTCTTCCGACAATAGGTTGACCAACAGGTCCCCGGTGCGCCCGCTCACGCCGACCTCAAAGGAGACTTCGCACGGTACTGCCGAGAGGTTGTGGAGGAACAGCACCGAGTTGTTACGCCAGTCATAACGAATGGCGAATACCGCCGGGTCGCGGGTCGGAACGATGTGGAAATCGCCCCAACCGATCTCGGGTACTTCCTTGCGCATGCGGATGATGCGCTCGGTCCAGTTCAGCATCGAGTTGGGATCGCGGCGCTGTTGGGCGGCGTTGACGTGCTCGTAACCGAATGGCCCGGAACTGATGACCGGCTGCACCGGTTGGTCGCTTTTGGTGAAGCCGGCCTGGGGCTCCGTCGACCACTGCATGGGCGTACGCGCGCACTCGCGTTCCTTCAGACTCAGGTTGTCGCCCATGCCGAGCTCATCGCCGTAGCGAAGCACCGGGCTGCCGGGGAGCGTGAACATGAGACTGTAGGCCAACTCGATGCGGCGCCGGTCGCCCTGCAGCATCGGGGCGAGCCGCCTTCGAATCCCCCGGTCGTAGAGTTGCATCTCCTTCTCCGGCCCGAAGGCTTTGAAGACGGTGTTCCTTTGCGCCGGCGTCAGCCTGCCGAGATCGAGCTCGTCATGGTTGCGCAGGAACTGTCCCCATTGCGCGGTCGCAGGGCGGACCTTTGTGCTTTTCAGCGCTTTCTGCAATGGACGCGAGTCGCCGGAAGCGAGCGCATAAAACAGGTTCTGATTCGCCTGGAAGTTGAACATCATCTGCATCCGGTCGCCGTCGTCGCCAAAATACTCCAGGTCGGTCTCGGGCAGCACGTTGGCTTCGGCCAGGATGATGGCGTCTCCCTGGCGCCATTGCAGAAACTCACGAAAGCTCCGCAGCATGTCGTACTGCTCGGCGGGCTTCACGATTCCAGGCCCCTTCGTGGCGATCACGAAGGGCACGGCATCCATGCGAAACCCCGACACCCCGAGCTGGATCCAGAAGCCCATGATCTTGAGGATTTCCGCCTGTACATAGGGATTGGCGGTATTCAGGTCGGGTTGAAAATTGTAGAAGCGATGGAAGTACCAGGCACGGGCCACCGAGTCGTAGCTCCACGTGGACTTCTGCACGCCCGGAAACACCATGCCCTTGTTCGCGCCCCGCGGCTTCTTCCTGGACCAGACATACCAATCACGATGCCTGGAGTGTGGATCGCGCCGGGCTTCCTGAAACCAGGCATGTTGGTCCGACGTATGGTTCACCACCAGGTCGATGATTACCCGGATACCGCGCTCTTGCGCCGCATGCGTGAATTCCACGAAATCGCCGAGGGTGCCGTAGCGCGGATCAACCTCGTAGTAGTTCGAAATGTCGTAACCACCATCACGGCCGGGAGAGGTTTGAAATGGCATCAGCCAGATGGCGGTGACGCCGAGCCCGTCGAGGTAATCCAGGCGGCGCATGAGTCCCTCGAAATCACCTATTCCGTCACCGTTCGCGTCCATGAAGGTGGACACTGACAGACAGTAGGTAACGGCGTTTTTGTACCAGAGATCGTTTATCACGAGCGGCCGCCCCTCAGTTGCACGATCACCCCCTCGTTGGCTCGTAAACCAACGCTACGAACCGACGCGTCCTCATCCCGATCCAGATGGGTCGATAGAAGCACCCGTCCCTGGCTCGCAAGACTATCGAGGGACAACTCGTAGGGATCGGCGCCGAAATTGAGTGCGATCAGGAATCGTTCCCCGTCGGCCTCCCTGATATAGGCGAGCAGATGGCGGGTCTTAGCCACCGGCTCGTACTTTCCAACTGCCAGCGCTTCGTGAGCGCGGCGCACTGCGAGCAACTGACGGTAGAGAGTTAGAATCGACTGCGGATCAGCCGCTTCTGCTCGCACATTGACTACATTATAGTCGTCGGAAACTGGAAGCCACGCAGGCGCCGTGCTGAATCCGGCGTTCGGCGATTCATCCCATTGCATCGGAGTCCGGCAAGGATCGCGACCCAGCCCCAGGCCCGGTACGTTTTTCTCGAACGGATCCTGAACTCTGTTGGGAGGAATCGGCACATTGCCCATGCCGATCTCATCGCCGTAGTACATCGTCGGCGTGCCACGGAGTGTCAGCAACAACATCGCGGCGACGCGTGCCTGATCAATCCCTACGCGCGAGGCAATGCGCGGATTGTCATGATTGCCGAGCACCCAGTTTGGCCAGCCGCCAGAGGGCAGTTTACCTTCATACTCGTCAATCAACCGCGCGATCCCACGGGCATCCCAGGTGGCCTGCAGCAGTTGGAAGTTGAACGGTAGTTGCACGCCCTCCAGGTTGGCGCCGTAGTACGCAACCAGGCGCTCCACGGGCAGGTAGATTTCGCCAATGAGAACGCGATCCTCGAACTCGTCGGTCACGCGCCTCAAGCCCGCCACGATCTCCTGCACTTCAGGCCGATCAGTTGTGTAGAGCGGGATCTGGCAGTGATGAGGATTCTGACCCGGCAGCCAGGCCGGGTTGGGCGGATTGTCACGCCACCGATCGTCCTTGATGAGATTCCACAACACATCCACGCGAAATCCATCCACGCCCCGCCGGAGCCAGAATCGCAATACATCGTGCATGGCGGCGCACACCTGGCTGTTACGCCAGTTGAGGTCCGGCTGCTCCTTCAGGAAGGCATGGTAATAGTACTGCCCGGTGCGCTCGTCGAATTCCCACGCACTGCCACCGAAGTTGCTCAGCCAGTTGTTGGGTGGGCCACCATCCGGTGCCGGATCGTGCCATAGATACCAGTCGCGCCTGGGATCAGTGCGTGAGCGGCGTGATTCCTGAAACCAGGGATGCAGATCGGATGTGTGGTTGGGGACGTAATCCAGGATCAGCTTCAGTCCACGCTTTTTGACTGCCCGCACGAGCTCATCGAACAACTCCAGGGACCCGAACAGCGGGTGGATGTTGGTGTAGTCGGAAATGTCGTAGCCGAAGTCGGCCATCGGCGAAGGAAATATCGGCGACAGCCACACCGCATCGATACCGAGCGAGAGGCAATAGTCCAGGCGCTCGAGAATTCCCCGCAGATCACCCGTTCCGTCACCGTTTGAATCGAGGAACGAGCGCGGGTAGATCTGATAGATAGTCCCGCGCTGCCACCATGCGTAATTCATTGCACACCTCGCGCACCTCTCAAACGCGAAAGGGGCGCTGATGTTCCGGCCCTGCCGTTGTGGCCGCGGCTACGCCGGGCGTAGTATCGGGAAAAAGCTTCAGTCCTCAATCAAAAACAGTCGGGGAGTTACTGCATGAGCAATGGGTCCATTGAATTGCCCAGCCGCCGCGGTCTGCTGATGATGGCCGCGGCCGCGGGCGTCTCACTCGCCACACCGCGGATATTGCGGGCCGCCGCCAGCGGTCCGAAGTTGGGCGGTGATCTGTCCACGGTGCGCGCCGCGATTGAGAAGCAGCAGGCGCAGGCGCTGAAGCGGCTGCAGGGCTGGATCGCGCTGCCGTCCATTGCGGCTGAGAACCGCAACATGAAGGAAGGGGCCCAGATGATGGCCGAGCTCTTGAAGGAAGCCGGCTTCCAGAGCACGCAGGTGATGCCGACTGATGGTCAGCCCGGCGTGTTCGCAACATTGGACGCGGGAGCGAAGCGCACCGTCGGCGTGTATTTCATGTACGACGTGAAGCAGTTCGATCCGTCCGAATGGAGCTCGCCACCTCTCGAGGCGGCCGTTGTCGAGCGGGCTCCCTTCGGCAAGGTGCTGATTGGGCGCGGCGCCACCAATCAGAAGGGACCTGAAGCCACGTGGCTCGCGGCCCTGCATGCGCTCAAAGCGGCTGGCCGCAAGCCTCCTGTGAATATCGTGCTGGTGGCCGAAGGTGAGGAAGAAATCGCCTCGCCCCACTTCGGACAGGTCGTGCATCAGCCTGAGGTTCTCAAAGCCCTTTCCAAATGCCATGAGGTCTTCATGCCGTTTGCCTCCCAGTCGCCCCAGGGGAGCGTGGAGATTTCCCTCGGCGCCAAGGGAGTGATTGAGGTGGAGTTGGTGTGCTCAACGGCCAAATGGGGGCGCGGCGCCAAGGACGATATCCATTCCAGTTACAAGGCTGAGCTGGACAGCGCGGTGTGGCGCCTGGTGAAAGCCCTTTCGACGCTGGTCTCCGAAGATGGCAACGACCCGGCCATCGATGGCTGGTTCGAGCACGTGAAGCCCTTGACCGACCGCCAGAAACAAATCATTGCGGACAAGGTGGCGAGCACCAACGAGGCCGACGTCAAGAAGCTGTTGGGCGTGCAACACTGGGTCCGCGACCTGTCCTACCGCGAAGCCCTCGAGCGGCTGGCCTCGCAACCCACCGTCAACATTGAAGGCATGTATGCCGGATACACGGGTCCTGGCGGAAAGACCCTCCTGCCCTCCAAAGCCGTCGCCAAGCTCGATTTCCGGCTGGTTCCCGACCAGACCGCGGAGGAAGCGCAAACCAAGCTGAAGGCCCACCTGGCCAAGCGTGGATACAGTGATATCGAGGTCAAGGTGACCGGCGGCTACAACCCAACTCAGACCGATGAGAATTCGTCGCTCATCAAGGCATCCATGGCGGTCTACAAATCGGAAGGGTTGCCCGTCAGCCTCTCGCCGCGCCTCGCCGGCTCCTGGCCGGGTTATATTTTCACAGGTCCCCCGGTGAGCTTGCCGGGCGGTCACTTCGGGACCGGGCACGGCAGCCGCGCGCATGCACCGGATGAGTATTACGTCATCGAGTCGAGTAATCCGGCGGTCCGCGGCATGCCGGAGGCGACCCTTTCATATGTCAGGCATTTGTACGCACTCGCAGCCAGTTGATGGCGTCCAATGGACTCGCTGATCACCGCCGCCGGCCGTGCGCTGGCGGCCGGTGATCCGCTCGGCGCCCTCAAACGAGTCGCGCTGCGCAACGATGCGCCAGCGCTTGCGCTCCGCGGAATCGCGATGGCTCAGCTCGGCGATCTCCCCCGAGCACGCTCGTTGTTGCGGGATGCCGTCCGTGCTTTCAGCCCGAAGGAAACAGTCGCGCGTGCGCGCTGTGTAGTTGCCGAAGCCGAGATCGCGCTCGCAGCGCGCGATCTGCAGGTCGTGAAGGGACTGAGTGCGGCCCTCGCAGTGCTTCAGTCACACGGCGACCGCGTGAATGCGGCCCATGCGCGCTACATTCAGATTCGCCGCCTTCTGCTGATCGGTCGTGTGGATGAGGCTGAGCAGAAGCTCACTGAGCTCGATCCCTCGCTGTTGCCTCCGGCCTCCAGGGCCGGGCACTCACTGATTGTTGCAGGTATCGCCATGCGGCGGCTTCGCGCCAGGGAGGCGCGATCGGCGCTGGGGGTTGCCCGCAGAGCGGCGAGAGAGGCCGGCATACCTGCGTTGGCCGCTGAGGTCGAAAGTGCTGTTGAGTTATTGGACAACCCTGCAGCGCGCCTGTTGGTCGGCGGCACGGACAGACTGTTGGTCCTGGAGGAAGTGGAAGCACTGCTCGGGTCGGAGGTGCTCGTAGTCGATGCCTGCCGTTACGCCGTTGGGGATGTCCTGCTTGCGAAGCGCCCGGTGTTGTTTTCGCTCGCGCGGGCGCTCGCGGAAAGCTGGCCCGGGGATGTCCCCAGAGAACGGCTCGTTGCCCGCGCATTCGGTTTGAAGCTCGACGATGAGTCACATCGTGCGCGCCTGCGGGTTGAAATCGGGCGACTGCGCAGTGCACTGCGCAAGGTGGCCGGGATAGCCGCAACGAAACGGGGGTTTGCTCTCTCGCCGCTGCATGCGCGCGAAGTGGCAGTCCTTGCCTGGCCGACAGAGGAAAAGCATGCCGCCGTGCTGGCCCTGCTCTGCGACGGTGAATCCTGGTCGAGCTCTGCTTTGGCACTCGCGCTCGGAACGAGTCAGCGCACCGTGCAACGCGCGCTCGACTCGCTTGCGGAAGCGGGCAAAGTGCAGTCATTCGGGCGGGCCAGGACGCTTCGTTGGATGACTGCGCCGCTGCCTGGCTTCACGACGACTTTGTTACTCCCGACGCCTCTACCCGTCGATTAAGATGAATCCATGAACAGATCAAACGCCGAGATCATTCAGGAGTGGGGACCTTTTCCGGGCGCGGAGACAGTGCACGGGGTCACCTACGATGGCCACAATGTCTGGTTCGCCGCAGGCAGCAAGCTGATTGCCCTGGATCCGGCCAGCGGGAAAACCGGCCGCTCGATCAATGTCACCGCGGATGCCGGGACCGCCTTCGATGGGCGGTACCTGTATCAGCTGGCAGAGGCCGAGATCCGGAAGATTGATCCCGACACGGGCAAAGTCGTGCACACCATCCCCGCCCCCGGCGCCGGCGCCGATTCCGGCCTGACCTGGGCGGAGGGCACCCTCTGGGTGGGCCAGTACCGGGCGCGCAGGATTCACCAGATTGATCCACAAACCGGCGCAATTCTGCGCACGATTGAATCCAACCGCTTCGTCACCGGCGTCACCTGGGTTGACGGTGAATTCTGGCACGGCACCTGGGAAGGCGATGAAAGCTCGCTGCGCCGGGTCAATCCGCAGACCGGCCAGGTGCTGGAGCAGCTCGACATGCCGGCGGGTACCGGCCTGTCAGGGCTCGAGTCAGACGGTGGCGATCAGTTCTTCTGTGGTGGCAGCGGCGGCAAAGTCAGGGTTGTCCGCCGGCCGAGGCGCTGAGACGCGTCACCATTGCGGCAACGACTTCTGCATCAGTGAATCGCGTGGTCAGGGGCGCAAATCCCAATTCGACGGTGCGCGTGGAATTGAACACCGGTGAGCTGCAGGAGCTGTGTACAGCCGGCACCCCGGTCGCGAGCACGAACTGAACTACATTGTCGGGATTGAGACCGGAACCCGCCATCACCTCGATTCGATTGCCCGCCTGCTCCACGAGCCGGCGTATCACATCGCTTCCCTCGGGAGCGCCTGGCGCTCCTCCTGAAGTCAACACACGTTTGAAGCCGAGACTGATGGCTGTTTCCAGCGCAGCCCCGAAGTCAGGAACAACGTCGAACGAGCGGTGTAGCACCGCGGGCAATCCAGCCGCGTGCTCCACGAGTTGGCGCAATGCGTCTTCGTCGAGACTCCCGTCGGGCCGATTCGCTCCGATGACAATCCCTGCGAGCTTCAGCGAGCGCACAGTGTCAATGTCACGGCGGATGACATCGATCTCACGCCGGGAATAACAGAAGTCGCCTTCCCTCGGACGGATCAGCACAAAACAGGGCAGATCTTTCGCCGCCGCAGTGACCATCAAGCCGTGCGATGGCGTC
>Ga0068858_100000173_pt1 | contig 68371 bp, 51 predicted proteins | sample KBSSwiS12_FD_66589 | JGI IMG/M metagenome (GOLD analysis project Ga0068858, IMG submission 66589) | Switchgrass rhizosphere microbial communities from Kellogg Biological Station, Michigan, USA - KBS Switchgrass S1-2 | ecosystem: Host-associated > Plants > Roots > Rhizosphere > Soil ...
GTGATCTTCTTCGACAGGTCGCCCATGGCCACCGCGGTCGTGACCTCGGCGATGTTGCGCACCTGCGAGGTGAGATTGCCGGCCATCGCGTTGACCGAATCGGTGAGGTCCTTCCAGGTGCCGGCGACGCCGCGCACCTCTGCCTGTCCGCCGAGCTGCCCTTCGGTACCGACCTCGCGCGCCACGCGCGTGACCTCGGCCGCGAACGAGTTGAGCTGATCGACCATTGTGTTGATCGTGTTCTTCAGCTCCAGGATCTCGCCCTTCACATCGACGGTGATCTTCTTCGACAGGTCGCCCATGGCCACCGCGGTCGTCACGTCGGCGATGTTGCGCACCTGGGCTGTGAGGTTGCCGGCCATCGAGTTGACCGAATCGGTGAGGTCCTTCCACGTCCCGGCGATTCCCCGGACCTCGGCCTGCCCGCCGAGTTTTCCTTCCGTGCCGACCTCGCGCGCCACGCGCGTGACCTCGCCGGCGAACGAGTTGAGCTGATCGACCATCGTGTTGATCGTGTTCTTCAGCTCCAGAATCTCGCCGCGCACGTCGACGGTGATTTTCTTCGACAGATCGCCCATGGCGACCGCGGTCGTCACGTCGGCGATGTTGCGCACCTGCGCCGTGAGGTTGCTGGCCATCGCGTTGACCGAATCGGTCAGGTCCTTCCACGTGCCGGCGACTCCCGGCACTTCCGCCTGGCCACCGAGCTGTCCTTCCGTGCCGACCTCGCGCGCCACGCGCGTGACCTCCGAGGCGAACGCCCGCAACTGATCGACCATCGTGTTGATGGTGTTTTTCAATTCGAGGATCTCGCCCTGCGCCTCGGCGGTGATCTTCTTCGACAGGTCGCCGTTCGCGACCGCGGTCGTGACCTCCGCGATGTTGCGCACCTGGTTGGTCAGGTTGCCGGCCATGTAATTGACGGAGTCGGTGAGATCGCGCCACGTGCCGCTGACGCCCTGCACGTCGGCCTGCCCGCCGAGCTTCCCTTCGCTGCCGACCTCGCGCGCCACGCGCGTGACCTCCGAGGCAAACGAGCGCAGCTGGTCGACCATCGTGTTGATCGTTTCTTTGAGCTCGAGGATCTCGCCGCGTGCGTCGACGGTGATCTGCTTGGAGAGGTCGCCGTTCGCGACCGCGGTGGTGACGCCGGCGATGTTGCGCACCTGGTTGGTCAGGTTCGCCGCCATGTAGTTGACGGAGTCGGTGAGATCGCGCCACGTGCCGCTGACACCCTGCACGTCGGCCTGCCCGCCGAGTTTCCCTTCACTGCCCACTTCGCGCGCCACGCGCGTGACTTCCGAGGCGAACGAGCGGAGCTGATCGACCATCGTGTTGATCGTGTTCTTGAGCTCGAGGATCTCGCCGCGCACTTCGACGGTGATCTTGCGGGAGAGGTCGCCGGTGGCGACCGCGGTCGTCACTTCAGCGATGTTGCGCACCTGCGCGGTGATGTTGCCGGCCATCGAGTTGACGGAGTCGGTGAGGTCCTTCCACGTGCCGGCGACGCCCTTCACGTCGGCCTGGCCGCCGAGCTTTCCTTCGGTGCCGACCTCGCGCGCCACGCGCGTGACTTCCGAGGCGAACGAGCCGAGCTGGTCGACCATCGTGTTGACCGTCTTCGCCGTGCGAAGGAACTCGCCCTTCAGCGGCCGGCCGTCGAACTCCGTGGCCATGGAGCGGGAGAGATCGCCGCGCGCCACCGCGCCGATGACCCGCGCGATCTCGTTCGTCGGCTGCACCAGGTCGCCGATCAGGTTGTTCACCGAATCCGCGATCACGCCCCACTGTCCGCCCGCGCTCGGCACCTGCGCGCGCTGATTGAGCTTCCCCTCTTTGCCGACGACATTTGCGATCCTCTCGACTTCATTTGTCGAGCGCTCGTTGAGCTCGAGAATGTCGTTCAGCGTGTCGGCAATTTTTCCCTGGACGCCGGTGAACTCCACCGGCATGCGCACCTTGAAGTCGCCCTTTTTCATGGAGGTCAAGGTGCGGAGGAGAAGACGTTCGAAATCTTTCGGCGAAAGCTCGCTCGCCTTGTCGATGCCGATTCCAGTGGTCATGCGTGAGGCTCCCTGTTGTGCGGATTTGCAGCTACGCGGTGGGAACGGTTTGCAAATCGGGAGCCACGGATGAGGCTGGGTTTACATCAGAAGTTCGCGCAGCTTCGAGGGCTCGACCGGCTTGAGCAGGTGCTCGTCGAACGGCGCTTCCTGCTCCAGCGCTCCATAGCCGGTCAGCGCGATGAGCCGCATCTCCGGCGACTGCGCGCGCAGCTCGCGCGCGACGGCATACCCATCGAGTCCCGGCAGGCCGATGTCGAGCAGCACGACGTCGGGCTCGAAGTTCTTCGCTTCCTCGATGGCTTGCGGTCCGTCGGCGGCGCCGCGCACCTGGTGGCCGTCACGCTCGATGAGCAGGATCAGCATCTGCCGCGTGTCGGCGTGGTCTTCGACGACGAGCACGCGCCTGGCGAGGGGAGCGGCGATCTCCGCCGGCTCGGGTGATGGAGCGGACGGGACGTCCGCTCCCCTCTCGGTGGCGGGCACGCGGATCGTGAACTCGCTCCCGTTCCCCGGTCCGTCACTCGTCGCTTCCACCGTTCCACCGTGCAGCTCGACGAGACGGCGCACGAGCGTGAGCCCGAGCCCCAATCCGCCGCGCGGGCGATCGAGCGACGGCGGTCCCTGCACGAAGAGATCGAACGCCTGATCGCGCAGCTCCCCGTCCATGCCGTCGCCGGTGTCGCGCACGCGCACGACGGCCGTTCCATGTTCGTTCTCCACCGCGATCGAGATGCGACCCTCGGGCGGCGTGAACTTGATGGCGTTGTGCAGCAGGTTGGCGATGACCTGCGTGAAGCGCATCGGATCGACGTCGACCCAAAGTGCACGATCGGCGATCTCGATCGAGAGCCGCTGATGCTTCTGCGCGGCGAGATGGCGCCAGGTGTCCGCGGCGGCGCCGACGATCTCCTCGAGCTGCACCGGCCGGCGTTCGAGCTGGATCGCGCCGCGCGTGATGCGCGAGACGTCGAGCAGATCGTCGACCAGCCGTGTCAGGTGCGCCGCCTGCCGTCGGATGATCTCGCGCGCCTGCTCCGCGACCGCAGGATCGCGGCGGCCGAGGAGCTCGACGGCGTGCACGATCGGCGCGAGCGGATTGCGAAGCTCGTGTCCGAGCATCGCCAGGAACTCGTCCTTCCGCTGCTGCGCCTGTCGATACTGCGCCGCCACCGCGCCGAGAAGCAGGCCGGTCGTGACCACGACGGCCATGAAAATCTGCAGCAGCACGAGGCCCTGTTCCGGACCGGCGCCCGCGAATGGACCACGCCCGAGATGCGTCCCCCAGATGGCGATGGCGTTGGAGACAACGGCCACGGTTGCCGTACCGGCCGGACCGAATCGCAACGCGGCCCAGATCACGAACGGGAAGACGACGTACTCCGTTGCCTGCACGCGGCGAAGCACGACGAATGCGCCCGCGGAGACCGCGGCCAGAAGAATGATGCCGGCGACGCCTTCCATGACCGCGATCGTGCGATGTCGTTTTTCAGTCCACACCAGCAGAAACGGCGCGACGATCAATCCGCCGAGCGCGTCGCCCATCCACCAGAGCCACCAGAGTCCGGGCAGTGCGCTCATCGGCTGCACGCCACCGGCGCCGAGAGCGGCGACGCCGACGCTCGCCGCGACGATCGGCGCGATCGCGATCGCGCCGACAAACAAAAGCACATCGCGAACGCGCGCCAGGCCGGCGTCGAAATCGAATCGGCGAAGGAACGTGACGGCGAGGATCGCTTCGAGGGTGTTGCCGATCGCGATTCCCGCCGCCACCGCGAACGGCTCATCCGCGGTCGCATTGGCGAGCAGCGCGCCGAGGAAGACGCCGGCGGCGCTCTTGCGCCCGAAGCGAAAAACGGCGGCGATGGCGAACCCGGTCGGCGGCCAGACGGCCGTCACCTGATGCGCACTGATCGCCAGCGCGAGGCCGAGCTTCGCGAAGGCGACATACAACGCTGCGATACCGAGGACCGTCAGGACGTCGATTACGACGGGGGATTTTCTGATAGCTCTGAGTTTACGATATCGAGGACATGCGAACTGTGATCGCCGCCACGGGGAGCCACATCCCCGACCTGGTCGTTACGAACGACCACTTCCTGCAGCACGAGTTCCTGGGGCCTGACGGCCGGAGGATCGACAAGCCGAACGCCGAGATCCTGGAGCAGTTCGAGGCCATTACCGGAATCCGCGAGCGGCGCTACGTCGACGTGGAGACGTCGACCTCCGACATCGGGCTCGCGGCGGCGCAGGCGGCGCTCGAATCGTCGAAGATCGATCCCGAGTCGCTCGATCTGATTATCTTCGCCCACAACTTCGGCGACGTGCGTCCGGGCGACCGGCGCTCCGACCTCGTGCCGGCGCTCGCCGCGCGGGTGAAGTCGAGGCTGAAGATCCGCAATCCGTACGCCGCGGCCTTCGACGTCATCTTCGGATGCCCGGGCTGGCTGCAGGGGGTGATCATCGCCGACTCGATGATCCGCGCGGGCGACATCAGGAAGGCGATGATCATCGGCGCCGACACGCTCTCGCGCATCTCCGATCCGCACGATCGCGACAGCCTCATTTACGCCGACGGCGCCGGCGCGACGATCCTCGAGGCGCGCGAGACGAACGACGGCATCCTGGCGCACGCCGTCCGCTCCGACACGCTGGAGCACGCGACGATGCTGCGGATGGGGAAGTCGTACAACGAGGACGTTTTCCTCGAGGCGCTCTTCCTGAAGATGGAGGGGCGAAAGCTCTACAAGTACGCGCTGAACAACGTCGCCGGCGCGATGAAGCAGGCGCTCGACCGCGCCGGCGTCGCGTTGCGCGACGTCGACAAGATCCTCATCCATCAGGCGAACGGCAAGATGGACGAAGCCATCCTCGCCGCGCTCTACGACCTCGAAGGAATGCAGCCACCTCCCGACATCATGCCGATGACCATCTCCACCCTCGGCAACAGCAGCGTGGCCACCGTGCCGACGCTGCTCGATCTGATCCTGAAGGGACGGATGGACGGGCATTCGATCGAGTCGGAGGACATCGTGCTGTTCGCCTCGGTGGGGGCGGGGATGCACATCAACGCGGTGGTGTATCGGGTGCCGTGAGCGGTGTAGAATTGGTGTAGTTCTGGCATAAATCTAGTGGTAGAGGAAGAACCCCATGGCAGCGACTCAGTTGAGCAAATCAGAAATCATTGCTCATGTCGCCAAGGCTGCTGACGTCTCGAAGAAGAAAGCAGCGAACATGCTCGAGGCGCTGAACGACCTCGCTCACCGCAGCGGTCCGAAAGGTTTGCAGGCCACGGCGCATGTCTTCGGAAGACCTGCAGGACCGATTTCTCCTCTCAAAGTGCTTCACGATCCGGTAAGCGGCCGTGTGGACGCCGAGCGCGTCGCCCGGTATCTGAACGAACCGCTTACGTTCATCGCCAACGCGCTACAGCGGAAGTACTCGACCGTGGCCAAGACTCCGGCCGCACTATCGCTCCAGCCGCGGCTCTTCGACTTCAAGCGAGTCATCGAAGTCCTCGAACATGTCCTCGGAGACGCGCAGAGCGTGCGCATCTGGATGAACACGCCGCATCCTGATCTCGACGGCATGACGCCTCGCGCCGTTGCGGAGAGCGGAAACATCACCGTCATCCGGCGAATGATCGATAGCGCTCTCAGTGGAAATCTGACCTGATGCTCGTGTACAGCGACCTGCTCGTCGCGATCGCGGCGGCACCACGCGTCACGATTCATGGACCATGGGCGCGATGCATCGAGTACGCACTGTTGCAAGGTCCGCCACCCGGACGTCCGCGCCGGAGTCGCCCACAGCCACTCTGGCCCGGAGGGAGTGTTCTCAGCGGCGCACGCTTCACCCCTGTCGGCTCGTTCTCCACGCTCTATCTCGCATCCGACTTCGCCACGGCGCAAACGGAGACGGGCTCCGTCTTCAGCCACGCCGCGCTTGCGAACACCACGATCGCCACAGAGCCGGTCGTGACATTTGCAGTCGACGGCGTGCTCACCGATGTCATCGATTTTCATGACCCGACTGCCCAGGCCCTCGCCGGCACCACCACGTCTGAATTGACCGGGTCCTGGCAACTGGCGACTCCTGCACCGACCCAGGAGCTTGGTCGCGCGGCTTTCGATTCAGGCGTGATCACGGCGCTGAAGTACCCTTCGTCGAAGCGTGTCGGTGGCTGGGGTCTGGCGGTTTTCGTCGATCGACTCACGCTCAACACCGTGAACTTCATCGAAATCGTCGACAAGACCCTGAAACTGAAGCAGCGTCTGCCTTAACCTCATGGTCACCCGGCGACCCATGGAGCAACATTGAACCCTCATTCAGTGCCACTTCTGGCGCTGAATTAGACCCATTGCCAACCTAACTCATTGAAAATACGTGTGGCATCGCGATTGAACTCCTGACCGGCACACATCAGGAGGAATGGAAGTGATGAAACGAACCGCCCTGGCTCTCGTTCTCCTTCTCACCGCAGTCGCCGCCGAAGCGAAGACCGGAGTGGTCTTCATCCACGGCAAGGGGGGCACCACCCTCGCCAGCTCCAGTGTGGCCCGCGCCTACTGGACGGACGACATGATCCGCGCCACCACCAAGGGCTACACCATCCCCTACCTCATCTGCAGTTACGACGGGACGCAGTACATGTGGGTCGCCGGCAACACGGTCGCCGGGCAGATCTACAACTGGATGAACGCGAACGCCATCGACGACATCGTGGTGGAGACGCATTCGTTCGGCGGCATCGTGATCCGCTGGATCATGTCGAATCCGACGTACGACTCGCGCTATCAGCCGATCATCAACCGCATCCGCTGGGTGAACTCGATCGCGCCGCCGAACAAAGGCTCCGAGGCGGCGGACCTCGCCGGCACGCTGTCGGGATCGTGGCTCACCGGCTGGCTGATCGACCTGGTCGGGCAGAAGAACAACTCCACGACCAACTGCACCACCTCCTCGATGAGCTACTACAACCAGTACTACCTGAAGGGGACGAGCGGCCGTCCCGCGCTGCCGAAGACGGTCTACAACATCGCCGGCTACGGACTGTGGAACGACTTCGCGCATTCGGAGGACTACGGACTGGCGACGCTCTCGGGCATCGCCGGACTGCCGGGCGAGGACGACGGCATGGTCGCGCAGTACAGCGCGCAGGCGGTCGGCGTCGTGTGGTTCACCACGGAAGCCAATCACCACCACAACCGCCACAACGACTACCGCAGGATCGGCGACTCGCTGGCCACCGACTTTTGATCGGAGAACATCATGAAAAGAATTCTCTGCACACTCCTTTTCACTGCTCCCCTCTTCGGTCAGGTCGCCACCGGCAGGTTCGCGCAGGGCGAGACGTACGTGGAGCCCGAGCGCAACGCGCCCGCCGCGACGTCGCGGATGTTCGTGCGCAACGCAAATGGCCAGGGTATTGACCTTCCCGCCACGGGCCAGGGCGGCATGATCATCGTGGTCAACGACCGGCAGCCGAAGTCGGCGAAGCTGCGCACGCCGATCGGCGACAGCTCGTCGAAGTCGGTCCAGCGCTTCGCCATCGACGCCGAAGGGCATGAAGTGCTGCACATCGACCAGACGATCGCCGGCCGCTATCACGTCAGCGACGTCGCGCCGGGAGCGACGGTCATCGCGGCGGAGCCGGACAGCGCGCTGGCGATGATCACCACGGTCGGTCCGCTGTCGCGCATGCCGGGCGACTCGATCACGCTGCACGCCACGCTGCGCGACGGCGACGACTCGGTGAGCGGCGCGCAGGTGGTGGCGCATGTCACCGCCCCCGACGGCGCGGCCGGCGATTCGATCGCCCTCACCGACAAGGGACACGGCGAGTACGAAGCGGTGATCGCCGAGCTGCCGTCGCGCGCGAACGGCTTCTGGTCGGTGCGCTACGACGCCGACGGCGTCACGGCGCACGGCGTGGAGTTCGCGCGCACCGGCTCGAACCAGTTCATGAACGAGCGCAACTCCGCGCACCTCGGCGGGATCCGCTCGCGCGTCGAGAACGGCATGCTGCACGTGACGGCGAACGCCGAGATCGCCGAGGCGGGGCGCTACCGCTTCGACGTGATCGTCGCTTCGGAACGCGACAAGAGCGGCGAGCGCCGCGGACTGGCGTGGGGCGAGGCGGCGCAGACATTGGAGCGCGGCGCGACGCAGTTGTCGCTCGATATCCCGCTCGACGGCGTGGCTGCGTCCGATCTCTTCCTCGACGTGCGGCTGCTCAATCTCGATTCGATGGGAATGGCAGGACGCGAGACAGCCAACATCCACTAATCAATGAGCGACGTAGTTTCAGCATGAGCTCAAAGCCGCTGCCTCCCGGACGCGAGGGTCTCCCTCTCCTCGGCGAGACCCTCGCCTTTGCCAAAAACCCATTCGCCTTCATCGACGAGCGCCTGAAACGCCACGGCCGCGTCTTCCGCTCGCGCGTCCTGGGGCGCGACGCCGTCGTCATCGCCGGCCCCGAGGCCGCGGGGCGCTTCATCGACAGCAACGTCGTGCAGCGCGAAGGGTCGATGCCGCCGCACGTGCAGGAGATCTTCGGCGGACGCAGCCTCCCGCTGCTCGACGGCGACGTGCACCGCGGACGCAAGAGCGTCGTGGTGCAGGCCTTCACGCGCGCGGCGCTGACGGCCTACATGCCGCAGATGCAGGCGAGCGTGGAGCGCTACTTTGCGCAGTGGTCATCGGGCGGCGAGATCCGCTGGCTCGACGAGATGAAGCGGCTATCGATCGAAGTGATCTGCGCGAACGTCCTCGGCATGCAGCCGGGCGAGGAGATGGATCGCGTGCGCAGCGACTACGACACGCTGACGCGCGGCTTCGCCACGCTGCCGATCAACCTCCCCGGCACCACGTATCGCAAGGCGCTGCAGGCGCGCGACCGGATCTTCGAGGTGCTCAGCGCGAAAGTGCGGGAGCGGCGGAAGCAGGCGACGGATGACGGGCTGTCCCGGATCCTCGCGGCAGCCGGAACAACGATGTCCGATCACGACATCGTGCTCGAGTTGCACCACATCGTCATCGCCGGCTTCATCGTCTTCGCCGAATTCGGCGGCATCGTGCAGCAGCTGACCGCGCATCCCGACGTCCGCGCGCGGCTCGCCGCGGAGATCAAGGCGAAGTCGCCGTCGGGTGCGATCACGCTCGAAACGTTGATGTCGATGCCGTACCTGCTGCAGGTGGTCAATGAAGTGAAGCGCCTTTGCCCGATCATCCCGGCGGTGTTCGGCAAGACGAAGGAAGGGTTCGAAGTCGACGGCATCGCCGTGCCTGCGGGCTGGATGGTGATGTGGGCGGTGACGCCGAGCCACGTGGCGCACGGCATGTACAGCGATCCGGAGCGTTTCGATCCCGATCGATTTTCGGCGGAGCGCGCGGAGGAGAAGCGCCACGAACACGCCTTCGCGCCGCAGGGCGCCGGGCCGGCGATGGGACACCGCTGCCCCGGCCTCGATTACGCGACGTACTTCATGGAGGTCTTCGCCATCGTGCTGCTGCGCGGCTACACGTGGGAGCTGCCGCCGCAGAATTACGAGCTCGATTTCAGCAAAACGCCGCCGGTGGCGAAGGACGCGCTGCGGGCTACGGTGAAAGCTCTTTGAGCAGCGTCATCCTCGCGTCCCTTCAACGCGGCGCTCGTCGGGCATGATGGATTGCCGCTATGATCGTCCCGCCATGGCGCGACGGTTCAACACACCTCTCTGGAGCGGCCTCGTCCTCGTCTTCATCGCCATCTTCAGCTACCTCTTCCTGTTCGTCCGCTGGCCGATGACGCGCGACGTTCCGTGGACGGCGTTCGTTCTCTTCGTCGTTGCCCTGGCGCTGATGGTGATCGGATTCCGCCGCACGGAGCGGAAGGTTTTCGCGTCGATCGTCATGACCATCGGCATCGGCGTGATGGCCTTCTTCACGTTCGGCATGCTCGTGATATCGAAGCTGCTGCCGGCGTCGCAAGGCTCGCCCGCGGCCGGCGCGAAGGCGCCCGACTTCACGCTGCCCGACACGAATCATCACAACGTGACGCTGTCGCAACTCGTGGCGATGCCCGGATCGAACGGCGTGCTGCTGATTTTCTATCGCGGCTACTGGTGACCGTTCTGCAACTCCGAGTTACGGGGTATCGAGCAGCATCTCGGTGAATTCAAGGCCGCCGGCGTGACGCCGGTGGCGATCAGCGTCGACACACCCGAGGAGTCGCGCGATCTGAGCACGAAGGCGGGCTACACGTTCCCGATCCTTTCCGATCGAAACACGGACGTCATCCGCAAATACGACCTCCTGCACAAAGGCGGCGGCATGCAGGGCCGCGACATCTCCCGCCCCGCCGAGTTCCTCGTCGACCGCAGCGGCACCGTGCGCTGGCGCAATCTGACCGAGGACATCCGCGTGCGCGCGACGCCGGAGAAGATGCTGGAACAGGCGCGGACGCTGCGCTTTCAAGCCCCCAATTAACGCTACACTGGTTGCCCTCACGATGAGCGCCCTTCACCAGGTCGGAAAGTACCGCCTCGTCGATCAGATCGGACGCGGGGCGATGGGCGAAGTCTTTCGCGCTCACGACTCCGTCCTCGACCGCTACGTCGCGCTGAAAATCATCGAAGCGGGCGGCGATGACGAGAAGCGGCTGCGCTTCCGGCGCGAGGCGCAGTCGGCCGCGCGGCTCACGCATCCGAACATCGTCGTGGTCCATGATTTCGGCGAGGACTCCGGCCGTTTCTTCATGGCCATGGAGCTGCTCGACGGCAGCGATCTGAAGCGCCTGATCCGCGACAACAGCTTCCCCGACCTCCGCTCCCGGCTCGACGTGATGGAGCAGATCTGCGACGCCGTCGCCTTCGCCCACGCCACGAACATCATTCATCGCGACCTGAAGCCGGCGAACATCTTCGTGCTGCCGAGCGGACAGGTGAAGATCGTCGACTTCGGACTGGCGCGCATCGGCGAGTCGAGCGTGACCGGCACCGGCACGATCCTCGGCACGCCGCACTACATGGCGCCGGAGCAGGTGCGCGGGCGCGGCATCGACGCGCGGGCCGACATCTTCTCCCTCGGCGCGGTCTTCTACGAGCTGCTCTCCGGCCGCCGCGCGTTCGAAGGCGACTCCGTTCACGCCGTCCTCTATTCGGTCATGCAGCGCGATCCCGATCCGCTGCATCTCGTCGTCCCGACCATTCCGGCGTCCGTCTCCGAGGTCGTGATGCGCGCGCTGCAGAAGGATCCGTCGCGCCGCTTCCGGTCGGCCGAGGAGATGCGCAATGTCGTCCGCGCGCTGCGCGCACGCGGCTCCGTGCCGCAGAACATCGGCCTCTCCGAGGTGATGCGCGAGCTCACCACCGACACCATTCACACCGGCCGCGCGGCCGTCAGCGCGCCGAGCTACACCAGTCACACCGCGATCGTGCGCGAGACGCAGGAGCCGCCGGCGGCGACCTTCGTCGGCGAGGCAGGCGGCGACGTCACCGTCGACGCCGGCGCGGGCCGCACGCTGCTCGAGAGCGCGCTCGCGGCGGGCATCCCGCACACGCATGAATGCGGCGGCAACGCCCGCTGCTCGACCTGCCGCGTGGCGGTGCTCAGCGGATCGATCAATCTCTCGCCGCGCGATTCGGCCGAGCTCAAGCTCGCGCAGCGCTTCGGATTCGGCGACGACGTCCGCCTCGCCTGCCAGACCAGAGTGAACGGACCGGTGAAGGTGCGCCGGCTCATCGTCGACTCGATGGACGTGCAGATCATGCGCGGCACGGAGAAGCCGGCGCTCGGCGCGGAGATGCCGCTGGCCATCCTCTCGGCCCGCGCCCGCGAGCTCCCCGCGCTGCTGCGCCGCGGCCTGCCGTACGACGTCATCCACATCCTCAATCGCTTTTACCTGCAGGTCGGCGAGGTCGTGCTGACGAACGGCGGATCATTCGAGCCGCCGAACGGCGCGACCGTCGTGGCGTTCTTCGGTCTCAATGGCGAAGACGCCCGGACCAAGTGCACGAACGCCATCCGCGCCGCGCTTCGCATGCGCCAGCGCATGGAGCCTCTGAACACGTACCTCAGCGAGCACTTCGGCGTGTCGCTCACGCTCGACATCGGCCTCAATTACGGCCGCATGATCGCCGGCTCGATCGGCCATCCGAATCAGATGCGGCTGACGGCGGTGGGCGAGGCGGCGAACACCGCCGGCGCGCTGGCGGCGCTGAACGAGTTCCAGCACGGCAGCGGCATCCTGGCCACCGAGGAGCTGATCAACGTCGTCGATCAGGTGACGTACGGCAGCGTGACGCACGAGCGCGTCGGCGATCGCGAGCTGACCGTTTACGAGATCCTCGATTTCACGAAGCCCGACACGCACTACCTCGTGCAGACGTCGTTCGAGATCATCGCCGCGCGGAAAGACGAAGCGGCGCGGCTGTTCTACAAGCACCTCTTCGAGATCGCGCCGCAGACGCGGTCGATGTTCGACAACGTCGACATGACGGTGCAGGGCGCGATGCTGATGAACATGATCGCCGCGGCGGTCAAAGGGCTCGACCGCCTCGACGAGCTGAAGCCGGTGCTCATCGACCTCGGGCGCCGCCATCGGATGTACGGCGCGCAGGTCGGACACTACGCCGCGGTCGAGGCGTGCCTGCTCTACACGATCGAGACGATCATGGGCCCGCAGTGCACGCTCGACGTGAAGCTGGCCTGGACGGCGATCTACAACTTCATCGCCCAGACCATGATCGAAGCGCAGCTGACGGAGTGACTACGCCGGCGCCGGAAAGCGGATCGCCCCGTCCTTCCCCATCTCCCGCCGCAGAATCCCGATCTGCCCGGCGTGATATGCCTCGTGTACCACGATCCCGAGGAGCAGCGACTGCACCGTCTCCTCCGGATTGTTACGCGGACTGAACGGCGCCTTCTGCGCCAGCGCGGCGTCGTCGAGCCGGGCGATGCCGGCGACGAGGCGTTCGTGGCTCAGGGCCAGCGCCGCGCGCATCTCATCGAACGGCACGCGCGCCGTGGTGTCGCCGGTCGACGGGGTGACGTACGGCGCGCTGCGCGCCTGGTCCCATACCGGCGATTCGCCGAGCGCCGGAAGGAACCGGTTGCGCACGGCGATCATGTGTCCGACCACCCAGTTGGCGTCATTCGCGCCGCTGGCGGGGCGGACGACGCTGTCCTTGTGGGTCACGCCGTCGAGATTGCGGAGGGCGGCGCCATGCGCGCCCTGCAGCTGCCTGATAATGGTCTCGTTGAACGTCATCGCTTCCTCCGTTGTCGGATAATACGATATCGTAATGAAAAAGCACAGCTTTCTTTCGCCCATGCACAAGGCCACGCGGCAGATCGGCCTGCACTTCGAGCGCCGCGCGAAGGACAGCAACCTCTCGCCGCAGGAGGGACATCTGTTGACCTACCTCCGCGTCTACGCCCCGGCCCCCATCGGCGATCTGGTGCGCGTGTTCGGGGTGAAAGCGTCGACAATGACCAGCATGCTCGACCGCCTGGAGAGCCTCGGCCTGACGGAGCGCAAGCTCAATCCGGACGACCGGCGCTCGTTCATGGTCTCCCTCACCGCGCATGGAAAGTCGACCGCCGACGAGGTGCAGAAATTCGTGGAGCAGACCGAGCGCGACATCAACAAGCGCGTGTCGAAGCGCGACATCGAAGGCTTCGACGCCGTGATGAAGGCAGTCGCTGAAGTGACGGGCGTGACCGTCCGTCCGGAACGGAAGAAATGACCACTACGCCGTATCAGTCCGATCTCCGCGAGTTCACTTTCCGCGCCGTCGCCGCCGGCATCGTCTTCGGCATCGTCTTCGGCGCCGCGAATGCCTACCTCGGGTTGCGCGTCGGACTCACCGTCTCGACTTCGATCCCCATCGCGGTGCTCACCGTTCTCTTTCTGTCGATCATGCCGAAGCGCGGTGAGGTGATCCTCGAGGCGAACCTCTCGCAGACGATCGGCTCCGCGAGCTCGTCGCTCGCCACCGGCACGATCTTCACCATCCCGGCGCTGTTTCTCTGGGGGATGACGCCGCCGTTCATGCAGGTCGCGCTGCTGGCGCTCCTCGGCGGATTCCTCGGCATCGCGGCGATGATCCCGCTGCGGCGATTGCTCATCGTCCGCTCCGCCGACGAGCTGCCGTATCCCGAAGGCACCGCGTGCGCCGAGGTGCTGCGCGCGACCACGAGCGCGGCGTCGGGCGGGCGATGGATCTTCATCGGCATCGCCGTCGGCGCCGTGGTGAAGCTGAGCCTCGGCGCGCTGGCGCTGATGCCATCGACGCTCTCGATGGCCGTGCCGCTGCTGACCAAAGCGGAGCTGGCGCTGGAGATCGCGCCGGCGCTGCTCGCCGTCGGCTACATCCTCGGCTACCGGCAGTCGGCGATCATGGTGTCGGGAAGCCTGATCTCCGCGCTCGTGCTGACGCCGGTCATCGCGCTCGTCGGCGCGAACCTCGCCGCGCCGCTCTTCCCCGAAATGAAGTTGTCGATCCACGACATGACCTCGGCCCAGATCTGGTCGCGCTATGTGCGTTACATCGGCGCCGGCGCGGTGGCCGCCGCCGGCATCTTCGCCGTGGCGCGCGCACTGCCGACGATGTGGAGCTCGTTCGCGGCGGTGATCAAGGGATTGCGAAAAGAGCAGGGCGTCACCGAGGAATCGACCGACCGCCGCGATCGCGACCTTCCTTCCTGGGTCGTGCTCGTCGTTCCCCTCGCAGTCATCATCACGCTCGTCTCCGTCCCCGGTCTCTTCGCCGGCAACATGGCGTTCACGCCGCGGCTCGTCGCCGCGATCGGCGTGGCGATCTTCGGCGTGGCGTTCGTCGTCGTCTCGTCGCGCATCGTCGGCCTGATCGGCGTCTCTTCGAATCCGACCTCCGCGATGACGCTGGTGACGCTCCTCGGCGTCTCGGTCGTCTTCGTCCTCCTCGGCTGGCGCGATCCCTCGGCACGCGCGGCGATCCTCACCGTCGGCACCGTCGTCTGCATCGCGGCGTCGAAAGCGGGCGACATCTCGCAGGACCTGAAGACCGGCTTTCTCGTCGGCGCGACGCCGGCGCGGCAGCAGTTCGGCCAATTCATCGGCGCCGCGTGCGCCTGCTGGGCGGTCGCGGCGACAGTGCTGCTCCTGGGCAAAGCGTTTACGTTCGGATCACCCGCCCTCCCTGCGCCGCAGGCGACGCTGATGAAAACCGTCATCGAAGGGGTCCTCTCCGGATCGCTGCCGTGGGGACTGGTCGGCGTCGGTTCGGCGCTGACGATCTGCGCGCTCATCGCCGGATTACCCGGGCTCGCGTTCGCCGTCGGCATCTATCTCCCGCTCGCCAGCCTCACACCGATCTTCGTCGGCGGCATCATCCGCCACTACGTCGAGAAGAAACGCGAAGGGAAGAAGAGCGAGAGCGACGCCGGCGTGCTCGCCGCGTCGGGCATGATCGCCGGCGAAGGACTGGCCGGCGTAGCCATCGCCATTCTCGTCGGCCTGATGCACTTCACGCCGAGTAAGGAGACGCTGATCAGCGGACCGGCCGCGGTGATCGGCGGCATCGCCGTCGTGATCGGCGTGTGCGCGATGTTGTACCGTGCTGGCCGTGCCTGAACCGCTCCTCGACGTCCTGCAACGCCGCTTTCCCGACTCGTCGAAGACGACGCTGCGGAAGATGCTGCAGGGCGATCGCGTCCGGGTGAACGGAGCGCCGGAGCGCGACGCGAAGCGGATGATCGGCGAGGGCGACCGCGTCGAGATCGCGGCGAAGAGCGAACGGCTCGACCCGCGCGTGCGCATCGTGTTCGAGGACGACGACCTGATCGTCATCGACAAGGCGGCGGGGCTGCTCACGGTCGCGAACGAACAGGTCCTCTACGAGACAGCGGAAGCGTTTCTGAACGCCTATCGTCCGGTGCAGGTGGTTCATCGCCTCGACCGCGACACCTCCGGCGTGCTCGTCTTCGCCAGGAACGCGTATGTCCGCGAACGGTTGCAGGAGCTCTTCGCGGCGCACGACATCGAGCGCGTCTACATCGCGATCGTGCACGGGAAGTTGAAGCCGCCCTCGGGGACGTTCCGCTCGCTGCTCGCGGAGGACAAAGACCTGCGCGTGAAGAGCGGGAGCGAGGGGAAAGAGGCGGTCACCCATTACCGCACCATCGCCTCCGGCCGCCGCTATTCGATGCTGGAGGTGACGCTCGAGACGGGACGCCGCAATCAGATCCGCGTCCACCTCGCCGAGGCGGGCCACCCCGTGCTCGGCGACAGGATGTACGGCAAGCGTGACGATGAGTTCGAGCGTCTCGCGCTGCACGCGAAGGTGCTCGGGTTCGTGCATCCGCGGACGGGGAAGAAGGTCACGTTCACGGCCGAGCCGCCGCGCGAGTTCCGCGAGCTGCAGCTCTGATCAGCGCGTTGCATGTCTCCGTATGCCGGCGATCGGGATGGTGACGCTCAACCCCGAGTAATGCGCGTCGCCGGAGTAGACGATGGCCACCGTTCGCGCCGCCGGGGAGAAGCCGGTCGCCAGTGCGGCCGAACTGCCCGGACCGCTCTTCGCCAGCCCGCCCACGGAGCGCGTCGTCGCTCCATTCTCCTTCACGGTCATCGTTCCGGTCGGCGGATAGCCGTCCAGTCCGCGCACCACGATGGTCACGTTCGGACCACCATCCATGGCCGTTGCGCTGAAGGACGGCGTACCGGTAAATACGGTTTTCGAATAGCTCTTCACCGTGTCGAGGAAATTCGCGTCTCCGCTGTAGACCAGGGTGACGTTCGCCACTCCGGGCTCGAGGCCGGGGAAGACCGCCATCGCCTTCTGATTCACCAGCGGCAACGTGGCGAGCTGATGGCCGTCACGCGACACCATCACCGTCCCGGTCGGCTGCGCGCCGTTCGGGGCGAACCCGTCGACGCGCACCTCGAGCTCGTTGTTGCTGCCGAAAAACCAGGTTGGCGTGTACAAAGCGGACGTCACCGACGCGTTCCGCGCCGGTTCGGACGCGCCGATCACGCGAACGGTGATCGACCGCGCGTAGAGAACGCCTTGCAGCGTGAGGGTCGTCACGCCGCTCTTCAGCGCCGTGAACGACGTCGACGTCAGCGGGTTGCCCGGCGGAACCGTGAACGACGGCGGAGCCGCGATGACCGATGGATCGGACGACGTCACGGTCACCGGTCCGGAATTGAATTGCGAGACCGACAGGATGCCGGTCTCGCCCGCGCGTGGAACCGCGGGGATGATCCAGACGTTGTGCGTCCCCGACTCGCCGTAGGACGCCGACGTCAGCACGTTGTTCGCGGGCGTGGCCTCCGGTTCCCATTGCGTCGCTTTGGCCACCACGATGTCCTGCGGGTAGTACTGAACGCTTTGCTCCCGCGTGGCGCCGGCCGCCAGCTCGAACGGGCGGGTGCAAAGGAACGAGGTATCGCCCGGTGAGACGGCGGAACAGAAGACGATGTTCGATGCCGGCGACGGCCCGGCGTTGCGCACCACGAACGTCGTGCTCGACGACTGAAATGCCAGCGTCAGATCGGTCATCAGGTCGGAGTCTTCGATGAGCGCCGCCGCGGCAACGCGCTCGAGGGCGGCGTCCGCGTCTTTCAATCGGACGTGAAACGCGCGCGTCGTTCCCGGCGTCGCGTTGCGCGCGAGCGGAACGCTGACGCTCTTCGACAGCTCCCCCGGCTCGAACACGATCGAGCCACTGGAGGCGGTGTAGTCGACCCCCGCTTTCGCCGACTCGTCGACCGTCTCGTAATGGACCGTGACGCGGCGTGTCAAGCTGCGCGTCAGGCGCACCGGCACGCTCACGTGGCCGGAGGCTTCGTTCGCGCGCGCGTCGTCGATCGTGATCGCAGGCGCGGGCGGCAGTACGTAGGCCCACAGCTCGCGCCCTTCGTTCGGAGTCGTGGCGCTGAAATAGAGCAGGTCGCCGGCGCGCGCGAGCTGCGTGGGAGCCGACGAGTCCGGGCCCGGGACGATGTCGGCCACCAGCGTCGTTCCTTCCGGCGTTCCATCGGTCTGCCAGAGCTCCGTTCCGTGCTCCGCGTCGGTAGCGCTGAAATAGGCGATGCCGTCAGCCACGAAAAACGACGGAGGCGTTGTGCTCGAATTCGACAGTTTGATGTCGCGCAACAACTTCGTTCCCGCGGCCGTACCGTCCGTCACCCATGGCTTGACTTGAAAAGCGCCGTCGTCGAGCGCCGCAATGATCCGGCTGCCGAGGGATGTCATGGCCTTGACCGAAGACGTGGGCGACGACCCGAAAGTGGTCGCCAGCACGGTCCCGGCGGCCGTGCCATCCGTTTTCCAGAGCTCGAGCGGGTGCGGGAACTCTCTCAGCGTGAAGAAGAGCGACGTATCCGCGGCCGCCGCGAAATGCTCGGATTGCGGCAGCTGCTTGAGAACCGAGACACCGGTCGCCGAGGTGGAGAATTTCGCCAGCGAGTCGGAGAGGGAATAGAGCGATCCGCCGAACGGCGTGGTGGCGGCGCTCGATCCCTGCGTCAGGCGCGCGATACTCCGCACGCCGTTCGGCACAGGATCGATCGCATACAGAATGCCTCCGTTGATCGTGTAGGCCTGCCCCGCCATCGTGACGATCTGCACCGGCCGCTGGAGAGAAGCGGCCGAACGCCCGAGGTCGACGGTCCCGGAGGGGGTGCCGTCGGTCGCCCAGATCGAGGTCGATAAAGCGTCCGTCTTCGTCTGTCCGATCACGTACACCCGTCCGGCGGCGGCGGTCGCGTCCATGGTCAGAGGGCTGTTCATGACGGCGCTGAAATCCTTCAGCAGCGTCTCGTTTCCAGCGGTGCCGTTGCTGGTCCAGAGCTGGAAGTCCTTCCGCAGGATGAGGGTATTGCCGATGGCCGCCACAGGCAGCGGCACCGCCGACGGATCCTCGTTCGAGATCAGCGGCGTGACGCTCGCTCCGTCCGTACTGAAGACGCTCTTCCCGTCGTCGGTGTCGGCGGCGAAATAGAAGCGGTCGCCCATGGGAACGAAATTCGCGGGCGATGACGATCCGCTGCTCTTTTCGGGCGCGAGGTTCGCCAACATCTGCGTACCGGCATCGGTTCCGTCGCTGACCCACGGCTCGTTGCCGTTCTTTCCATCGTTCGCGTTGAAGAGGACCGTGTCGCCGATCGTGGCCATGGAAAGCGACCCCGACTCCCGCCCTTTCCACCCGTAGCTGTGCGTCGGGTCGACCGCATGCGTGCCGGCATTGGTGCCGTCGCTCTCGAACAGCTCGTTCCTGCGGTAGTAGTAGACGCGCGTTGCCCCGGCCGTGATCGTGTGGAGATCTTCCTGGAAGCCGTCCGGGAGATCGCCGACCATGCTCGTGCCGGTCGCCGTGCCGTCGCTCCGCCACAGCTCGTCGCCGTACGTCGGATCCCAGAACGGGAAATACGCAACTCCGTTCACGACCGCATACGTCGGCCTGGTCGACGGCGGGTATCCCGTGCGAAGGATCTGCGTGCCCGCCGCCGTACCGTCGCTGACGCCGATCTTCGATCCGGCGATGACGACTTTGTTGCCGAGCGGGATCATCGCCGCTTTCTCGAGCGTGTAGGCGGCGTCGAGCGGCGCAACCATTCGCGTCCCCGCTTCGGTGCCGTCGCTCGTCCACAACGCGGAGCCGATGCCCGACTCGCCCGGGCGGATGAAGTACAGCGCATCGTCCGTCGCCGCGATGACCCTCACGCTCGCCGACGTCAACTTCACCGTCCCCGCGCGCGTCCCGTCGGTTTTCCAGAGTCCCGTCTCGCCACCGATGTATGCGTTTCCGCGCCACGTCGCCACCGGGGTGGGGCTCTCGGGAAAGAGATCGTTCAGGACCGCCAGGCGCATCGATGTTCCGCTGTCGATGACCCACAGCTCGGTCTCGAAGTTCGGAAGGAAGAGTACGCGGCCGGAGACGACGGCCACCGGCAATATCTTCGTCAACGGAAATCCGCCGAAAAGCGGCACTGTCCCGGCGGCTGTGCCGTCGCTCTTCCACACGTTCCAGTTCGTATTGCCGCCGCCGAAGTAGAGAAACTGGCCGTCGGAGACCGGTGAGCCGGCGTAGGTGAAATCGCCGCCGAGCAGTCGCGTAGTGCCCGCCGCGGTGCCGTCGGTGCGCCACACCTCGCTCCTGCCTGCGGTCTGCGACGTGGCCGCCGCAAACAACGCGGTCCCGTGCAAAGTCCCGATGAACGCGGGGTACGACGAGCTGGGAGTGTTGGAGACCGTGCGCAGATCGGCCACGCGATACGGCACGGCAGCGAACGCCGTGGAGACGGACAGAGAGAGCGCGAGGAGGTACGCGAGGCGGGATGGCATGATGAACCCTTCCGGAAAGACCGATTGGCGTCAGTCATGATACGTCACCCTCGATGGCCCGTCGCAGCGCCGCAGTCCGCCGCATCGCGCTGTTGCTCCTGATCGCCTGCGGGCAGCATGAGCAACGTCCCGCGCGCGAGATCACGCGCACGATCCCGCCGCCGCAGCTCCCCAAGCCGGCCGAGGCGGCGCCGGTGAAGCCGCCGGTCGCCGCGCCGGTCGCGCGCGACCTGCCGGAGATCACGGCGGGCGGCACGCTGCGCGTCCTCTTCACCTTCAACTCCACCGGCTACTTCCTCTATCGCGGCGAGACGCTCGGCTACGAATACGAATTGCTGAAGATGTTCGCGCGCGACGCGAAGCTGAAGCTCGAGCCGGTCGTGGTGCGCGACAGCCGCGAGCTGTTCGACCGGCTCAATCATGGCGACGGCGACGTCGTCGCGGCGCAGCTGGCGTTGCCTGCGGCCTCGCCGCCGGTCAGCGTCGCCGTGACCGAGTCGCTCTACGCCACCTCCCCCGTCGTGGTGCAGCGCTCTCCGGCGGGCGGAACCGCGACGCCGACCGTGGCGAAAGACCTGGCGCGCGAGGCCGGGTCATCGCCGATCACCATCCGCGCGAAGCTGGTCTCCACGCCGCGCGAGCTCGCCGGGCAGCAGGTGCAGATCCCGCGCACCTCGCCGTATCGCCAGCGCCTGCTCGAGCTGAACGAAGAACTGTCGCAGGACATCGACGTCGTCGAGGTCGACGAATCGAGCGATCACCTCATCCAGCGGCTGGCGGAGGGCGAGATCGCCTTCACCGTGGCGGCGGAGAACGTCGCGGCGCTCAAGAGCGGCGAGTACACGAACCTCATCGTCAAGCCGGTCATCGGTCCGGCGGAGCCGGTGGTGTGGGCCGTGCGTCAGAACGCGCCGCGCCTGCTCGAAGCGCTCGACCAATGGATCGCGGCGAAGCGGAAATCGGGACTGCTCGCCATCCTTTACCGCAAATACTTCCTCGACCGCCGCGCCTACACCGCGCGGACGAACAGCCCGTATCTGACCGCGGAGACCGGAACGCTGTCGCCGTACGACGACTGGTTCCGCGAGTACGCGAAGATCCCCGGCTGGGACTGGCGCCTCGTCGCCGCGCAGGCGTTCCAGGAATCGCGGCTCAATCCGAACGCGCGCTCGTGGGCCGGCGCGGTCGGACTGATGCAGATCATGCCGCGCACCGCGAGGCAGCTGCACGCCAATCCGTCCGACGCGCGGCAGAGCGTCGAGGCGGCCTGCCGCTACCTCTGGCAGCTCGACGACATCTGGAAGGATTCGATCACCGACGAAGACGAACGGATCAAGTTCATCCTCGCCTCGTACAACGTCGGCGCGGGGCATGTGCAGGACGCCGTCCGCCTGGCGGAGAAGAACGGCGACAACCCGCGCTCGTGGCTCGACGTCAGCTACTGGCTGATCCGGAAGTCGAAGCGCAGCGTCTACAGCGACCCGGTGGTGAAGCACGGGTTCGCCCGCGGCACCGAGCCGGTGGCGTACGTCGACGAGATCCTCGGGCGCTGGCGGAACTACCGCGAGTTCGTGCAGGATGAGGCGGAGTGAAGAAGACCTGCGGCACCTGGGCGGTGATCTACCTCGCCTGCGCGGCGGTCATGGGATTTCTCGGCTGGCGGCGGATCGACGTGGCGGCCGTGCCGGCGGCGATCATCGGCGGCGGCGTGCTCTGGCTCGGAATCGCATACATCGGCGGCATCTCCGAGAAGATCGCCAAAGCGCGCCGCATCAAACGCGCGTTGAACGGCGAGGCTCCCCGCGACGGCGAGATCGTCGCCGCCGTCGGACGCATCACGCCGCTCGGCGACACGCTCTTCTCGCCGTTCCAGCACATTCCGTGCGTCGCCTACAGCTATCGCGTGCGCACGCCGTCAAGCAAGACGATGCGCACCGATTACAACGGCTTCGCGCTGACGCCGTCGATGATCGAGGGACCGCACGGCGCGATGAAGCTCCTGGCCTGGCCGCAGCTCGATGTTCCGGAGAGGTATTGCATTTCGGAGGACGTGCGGCGCAACGCGCAGGAGTTCGTGTTGAAGACGCCGTTCACGGTGCCGGTGGCGATGCAGCCGGACATGACGACGTCGCCTGGTCTCCGATTCGATCATCGGATGTCCGATCCCGACCCCGTTCTGAAACGCAGCTTTCTCTATGAGTCGGTCCTTCGGCCCGGCGAAGAGGTCTGCGCCCTCGGCTACTACTCGGCGACGGAAGGCGGCCTGACGCACGAACCGGGCGAGCTCGTGCCGTCGCTGACGATCATGAACGGCGACGCCGGCGCCATTCAACGCCGGCTCGTCCGCCGCTCGATCGGCAACATCATCGGAGGATTGATCTGCGTCGCCATCGCCGCCATCGGCATGCTGGTGCTCTACGTGAATGTCCCGCTCGAAGCCGCGGAGCAGATGTCTCCCAACCGGCTCACGTACTGGTGGGAGGCGCGCCTCGAACAGCTGATCCACCGCTACAAGCCGCGCGATCCGAATGAATGGACGCCGACAAATCTCAGCGCCGGCCAGGCGCATGGGCGGATCGCCATCCGCGATCGCGAAGTGCGTCCCGAGACCGCGACCGCCACGCGCGAGGGCGACGTCGCCGTCGTCAGTTTCGACAACGGCGTCGCGTCCGCCACCATCGACACCAGCTCGAAGCAGCTCACGCGTCTCGAGCTCCTCGGCACGACGTACACCGAGGGGGCGGAGCTGGAGCTGTTGAACGTCGACAAGAAATCGATCGGGGGGCGCATCACCTGCCTCGGTGACGACGCGCGTTGCCGGATCGCGTTCAACGCCCGGCTGAATGGCGATGCGGCCCGGTGATCGGAATCGTGGTGATGCCCGAGCTGTACCTCGCGTCGCCGGAGTAAATGATCGTCACCGTTCTCGCCGCCGGTGAGAATCCGGTCGCCGTCGCCGATGCGCTCGCCGGTCCGCTCTGCGTCAGCGCACCGACTGTGCGCGGCGTGTCCCCCTCGGAAACGCTGAGCGCTCCAGCCGGCGCGTAGCCGTCGATCCCGCGCAGGACGATCACCACGTTCGCGCCGTCGCTCGAGATCGCGCTGAAAGAGACGTCGCCTTTCGTCACGAAAATCTGCCGGGTGTCCGATCCGACCGGGATGAACCGGCTGTCGCCCGAATACGACGCCGTGTAGGTATGCGCGCCGGGCAGCGGATCGCGCAACACGATAGTCGCCGTCTGCCCCGTCACCGGAGCGGTGCCGATCGGCTTGCCGTCCTGGAAGAACGACACCGTGCCGGTCGGCTTCGCGCCGTCGGCGGACACGCCGCTGACGGTCGCGGAGATTTCGTTCGCCCTGCCGAACATCAGTTGGGTTGTCTCCATCCGCAGCACCGCCGGATCGCGAACGACCTCCGCGACGTTCACCGAGACCGTATGCGTGAACGTCCCCTTCGCCGAGATCGTCGCCGTCCCGATCTTCAACGCCGTGACGCGCGCCCACCACACCGCGTGATCGGTGCTGCTCGAGACGGAGTCGATGCGGATGACCGACGGATCCGACGACGTGAAGGTCACGTCGCCGCTGACGTCGGGGGCATCGGCAATCATGCCGCTCTCGCCCGGATGCAGCGTCCCGGGCGACGCGTAGATCCGTCCGCTGCCCTGGCCCCAGGTCGACTTGTTGTTGCCCGGCACCGGATCGCGCTCCCACTGCGTCACGCTGCCGGCGACGATCGTGCCGAAGCCCTGCGTGCCGAAGCTGCGCGTCTCGCCGGCCGCGAATTCCGACGGCGCTTCGCAGCGGTGGTACGGGCTCGTGCCGAAGACGTCGACGCACAAAACGACGTTCGACGCGGCGGCCGGACCGTTGTTGCGGACATCGAACCGCGGCGACGACCCGGGATAGAAGATCAGCTCCAGGTCGGCGGTGACGTCGTCGTCATCGATCGTCACGCTGGCGGCCGTCTTCTCGATCGCCACGTTCGCGTCCTTCAGCTTCACGAAGAAGGCGCGCGGCGTCGCCGCCGCGTCGTCGTTGGTCGTGGCGATCGTGATCGTCTTCGACGTCTCGCCCGCTTCGAACGCGAGCGAACCGGAAGCGGCGGTGTAATGGGTGCCCGCTTTCGCCGATCCGTCGGCGGTCTCGTAGTTGACGGTGACGCGCTGATTCGAGGCCGCCGTCAGCCGGACGGTGATCGTGACGCTGCCGTCATGCTCGTTCGTGCGTGCGTCGTCGATGGTGACCGCGCCCGGCCCCGGCAGAGGATAGGCCCACAGCTCGATTCCCTGATCGCTCGTGGTCGCGGCGAAGTAGAGCGTGTTGCCGAGTCGCGCGATGCCGGTGTCGGTCACGCCGGTGACGCCGGGGATGGCCTTCGTGCCTTCCGTAGTGCCGTCGGTCTGCCAGAGACCCCCCTGCGCCGGGAAGTACGCCAGGCCGTCGGCGACGAGGTCGTTGAACGTCGAGCTCGAGCCGGTCAGGCTGACTTCGGCCAGGACTTTCGTTCCCTCCGCGGTGCCGTCGGTGACCCAGGGCCGCGACGTCGTGCCGTCGAAGAGGGCGAAGACGGCGCGGCTGCCGAGAGAGACGAGAGGCGTGACGTTGCTGAACACCGTCGCCGGAAACTGTTTGATCAGCGTCGTTCCGTCCGCCGTGCCGTCGGTCCTCCAGAGCTGGAAGGGAGCGACGTTCGATTCGCGCACGAAGAAGAGACGCGCGGTGCCGATGCCTGCCGTGCCGGCGGTCTTCACGAACGCGTTCTTGTCGAACGACTTCACGAGCGTGACGTCGCCCGCGCCGCCGGAGAATCTCCAGAGGCCGATGTTGGGCGAATCGCCGGCGATGAGCAGCAGTGCGCCTCCGACCGGCAGCAGATTCGATTGCGCGGCCTGTTTCAGGTGCGCGAACGCATGCGTCGCGGCGGGGGTCGAGCCGAGGCTGTACACGGCGATCTCGCGATCGGTGGCGAAGAACGGCTGACCGCCGCTCGAGACCACCGGCAGGGGACTGCCGAGATTCGCGTCTGCGAGCTTGATCGTGCCGGCCGAAGTGCCGTCGGTGGCGTAGACCTGCGAAGTCGTTCGGAAATAGAAACGCCCGCCGACGCCGATCCCCTCCTGGGGAGCTGCGAAGCTGAAATCGCGGACCAGTGTTTCGCCGGACGTCGCGTCGACCTTCCGCAGTTGACTGGACCGGCCGACGTAGAGCGTGCTTCCGTCAACGCCGACGACATACGGACCGGCGCCGTGAGTGACCTCCTTCGTCCCGGACGCCGTTCCGTCCGAAGACCAGAACGCGGTCCCGCTGTCGCCGTCCGCGACGAAGTAGAGCCGGTCCGCGGTGGCCGCGAAATTGCGGGGACGCGACGAGCCGGGCGTGTCGGGCGTGAGGTTCGCGATCTGGTGCGTCCCCGCCGCCGTTCCGTCGCTCACCCACGGCTCGCCTCCGTTGTACGGGTCACTGCCTTCGTAGAAGAACTTCTCTCCGGCGATCGCGAACAGGCTGCCGACGGCGTCGACGATGAAGCTCCGTCCGGCCGCCGTTCCGTCGCTGCTGAAGATCGCACGCGTGTGCTGGCTGTCGCCGCCGATGTAGTACAGCCGCGACGCCGTCCTGGTGAGGCCGGAGATGCTGCCGGCGCTGACCATCTGCGTCCCGGCCACCGTCCCGTCGCTGCGCCAGAACGCGGAGTTGTAGTTGAAGTAGAGCGCGCCGTTGAACTCGACGAACCAGAACGCGGTGTAGAAACCGGGCGCGGGCCCGGTCTGCAGCCGGCTCGTTCCGCTCTCCGTACCGTCGCTGCCGATCAGATCGCCGTTCGCGGCGATGAAGATCACCCGGTCGCCGATCGCCTCCATCGACGAGTAGGGGCCGAACGTCGAGTCCGTGCCGGCGGTGAAGTCGGTCACCAGGTGGCCGGCGTTGCCGCCGTCCGTGACCCACAGCTCGCTCCCGTTGTCGTGCGTCTGTCCGCCGTAGAACAACTTGCCGTTGACGGACGTCAGGGCATATCCCGCGTTCGACGTGATCTTGCTCGTGCCGTTGACCGTGCCGTCGCTCTTCCAGATGCCGCTGTCGGTGCCGAGATAGAGGTTGTTGCCGACGATCGCGGCCGACAACCGGTCGCTGAAGACCGGCTGGAGCTTGGCGAGCAGGACGAGCTTGCTGCCGTCCGCGACCCAGAACTCGAGAGATCCGTTGGAGAAGAAAACCTTGTTGCCGATCAGGCCGAGGATGACGATGGCCGCCGGATCGTTCGAGGTGAGCGTGGTGGTGGTGGTGCCGTCGGTTTTGAAGAGCGCCCAGCCGCTCCCATCCGGAGCGCAGGAAAACCATGCGCTGTCGCCGTTCGACACGAAGCCGCCGAAGTAACCGCTTCCGTAAGTCGTCTTGAGAATGGAAGTGCCGGCCGCCGTGCCGTCGGTGCGCCAGATGGCCACACCGCTCGGGGTCGCGGCGAGAAAGAGGGGGATGCCGCGGACGGTGCCGAAGAACTGAGGCGACGAGCCCTTCGCCGTATCGGCGACGCCTTTCAGATCGACGACCTGATACGGCGTGGCGGCAAACGCCGCGAGGGAGAGGAGAAAAGACAGCAGAACAGCGAGGAAAGTTGGACGCATAGGGACCCCTGGACCGGCCGTCATCATACGATTACCGCATGCCTGAATACATCCCCATCACCTGCCCCTACTGCGGCGAACCGGCGGAGCTCAGCGTCGAGGACGAGGGCTGGAGCCGCCAGTCGTACGTGCAGGATTGCCCCGTCTGTTGTCAGCCGTGGCAGGTGAATCTGACGCGCGATCCATTCGGCGACTGGAGCGCCGATGTAAAGACGAGCGACGAGTGAGGTTTATTGCTTCGATGTCATCGAAGCAGGCCGACGAAGTCGTCGATGGAGAGATCGGCGTGACGAAGAATGGCCCTCAGAGTTCCGCGATCGAGCTCCTGATGGTCGGGAACAACCACCTGCGCGAAAGGTTCGTCGCGGCGCAGGATGACATGGCTGGAGCTTTGTCGCTTCACGCGGAAGCCCGCGCGTTCCAGGGCGTGAATGCATTCCTGACCCGAGACACGGGGCAGCTTGCTCACACCGCGACCACCATCGCTCCGAAGTGTTCCTCGGGCACAGGAAGATGGTCATCTTCCAGCGCCGCGACATACGCTTCGACTGCGTCGCGAGCATTGACGATCGCCTCCTCGCGGGTCTTCCCCTGGGTGATGCATCCTGGAAGACTCGGACACTCGGCAACCCAAAAGCCATCCTCACCGGGATAGAGAACAATCTGTCGCATGACTTCTCCTATGTCCTATGCCTCGCGCGCGAAAAGATCGACCAGGATGTCCGGCTTGCGATGTCCGAGCTGCGCGCCGGTGAAGCGGCCCTCGTGCTGCATGCCGAGGCGCTTCACGACGCGGACGGAGGCGTCGTTGCCGGGATCGATGATGGCGACGACGCGCGGACGCCCCAGCGTCTCGAGCACGTGCCGCATCGCCGCCCCGCCCCCCTCCGTGGCGAAGCCGCGACCCCACATGTCGTGCGCCAGCCACCAGCCGATCTCGAGATCGCCGGTGGTGCCGAGCGGCTGGATGCCGCAGACGCCGATCAGGCGCTCCGATGTTTTTTCGACCAGCGCGCCCATGCAGACGTCGTGTTCCGCGAGCTGCCGGGCCTGACGGGCCAGGAACTCGTCGATCTCGGCGTCCGAATACGGCAACCCGCCGTGCACGTACCGCATCACCTCCGGACTCTCGGTGAGAGCCTTCAGCGCGGGACGGTCGGCGGGCTGCCAGGGTCGGATGAGAAGACGCCCGGTTTCGAGAAGGAACATGAAACTACTTGGACTTTTCCTTCTTCGGCTTCTTCGTCTCTTTCTTCCGGGCGTTGTTGCCTTTGGCCATGATGAATACCTCCTCGGCCAATGGTAACGCGGAGTGAGAAGGGAGCGGACGTCTCGTCCGCTCGTCCGCGAAGAGGAAAAGCCGGCGCGCGAGGCGCCGGCTGTGCGGACGAGGACGTCCGCACTCCTCGTTGCGTACCGCGGCCTACCTGCGAATGTCGCGGACCAGCGTGATGCTCGACGCCAGCCAGCTGGAGTTCCCCATGTCCTGAGCCTGGATCTCGATCACGTCGCCGCGCTCGAGGCCGGAGATCGGCTGGAGCTGACCGCCCACGTTGACGCGCGCGTTCGTGTCGTACTGCACCGTGATCACCGAGCTGCGGCTGCTGCCGTTCGGGAGGAAGCCCGAGATGTAGCTCGTCTGCTCGAGATCGATGGTGTGGTTGTACGTGTTGATCGAGCGCACCGTGCCGCGGATCGTGGCGTAATTCGACGACGACGACGTGCCGCCGCTGGTCATGCTGCGCACCACGTCGATGTTCGACGCGACCATGCGGCCGCCGCCGATGTCGCGGGTGTAGACCGTCACCTGGTCGCCCACTTCGAGGTCGGCCGGGAGATACGAACGGCCGTTGTAGATCACGGTGGTGTTCGGGTCATAGTCGACCGTCACATACGCGCCGTTGCCGCGGTCGAGCTGAATGGTGCGGCGGGTGGTGTCGACGTAGCGGACCGTGCCGCTGTAGTTGCCCGAGGCGTAGACGCCGCCGTTCGTGCCGTTCGGGTTGGCGTTGTACGTCACGGTCATCGTGTCGGCGATGAGCTCGTTGCCCGACTGCCGGACGTTGATGTCGACCTGGTCGCCACGATCGAGGTTCTCGGGACGGAACGTCTGCCCCTGATAGCTCACGGTCGTGTTGTTGTCGAAATAGACCCGGACGGTATCGCCGCGGTTGGTCGACAGGTTCGTGTTGTAGCCGCTCGTGTTCGTCAGAAGGATGGAGTTGCTGTTGAGGTCGACCGAGTCGACCGTGCCATGAAGCGAACGTGCGTACGTGCCGTTGTTACCGCCGCCGAAGATGTCCGATGTCGATCCGCAGCTGGCCAGCAGCAGCAGCGCCATCGCCGCGGCGGCGAAGAATGCGTTTTTTCTGATCATGATCTTTCTCCTGTTACCCCTCAGGAGGTACTTCATGACCTACGCCAGTTTGGCCTCTAACTCGGCCCATCGCGCATAAAGGCGATCGACTTCGTGCTGCGCCTCGGCGAGCTCAGCAAAGCGCTGTTGCAACGCGTTGGAGTCGGCGGCGATCGAGGGATCGTGCGCGCGGGTTGTCGCCTGTTCGAGTTTGGCCTCGGCGGCGAGAACGGCGGCTTCCATGGAGTCGAATTCGCGTTGTTCCAGGTAGGAGAGGCGCTTCGTGGCGCGGGGGCCCCTCATCCGCCCTTCGGGCACCTTCTCCCGCGGGGAGAAGGAGGTTCCTTGCGCATTTGCCTGCTCCCATTGCGAGTAGTCGGCGAAGTACTGGGTGTTGCCGCGGCCGTCGAGGGCGAGGATCTGCGTCGAGACGCGATCGATCAGATAGCGGTCGTGCGTGACGAGCACCAGCGCGCCGGGAAATTCGAGGAGCGACTCCTCGAGGACGTCGAGCGTCGGGATGTCGAGATCGTTCGTCGGCTCGTCGAGCACGAGCAGATCGGCCGGCTGCAGCATGAGCCGCGCGAGAACGATGCGCGCCTTCTCGCCGCCCGACAGGCGCGACACCGCGGTCTCCAGCTGTTCGCTGCGAAAGAGGAAGCGCTTCGCCCACGACGCGACGTGAATGCTCCGGTCGCGATAGAGCACCGAATCGCCCTCCGGCGCGAGCGCGCGTTTGAGCGTGAGGTTCGGATCGAGCGACTGCCGGTTCTGTTCGAAGTAGACGACGCGCAGCTGGCCGGCGCGCTCGATCGTCCCTTCGTCGGGCTGCAGCTCGCCGATGATCGTCCGCAGCAGCGTCGTCTTGCCCGAGCCGTTCGGCCCGAGGACGCCGAGGCGCATGCCGGGCGTGAGGAGGATGTCGAGATCCTTGAATAATTCGCCGCGGCGCAATCCCTTCGCCGACCAGAGGCGCTTCGTCTTCCGCTCCGAGGCGGTGAAGTCGATCTTCGCGCCCGAAGGCGTCGTCGTGCGCGAGCGGCTCTCCTGCAGCTCGTCCACCAGCTTGCCGGCCGACTGAATGCGCGCCTTCGCCTTCGTCGTCCGCGCCTTCGGTCCGCGGCGCAGCCACTCCACTTCGCGCCGCACGAGATTCGCCAGCGTCTCCTGGTACGCCGACTCGTTGCGCAGCAGCTCGTCGCGTTTTTCCAGGAAGTCGGTGTAGCTGCCGTCGCTTTGAAAGAGGCCGTCGGGATAGACGCGGTTCAGCTCCAGCATCCGCCTGGCGATGTTGTCGAGGAAGTAGCGGTCGTGGCTGACGACGATGAACGCCTCCGGCTCCGACTTGAGCAGCGCTTCGAGCCAGAGGATCCCTTCAACGTCGAGATGGTTCGTCGGCTCGTCGAGCAGCAGGACGTCGGGCTCGCGCACCAGCTCGCGCGCGATGGCCAGCCGCTTGCGCCAGCCGCCGGAGAGGATGTCGGTCTGCAGCGCGCGGTCGTTGAAGCCTGCCTTGCCCAGCGCCTGCGCCACACGCGGGATGCGTTCGTAGTCCTCGAGCGTCGCGTCGTTCGCGATCGCGCCGAGCAGCACGTCCTCGACGGTGAGTCCCGGCGTGAAGACCGGATCCTGCGGCACGTAGCCGACCCGTACGCTCTTGCGCAGCGCGCGCGTGCCGGAGTCGGCGTCGTCGACGCCGGCCAGGATCTTGAGCAGCGTCGATTTGCCCGAGCCGTTCGGCCCGACCAGGCCGACGTGATCGCCCTCGAAAAGCGCGAAGGAGAGGTTCTCGAACAGTGGACGCGCGCCGAACGATTTGGTCAGCGATTCGGCGGTGAGGAGGACGGGTGGCATGTGCTCGCCAACATACCGCACGCCGCATGCTTCGCGGCGCCGCCGGAGTAGCGCCGCACGACCGGCACCTCGAGCGTGCGCAATGCGTCGCGAAAGTTCGCCAGCTCGTCGGCGGTCGCTCTGCGGAAACCGTCGGGACGCGCGTCGTTGACATCGATCAGGTTGATGCGCAGCGGCAGGCCGGCGAAGTGCTCGCGCAGCGCGTCGACTTCATCGCGTCCCGTGTTGATCCCGCCGAGGAGGACCCAGGCGATGGTCACGCGTCCACCGGCCGATCGTTGATACGCGCGAATGGCCGTCGCGACCTCGGCGACCGGCCACGCACCGGCGACCGGCAACAACGTTTTCCGTCGTTCATCGATCGCGGACGTCAGCGAAACGATCAATCGATACGGATGCCGTTCGCGCGCGTAGCGCTCGATCGCCGGGACCAGTCCGACCGTGGAGATGGTGATGGCCTTCGAGGTGATGCGACCGCCGCACGGATGCGACAGGATCTCCGCCGCGCGGATGACCGACGCGTAGTTGTGCAGCGGCTCGCCCTGTCCCTGGAACACCGCGCCGGTGACGACGCCCGGCGCTTCGTCGCGCACGGCGATGAACTGCGCGACGATCTCCCACGGCTCGAGGCTGCGCGTCAGCCCGAGGCGGCCGGTCGCGCAGAACGTGCATCCCATCGCGCAGCCGGCCTGACTGGAGAGGCAGATGGTGAAGCGCCCTTCGACTTCGAGCGGAATGCGCACCGCCTCCACCACCGCGCCGTCGTCGAGGCGAAAGAGGTACTTCACGAATCCATCCGACGGATCGGTGACCCGCTCGATGATCTCCAGCCGATGCCGGTCGACGAGCCTGTCGCACGCCTGCTCCACCGCGCGCGGCACCGGACGCGCCGCGGGATAACCATCACGACCCGCCATCACGTGCGCAACGATCCGCCGCGCCTCCGCGTCACGCACCGCGACGCCGTACGCACGGAGGTGCGTTGCTAGGGCGTCGGGGAGGAGGCCGAATAGATGGATCATGGGTACGAGGGTGCAAGGGCTCGGGGGAACACCGCGCACCCGCGAACCCTCGCACCCGCGTCCCCAGAGTATCCTTGTCTCGGTCCCTTCACCAATGCGCGTGCGTGCTCTTGCCGTACTCGTCTTCCTCGCGATGTCGTTGCGCGCGGGTGAGCGCGGGCTGCCGCTCGTGCGGGCGTACACGCCGGAGGATTTCCATGCCGGCTCGCAGAATTTCGACGTCGCGCAGGATGGGCGCGGCGTCCTCTACTTCGCCAACCTCAAAGGGGCGCTGGCGTTCGACGGCGCGTGGTGGAACGTCGTCGAGCTGCCGAATCACTCCGCCGTCTTCGCCCTGGAAAACGACTCCGCCGGCCGCATGATCGCCGGCGGCGTGGAGCAGCTCGGCGTCATCGAGGCGAATCGCTTTCGCCCGTTGAGCGCCGGCCGCTCCATCGGCGACGTCAACTCCATCTGCCGCAACGGCGACGGATTCATCGCCGTCACCGATCGCGTGATCCTCGCCGGAAACGCGGCGGGTGTGCACGTCATCGACTCCACGCCGCGCGCGCATCAACGCTGCTTCCGCGCCGATGACGCGCCGTACATCGCCACGACGTCGCTGCTGCGCGTCGACGGCGAACGTCTCACCACGGTGGTGCCGTCGCTCGACATCGACGCGGTGGTCAGCGAGGGGAACGGACGTCTTCTCGCCGTGGTGCGCGCCGCGGGACTGGTCGCGATCGACGACGGCGTTGCCACTCCCCTCACCACCGACGCCGCGGTGTGGCTGAAGGAAAAGCGCGCCGCCGACGCGGTCCGCCTGGCGGATGGCCGCATCGCCATCACCACACCCGAGGACGGCGTCGCGATCATCACCGCCGAGGGAAAACTCGATCAGATCATCGACCACGCCGCGGGCGTGCCCGACGACGTGATCCGCGCGGCGTTCGTCGATCGCGAGGGCTCGCTCTGGCTCGCCGCGTCCGACGGCTCGATCGCGCAGATCGATCTCGCCTCGCCGCTCACGGTCTGGGATTCGCGCCTCGGCATCCGCGGATCGGCGCGCCAGGTGTTCCGCTGGAACGGCCGCATCTACATCACCAACTCGCACGGGCTCTTCGCCATCGATCGCGAACGGATGCCGGTGCGGCGCGTCCTCCCCGCCAGCTCCGGCTCGGCGTGGTTCATGGCCGAGGTGCCGGAAGGGCTGCTGGTCACGACGTCGAACGGCATCTTCGTGCTCGATCGCGGCGAGCGCGCGACGCTGATCGAGGGAACGGATCGCACCGGCGGCTACGGCATGCTCCGCCCCTCCTTCGATCCGTCGCATGTGTTCTTCGGTTGCCGCAGCGGCCTCGGCGTGCTGCGCCACGACGGCAACGGCTGGAAGCTCGAGCGGATGATCGACGGCGCGCCGCCGTACGTGCGCGACCTCTTCGAGGAGAACGGCGCGATCTGGGCGGGGACGACATTCGACGGCGTCCTGCGCATCGACGACGCCGGCTCCCCGCACCCGCGCCTCACACGCGTCGGAGCAGGCGAGATGCACGCGCAGCTCGTCGGCGGACACGTCGGATTCGTCGACGTCGAAACGCATCGCTTCTTCCGGCCCGACGGATTGCGGATCGTCGACGACCCGCAGGTCAACAGCCTGCACATCCCGGGCGGCTATTTCCGGATGGCGGAGGACCCGCAGGGCAACCTCTGGCTGAACACCATCCCGCCGCGCGTTTTCCGGCGGCGGCCGCAAGGCGGCTGGTCGCCGGAGGGCGAGCCACTGGTGAGCATCGCCGTGAACGACATCCAATCGATCACCTGCGACGCGGACGGCGTGATCTGGCTCGGCTCGAACCGCGGCATGTTCCGTTACGACTCGCACGCCGGCGCGAAGCCGGTGACGCAGCCGGCGCCGCTCATTCATCGCATCGACGCGGTCGGCACGGCGCGCGACGGCCGCACGCTGCGCCACGATTTCCGCCGCCTGCGCATCGAGTTCGCGCCGGTGTCGTATCACGCCGGCGTGATGTTCTCGTATCGGCTCGATGGGATCGACGCCGACTGGAGCGCGTGGAGCGACGAGACGTTCGTCGACTTCACGAACCTGAGCGGTGGCGACTACGCGTTCCGCGTCCGGGCGCGCGCTCCCCAGGGTCCGATCAGCCCGGAGACGCGGTGGACGTTCAGCGTGCTGCCGCCGTGGTACGCCACGCGCGCGTCGTTCGCGCTGTGGGTCATCGCGCTGGCCGCGATCATCATGCTCATCGTCTGGATCCGCACGCGCGCCCTGCACGTGCAGGCAGAGCGGCTGCGCGCGCGGATCGAGGAGAGGACGCAGGAGCTGAACGAGAAGAACGAGCTGCTGCAGCAGGCCAACGCGCGGCTGGAGCGGCTGTCGTTTTTCGACGAGCTGACCGGCATCGCCAACCGCCGCTACTTCCAGCGGCTGATCGCAGAGGACTGGCAGAGCGCGTTGCGCGACCGGAGCTCGCTGGCGCTGATCATGATCGACCTCGATCACTTCAAGGAGCTGAACGACACGCGCGGCCATCGCGCGGGCGACGAGTCGCTGCGCCGCGTCGGCGAATTGCTGGGGACGACGATCCGCCGCAGCGGCGACCTCGCGGCGCGTTACGGCGGCGAGGAGTTCGCCGTGCTCCTCGTCGGAGCCGAAGAGAACGCCGCGATGCAGATCGCCGAGCGTCTGCGCGCCGGGATCGCCCAGCTGGCCATTCCGTACGACGAAAGCGGGACGCGGACGCTCACCGCCAGCTGCGGCGTCGCGGCGATGATTCCGTCCGCGCGCGGCGTCCCCGACACGCTGATCGAACAGGCCGACGAGGCGCTGTACGCGGCGAAGAACGCGGGGAGAAATTGCGTGAAGGCCAACGTAGGACAACCTCTCAGGTTGTCCGGGACAAGCTGAGAGCTTGTCCTACCAGCGCGGTTCCATCGCCACCTGGAACCGGGCGTGACTGCCGGCCTTACGCGAGATGAAGCCGATCTCGATGCTGTTGAAGGCCTCGGATTCCTGCAGCTTTTCGACGAACAAGGCCGCGTCATCCATCGACGGCGTTTCGAACTCGCCGAGGATCAACGTGCCGCCCACCGAGTGAATCTCGATCACCTGCATGCCGGGGACGAACGCCGACATCAGCGCGCGCTTGGCCTCGGCCGGAAGCGGCGCGTTCGCGATCTTGTCCTGCGACGACCGGATCTTCATCGGCTGCGCCACGCGCGGGTGATCGCCTTTCGCGCGCAAAACCTTCGTCGTCAGGTTCGCTTCGATGTCGGTCGTCCGTCCGGAGGTCACCGTCGCCTTGCCCTGGATGTTGCGCGATGTTCCACACGAGACGCCGATGTCGTACGAGCCGGGAAGCAGGTCGTAGAAGCCGGCCACGGAGTCGACGATCGGCTTTTCCGTTTCACCGAGCGTGACCACGCAATCCTTCTCCTGCGAGACGAGCTTGATCTCGATTCCGCCGTTGCGCGTCGCGCCCGACCGCAGCGCCAGCGACGACACCGTGACGGTGGTCGTCTCCGCCTTTGCCACCTTGACGCGCGTGGCCGAGGTGGAGCCGCCCATCTCGAAGCGCACTTCGTGGACTCCGACCTTCACCTTCTGCAGCCAGAGGCCGCTCTCTTCGATCGACGAGACGCCGGCGCGCACGCCGTCGAGGTAGATGACGATGCCGGGCTCGGTGCGGATGAAGATGTCGCCCGTATCGGATAAAACCGTGGCTACCGCCAGAAGAAGGGACAGGGGAAACACTTCAGGAGATTATCATCGTCGTCTGCGCATCGCACACTTATCGGCCGAGGTCACCCCCTTCGCCAAGAGCGGCGGCCTCGGCGACGTGGCCGGCGCGTTGCCGAAAGCCCAGGCGGACCTCGGCCACGACGTCACGGTCTGGATGCCGCTTTATCGCGAAGCGCGCGAGCGGATGCGCGACGCCGAGCTCGTGACCGACGGCGTGCTGCGCACCGTGCTCCCGGGCTCCGACGTGCCGCTGTTCCTCATCGCCGCGGACGAATTCTTCGATCGGAAGCACATCTACAGTCCGGCGCCGTCGGGGCAGGACGACGGGATCGTCCGCTACGGCTACTTCGTCCGCGCCGTGTTCGCGGCGATGCACAAACTGTGGAACGCGCCGGAGATCCTGCACGCGCACGACTGGCACACCGCGCTCGCGCCGATGGCCCTCGCGTGGGACCGCCCGCGCGACTGGATCTTCAACGACACGAAGAGCGTCCTGACGATCCACAACCTCGCCTACCAGGGCATCTACCCGGCTTCGATGTTCGGCGCGCTCGGCCTGCCGCACGACGCGCTGCCGCATACGGAGTTCGACGGCGCGATCAATCTGATGAAGGGCGGCATCGTCGCCGCGGACGTGATCACGGCGGTGTCGCCGACGTTCGCGCGCGAGATCACGACGGCGTCCGGCGGCTTCGGACTCGATCCGATCCTCCGCATGCGCAGCGACCGGCTGATCGGCATCGTCAACGGCATCGATCCGCTGACCTGGAATCCGTCGACCGACCCGAAGATCGCGCATCACTACGACGTCCATTCGATCGAAGGAAAACTCGAAAATCGAAAAGCGCTGCTCGAGATGGTGGGGATGGATCCGGACGACCGCGGTTTCGTGGTCGGCGTGATCGGCCGCCTGACGCGCCAGAAAGGCTTCGACCTCCTCTTCCCTGCCCTCGGCGATCTGATCGGCGCCGGCATCCGCTTCGTGATGCTCGGCTCCGGAGAGCCGGAGCTCGAGCAGCAGATGCATCGCTACTCCGGCGGCCGCTTCTGGGCGTACGTCGGATTCCAGGACGACCTCGCCCATCGCATCGAGGCCGGCGCGGACGCCTTCCTGATGCCGTCGCGCTTCGAGCCGTGCGGCCTCAATCAGCTTTATTCGCTTGCCTACGGCACGCCGCCGATCGTCCGCCGCACCGGCGGCCTGGCCGACACCGTGATCGGATACGACGGCCACAACCGCGAGCACGCCACCGGCTTCTCGTTCGACGACGCGACGCCCTCCGCGCTGCGCGACACCGTGCTCTGGGCCCAGCGCTGCTATCAGGATCCGGTGCTCTGGACGCAGATCGCGGTCAATGGCATGTCGCAGGACTACTCGTGGAAGCACTCCGCGGAGATGTATTGCGAGGTGTACCGCAGGATACGCGGTTGAGGCGGCGTCACGGCAGTGCGGCGTCGTACGTGTTCACGCCGGAATGGAGATCGATCCCCGTCCTCAACTTCTCGATGTACGCGCTCGACGTGAAGACCAGCGTGTAACGACCGGGCGGCACGCGCGCGATCGAGTAATGCCCGTAGTTGTCGGTCTCGCCGCTGCCGGCGATGTCGCCGTTCGCCGCGATGAGACCGATCCGCACACCGGCCGCCGCGTACCCGCCCGCGTACGTCATCGTGCCGGTGAGCGTGGCCCGCACCGCGCCACCCGAGGGGTCGGTCGGGGAACCGTTGCAGGAGACGAGGACGAGGAAAAGGGAGAGGGAGAGGAGGGACCGGGTCATGGGCTTTGATACGGGCGGGAGGGGGAGGGCGTCCAGTTACTTCCCGTTCAGCAGACGAAGATCGAAGGTGAACGCCTTCGCGCGAGCACGCTTGATCCGACGGAACGCCTCGTGTTTGGGATTGAGCAGATAGTTCCGTTCGTGTTCGATGATCGCACTGGGGACAGCGAGAATCGGTGTGTCACCATCTCGAATCCATGCATCGCCGATCTGTTGCAGCTCCAGTGGTGCGGGTGACCGCCGCCAATCGGACGGCAGGCGACCGGCATCGAGCTCCATGACGAGCGATTCGTCGAACGTGCACGCGATCAGGACAAACCGGGCCGCAAGTTCCGAACGCTGCACATTCGCGAACACCTCCAGGAGTGCCAGCGAAGCTGTCGCGGAGCAGTAGACCATCGGCGTTCCCGGCGAGTTCCAGCGTCCGCCGAAAAGCCGCGCGCCTTCGCCGTCGAACGCATGCCTGGCGAAGCTCTTCTTCAGCAGACGCCACGCGGTGATCACGAGAAAACGCCGTGCTCGATCCGGCCGATCAGGTTTTCGACCTCGCGCGCTCCTACTTCCGTGCGCGCTACGTCGAGCGGCGGGATCCCGCCGAGGGCGCGTTGCGGCGTCTTCAGCCAGTCGACCGCGGCATCACGGTCTCCGTCAAAGAGGTCGATCGCTCGTCCGAGCACGCGCGCCGCGCGAAGAATGCGGTCCGATTCGTCAGGGGCGAACGACCCCTGTTGCTTGCGTCGCGTCAGAGTGCGCGGAGCTAGCTGCAACCACGCCGAAACGTCGTCCGCCGACAGGCCGGCATTCTGCCGCAGCCGTTCGAACGTGTCGTATGCGAATCCCTCCTGCACGGCTCGTAGCAGATGCGGCCAGTCGAACTTACGAAAGCCGAGCAATGAGGCGTAGTCGAACGGCATCGCCCTAATGCCCCGCCGAACGCCGCCTCACCGTCACCGTCCCGGTCGGGATGATCGGCGTCACGACGCTCACGGACGGCAATGCCGATCCGGGTGTCAGCGCGTGGGCCTGCGTGTCGCCGGTCTTGTTGTCCATCGCCACTGCGGTCGCGGCGACGCGCGCGGCGCCGCTGGTGGCCAGCACGACGACCTGCACGTTCGTGCGGTCTTTGCGGCGCTCGGGCGCGTCGAGGCCGAGCTCGGCGAAGACGGTGTCGAGCGTGAGCTGTTGATTGGCGCCGATGGCGAAGTCCTTCTGCGCGATCGGCGTGGTGCGATTGCCGGCCTCGTACAGGCGGACCGTGAGCGCGCCTGACGCGCCGCTGACTTCGTTCAGCACGAGCATCCAGCGCGAGCCGCGCGTGGCGTCGGTCGACTGTTCCAGTCCATCGTAGAAGAGCGGCCGTTGCGACAGGAGTGTCGCGCCGGTCAGCAGATCGGACGCGGTCGTCGGCAGCGGCAGTGACGTCGACGGCGCGGTCGACGTCGGATTCGTTTTCTCCAGCACCGCCGTCACGCGTCCGCCGTTGGTCGACGACACAGCCATGCTGCCCGGCACCGCGCTCCCGAGGTTGAAGAGATTGGCGACGACGTCGTGGAAGACGATGCTGACGCCGCCCGGCACGGTGAACGACTGCGTCTGCCCGTTCTGCACGCCGCTGGCGAGCCGGAAGAGCGCGTTGAACGTGGAGCTGAGGCCCGACGGCGCGGAGAAGATCACTTCGGTCTTGTGCGTCGACGGGATGACCGGAACGACGGTGGTCACGGACGGCGCCGTGTCGTCGGGCGCGATCATGCGCCGCGCGAGCGTCGCCGCGCCGGCAGGCTGCGTGAAGGTCGCGGCGAGCGACACTGCGCCACGCTCGCCGGCGGCATCGGAGATCGTGCCGAGGGCGACGACGCTTCCGCCGCTGCCGTTGGCGACGCTCACTTCTACGCGGCCGCCGTCGATGGCCGCCTCATTGACCGCCGCGGCGAGATCGTCGACGCGCATGAAGCCATAGCGAGGCACCGACACGTTCACCGCGCCGAGGCGGGTGCCGTTCGGAGCGAAGACCGTAGCCGTGACCTGCGCGGAATCGACGCCGGTCGTTTCGACCAGCGTCAGCGCGGTCGCCGCGCCGGGATTCTTCATCACGCCGATGAGCGTCTGCGGCGATCCGGCGCGCGCGCCGGCGCCGCGGGCGACGATCGGCATCGTGTACGACGTCCCCGCGCCGAGGGCCAGGATCGATGAGCTCACGCTGACGAAACCGAGGCGCTCGCGCGGCAGGCGCACTTCGATCGAGCCGCGCGCAGGACGCGTGGCGTTGAAGATCTGCACCAGCGGATCGGTCAGCGTCGCGACGTCGTTCGGCGGCACGACGACGATCGCGCGCCGCACCTGCGTGGCGTCGAAGCCGTCGGCCGATTGCGGCGTGTAGGTCAGCTCGACCTGCACCGCTTCGCCGCCGATGTTCGTGATCCACATGCGCGACGCGACCGGCGTTCCGGCGGCCGAAACGCGGCTCACGACTTCGGGGATGATGAGCGTCGAATCGCCCGGATCGAGCCGGCTGGAGCGGCCGTTCGAAACCGACAGCGTGTCGTTGTCCTGCACCAGCAGGCGCGCGGAGCCGCCGTCCTTCGTCCGCACCGTGAAGTACGTGTAGCGCGGGAGCGCGGAACCGCCCGGCGCGCGGCCGCGGCGCGTGTTGAGGTTGATCGTGCGCGAGCTGTTCGGCGCCAGCGGCGACGAGTTCCAGCCGCTCTCCGGCACGAGCCAGACCTCGGGGCCGATCTCCGCCGCCAGCTCCATCGGCGTCGCGCCGGGATTGGTGACGGTGATCGAAAGCGGCGGGCGCTGCGCGTCGTCGCCGTTCGCGGCGAACGGCGCGAACGCCGCGTAATCGGCCGGAGCTCCGGCGATGCGGAACTGCGGAGCGGTGGATCCGCTGCCGCCGACCTTGAGGTTCACGAACGCGTACGGCGTCACCGCCAGCGGCCTGCCGGTGGCGGCGGCGAAGATGACTCCTTCGTACGACGCCGCGACGTCGTTGCGCGGACCGGAGTAGCGGATCTCGAACGTGTGCGGCGCATGCGGCTGCAGCGTGACGAACGCGGCGTCGCTGCCGGTCGGATCGACGATGCTGAAGAACGGCGGCGCGCCGCCCAGTTCCTGCCGTCCGACGATGACCTGCAGCGGAGTGGAGGCGAGATTCTCGAGCGTGAACGTGCCGCGCAACGCGTCGAAACGATCGCCGACCGCGCTGATCGCCGCCGCCGGCTGCACGGTGAAGACGACGTTCGGCGGAGCCTCGGTGACGGTGACCGAACGAACGTCGGACACCGGTCCCGGCTTCGTCGGATCGCACGCCGGCACAGCGCGGACGCGGTGGTAGAGCGTGCCCGGCGCGCCGGCAACGAACGCCGCGGCGCGCGACTGCGTGACCTGCGCGTCGAGGATCGTGACGAAGGTCGAACTGGTCGAGCGCTCGATGAGATAGCCGCCGCCCGCGTCGATCCCCTGCGCCGCGGACCAGACGACGGTGTAGGTCGAGCCGCTGGTGACCGAGGGAGGCGTGAAGCTGAACGCCGGCGCGGAGGGAACGGCGCATGCGCGCGTGGTGAAGCTGACGATCGGCGTCTGCGGATTCGGATCGCATCCGACCGCCGTCACGCGCCAGAAGTACGTCGTGCCGGGACGCAGATCGGAGATGGTGAGCTGGTTCGTGGAGATGCCGGCGGCGAACGCCGGCGGCGGATTCGTGGTACCGAAGTCGACGTTGAAGCCGGTGGCGTTCGACGACGTCCACTGCAGCGTCACCGGCGAGGCGACGTCGATCGCGTTGTTCGCCGGCGATGCGATCGCCACGGAGACGCTCCCCGGCTGACAGCCCTGGCCGACGCTGAACGAACGGACCGGCGTCGTGCTGGTGATCTGCGCGTCGCATGCGGCGTGGGCGACGACGAACCAGAACTGGGTGCCGCGCGGCGTGACCTGCAGCGACGTCGCGCTGATGCCGGAGGCGAAGAGCGACGGCGGATTGGCCGGCCCGAGGAAGACGTCGTACGTCGACGCGCCGGCGAGCGGCTGCCAGCTCAGCGTGACCGGCGACTGCACGTTCGCGCCGTTCGCGGGCGCGGTGGCGTCGAATGATCCGAGCGCGCATCCGCCGGAGGTCGAGAAGTTGGCGGTCGCTGAGGTCGCCGTCGCGCGCGGCGTGCAGAAGGCGTCGCCCTTCGCCACGATGCGCCAGTAGTAACGCGTGCCGCCGAGGAGGTTCGACGGCGTGAACGACGTGTCGGCGAGATCGGCCGCGAGGAGCTTCACCGGCGGATTGACCGTGTCGAGATAGAGGTCGTAGCGGAACGCGCCGGGCACGCTGCGCCACGACAGCGCGGGCGAGCGCGACGCGCCGTCGGCGGGCGTCGTGAGCCCGGGCGCGTCGAGCGAGCGGCAGGCGTAGACGGCGCGGACGCGGTTGTTGACGGAGTCGCTGACGAAGAGATCGCCGGCGGCGTTCAGCGCGATGCCGGAGAGCTCGTATCCGAGGTTCATCTTCGCGGCGGTGGCGGCGCCGTTGTCGCCGCCGAAGTCGCCGAGGTAGTACGCCAGCGCGGAGCCGGCCACGGTGCTGATCGTCTTCGTCTGCGCGTCGACCTTGCGCACGCTGTGGTGGGCGTGGTCGGCGATGTAGAGAGCGCCGTTGGTCTTGTTGATCGCGATGTGTTGCGGGAAGAACGTCGCCTGCGTGGCGGGAAGCCCGTCGCCGATGCCGTCCTGCGGATCGCCGCCGCCGGCGTACGTCGTGATCGTCTGAGTCCGGGCGTCGACGCGGCGGATGACGGCGTTGAATTGATCGGAGATGTAGAGATTTCCTTCGCCGTCGAGAGCGACGCCGACCGGCGTGTTGAGCTGCGCGGCGCTCGCCGCGCCGTTGTCGCCGCTGTAGCCGGCGGTGCCGGTGCCGGCGACGGTGGTCATCGCCTTCGACGCGGCGTCGACGCGGCGGACGACGTTTGCGTTGCGGTCGGCGATGAAGAGGTTGTCCGAGGCGTCGAAGGCGAGCGCCGTCGGATAGAGGTTGTCGGCCTTGATGTAGGTCGAGATCCTGCCGTTGCCGTCGATCTTCCAGACCCGGCCGCTGTGCGGATCGGCGGTGTAGAGGTTCTCTTTCGAGTCGAGCGCGATGTCGAGCACGCCGCCGATGGTCGCCTCCGTCGCGTCGAAGCCTTCCTGCTCCTCGGCGTAGAAACGGAACACTTTTCCGGCGACCGTACGAATCGTACCGTTGGCCGCGTCGATCTTCCGCACGACGGTGTTCGACGAATCGGCGATGAAGATGTCGCCCTTCTTGTTCAACGCCAGGCCGAGCGGATTGGAGAGGACTGCTGCCGCGGCGACGCGGCCGTCGCCGATGAAATCTCCGCCGCCCGCGTAGAGCGCGATCTCTCCGGTCGCGGCGGTCCATTTCTGGATCACGCCGTTGGAGTCGTCTTCGATGTAGGCGTTGCCCGCGCCGTCGAACACGAGGCCGAAGACGAGGCCGAACGGCTCGGCGAGCGTGCTGATCACGCCGGTCGCCTTGTCGATGCGACGCACGCTGAAGCTCTGCCCGATATTGAGATTGCCCGCCGGGTCGAACGCGAGGGAAAGCGGGAGGTCGAGTTGCGCCGCGGTGGCCTGGCCACCGTCGCCCGCCGAACCGTTCGTACCGGTGCCGGCGATCGTCGTGACGTTCAGGTTCTTGTCGAGCTTGCGGACGCGGTGATTGCCGGCGTCGGCGATGTAGATGTTGCCGTCGCTGTCCGCCGCCAGGCCGGCAGGCGCGTTGAACTTCGCGTCTTTGCCCGGACCGTCGGCAAAACCGGCGTTCGAATCGAGCGCCGACGGCCCGGCCGCGGTCTCGATGACGTTCGAGGTGAGATTGATGCGGCGGATGCGATTGCCGTTGTACGCGGCTTCGCCGAACCAGAGGTAGCCGCCGCTGATGACGACGCCGTAGGGCGAGAGGAGCACCGCCGACGCCGCCGGTCCGCCGTCGCCGAGGCTCCCTTCCGGTTGCTGGCCGCCGCCGGCCAAGGTGGTGATGATGCCGCTCTTCGCGTCGACGCGGCGGATGCGGTTGTTGTCGCGTTCAGCGATGAAGAGGTTGCCCTCCGAATCGAACGCGATGTTCGTCGGCCCGTTCAGCGTGGCCACCGTGGCGGGACCGTTGTCGCCGCCGAATCCCGAGCCGCCGTTGCCGGCCACGTCGGAGACGCGCTGCGTCGCCGCGTCGATCTTGCGGACGCGTGCCGCGCCGATCTCGACGTAATAAAGGTTGCCGCCCTTGTCGAGCAGCAGCCCGCGCGGACCGTGGATCGGGATCGCCGTCGCCAGTTGACCGGCGTCGGTGCCGCCGCCGGCGATCGTGAAGATCGACTGCGCGTAGACAAAGGGGGCGCACAGGAGAACTGCCGCAAGGAGGGATCGGCGCATATTGGGAGGAAAGATCTTACAACCTCAGTGTGCAATCCCAGTCGCGTCCGTCATCCCGGCACGTGATCGCCGCATCGAACGGCGCGAGCGAAAAACGCACCCCGTCGCGCGGGATCGTTCCCTTCGCGGCGATCACGTGGCGCGTCGGTCCGGCCGCTTCCTTCACCAGCCAGGCGAAACCGCGGCCGGTGTCGCAGCTCTGCAGGACGATCGTGGCGTCGGGGGCGAGCGTGCCGAGGAATGCGGCGAGGCGCTCGCGCTGCGCGGAGTCGAGCGTGCGCTCGTCGCGGCCGGAGAGGGAGATCGAAAACGGATCGCCGTGGCCGGAGATCACGAGCAACGACGCGCCGCGCACGTCGATGGCGAAGAGATCGTCGGCGCTCGCGATCTGCTCGTGGACGTCGACTTCGTATCGCGCGCGCAGTCCGCGCAGCAGCTCGCGCTGGTGCGACGTGTAGAAGAACGGGAAGAGCGCGTGCTCGCGTGGATAGATGAGCACGGCGCGTTCGCGCGCAAGGAGCGGCAGCGCGATCAGGAGGAAAGCGAGGACGAGTCGCTTCACGATTGGACCGGAGATGAGTATACGAACAAGAGGGGTGCGGACGTCTCGTCCGCACGGTCTCCGCTCGCGCATGAGCGGACGAGACGTCCGCTCCCCTCTTTGGAGACGCGTATGAAGGCACGCACTGCGCGGGTATGAAAAGCCATACGCAGTAACGGACCTCTACTTCCGCGTCGCATCAGAAGGTGACGGCGTTGCGTGCTGGGTGCTGAGTCCTCACCACCTCAGCACCCAGCACTGAGCACTCAGCACTGCTTTTTTGCGACCTGCGTCACGCCCGCCCCCGCCCGCGGGCATTACATTGCGGCCCGAAAGGAACACTCATGAAATCTCTCTCCGCGTTCCTCGTGCTGCTCTTTCTTCTCGTCACTCCTCTCGCCGCGCAGACTGCCAGCGGCACGTTCACGGCGAACGGCAAGAAGACGCCGCTCGATCATGTCGTCGCGGCGCGCGACAAGGACGGCAACGTCCATGTGCTGCTGACCAACGAGGCGGTCAGCGCCGATCAACTCCTCAGTCACGCCGTCGAGTTCGACCTCGCCGGCAAGGGGAACTTCAGCGGCGTGCAGGTCGAGTTCGACAAGAGCGGCCAGATCATCAGCGGCAGTTTCTACAGCCCCACCTTCACCAAGATGAACGGCTCGTTCTCCGCCAGCGGCATGCACAAGTTCGAGGGCAAGGTCACGGCGGCGTCGGCCGAAGGAAAGCTGTGGATGGAGAAGCCGGACGACTTCTTCGACAACACCTACTTCTACACCGCGAAATTCAGCGCGCCGATCGGCGGGCCGTCGAAGCCCGCTGCTCCTCCGGCGCCGAAAGGGAAGCCGCTGCCGTCCGACGGCGGCGATCCGGGGAAGGCGTACCGCGCTTACCTGAAGGCGATCCAAGGCGGCAACATCGCCCAGATCCGCGGCGCCGTCAGCGCCGCGCGCTCGAAGCAGGTCACCGACAAGGACATGAAAGAGATGATCCCGATGCTGCAGGCGATGGCGCCGAAGAATCTCAGGATCACCGGCGGCGCGATGGACGGCGACCACGCCACGCTTCTGGCCACGTCGCAGGACGGCGGCGGGACCATGCACGGGACGATCACGATGCTGAAGGAAGGGGGCGGGTGGAAGGTGGAGCAGGAGAGCTGGAAGAATTGAGGCGGTGCCTTTTCTGATCCTCCGCGCGGGTCAATCCGCGACGCGCGGCGCAGCTTCTGACCCGCGTGAACGCCGTTCAATAAGTGGCCCGTTCCGGCAACATTTGCGGATGCAAGGATTTACCTCCATCACAGACTCAGCCGTGCTCCTGGCGCGCCTTTCGGATTAAGGCGCGCCAGGAGGAAATCGGATGCAACATCGGAGACTCTGGCTCACTCTCTCACTGGTCGTCCTTGCCACCGCATTGCCCCTCTCCGCTTCGCAATGGATTCAGCTCCCCTTCGATCAGGTGGCGCGCGAGTCGACGTACGTCGTCCGCGGCACCGTGACGAACGTCTACAGCGCGTGGGATGACGCCCACGAGACGATCTTCAGCTACGCCTCGATCCGCGTGAAGCACTACATCAGCGAGGCCAAGGGTCCGGAGATGCTGATGGTGCGCGAGGTCGGCGGCACGGTCGGCGACTACACGCAGCAGGCGATCGGATTCCCCGAGCTCCGCGAAGGGGAAGAGGTCGTGCTGATGCTGACCAAGTGGGACGACAGCGACGATCTCCGCATCAACGCCTACAACCAGGGCAAGTACCTCGTGCGCGCCTTCAACGGCGCGGAGAGCCTCGTCGAGGATCCGGTGAAGCAGGGCGACGAGCGCCTCGGCTCACATGGTCCGCGCATGCAGGTCGAGCCGCTGGGCATGGACGAGTTCGTTCAGATGGTCGGCGCCGCCCGCGCGGCCCGCGGCTTCACGCCGCTCCACCGCGAATAGTTGATCGAGGAGAGACAAGATGAAGAAGAAGACACTCGCTTACGCAATCGTCACCATCATCGTCGTCGCCTCGAGCATGCCGGCGATGGCCTACACGCTCCTCTCGCCGACGCGCCGCTGGAAGACGACGCCGATCACCGTGCTGGTGAACAACACCGGCAACGCCTCGATCACCGACAGCGACCACGGCGTGACCGCAGTGGTCGGCGCGATCAAGACCTGGAACATCGTCAGCTCCGGCTCCACCTCGTCGTCCGCGGTCCGCGGCTCGGCCCCGGCCATCATCATGCTGCACACGAACGGCAACATCTGCACCGGCTCGTGCCTCGCGGCGACGCTCACCGGCTACTACCACCAGGAAGGCAGCAGCTACTACATCGATGACGCCGACATCTACACCAACCAGCGCTTCGACTACACGTCGACGCGTGAGGCGGACGGCTGCAGCAGTGAGTACTACATCGACGGCATCATGGTTCACGAGGTCGGCCATGTGATCGGTCTCGGCCACTCCTCCGTCAGCGGCGCGACGATGTACCCGTCGGTCTCCGCCTGCAACAACGGCCCCGCCTCGCTGGCGTCCGACGACATCGACGGCCGCAAGGCGCTCTACGGCAAATAGCTCCGCGCTCACAGCATCACGACACAACCGCGTTCCCGCGGCGCATCCCAGCGCCGCGGGAACGCGTTTTCGTTTGCGGCATGGAGCGAAACAGCGGCTTCGTATGCGATCCGTCATACAGCGCAATCCCGCCTTCTCCTAACGTGATCGGCGTCCGGTTGAACAGCGCCGGAACATCACACCAAGGAGTCCATTCATGGAGTATCGGAAGCTCTGGATCGCGCTCGGCGCCGTGCTGGCGATCTCGTTTCTCGTTCTTGGCGGCGTCGGGTACCGCGGCATTCAGAACGCCCCGCCGATCCCGCAGCGCGTCGTGACGACGGACGGTCAGCTCCTCTTCGACGGCACCACGATCCAGGACGGCCAGAACGTCTGGCAATCGCTCGGCGGGCAGGAGATCGGCTCGATCTTCGGCCACGGCGCATACGTCGCCCCCGACTGGACCGCCGACTACCTCCACCGCGAGTGCACGATCATCCTCGACCGGATGTCGTCGCGCCGCCCGGAGACGCCGCGCGCCGCGCTGCAGGCGGAACTGCAGACGGCGATGCGCACCAACAGCTACGACCCGGCGACGAAGACATTGACGATCTCCGCCGATCGCGCCGCCGCCTTCGAACAGCTCGCGACGTACTACGGCTATCTCTTCTCCCACGGCCGGAAGGAGTACGCCATTCCGCAGGGCGCCCTCGTCGACGGCGCGAAGCAGCGCCAGATGGCGGCGTTCTTCTTCTGGACCTCGTGGGTCTCGGCCACCACGCGTCCCGGCACCGACGTCACCTACACGCAGAACTGGCCGCACGAAGAACTGATCGGCAACCGTCCGACCTCGGCGGCCATCATGTGGTCGATGGCCAGCGTGATCCTGCTCATCGCCGGCGTCGGCGCGATGATCTGGTACTTCGGATCGAAAGCGCAGGCCGAGCACACCACGCCGCCGGCGTCCGATCCATTGCTCTCGCTCAAGGCGACGCCGTCGCAGATGGCGACGATCAAGTACTTCGTCGTCGTCGCGCTCCTCTTCATCGTGCAGCTCATCGTGGGAGGCATCGCCGCGCACTATGGCGTCGAAGGGAACGGCTTCTTCGGCTTCCCTCTCGATCGCTATCTCCCCTACTCCATCGTCCGCACCTGGCACCTGCAGATCGGCATCTTCTGGATCGCCACGGCCTGGCTGGCGGCGGGACTCTTCCTCGCGCCGATCATCGGCGGCGCGGAGCCGAAGGGCCAGCGCCTCGGCGTGAACCTGCTGTTCGGCGCGCTCGTCCTCGTCGTCGGCGGCTCGCTCACCGGCGAGTGGCTCGGCATCCAGCAGAAGCTCGGCAGGCTCTGGTTCTGGCTCGGCGCGCAGGGCTACGAATACGTCGACCTCGGGCGCCTCTGGCAGATCCTCCTCTTCAGCGGACTGCTCTTCTGGCTCTGGCTGATGTGGCGCGGCATCAAGCCGGCGCTGTTTGCGGAGAAGCGTCCCGACCGCTCGCTCGTGCTGCTCTTCCTCACCTCCGCCATCGCCATCCCGATGTTCTACGGAGCGGGACTGATGTACGGCCAGCGCTCGCACATCGTGACGGCCGAGTTCTGGCGCTGGTGGGTGGTGCACCTCTGGGTGGAAGGCTTCTTCGAAGTGTTTGCCACGGTCGCCATCGCCTATCTCTTCACCCGACTCGGCGTACTGACGGTGCGCACGGCGACGAAGGCGACGCTCCTCTCCAGCGTGATCTTCCTCTTCGGCGGGATCATCGGGACGTTCCATCACCTCTACTTCACCGGGATGCCGAACTCGGTGCTGGCACTCGGCGCGGTCTTCAGCGCGCTGGAGATCGTGCCGCTCTGCCTCGTCGGATTCGAAGCGTGGGAGAACATCCGCATCGCCCGCGGCACGACGGCGAAGTGGCTCTCGACCTACAAGTGGCCGATCTACTTCTTCGTCGCCGTCGCCTTCTGGAACCTCGTGGGGGCCGGACTCTTCGGCTTCCTCATCAATCCGCCGGTGGCGCTCTACTACATGCAGGGCCTCAACCTCACGCCGGTGCATGGCCACACCGCATTGTTCGGCGTGTACGGGATGCTCGGCATCGGCCTGATGCTCTTCACCCTGCGCGCGCTGACGCTCGGCCGGGCCTGGAACGAGAAGCCGCTCCGCTTCGCCTTCTGGGCCATCAACATCGGCCTCGCGCTGATGGTCACGCTGTCGATGCTGCCGATCGGCATCGCGCAGACCGTCGCGGCGATCGATCACGGCACGTGGTACGCCCGCTCCGCCGAGTTCATGCAGACGCCGTGGCTGCAGAACGTCCGCTGGCTGCGCGCCTTCGGCGATTCGTCCTTCGCCCTCGGCGCGCTCGCGCTGGCCTGGTTCATCCTCCGGCTGGCGATGCCGGAGAAGAAGAAGGAGGAGCCGATCCCGGCCGCCGAGCCGCAACCGATGTATTGATCTCCCCTTCCTTCTCCCCGCGCACGGGGAGAAGGTGCGCGGCGCGCGGATGAGGGGCCTCCCTGCCGCGAAGAGTGCCCCCTCATCCGCCTGCGGCACCTTCTCCCCCGTGCGCGGGGGAGAAGGCTTTGACTTTGCACGCGCATCGCGGCCAGGAGGCCCCGATGACGTTTCCTCCCTGCTACGAGCCGGCGGACGACGACGAGCCGCCCGATCCATCGCGAAGGACATTCATGATCGGATCGGCGGCCGCGACCGCCGGCCTTTTCGTCTCGCCCTCGCTCCTCGCGCAGGAGCCGCAGAAGATCGCCGATCCTCACGCCATCCCGATCTCGCTCGACGTCAACGGCAAAGTCCACACGCTGAAGCTCGACCCGCGCACCACGCTCCTCGACGCGTTGCGCGAGCACCTCGACCTCACCGGCGCGAAGAAGGGCTGCGATCAGGGAGCGTGCGGCGCCTGCACCGTGCTCGTCGACGGCCGGCGCATCAACTCGTGCATCACGCTCGCCGCCATGCACCAGGGGCAGAAGATCGTCACCGTCGAAGGGCTTGCTGTGAACGGCCGCCTGAATCCGGTGCAGGCTGCGTTCATCCGCAACGACGGATTCCAATGCGGTTACTGCACCTCGGGGCAGGTCTGCTCCGCCGTCGCGCTGCTGCGCGAAGGGCACGCCGGCTCCGACGCCGAGATCCGCGAATGGATGAGCGGCAACATCTGCCGCTGCGGCTGTTACGTCGGCATCGTCGCGGCGATCCGGGAGGCGAAGCATGCAACCGTTTGACTTCGCCCGCACCAGCGAAGCGGCCGAAGCGATCGCCTCCGGCGGCCGCTACGTCGCAGGAGGAACGAACCTCATCGACCTGATGAAGGCCGACGTCGAGCATCCGCCGCGCCTCATCGACATCAACGGCATCGCATTGACGAAAGTCGAGCCTGTCGCCGGCGGCGTGCGTATCGGCGCACTCGCGCGCATGAGCGACGTCGCCGAAAACGCGATCATCCGCGAGCACTTTCCGGTGATCGCGCAGGCGCTCCTCGCCAGCGCGTCACCGCAGATCCGCAACGCCGCCTCGCTCGGCGGCAACCTGATGCAGCGGACGCGCTGTCCCTACTTCCGCGAGCTGACATTCGCCGAATGCAACAAGCGCAATCCCGGCAGCGGATGCGCGGCCGTCGACAGCGAGAATCGCTCGCACGCGGTCGCCGGCGGATCGTCCGCCTGCATCGCCACGCATCCCTCCGACTTCGCCGTCGCCTTCGCCGCGCTCGACGGCGTGATCACGCTGCGCGGTCCGAACGGCGAGCGGCAGGTCGCGGCGACCGACTTCCATCTCCTGCCCGGCAACACGCCGCACATCGAGCACGACCTCAAACAGGGAGAGCTCATCACCTCGCTCTTCATCCCCGACGCGCCGCACGCGCGGCGCTCGGCGTATCTGAAAATCCGCGACCGCGCGTCGTACGAATTCGCAGTGACCTCGGCGGCGGTCGGACTCGATCTCAACGGCGGCAGCATCCGCTCCGCGCGCGTCGCGCTCGGCGGCATCGGCACGAAGCCGTGGCGATCGCGCGAAGCGGAGGGAGTGCTCGCGGGGAAGAACGTGAGCGCGGCACTTTTCCGCGAGGCGGCGGAGGCGGCGCTGCGAGGGGCGAAGGACTACGGGCAGAACGGATTCAAGATCGAGCTGGCCAAGCGGACCCTCGTCCGCGCGCTCGGCGATCTCGCCGGAGGCGTCGCATGATGATGCCGAAAATCGGAGCTCCCCTCGATCGCGTCGATGGACGGCAGAAAGTCACCGGCGGCGCGCGCTACGCGGCCGAGCACAACCTCGCCGGCATGGCGTACGGCGTCCTGGTGATGTCGTCGATCCCGAGCGGCGCGATCCGCGCGATCGACGCTACCGCGGCGCTGAAATCACCTGGCGTGCTCGCCGTCATCTCGCATCTCAACGCGCCGAAGCTCAACGTCCCGCCCGGCCAGCCGACCGGCCTCGCCGAACAACACCTCCTCCCATTCGCCGACGGCACGATCCATTACCTCGGGCAGCGCATCGCCGTCGTCGTCGGCGACACCCTCGAGCAGGCGACGCGCGGCGCGGAGCTCGTGCGCGTGGCCTACGACAAGTCGCCGGCGAAGACCGACCTGGCGAAATATCGCGACGAAGCGAAGGACCGCTCGCAGAACAATCAGCAGAGCAAGTTCGCCAAAGGCGACGCCGACGCCGCGCTGGCCACGGCGCCGGTGAAGATCGATCAGACCTACCGCACGCCGTACGAGCATCACAATCCGATCGAAGCCCACGCCGTGGTCGCGGAATGGAAGGGCGATCACCTCACGCTCTACGACTCCTCGCAGAACATCTTCGCCGTGCAGAAGACGATGGCCCAGCTCTTCAACCTGCCGAAAGAAAGCGTGCACGTGACGTCGCAGTTCGTCGGCGGCGCGTTCGGCAGCAAGGGCTCGTCGTGGCCGCACGTGCTCATCGCCGTCATCGCCGCGCGCGAGGTGAAGCGGCCGGTGAAGCTCGTCGTCACGCGCAAACAGCTCTTCTTCGGCAACGGACACCGTCCCGAGACTGAGCAGCGCGTGGCCCTCGGCGCCACGCCGGACGGCAAGCTCGTCTCGCTCATTCACGAAGGAATCGGCCAGGGGAACAGCGTCTGCGATTATGTCGAAGGCTTCACCCGGCCGGCGCAGATGCTCTACGCGTCGCCGAACATGCGCGGCGCGCACCGCGTCGTCGAGCTCAATGTCCCGAGCGGCACGTACATGCGCGCGCCCGGCATCACGCCCGGCACGTTCGCGCTGGAGTCGGCGTTCGACGAGCTGGCGTACGCGCTGAAGATGGACCCGATCGCGCTGCGCCTCGCCAACTACGCCGACGCCGAACCGATGAGCGGCAAGCCGTGGTCGAGCAAGTCACTGAAGGAGTGCTACCGGCAGGCCGCCGATCGCTTCGGCTGGTCGCGGCGCACTCCCGAGCCGCGCTCGATGCGCGACGGACGCCTGCTGATCGGATACGGAATGGCCAGCGCCTCGTATCCGGCGCATCGCTCACCGGCGTCGGCGCGCGCGGTGATGAAGTCCGATGGCACGGTCGTCGTCAGCAGCGGCTCGCACGAGATGGGGATGGGCACGGCGACGGTCATGGCGCAGCTCGCCGCCGAAACGCTCGGCGTGCCGGCGGAGCGCGTCCGCTTTCAATACGGCGACACGACGCTGCCGAACGCGCCGATCTCGGCCGGATCGATGACCGCCGCGAGCGTCGGCTCGGCCGTGTACGGCGTCAGCGACGCGCTGAAGAAGAAGGTCGCCGCGCTGGAGGGAATCGATCCGTCGGCGATGACCGGCGACAGCTATCACACGATCCTGTCGAAGCATTACCTAGACACCATCGACGCGCAGTTCGACGCGAAGCCGGAGCAGCAGGAGTCGCATGCCTCGCATGCCTTCGGCGCGCAGTTCGCCGAAGTGAGCGTCGATCCCGACCTCGGCCTCGTGCGTCTGCGGCGCATGGTCAGCGCCTTCGCCGCGGGGCGGGTGCTCAACGCCAAAACCGCGCACAGCCAATACCTCGGCGGCATCATCCAGGGCATCGGCATGGCACTGCTCGAGCAGACCCATTTCGACAAACGCCTCGGCAGCTTCACCAACGTCAACCTCGGCGAGTACCTCCTCCCCGTCAACGCCGACATCCCCGCGCTCGACGTGATCCTGGTGGAGGAGGACGACCCGTACGTGAACCCGATCGGAGTGAAAGGCATCGGCGAAATCGGCATCGTCGGCGTCGGCCCCGCGATCGCGAACGCCGTCTATCACGCGACGGGGAAGAGGGTGAGAGACCTCCCGATCACGATCGAAAAGCTCCTCTGAGGAGGGGAGCGGACGTCTCGTCCGCTCGGCGCGGCCGTGCGGACGAGACGTCCGCACCCCTCCTCAGTGGTGCTGCGACCGCCATCTTCCCGGCGTCCGCGCGAGCTGCGCCTGATACGCCTTCTCCGCCTCCCCCGCCCGCCCTGCCGCCAGCAACTGGTCGCCGAGAAGCTCGTAGGTCGGCTTTTCGACGGACGGCGGGCCGAACTCGAAGGGCATGGCGTGCTCGGCCTCGGCGGCTTTCTGCAGAAGGGCGAGGCCTTCGTCGCGTTTGCCGGCGGCGATGAGGACCATCGCGTCGACCTGTTGCGCGATGACGTTCGTCCGCTCGCGGAATGACGGGTCGCTCAGCTTGCGCGTTTCGATCGCGGCGAGTACCTCCTTCTGCAACGCGTGGACGCGCGCGGCATTCTCCGCGGTCGGATGCGCGAGGGCGTCGGTGTAGGCCATGGTGAACGACGGCCCGGCATACTGCGTCGGCAGCGCCTCTTCCAGCTTGCCGGTGTCGGCGAAGTAGAGCGCGCGCATCGTCGCGTAGCTGCCGATCCTCGAATCCTCGGCTTTGACCGGTGCCTCATGCGTCGGGTCGCCCGGCACGACGGCCTTGCAACGCAGCAACACGTCGCGGGCCTCGTCGAGCTTCCGCGTCTGGAGATAGCCGTACTCCAGCCAGATCGCGTAGTGGCCGCAGTTCATCGGATGCGCCGCCATCGCCTTCTGGTTCGCGGCGACCACGTCGTCCCACATCCCCATGGCCACGAAGATGTGCGAGGTCATGTGCAGCGCGTGCGCGGCATGCGACGCCACATCGCCGTACAACCGCGCCGCGCGCAGTCCGAGCGGCGCGTGGATCGGATCGTCGTACGAATGAATGAGGTAGTGCAGCACGCCGGGATGACGGCGATGCGTCGGGAAGACCTCCTCCAGCAATGCCGCGGCGCGCATGTAGGTCGCGAAATCGCGTCCGTGATGCGCCGTGCCGAGGAGTGAGAGGGCGTAGAAGGCCGTGGCGTCGACGTCGTCCGGATACTTCGCGTGCAGCGCGGCCATCGCGTCGGCGTACTCGAGATCGCGCCCCTCCTTCGTGCCGTCGCCGTAGAGCACGTCGAGCGTGTGGAGGTAATCGCGCTCGCGCTCCGTCTTTCCCTTCGGCGCCTTCTGCAGCACGGCGCGCGCGGCGGCGAGGTCCTGCTGAAACCAGATCGGATGATTGAACGTCATCGCCTCGCCCCAGAAGGCCATGGCGAATTCCGGATCGATCGACTGCGCCTTGCGGAAGGCGTCCGCCGCGTCGTCGTACTCGAAATCGTGGAGCAGCGCGAAGCCGCGGAGAAACGCCTCCTGCGCGGCGGGCGCGCCGGAGTTGGCGAACGAGACATCGCCGAGGTTCGTTTGTGCCTGTGCTGAAAACACCAGCATGACGGTGATGAGCGCGAGCCGGATCTGCATCCGCTCACCATACAATCTCTCGATGCGAGTTCTGCAGTGCATCGTGCCGCTGCTCCTGCTCACCTCCACCCTCACCGCCCAGATCGAAGCGCCGCTGCCGCCCGCCATCCCGTGGAACGGCAAGTCGCGCGAGCTCGTGGTCAAGTCCGACGATCCGTGGATCACGCCGGCGGAGCAGAGCAACTTCCGCACGTCGCCGACCTACGACGAGACCGTGGCCTACCTGCGCCGTCTGACCGCAGCGTCGCCGCAGATGCGGATGGTATCCCTCGGCAAGAGTCCGGAAGGGCGCGACATCTGGATGGTCGTGGCCTCGAAGGAGCAGCTCTTCATGCCCGACGCGCTGCATCGCACCGGCAAGCCGACGCTGCTCGCGCAGGGCGGCATCCACTCGGGGGAGATCGATGGAAAAGACGCCGGCCTCATGCTGCTGCGCGATCTGCGTCCGGGCGGACGCCTCGCCGGCATGCTCGATCGCGTGAACGTCCTCTTCGTTCCGATCTTCAACGTCGACGGCCACGAGCGCGCGTCGAGATACGGCCGCATCAATCAGCGCGGACCGGAAGTCATCGGCTGGCGGACGAACGCGCGCAACCTGAATCTCAATCGCGATTACACGAAGCTCGACTCGGAAGAGATGCGGGACATGGTCGCGGCCATCGACCGCTGGCAGCCCGATCTCTACTACGACCTGCACGTCACCGACGGCGCCGACTACCAGTACGACGTCACGTTCGGCTGGAACCACAGCGGCTACTCGCCGAACGTCACGCGCTGGCTCGATCAGGCGCTCGGCCCCGCGCTGAACGGCGCGCTCTCGTCGATGGGACACATCCCCGGTCCGTTGATCTTTCCGGTGGACGACAAGGATTTGTCGAAAGGGATCGCCAGCGGCAACGGGGCGGCGCGCTTCTCGACCGGCTACGGCGACGTCCGCCACATGGCGACGATGCTGGTCGAGAACCACTCGCTCAAGCCATACGACCAGCGCGTCCTCGGCACGCTGGTGCTGCTGGAGCGGACGCTCGACGTCCTGGCCATGAGCGGCCACGACCTGCAGCGCGCCGAGGGGGACGACACGCACCTGCGGGTCGATCCGCTGCCGCTCGCGTGGACCGCGCCGCAGGGATCGGCGCCGGAGATGATCGATTTCCGCGCCGTCGAATCGCGCAGCAGCCAGTCGGCGATCAGCGGGACGACGAAGGTGGAGTGGCTCGGACGCCCCACGACGATCCGCATTCCGCTCTATCACCAGACCGAGGTCACCGAATCGGTCAGCAGGCCGAAGGCGTACTGGATCCCGGCGCCGTGGCGCGAGGTGATCGAGCGGATACGGATTCACGGCATCCAGATGGAGCGCATCCTCGAGCCGCGCGAGGTCGAGGTCGACATGTACCGCCTGCACGACGCGAAGCTCGACGCCGAATCGTTCGAAGGCCATGTGCGCCTGACGGCGAAGACGACGGTCGAACATCGGAAGGAGCGATTCCCGGCCGGCTCCGTCCGCATTGCCGTCGATCAGCCGCTCGGCGAGCTCGCCGTCACGCTCCTCGAGCCGGCGTCCGCCGACTCCTTCCTGCAGTGGGGCTTCTTCGACGAGATCCTGCAGCGCACCGAGTATTTCGAAAACTACATGATGGAGCCGCTGGCGGAGAAGATGCTGGCCGCCGATCCGAAGCTGAAGGCGGAGTTCGAGAAGAAGCTGGAGAGCGATCCCGCGTTCCGAGCGAGCGCGGATCAGAGGCTGCATTTCTTTTATGAGCGGTCGCCGTATTTTGATCAGCGGTGGATGCTGTATCCGGTGGGGCGGGAGAAATAGAGCGGTTGAGCGGTTGAGCCGTTAAGCGGTTGAGCGCCTAAACAGCTCAATAGCTCAACAGCTAAACAGCTCGACAGCTGAACAGCTGGAAGTAGCGGACACTACATCGCACTAAACTATCGCCATGCGACGCGCACTCATCCTTCTCCTTCTCGCCCTTCCGCTGTTTGCCCAGAATCGCAGAGGAGATTGGGTTACCTACGGCGACCACGGCTGCATCGGCGGCAGCAAGTGCCCCGACAAGCGGCTGCGCATCAAGCTTGCCGACCGCCCCGTCCTCGGCGTCCGCTTCACCGCGCATGACGACATCGGCGAGACGGCGGGCGGGAAGCTGACGGTCAAAGTGGGCGCGGACGCGGTGCGCAGTTACATCGACATCCCGCGCCGCGGCGAGACGTTCACCATCGACGTCGACAACCGGCGCGGCGAGTACCTCACGCTGGAAGCGGCGGCGAACGACGAGATCGAGATCAAGGACATCGCCGTGATGTACGGCAGCGGATTCGATCGCGATCATGACAACGATCACGGCAGCAGCGGCGGCGGCTGGCAGCGCGGCGGCGGTGGTGGAAACCGCGAAGGGTGGCGGACGTACGAGCGCGCCGGCACCTGCATCGGCGGCGAGGAATGCCGGCAGAACGGCAACCGCATCACGATCGCGCTCGACGACCAACCGGTCCTCGGCATCCGCTTCAACGCGCACGACAACGTCGGCACGCGCGCCGACGGGAAGCTCAACGTCCGCATCGACGATCACAGCGTCGCCTCGTACGTCGACGTCGCGCGCGACGGCAAGCGCCATGAGTTCGACGTCGACAGCCTCGTCGGATCGAAGCTCGTGATCAGCACGGCGAACGACGACGAAGTGGTGATCAGCGACATCGCCGTGCTCTACGGACACGGCGACGGCGGCCGCAGCTACGACTCCGGCGCTCACGAGCGCACCTACGGCGCCGAGCGCGAGACGCGCAACAGCGGCGCGTGCATCGGCGGCTCGGAGTGCGGCGGCTCGCGCGCGAAGATCCGCATCGCCCTGCACGGCGCAAGCGTGACCTCGGTGCGCTTCTTCGCCCACGACAGCGTCGGCGCGAAGGCCGGCGGCGAGCTGCGCGTCCGCATCGACGACGAGGTCCTGCGCGACTACATCGACATCCCGCGCGACGGCCGCACGTTCAACATCGACGCCCACCACATCTCCGGCGATTGGCTGATCATCGAGACAGCGGCGGATGACGAAGTGGTGGTGAAGGACATTCGGGTCACGTACCGGGAGTAGCTCAACGGTGCGTCGCCCGCGTGAAGGCGATGGCGATCGGAATCCCGATCAGCGTCGGCAGCCAGAACGAGATCAGGCGGTAGGTCAGCACGGCGACGATCGCCACCTGCGTGTCGATGCCGAGGCCGGCGAAGACGGCGGACATGCCGACCTCGATGACCGCGATCCCTCCCGGCAGGAAGCTGGTGCGCCCGAGGAGGATCGGGACGCCGTAGCCGGCGAGCAGCACCGAGAAATGCAGCGGCTGGCGCGCGGCGACGAACGCGAAGTAGAGCGTCAGCATGTCGAAGGCGATGGTCAGGATGGAGCGGATGGCGACGTGGGCCCAGGCGCCGCTGCGCAGTTTCATCCAGGCGTCACGCACGGCGTCGGGATCGACGGTGCGGCCGAAGCGGCGGGCGATGACCACGAGCCACTGCGGCCGGGCGACGAGGAAGAAGGCGCCGATCATCACCAGCACCAGCGCCGAGATCACGCCGATCAACGCGATCTCGGTGGCGCGTGAAAGCTGGTGGACGTGGAGCAGCTCGAACGCGCCGATCAGCGCGGCGAGGATCAGCGCCGACATGTCGAACACGCCCGGCAGCCACGCCGCGAGGGCGGCCGATTCGACGGTCGTCGTCTCGCTCACCCACTTGTAGATCGCCGCGCCGAAGCCGACCGGCCCGGCGGCCACGAGGCTGATCGTCGCCGCGCCGACTTCGATCCCCGCCGCGCGCGCCAGCCGCAGCTCTCCCCCCGCGATGCGCACGATCGACTGCAGCACCGCGCCGTTCGAGATGTAGCTGATCATCTGCGCCGCGATCGCCGCGAGGATGGCCCACGGCGCCATCGTCCGCACGACGGACGCGGAGTGCTCGATCGTGTCGACGCGCGGCAGGATGAAGTGGACGACCAGCGCGAGGAAGATGATCAGGGGGATCGTGCGGCGGAGGGCGAGTTTGAGCTCTGACATTGGTTGCGCGGTTGCGAGGTTACGCGGTTTCGCGGCGAAACCCCGCAACCGCGAAACCGCGAACCCTACTGCGTCGACGTCGACGTCGGCGGCTGCTCCGTCGCCGTCGTGTCGGTCTGCGGCGGTGGTGGCGGCGGAACCGTCGCCGTCGTGTCGGTCTTGAACACGCCGCCGGTCAGGGTCGCGTCGGGCGGCGGGGTCGTGGTGATGATCGGCGGCGGTGGCGGCATCAGGCCGGTCGTATCGAGGGCGATCGGATTTCCGAACTCGTCGACGGCGGGGGGCGGCGGCGCCTGCGGCATGTGCAGCGGGCATGGCTGCATCGGCGCGGTGCCGCTCTTGAAGGCGTCGCTCTCGACGCTGATCGGCGGGCAGAACGGAGTGGCCAGACCGCCGCTCGTCTTGTCGAACTCCACCATCTCGATGCCGGCAGGCGCGGCCCAGTCGACGTCTTTCTGGCCGGCGGTGGCCTGCTGCATGTAGCGCGTCCAGATCGGCACGGCGCCCTGGCCGCCGGAGAGGCCGACGATGGCGTTGTCGTCGAAGCCGATCCACGTCAGCGCCAGCGTCTGCGGCGTGAAGCCGATGAACCAGGCGTCGCGCGCGTCGTTCGTCGTTCCCGTCTTGCCCGCGGCGGTGAGGCGGAAGCCCATCGAGCGCGCGGGATAGGCGGTGCCATGGTTGATCACCCCCTTCATCACGTTGAGGAGGATGAAGACGTCGCGCGCCGGGAAGACCTGCACCGCCTCCACGGTGTCGCCCGCGGAGACGACCTTGCCGCGATCGTCGGTGACGAAGCGGATGGTCCGCAGCGGGAGCCGCGAGCCGACGCGGGCGATGGTGGAGAAGGCGTCCGCCATTTCGATCGGCGCCACACCGACCGCGCCGAGGATCACCGAGGGGTTCGAGTTGTCGATCTCCGACTGGATGCCGAGCGTGTGCGCGGTCTTCAGGATCGGATCGATGCCGCAGGCCAGTCCGATACGCACCGACGCGGAGTTCATCGACTGCTCCAGCGCGCGCTGCACCGTCACCGTGCCGTGGTAGGCGTCCTCGTAATTGCGCGGCGACCAGTCGGCGGAGAAGCGGCGCTTGAGCACGAAGCGCGAGTCGCTGACCAGCGTGGCCGGCGTGATGGCGTTCGGCAGCGAGGTGAGGCTCGGCTCGAACGCGGTGAGGTAGACGAATGGTTTGAAGAGCGAGCCGACCTGGCGTTTGGCGTTCAGCGCGCGATTGAATTGCGAAACGTCGTAGTTGCGGCCGCCGACGAGCGCGCGGATCTCGCCGGTCGGCACGTCGACGTGAATGAGCACGCCCTGCAGCGGGCTTTGCGCGTTCCGCAGGCGGCGGCTCCCCTTCTCCAGGCCTTCGATGCCGGAGACGAGCGTGCGCGACGCGGTGTCCTGCGCGGTGAGGTCGATGGCCGTGTAGATCTGCAGGCCGCGGCCTTTGACATCCTTGATGCCGTAATCGCGCGCCATCTCCTGCAGCACGCGATCGACGTAGAACGGGATCGACGCCAGTCCGCTCCGCTCGCGGAACGGCTTGCGCGGCAGCGGCGTGGCCATCGCCTTGTCGTACGTCGGCTGATCGATCTTCTTGTTCTGCAGCATCAGGCCGAGGACCGTGGCGCGGCGGCTCAGGGCGCGCTGCGGGTTCGCGAACGGGGAGTTGTTGTTCGGACTGCGGATCATCCCGGCCAGCACCGCCGACTCGGCGACATTGATCTCCGCCACCGGCTTGCCGAAGTAGTAACGCGCGGCCTCGCCGACGCCCATGATGGAGATCGACCGGTTGCGGCCGAGGTAGATGTCGTTGAGGTAGGCCTCCAGGATCTCGCGCTTCGAATACTTCGCGTCGAGGATCACGGCCATGAACAGTTCGACGACCTTGCGGCGCATGGTCCGCTCGCTCGTCAGGTAGTAGTTCTTCACCAGCTGCTGCGTCAGCGTCGAGCCGCCCTGCGCCACGCCGCGCGCGCGGACGTTGGTGAAGAGCGCGCGGAAGATGCCGAGCGGGTCGACGCCGGGGTGATGCCAGAAGCGGATGTCTTCCGTCACCACGACGGCGTCCTGCAACGACTGCGGCACCTGCGACAGCGTGACGGGACGGCGGTTCTCGAGCTGCTCGGAGAGGATCGACGTCAGCAGCTCGGGCTCCAGCGCCGCGGTCTCGATCGGATGCGCGTCGCGCACCGACGTCACGCTCTCGATGACGTTTCCCTTGAACGCGACGCGGATCGGCTGCGCCTCGTAGCGGCCGCTGGGATGGGTGAACTCGCGCGTGAAGATGTCGATGCCGGCCTTCGACGCGGCGTACTCGCCGGGCTGCGCGACGTTGCCCTGGGCCTCGCGATATCCGAGGCGGCTCAGTTTCTCCAGGAGGTCATCGGCCTGCAGCGGCATATCGGGGCGCAGCGGCATGAAGTCGGCGAAGATGCGCGTCGGCAGCGAGAGGCGGCGCACTTCGAAGCGTCCGACCGACTGCTTGTAGACCCAGGCGCCGAGGGCGGCGAAGGCGATCAGAAAGACGACGAAGACGATGGAGATCGTCTGGAAGACGGTCCGCCGCTTCGGGATGCGGAGCTTGAAATGCGAGGGCATGCGGCTCACTGCGCGACGATCGCGAGGTTGCGGCCGCCGCCCTTTCCTTCGCGGCGGTAGGAGTGGAAGATCGAGCCTTCACAGCGCGTGCAGAGCTCCGTGTCGATGATCGCGTCATCGGCGAAGCCGCGGTCGCGGAGAGTGGCTCGGGTGAACGCGGGGATGTCGACGTGCGGCTTCGCGTGACTTCTTTCGACGAAACGCTGATCGAATTGCGTGGCCACCTCCTCCCCCACTTCGAAGCAGCAGGCGCGGATGCTGGGGCCGAGCCAGGCGCGGGAGGTCTTCGCGTCGAACGGCGTTTCGCTCATGACGGCGTCGAGCGTCTTCGCGGTGATGCCCTGGGCGGCGCCTCGCCAGCCGGAGTGGATGTTGGCGATGACCGAGTGCACGGGATCGATCATGGTCACGGGGAGGCAATCTGCAACCTTGATACCGAGGGCGGTGTTTGCTTCCGTTGAATAGAGAGCGTCGCAGGGAGCGAGCGGACGAGACGTCCGCTCCCCTCGCAGCACAATCGCGCTGTGGACCTGGTTGCAGGTGGTGAGCGACGCGGTGATGCCGAAGCGCTCTTCGATGAAATCGGTGATCGTCGCGGCGTCGTCAAAAAAACCGGAGAAGTCGTGCGTCGTGTAGAAGAGGGCGAAGCCGTTCGGCACGCCGCGGGGAACAACGATGCGGCCGATGTTCATGCGAAGGTACGGTACACCCGCCATTGCGGGTCGTTGCGAACGATGACCTGCAGCTGGTGCGTGGTGATCTCGCGCGTCACGGCGTCGGCTTTGGTCTTCGCCGCGTCGAGGTTCGAGGTGTAGACGACGAACTCGCGCACGCCGTCGCTGGTGACGACGCCGGCGAGCAGCGACTCGTTCCCGCCCCCCAGCCGCTTCTCGATCAGCTCTTCGATGGCGTCGAGCTGCCGGATCTCGCCGCGATTCGGAAAGCCGCGGTCGTTCGCCTCACGCAGCGGGGCGATGATGCCGAGGCGGTCGGGGAACTCTTCGCGTCCGGCGATGGGGCGGAGCGCGACGTTGAAGCGCGTGGCGACCGCTTTTCCTTCATGCGTCCCCTCCGCCACCGACCACGACTTCGGGATCGACCAGCTGCGGATCGGGCCCGACGCGTGAATGGCCCGCGCCCGCCGGCGGATCAACGCCGCGGCGGTGATGAAGGCGAGAAGGATGATGACGAACCAGAGCAAGCTACGACGCCAGGGCGCGGATCTCGGAGATCCGCGAGCGGAGCTGCTCGGTGACCGCCAGTCCGCGCAGGAGGGAGGCGGTCTTTTCGAATTCTTCGATCATGTCGTCGACGGCGCGCTCGCCATCGCCGTTCATGATCATGTCGAGCGCATGGAGGAAGTGCTTCTCGATGGTCTTGTGCGCGCTGTCGCCGATGAACTCCTCGGCCACTGCGCGGATGCGCGCCGCGAGGTCGACTAGCTCGCCATTTGCCTGATCGGGGTCTCGATCAAATTTTTTTTTTAACTGCACGAGCTCGCCGGTGATCATCCCGTAGAGGATTTTCGCGACGTCGAACGACGACATGTTCAGCGTGCGCCCGATGTCGGCGATGGAGCGATGGCCGTCGATGCGGGTGATGAGCATCCACTCCTGCGGGTTGAGGGTGATCTGCTCGTGGCGGTTCTCGCGGACCATCAGCTCAGGGACGAAGTCGACGGAAGGGATCTTCTTGGAGAGGACGCGCCACTCGTCGAGACGGCGCGCGGCCTCCATCAGGAGGTTGGTGTTGGACTTGGTGATGGTCTGGCGATCGGGCTCCTCGCCGGGGGCGAACTGGAACTCGCCCTGGTTCCAGATGGCCAGCGCGTAGATGGCCTCCTCGCCGATCAGATCACCGACCAGGGCATGGACCATCTGCCCGTTTTTCAAATAGATGAACCCTCGGTCGGTATCGCGGGACAGCGTGAACTTGCCTGTTTTGCCCGAGACACTCACCAACTGAATGATGTCCGGGAGCGGCAGTTCTTTGAGAGATCCCTGGAAGGCCATTTGTCTCCGATAACTCGACCAGATTTGCGCGAAACCGACGGCCGCCGTGGTTGAGGAGTTGTGCCGGCTGGACGTGGGTGTCATCGAAGCGTAACCCACCACTGATAGGGCGTCAAGATTCTGCAAATCGTTGGCGTGCCCGCGTTTCGATCGCGACGAGCGCCCACAATCCGAACGCCGCTCCGACCGTCAGACCGGTCGCCAGCCGCAACGGATTCGTGCTCTCCCGAAGGCCGATTGCCTGGGTCACGCCGTCGAGAAACATGGCCATGGCGGCGACAGCGAGCAGGATGCGCATGACCCGTTCGTTCGCCCCCTTCAGAATCGGGAAGAGAATCAATCCGGCCAGGAACCCGCCGTAAATCCCCACGCATCGCGCACAAATCGGCATCGGCGTCCCGGCAATCGTCAGGCAGCGATGCGCGATGCCGTGGCACATCAGCTTGAACGGCAGGCGGAGCATCGGCGACGCGCCATGCGCGATGGCGATCGTCGCCGAGGCCGAGGCAATCAGCGGGATCAGCGCCAGCGCGGCGAGGCAGAGCGCGGTGATCCGCGTGTCGCGGCTCACCGCACAGTCGCCAGCTTCCACGTCTGCGCGAAGGCGTAGAACGTCACGCACATCGCCCAGAAGACGGTGAAGATGATGCCGATGCAGAAGAGCATGATCCCGAACCCCGAGGCGAAGCGGGCCACGAACATGACCACGATGGCCAGGAGGTAATTGCCGACGTTGTTGCTGATGTAGCGCCAGATCCGCGCGAACTCGAACGCGGCGCCGAAACGCTGCTCGATCATCACGTAGGTCAGGGCAGCCGGCAGCCAGAACGCGTAGGCCAGGCCGAGGGGGAAGACGAGGCACCAGACGCAGGCGATGAAGCCGCCCGGATCGAAGTCGTTGTTCCCGTGATGACTGGCGGCGCTGATGACGATGGCCGGCACCATGATCATGCAGACCAGCATGAAGAGGGGGGCCATGTAGAGCAGGCCGACGCCGAGAAGTCGTAACCCTTCGTTGAACTTTTCACCGAGCTCATCCCATTCGGGGAGCGGCAGCGTGGCATCTGCGACTACATTACGAACGAGCTGTGCGAGATACCCGAGGAGAAACGGCACACCGACGAGCATCATCGCCAGGAGCTGGAAGATGCCGCCGATCAGAACTTTGTTGATCCACCGTGCGTCTTCAAACACGAAGGCGAACGGTTTCACGAAGTCGAAGGTCGTCTTCGGCGGTTCCGATCCCGGCGGGGGACCCGGCGCGGGCGGCGGAGGAGGGGGCGGGGGCGGAGTTTCGATGACTTCGGACATCTCGTAAAGAGTGTACGTGAGAACACGATTACGGTTGCGTCGGCCCCATCCAATGGAACAAAACATCAGGCGCAGGTTGTCTACCCGTGAGGTGGAAGAACGGATCGATCTCGCGGCTCTTGCCGAAAGCGAAGAACCGCGGCGCGGCGTCAGCACCGCCGTCATCGTCTCCGTCGTCGTTCACATCCTGCTGATCACCTGGATCACCCTGAATTACCACCCGGTGTCCGCCGAGGACACCGCTCCGCCCATCGCGCGCTACGTCGAGCTGATCCGGCAGAATCCGCAGGAAGAAAAACAATTCGTCGAGGCGCCGGGGAAGAAGCTCGAGCACCAGGTGCAGTCGCCGCAGTTCTCCGACGCCAATCGCGAGGCGAGCACCCCTCACCCTACCGGCGACCAGCCGACGACGCGGCCGGGCAACGATCACCTCTACACGCCGCCGACGCCGTCCGGCAACGGCCGCCGCCCTTCGCAGGGACAACCGCAGGTGACGCAACAGCCGCAGAACCCGGCGGATGACGCGCAGCAGCAACAACAGCCGCAGACGTCGTCGTTCACACAGCCGGTGCAGACGAGCGCAAACAAACAGCGCTCCGGCCCGATCGACTGGAAGAACGCGATCAAGGAAGTGGGCAAGGTCGCGTCCCTCGGCACCGGCCAGCAGGGCATCGACCTCGGCAACCCCGGCGGCGGCGAGAAAGGCTTCGCCAAAGACGGTCCGATCTCGTTCGAAACGGCGTGGTACGACTGGGGCGATTACGCCCAGTCGATGGTCGCCCGCATCCGCGTGAACTGGTACAACATCATGCCCGACCTGATCCGCACCGGCATGCAGGGCGTGGTGACGATCCGCTTCACCATCCATCGCGACGGCCAGATCACGGACGTGACCATCCTCAACAGCTCCACCGTTCCGCCGTACGATTTCGCCGCCAAGCGAGCGATCGAGAATTCGTCGCCCCTCAATCCGCTGCCGAAGGATTTCCCGATGGCGACGGAGCGGGTGACGGCGATGTTCTATTACAACCTGGAACCGCCGACGGGCCGTTGAGCTGTTGAGCGGTTAAGCTGTTGAGCAGCTGAACAGCTCAATCGCTGAACAGCTCAATTGCTGAACTATGCTCGTCACCGTCCCGCGCTGGACCACCATCCTTCTATTGCTCGCCGTAACGGCGACGATCGTGATCGCGACGGTGTACACGTCGGGCAAGAGCTACTCGAAGATCGATCCCGTTCCCTTCGAGGACATCAAGCATCTCTCCCATCGCTTCGCGCACCGTCCGGTGTCGACGCAGATCCTGGCCGTGATCGTGATGCCGATCATCGCCAACGTGCTGCTCTTCATCCCCTGGGGCTTCCTGACGTTCATCAGCCTCTACACCCTCGACCGTCCGACGATGCAGACGTACGTGCTGACGATCCTCGGCGGCCTCTCGTTCTCCCTGGCCATCGAGGCCTGGCAGTACTTTCTCCCCACCCGCGTGGCCGACGTCAACGACGTGATCTGGAACACCACCGGCGCGGCCCTCGGCGCGATCCTCGGGCACCTCCGGCAACGGGTACGGTTCGAATTCGAGTGACGAATTTCATCCTGCGCGTAGACGCAGGATCTCCGGTTAAACCGGCAGGCGGATGCTCGCGCTGCGCAAAAGTGGCATCGAGTCGGCGCGGGATAACCGGAGATGCTGCGTCTTCGCGCAGCATTCATGAGGGTCCGCCGCGGTCGTTATACTTATTGGTTCGCGATGCTTTCCGAGCTCAAGTCGATCGAACCGCAGCTCAAACAGATCCTGTACGGATGTGTGGAGCATGTGCAGGCGACGAAAGCGGCGCTCTACCTTTCGTCGTCGCACGACCTCAATGACAAGACGTACGAGCTGATCACGCACTATCGCTTCGCCGACGACCATCGAAAGATGGTCAAGGCGACGGACGATCTCGTCGATCGCCTCGCCGTCCGGCGCAACGCGTTCTTCGTGAACGGCCTCGGCACCGATCAGCGTTTCTCCGAGCTCCTCTTCCGGCAGGGCACCGACCGGTTGCTGGCGATGCCGCTCTTCTCGCGCGGCCGCCTCGTCGGCTTCATCGACATGCGCGACAAGGCGGGGAAGAAGCCGTTCGATACGCCCGACGTGGAGGCGGCCAAGAAGATCGCCGACGAAGTGCTCGCGCTCCTCGGGTCGAAGAACCTCTTCGGCATCGGGCCGGTGACGCTGGAGCAGCCGCAGCGCGCGGCGCCTCCGTCGGTGGCGCATCTGCCGCAGGTGATGACGCCGCCGAGCGCGGCGCAGCAGTCGGGCGTGGCCAGTCCGCACGACATCTCGCCGAACGCCACGCGGGCGATCAACGCGGCGCGCGACTTCATGTCGAAGCGGCAGCTGATGCAGGTGTCGGGAAAGCGCGTGCTGACGGAGCGCGATCTGGAGGTGGTGCGCCTGCTGCTGCCGGCGACGCTGGCCATTCCGGGCGCCGTGCTGGCCTGCTTCAGCGCCATCGGCCACGTCAACAATCCGCAGTCGATCGTCGCCATCGCCACCGTCACCGACGACGCGATGGAGATGCTGCAGACCCATCTGCAGGCGTGGCTCAAGCGCGCGAATCAGCCGCACATGACGGCGAAGCCGCTGCTGATCTATCCGTTCGGCGTGCAGGTCGTGCCGGTGAGCGCGGCCGGGATCTCGACGATTCTCAGCGCGCCGGTGAACGCGCAATCGGTGGAAGGGCTCGTGCTGACCGTCGCCTTCGAGCGCACTCCGGAAGCGCAGGCCCAGCGCGCGCTGCACATCTTCCTGCGCCAGGTCGAGAACTCGGTCGAAGCGGCGATCGCGGCGAGCTCGGGACGCAACGACCGGCAGACGATCGCGGAGAAACTGCTGGAGCCCGACTTCCAGCGCTATCCGGAACTGGTCGAGCATTGCCGCGCGGTGTCGGTCATCGCGCAACGCTTTTCCATCCTTCTCGATATGCCGCCGACACAGGTGGAGACCGTGCGTATCGCCGCGCTGGTTCACGACGTCGGGATGCGCCTGCTCGATTACGACCGGCTGTACAAGCGACCGAACCTCACGGCGGAGGAGCTGCGCGGCGTGGCCGAGCATCCGATCGTCGGCGCGGCGATCGTCGAGCCGATGCTCGGACCGGAGATCGCGCAGGCGGTGTTACGTCATCACGAGCGCGTCGACGGCCGCGGCTATCCGAGCCGACTCACCGGCAACAACATCCCCATCGCGTCGCGCATCATCCAGATCTGCGACGCCTGGGTGGCGATGACGAGCGAGACGTCGTACCAGGCGACGATCTCCCGCGAAGAGGCGGCGACGAAACTGCGCGAGGGAGCGGGAACGCAGTTCGACGAGCAGCTCGTGCA